>JAABUZ0100005409.1_pt1 | contig 16786 bp, 22 predicted proteins | sample 5562091 | NCBI WGS metagenome assembly JAABUZ01 (sample SAMN12813069, study PRJNA571459) | rock metagenome | isolation source: Antarctica rocks | place: Antarctica: Victoria Land, Linnaeus Terrace sud | collected 2015-12-21
CGAACATGCCGAGGACCCAGTGACGGTGCCCGTTGCGATCGAGACCGACAAGAACCTGATCGTGGTCGCGTTGCAGACAGCGGGGTTGGCGGTGTTCGCAATCAACCCGCGGGCGGTGGCCCGCTATCGAGAACGCCACGGGCAGTCCGGGAAGAAGTCCGACCCCGGCGACGCGGCGCTGCTCGCCGACGTGCTGCGCACCGATCGGCATCAGCACCGGACGCTACCGAAGATCAGTCCGGCTGGTCTGGCGGTGAAAGCGTTGGCCCGCCAGCACCAGGAGGCGATCTGGGCCCTACACATGACGACGAGTCGACTGCGTTCGGTGCTGCTGGAGTTCTATCCCCAAGCGCTGAAGGCGTTTCCTAACCTCAAGCATAAGGCCGCGCTGACCGTTCTCGCTTCCGCGTCTACGCCGGAGCTGGGCAACAAGATGACTCGACGCGGGCTGGTCGCGCTGCTGCACCGCTGCGGTCGACGCAACGATGCCGCGCTGGTCGAGCAGATCATCGCCGATCTCACAACCCCGGCGTTGCGCCAACCCGCACCGATCGAAACGGCGCTCGGTCAGGCCGTGGTCACGCTGATCGGCATTCTGACCGCGATGCACACCGCGGTTGAACAGCTCGAGGCCGCTCTTGAGACGGAGTTCGGCCAGCACCAGCTCGCGCCGATCCTGCGCTCGGCGCCCGGGCTCGGCCCGATTCTGGCCGCGCGGGTACTCGCCGAGGTCGGCGATGACGCGAACAGGTTCACCACCGCGAACGGGCTGCGCGCGTTCGCCGGCACCGCCCCAGTCACGAGGGCTTCAGGTCGAAGCCGCCGCGTCTTCGCCCGACGCGTCCGCAACAAGCGGCTCGGCGACGCCTGTCACTGGTGGGCTTTCGCGATGCTGACCAAGTCACCCGGCGCACGAGCCCACTACGACCGGCGCAGAGCCGCGGGCGACCACCACAACGCCGCGCTCCGCAACCTCGCCAACAAGCTCATCGGGCGCCTCTGGTGGTGCCTGCAGAACGAGCAGCACTGGGATGCGACCGCAGCCTGGAACGACCCCGCCACCACACCGATCCCGGCGGCTGCTTGACACCTGACCCACGTGGAATGTCTACGTGCCGACCTGGGCCGGGATCGCCTACGTGTGCTTCATCATCGACGCGTGCTCGCGGGCGGTCGTGGGCTGGCGGGTCGCCTCCCACCTGCGGACCACGATGGTGCTCGACGCGATCGAGATGGCCCGGTGGTCTCGAGGCACCCAGCTCGCCGGTTTGCGGTGTCACTCCGATGCCGGGTCGCAATTTACGTCCATTCGCTACGGCGAGCGTCTCGCCGAGATCGGTGCGGTGCCCTCGATCGGCACCGTCGGTGACAGCTTCGATAACGCCCTCGCCGAGACGGTGAACGGCTACTACAAGGCCGAGTTAATCCGCGGTCCCGCTCGTGGGGGACGGCCGTGGAAGACCGTCGAGGACGTCGAGCTCGCCACCCTCAGCTGGGTCTACTGGCACAACCGCGACCGTCTGCACGGCTACCTCGGCGACGTCCCGCCAACAGAGTTCGAGCAGGCGCTCTACGCTACAAACCGGACCGACCAACCCCTGGTCGAACTCCCATAGCCCGAGTCTCCATCAGAGCCAGTGCGGTTCAAACGGATCACCGCGGGGTGCAGCAAGGTCAGCAACCGAAACGGCACGTCGTCGGTGTCGTAGGGCGACGCGAACCAGGTGAAGCTCACCCACGCCTCCCAGATCAGGAAGAACACCAGCCCGTACCCGGCCACACCGGCCACGGTCGTTCCGCCGCACACGGCGTCGCGCAACTGCGCCGCCGCCTGGGCCACCGCGACCACGAAACACAGGTCGACCAGCAGCTCCAACGGGGTCACCGCACGGTGCGGTTCGGCGCTGTCGCAAACTGGCCGCAGGAAATCACCGCCGCTTCCACCCGCCACTGGTTGAGGTGTTCCACCACCGCGGCGGCCGTCTCCCGCTCCATGGTCGGCTCCCATCCCCAGCTCGTCTGAACACCACAATCGACCACAGCGGCTGAACAGACGCTGAACCCGACCCGCGGTTCACTGCAGTTTGCGGGTCCGTTCTGGCGCAGTATGTTCCCCGCCACCGCTGGCAAAAACGACAACGCGGCGATCAGGGCATCACGGCGAGCATCCAACGGGGTGCAGGCCGCCGGCGGCCACTACGTCCGCACGTCGAAGCACCCGGCTTACCGTCGGCGGGTCGCTCGCCAGAGGCTTACCGGCACGATGATCGCGACGGCGACGGGCAGGATCCACCACACGTCGGTGCTGATCTTGCTGGCGCCGTAAGTGGTTGCGAGTGCGGCTACCACGGCGAGGGCGACCCGCCAGTCGTCCCCGACGACGAAGTCGTACCAGAAGGCGCCGAAGGCCTTCACCTTCGCGATCACGCCGTCCTCACCGAGGTCGAGCGGTTCTGCTCCGCCGGCTCCACTCCTCGTCGGCGACGCAGAGCGGCGACCAAGCCGAGGGCGAAGACGGCGATCGCCGGGACCAAGACCAGCAACGCTCCGTCGGCACCGGGCCAGTCCGCTCCGGCTCCTTCCGCACCCCAGAAGATGCCGAACGCGCTGAGCATCACCCCCACCACGAACTTCATGGTGTTCTCCGGTACTCGGGCCAACGGGGCACGGACCAGCACGCCGGCCAGCACGACCACCAGGACGGCCGCCAGCGCGGCGAGGGCCGCCAGGCCGACGTTGTGCTGGTTGGCCCCGAAGGTGAGCACGATGAACACCACCTCAAGACCCTCGAGCAGCACACCCTTGAAAGACAGCGTGAAGGAGTACCAGTCGCTGACCCCGCCCCGCCGCTGACGCGGGGCGTTCCGCGCCTGCGCAACCTGACCGCGGAAGATCAAGTCCTCGTCATGGCGCGCCTTGTAGCCGCTGGCGCGCAGGATCGACTTGCGCAGCCACTGCAGCCCGAAGATCAGCAGCAGCCCGCCGACGACCAACCGCAGTCCGTGCAACGGAATGACCGACACCGCCGGTCCGAGCGCACCCACCACCGCGACCAGGGTCACCAAGGCGGCGCCCACACCGGTCAGCGCCGAACGCCAATCCCGCGCGGTACCCGCCGCGAGGACGATGGTGACCGCCTCGACGGCCTCGACAGCGCAGGCGAGGAAGACCGCGATGAACAGTGCGCTGAGGCTCACGAAACGCCCTTCGCCGGGCCGATCAGGGAGGAGATGCGGTTCCCACCCTAGCCGGGCGCTGGCCGCGCACGTCCTATGGTTCGGTCTTCTCTCAGCGTGGCCTCAGCGCCCACCAGGCAGGCTGGTTGAATCCAGGTCAACCAGGAGGAGTCCATGACCACTCCGTTCCGACCGTGCGCACCGGTGGTGCTGCGATGCCAGGTGCTGCTCGTCGAGGACGAGCAGCGCCTGGCGGAGATGGTGCGGGTAGGGCTGACCGCGGAAGGCTTCGTCGTCGAGGTGGCGCCCGATGGGGTGGACGGGTTGCGTCGGGGCACCGAGAGCGAGTTCGACGTCGTGGTGCTGGACATCATGCTGCCCAAGCTCAACGGTTACGACGTGTTACGCCGGATGCGGGAACGGGGGGTGTGGACACCGGTGCTGATGCTGACCGCGAAGGACGGCGAATACGACCAGGCCGATGCCTTCGACCTCGGCGCCGACGACTACCTCACCAAGCCGTTCTCCTTCGTGGTGCTCACCGCCCGGCTGCGGGCGCTGCAGCGTCGCGGGGCCCCCGAACGGCCCACGGTGCTCACGGCTGGGGACATTTCGCTCGATCCGGCGTGGCGTCGGGTGCGCCGCGGTGACGCGGTACTCGCGTTGACCCCGCGGGAGTACGGGGTGCTGGAGTTTCTGCTGCGCAACAAGGGGACCGTGGTGACCAAGGCGCAGATCTTGGCCGCGGTGTGGGACGCGCACTATGACGGGGACGACAACATCGTGGAGGTCTATATCGGCTACCTGCGGCGCAAGCTCGACACCCCGTTCGGGCGCCAGAGCATCGAAACCGTGCGGGGCGTGGGTTACCGGCTGCTGGCCGACGGCGGCTGAGCCGGCCCGGCGACCGGCAACCGCACCACGAACCCTGCTCCCCCACCGGGCGCATCTTCCACCACGACGGTACCGCCGTGCGCGGCGACGATCTCGGCGACGATCGCCAACCCCAACCCGGATCCGCCCGCGGAGCGGGCTCGGTCGGTGTCCAGGCGGACGAAGCGTTCGAAGATCCGCTCCCGCTCGGCCTCGGGCACCCCGGGTCCGTCGTCGCTGACGATCAGCACGGCGGTGCCGTCCTGCCCAGCTGGGCGGCGTCTCCGTGCACCCGCACCGGGTGCACGGTGCAGTCCACCGGCACCGTGCCCGCGGTGTGCAGCCGGCGGCATTCGGTGTCGAGGACATCGTCGAGCTCCACATCGGCCACGCGCAATGGCAGCCCTTGCTCATCCGCCCGCGCCAACAGCAGCAGGTCTTCGACCAGGGTGCCGCATCCGGTGCGCTTCGGGCAGCAGGGCGCCTCGCACCATGGCCGGCTCCAGCACCCCCGGTCGAGTGGCCGCCAACTCCAGCGCCGTGACCACCGTGGCCAGGGGGCTGCGCAACTCATGGGAGGCGTCACCGACGAAGCGGCGCTGCGCCGCGTGGCCGGCTTCGATGCGGACGAGCATGGCGTTCATGGTGACCGCCAGGCGGGAGATCTCATCGCGGGCGGCGGGCACCGCCACCCGCTCGGACAGATCGGCGGTGCCGATCGCCGAAACTTGGGTGCGCATCCGTTCCACCGACCGCAGGGACCGGCCCACCAGCGCGTAGGTCGCGCCGCCGCCGATGAGCGCGAGCACCGGGAAGCCCACCGCTAGCAGGGTCGCGACCGTGGCCAGAGTGGCCTCGATCGGGTCCTGGGCGGCCCCGACCAACACGGTGTAAATGCCGCGCGGACCGCTGACCCCTTCGGCGGTGATGCGGTAGTCCCTCCAGCGGTAGTGTTGTCCACCTTGCCCAGCCTGCGTTGCACACCGGGGTCGGGGTGCACGTCAATCAAAGGCGTGGCGGGCGCATCCGTCGAAGACAACACCACCTGCCCCGCCGAGTTGAGCACCTGGATCACCGTTGTCCGCCCGTCGGTGGCCAGCAACGTCGGGTCGATCTCCTCCAACGGGCCGGTGCTCAGGTGAGCGCCCAGCTGGCTCGCCCGGGCGCTGGCGGCGTCATCGGCGGCCGACTGCAACGAGTGTTGCAGCAACCACAGCAACGCCGCCGCGGCCAGTGCCAGCGCCAGCGCCAGTACCAGCACCGCCGCCAAAGCGGAACGCACCCGCACCCCCCAGCGTGCCCACAAGCTGGGCGAACCGCGCTCCCTCATGGCCGGTCATCTTCCCCTCCTCAACGCACCGGGGTGGGCTGGGCAACCTCTCCCGCCCAGCCCACCTCGCCCCGCCAGGGGTACTTACCCGGCCGCGCCCGGGGCGTCGGGCGCCTCCGGCCCGGCCTGGTCGGGACCGTTCTGGTCCCCGCTCTGACCGCCCTGCTGAACGTTGTCGGTGTCCGGGGCACCCGGGGCGTCGGCGGTGTCGCCGGGCTCCGGGGTGTCCACGGCGCCGGGCGCATCAGGGGTGTCACCCGGGGTGGGCACATCCGCCGACGGTGAGCTGGTCGCCGGCGCCGGGCTAATCGTGGCCGCATTCGCCACCCCCGCACCGATCCCACCCAGCGCCAGCACACCGAACGCGGCGGCCGCGAGCTTCTTCTTGACACTCATCCGAACTTCCTTCCGTCTCAGACCAGCCCGGTTGGCTGCTCTAAACACCACCCTGAGCGCGGGCACCTGTAAATCCGCTGAACGAACCTGAAAGACCGCCACCAACCCTGCCCGCGGCCGAGCGCCAGCAGAAATCCCGCTGCCACCAGTCCCACCCACACGAGACGGAACCCTTGGTGTCACGGTGCTCACCCAGAAGGGTTTCGGTAGTGGCGTCGTCTACACGACGGACGGCATCGTTGTCACCGATGCCCATGTCGTGGCCGGCGCCACCGGAGTCAAAATTGCCTTCGCCGATGGGCAGCAGGTGGCGGCCACCATCCGCGACGCGTCACATTCCGGACACACCTTCGGAGCATGACCGCGGTCCTGTGTGTCGCTGCGTCAACCGCGCATGGTCGCCCGCACTAACCCGGCGACGGCGGCGGCCCGGACCGGTGCCTCCGCCGGGGTGAAGCTGGTGGGACCGAAGGTCACGGTCACCGAGTGGACGCCGGCGGAGACGATGAGGTAGGGCCCGTCGGGTAACGGCAAATACATTGCGTCGGTCTGACCGATTCTGATGGGCAGTGGGGTGATGCCCGGTGTGCGCAATGCGTCGATGTTCACCGGCACCCTGGCCGCCGCCGCGGCGGCGTCACGGTAGGTAGGTGCTCACGCTGCGTGACGGCGCATCTACTGCGCGACACCGTCACCGATTTCGGCGGCGACACCCGGCACGCCAACGCCTGGGCCGTCGACCTCTACCAACGCGCCCGTGACCGAGGCCACGACCACCCCCACGCCGTACGCGTCCTCTCGCGCGCCTGGCTCTTCGTGATCTGAAAGACGGAACCACATATCCCCTTCCCGACACCACGCCCCCCAAACGCGTCCGCGCGACCGAAAACCGAGCGGCTTGACACAGGCTTCTCACTGCCGCTCCCCTTGCTCGTGTGTGGTGGTCGTAGTGTGCCGGGCCCCCGCGGCATCGTGCGGAGTGTCGGGCCGCTCGGGGGTTTCGCTGTCCGGGCCGGGGCGCGGTTGGGCCGCGATCGGCTGGGGTGGTTTGTGCTGGGCAGTAGCAGCGCTTTTCCATGCCGCAGCGCCCGGTGGTGGCGTCTTCGCAGGCCTGTTCGGTGTGGGGGACGCGGCAAGGCGCGCAGATCGGCATGATGGGGCTCCTTCCTTTGAGGTGTTGGTGGGCTGGTGGGTCGGAGGCCGTCGGGGCCGATCCGCCCCCACCAGGGCGTCAGGACGGGGCTCGTCACTGGCTGCCGGTGTGCCGCACCCAAGGGTCTGCTCCCCCACTGGTGGCGCTGCCCTGGGTGGCACCCTGGCGTCGTATCCGCTGCTGCCGGGCTCGTGAGGTACCAATCGTGTGAGGTGGGTGATCCATCGGACCAATACCGATGACAGCCGCGAGCGCACGTCCCGGGGTTGCCCGCTGGACTTGGGTACCGTGGCTCTGTGTCCGTAGCTAAACATCTGCTTCTGAAGCTCGGCGGTTGCTGCGTCATTGCCGGAGTCCTGTTGGGGGGTTTGCTGTTTCCGACGGTCGGTGGGATCGGGCTGCTGTCCAACAAGGCCAGCGACGCGGTCGCGAGTGTGTCCTCCGAGCTTGCCCAGGGGCAGGTGCCGCAGATGAGCACCATGCTCGATGCCGCCGGGAACCCGATCGCCTACCTGTACGACCCGAACGGTCGCCGCACCGTGGTACCTGGGGACAAGATCTCCCAGGCCATGAAGGTGGCGATCGTCTCCATCGAGGACAAGCGGTTTTACGAGCACGGCGGCGTCGACTGGCGCGGCACCCTGCGGGCGTTCTTCACCAACTCAGCATCCGGATCGACACAGCAGGGCGCGTCCACCCTTACCCAGCAGTACGTGAAGAACTACGAGCTGTTGGTGGTCGCGCAGAACGATGCCCAACGCCGCGCCGCCACCGACCAGTCCTATGCCCGCAAGCTGAAGGAGATCCGTACCGCCTTGACTCTGGACAAGGGACTGGGCAAGCAGGAGATTCTCACCCGCTACCTCAACATCGTGCCCTTCGGCTCCGGCGCCTACGGGATTCAGAGCGCCGCGCAGACCTACTTCGGCATCAACGCCGCCGACCTCAACGTCGCGCAGTCGGCCATGCTGGCCGGGATGGTGCAGAGCAGCTCGGTGACCCCCTACACCGACCCCGACGCGGTGCTGGCCCGTCGCAACCTGGTGCTGGACACCATGCAGGCCAACGGCGCGCTCAACGCCACCGATACGGCGAACGCCAAGGCCACCCCCTTGGGCGTGCTGCCGCAGCCAGGATCGGTGCCGAACGGCTGTGTCGGCGCCGCCGGAGCCCAGAGCACCGGCTTCTTCTGCTCCTACGTGCTGAAGTACCTCGCCGATGCCGGGATCAGCCCGGACCAGGTCAACAAGGGCGGCTACACCATCAAGACCACGCTGGACCCGAAGGTGCAGGCGTCGGCGAAAGCGGCCACCAACAAGTACGCACCGGCGGATTTGAAGAACATCGCCAGCGTGATGGACATCGTGCAGCCGGGCCAGACCTCGCACAAGGTGCTGGCCATGGCGGACAGCCGTGCCTACGGCTACGACGCCGGGTCGAAAGAAACCTCGCTTCTGCAGACCGCCAAGCTGGAGAGTGACGGCGCCGGGTCCATCTTCAAAATCTTCACCACCGCGGCCGCCATGGAAAAAGGCCTGGGCATCAACGCCATCCTGGACACCCCGCAGACCGTGCGGCTGCCCAGCAGCTTCGGTCACGGTGGGTGCAATGACGACAGCGGCGACTACTGCGTGAAGAACTACAACAACAGCTACAAACCGCAGTACTCAGTCACCCAGGCGCTCGCGGAGTCGCCGAACACCGCTTTCGTCAAGTTGATCGCCTCCACCGGGGTGACGCCGACGGTGGACATGGCCGTCAAGCTCGGCATGCGCTCCTACGCCACCCAGCCCGCCGCTCCCGGGGGGAAGGTCAGCATCGCCGACGCGTTCAAATCCGGGAACCAGGCGTCCTTCACCCTCGGGCCGGTCCCTGTTGATCCCGTTGAGCTGTCCAACGTGGCCGCCACTTTGTCTTCCGGTGGCATGTGGTGCCCGCCGACGCCGATCGACTCGATCACCGACGCCAACGGCGAGCCGGTGACCGTGCACACCCCACCGTGCGAGCAGGTGGTGCCGCCGGGCCTGGCCAACACGCTGGCCAACGCGATGAGCCAGGACCCCCTGACGGGTACGGCCGCGGGAGCGGCCAGGACGGTGAACTGGGGGCTGCCGATGTCGAGCAAGACCGGTACCACCGAGCGGGAGTACTCCTCGGCGTTCCTCGGCTTCACCAACACCCTCGCCGCGGCCAACCTGGTCTTCGACGACTCCTCCAACCCGGGGGGCATATGTCACGATCCGCTGCGCAGCTGCTCTGCGGCCAACCTGACCGGCGGTGCGGAACCGGCCAGGACATGGTTCGCCACAATGAAGCCGATCATCGACGGCTTCGGGCCAGTGCACTTGCCGCCCACGGACCCGCAATACCTGAATGGCACCGGAACCCGCACCGTGCCCAACGTCATCGGTAGCGCCGCCTCCGATGCCACTCAGCAGCTGCGCGCTTTCGGCTTAAACGTCACCGAAACCAGCCAGGCCAACGGCACCACCCAGGGCACAGTGGTGAACCAAAGCATCACCGGGTCCAGCGCACCAGGTACCACCGTCGTGCTCACCGTCAGCACCGGCCGTGCTCCGAATTAAACTCCCAGCAGTCGATCCAGCTCAGCGCACCGCGGCGGGCCGCAGACGATCCAGGTCTCCGTGCCCGGGGTTCCCCCTATCGTGTAGCCACCAGGGATTGGCACCTCCCCAGCGGTCCCGTCGGCGCACCGATTCGGCGCTCGATCACCACCAGGCACATACGTATCCACGGCTCCCCACGGGATCGTCCTGACTGAAAGAAGTGGCCTCACTCCCGGCAGCCGCTCTGTTGGCGGGCGAGGGTCGCCGGGAGGTGCCGGTGGTGACCTGTGGATCACCGGGCTGGTGATCACCGGCTTGGGCACCATCCTGGGCGTGGTCAACATGGTCACCACCATCGTGTACCTCCGGGCACCCGACATGACCATGTTCCGGATGCCGATCTTTCCGTCATGGGTTCGGGTGCAGAGTGAGTGCCAGTCGTGGACACAAGCGCACCGCGGCGAGTGCATCGGTTTCCAGTGGCGTACGGATGCCGGGTTCACGGTCTCCGTCGCGGGCCAGGGGGTAGCCCCAGTCGTCGCGGTTCAGCACGGTGGGCAACAGCTCAGTACACAGACCACGCCCGTCGCAGCGGGTCCAGTCGATGTGCAGCCGCAGTGATGTCGGCGGGGGTCGGGGCACGGTGGGGTCACCGCTGCCGGGGTGCAGGTCGGGGTGCGGGCAGAACGGCTTCGCAGCGTCCGCGGAGGTGCAGCGCGATGTCCTGGGTGAAGGTGTGCAGGGCGGAGCGGATGAAGCGGGCGGTGCCGTCGGGGTGCTTGCAGGCTCCGCGACCGTCGACGAGTGCGACCATCCGTGTCGCCTCGCGGACGGCGTTGGGCTGCGGCTGCCGGTACGCCAGCTGCGTGAGGGTTTCCGCCAGGGCGGGTAGCCCGTTGAGGCAGGGCCCGCACTGCCGGGCGCTCTGTTGCGCTAGGTAGGTGGCGATATCGGCGCTGCGTCGCAGCCCGCACTCTCCGGCTCCCAGCACGTGGACGACCCCGGCACCGGGGGTCGCACCGAGGGGGCTCAGGGACTCCCGCGACAAGCAGGCCTGCGCGGTGAGGGCGCCCGGGATCCACGCCCCTTGAAAACCCCCGAGCAACACGGCCCGCACGTCGGGGGCGTGGAGTGCGGCGTGGTCGCGGAGCAGGTGGGCCAGCGGGATGCCCAGCGGTGCCTCGAGGACCCCAGGCGTCGCTGTGCCGGACAGGGTCACCAGCATGGTGCCCGGCTCGGCGGGCGTGCCGATCGAGCGGAACCAGCGCGGGCCGTAGCGGGCGATGAGCGCAACGTGGGCGAGGGTCTCGACGTTCTGGACCAGGGTGGGTCGGCCCCTGAGTCCGGAGTCGGTGATGCGGACGACGCGGTCGACCGGTACGGCGGCGCGGCCTGCGATGCGGTTGATGACGGCCGATTCCTCGCCGGCGATGAACGTCTCGGGTGCCTCGCTGAGGTGCACGGTAGGGCCACCCCACCCGGCGTCTCGGCGTTCCTGCAGGGCGTGCCGGACTGCGGGCAGCGCCGACGCCCCCGCGTAGAGGTGCGTTTCCCGCGAGCCGAGGGCGGCGGCAACGACCGCGAGACCGTCCAGGATCAGGTGCGGGGCGTGGTGAAGCAGGACCGCGTCCTTGTCACTGGCGGGTTCCCCCTCCGCGCCGTTGGCGATGACCACGGGGCGCCGCCCGGTGATGGCGGCCATCTTGCGGTCGGTGGGGAAACCCGCCCCGCCCCGCCCGCGCAGACCCGCCTCGCCGAGGACTCCGATGAGCTCGTCCTTGTGGGTATGCGTAGGCAGCGGCCCGAAGCGGGCACGGTGCTGGGTCAGGGCCGGACCGGCGGCCGCGAACAACCGCCGGGCACCGGCGGGCGGGCTAGGTTCGTGCGGCGGCCGCGCACGAGCGCCCACGGCGATGGTGTGGGTCGTCACTACATCCGTCCTGTCAGCTGGCCGCGGGTGCGCACCGCGTCGTACTCAACGAAGTTGTGGCTCAACCGCCAGGCCAGTGCGGTGAGCACCGTGACCGTGCACGTCGCCGCGAGGATCAGAAACCACGGATGCCCGGCGTCGGTTCCGTTGCCCAACCCGTGCGCCAGGGCGATCGGCCACAGTCCGTAGGTGATCCAGTGCACGACCCGGAAGGCACGCAGTCCCAACCGGTGGCGGAGCAGGCTCGTCGCGAGGATCACCAGCAGCAAATCGGCGGCGAGGGTGCCCAGGCCGAGCCACACCGGCCGGTAGGAGCCGAGGAAGGGCACCACGAAGTCCACCAGCCGCAGTTGCGCGTAGGGGTCGGCGAGCAGGGTAAGAATGTGCAGGCCGACCAGTCCCGTACCCAACAGTGCCGTGGTTCGGTGCAGCTCGGTCACCCCGAACCGCGGTAGCGCGATGAGCGGACGCCCGGACCGCGTCAGGATGCCGCTGATCACCGAGATCGTCATGAGCACCAGTGCGGTGACGCCGGCCCCACGGCCCAGGGCCCACAGCGCCTGTTCCACGCTGGCTTGAGTCATCAAGCTGCCCGGCACGGTTGTTCAGGCCAGCCACCCAGCAGGTGGACCCCGCCGTCGCGATCGACCAGCCGGGCCGGGTGTCCCAGCTGAACCAGCCAGTCACGGGCAGCGTGGCCCCGGACGATGCAGGCGGTACTGATCGTGTTCGCCTCCACACAGGTCCCGGCCGCGATGCTGACAGTGCGCCAGTGCGCCGCCGCAGGTTGGCCGGTCCGCGGGTCGAGGACGTGATGCACGTCGCGGCCGGCGTGGGCCCAGCGTCGCCGCTGGGTGCTGGAGGTGGCCAGTGCGCCCCCAGAGGGTAGGGACACCCGGCTCGACGGTTCTTGGGGACCATCCTGAACCACCACCTGCCACCCGCCGACCGGTCCCACCCCGGCGGTGGCAATGTCGCCCCCGAGGCTGACCAGCACACCGCATCCAAGTCCCTCGCTGACTCGATGGGCACACTGGTCGGCGCTGAGCGCCTTCCCGGTGGCACCTAGGTCAAGCTGGACGCCCTCGGCAACGGTGACGGTCCCATCGCGCAGACCCACCATCGTCCACGCGGCGGGACGCCGCATCACCGCGTGTACCGGGGTCCGGGTGTGGGCGATGAGCGGGAAGTCGCAGTCATAGCCGAGTTCGACGAGTGCGGCGCCCACCGTGAGATCCACATCGCCGTCGGTGCGCTCGGCAGCGCACAGGGCGGCCCGTAAAAACTCCGCCAACAGCGGGCTTACATCGGTGGGCGCGCCGGGGCGACGGGCCAGCGCGGTGATCTCGGAGTCGCTGCGGAACCGGCTGCATGCCTTCTCCACCGCGGCAAGGTGGCCGACGGCAATGCTATGCGCCGCCGCCAGCAGGCCCGGCTCCATCACCACGAGCCGTGCCCCGGTGCTCCACAGTGGCCAGTCCAGGGCCGCGGTACCGTCCTCGTGCAGGCGGACGGTGCCACCGCGGTCAACGAAGGTCTTCATCATGAACCACTTGAGGAGGCATGAGGGCTTCCGGACCCGGAGGACAGCGGCGGAACAGCACTAAAGCCGCCGCCACTTGATGAGCTGCCCAAGCCGGCCGAGGGCCCAGGCGACGCTGCCCCCGACCCGCTGCTGGTGCCGGACCCAGATGACGGTGTCGCCGTCGGGGTGCTCGCCGCCGCCTTTGCAGGCTGAGTGTCAGCGAAGGCCAACACCGACCCACCAACGGTGCCCGCCACGGCCAACGCCACCAATGCCTGGGTAGCCACCCGGACGTTGCGACGACCGTTCTCTGGTGAGGTCATGAGCAACTCCTTCGATCGTCGACGTCCACCCTCACGCGCTGACGTGGACCTACCCTCATGGTGCCGGACAGTTCTTGGAGAAGTCTGAGAACCACGTGGCAGGCTCATGTCTGTGACTGAGAGCCCGAGCGCGCCGACGCCGACCGTGCTGCTCGTCGAGGATGATCGCCAGCTGGCCGAGATGTTGACGGCGCTGCTGGTCGAGGAGGGCTACCGCGTCGAGGTGGCCGGGGGCGGGCAGGCCGGGCTCCACCTGGGCTTGACCCGCGACTACGCAGTGCTGATCATCGACCGTGGACTGCCGGTGCTCGAAGGTCTGGAACTGCTGCGGAAGCTGCGATCCAACGGCATCAGAACACCCGCGCTCGTCCTGACCGCGCGTGGCTCGCTGGCCGATCGGGTCGATGGCCTCGATGCGGGTGCAGAGGACTACCTGGTCAAGCCATTCGAAGTCCCCGAGTTGCTCGCCCGGATCCGGGCACTGCTTCGTCGCCACACCGACACCGCACAATTTCTGCCCCTGGGGCGGCGTCGGCTGAGCCTCACCGCTCGGGCCGTCCTCAGCGGTGACGACGACAGCGGCGGCTCCGTGGCCCTGTCCGAGCGGGAATGCAGACTGCTCGCGGTCCTCGCCGACTCACCTGACCAGGTCTTCACCCGACCCCAGCTGCTGGCGCGTGTCTTCGACCGGGCCGACACCGTCGGTACCGTCGACACCTACGTGCATTACCTGCGCCGCAAGCTCGGCCACGAGAGCATCCAGACGGTCCGTGGACTCGGCTATCGGCTGGGCAGCTCATGAGGCTGGGCGACTCATGAAGCTCGGCAGACGTGGTGACCGTGGCCTCACCCGGATCGTGGATGACGAAGCATTGTTGCGGCGCACCGGACGGCTCGCCGCGCTCCAGTCGGCGTTCGCTTTGGGCGTGGTGCTGCTTCTCGTCGGCACCGTTGCCTACTTCTTCGACCTCCACGCCCAAACCCAGGAGATCAGCGGACAACTCTCCGCGGTGGTCGCCAGCACCGATGACGTCACCGACGCGCCCCCCGGGATGGCACTGGCCATCCGTGCACCCTCGGGGGCTGTGGCCGTGAGCGACCGGGCACCCGCCGCCACGGCGAGACTGTTGAGCGGCCAGCCGGGTTTCTCCAGCGTGCGCAGCCACGACGTCGAATACCGCGGTCTGGTCGCCGACCGCGGGGGACGCCGGATAGCGGCATTGCTCGACATCACCCCGTGGGAAACCGGACGCCAACGACTCCTGCTGGCATTGATCCTCGCCGAAGTTGCGGGCGTCGCCGCCGCCGCGGCGGTGGTGGTGATGCTGTCGAGGCGTTCGATCCGCCCGCTCGGCGCGGCGCTGTCGCTGCAGCGCCGTTTCGTCGCCGACGCCTCACACGAGCTGCGGGCGCCCCTGACCGTGCTGCATACCCGGGCGCAGTTACTCGCCCGACGAGCGGAGAAACACGATGTCGACCCCGAACTGCGCCAGCAGCTGAACGGACTCATCACCGACACTCGTGCACTGGGCGACGTCGTCGAGGACCTGTTGCTGTCAGCGTCAATGGAGTCGGATGCGGGCGGCCGCGAGCCAGTCGACGTGCGCGTTCTGTGCCAGCAAGTGCGCGACAGCGTCGCCGCCCACGCAGAATCCCTGCATCTGCGGCTCGACGTCGAGTCCGACAACGCGCGCGACTTCACCGTCACCGGCTCCGCAACGGCATTACGGCGTGCCCTGCTCGCCCTCGTTGACAACGCCATCGCCCACGAAAGGCCCGGCGGGCAAGTAACGCTGCGCGTCACCCGAGAGGCCAACACAATCTCGGTGGCCGTCGCAGACACCGGCGCCGGACTGGACGCCCGCACTGCCCGGCACCTGTTCACGCGCTTCGCGCACGGAAACGGGCACGCCGCCGGTGTTCGCCACTACGGCATCGGGCTCGCCCTGGTCAGAGAAATCGTCGACGCGCACCACGGCGAGATCGTTGTCGACGGGGCACCCGAGCACGGCGCCACCTTCGCCCTCCAGCTGCCCGCACGATCCGACAGCACGTAGCGGCGTGGCCCCTTTCCCAGAAACCGCGCCACGCTGCGGTCAACCACACTGGAGCGACGAAAGGAGCCCTGTGCGCTCAGTCAGTGCGGTGGCGATGAACCAGGCGGTCACCAACGTCGTCGCCACCGCCGTCGGCCACGCTCGACGTGCCGATCCGGCGTTACCGCGCACGGGCGGCCCCGCTAGCAAAGCACGACTGACCGCGTGGATCGGGCTCGGGCTACTCATCGTGTTCGTCGCGGGGCTCGTCACACTGCTCGACGTCACCGAGCTCATCAGCTGGCACATCGCCATCGGTGTCCTACTCATCCCGCCGGCTCTGGTCAAGACCGCAACAACGGGCTGGCGCATCCTGCGCTACTACACCGGCAACGGCACCTACCGCCAAGCCGGCCCGCCGCCACTCCTGCTCGGCCAGCTCGTCGATGCCCCAGAGCTCGTGTGGTTTACGACCCGAGCGGCCATTTTCGCGAAACAGTGTGCCCTTCCCGCTGCAGGTAGGGCACGCCATCTCCTTCGAATTCTGAAATTGCTACCCAGACCGTATCCGCCGCCGTTGGGCAGCGAGCAATCACCTCGCCAGCGGCTCGACCCGCTTGAGAAACGACCGCATCGCCAGGTGCTCGGCCAACGACTGCTGGTGCTCATCGCAGGCCACCCACACCTTCTCCCGGTCGACCGCGTGCACCTTGGGGTTGTTCCATACCACCGCCCAGACCGCCGGGACTCGGCAGCCCTTGGCCGAACAGATGGCGGGATCGTCGTTCACCGGCCCAGTCTCGCAGGCCCTCGCACCGAGGGGAACGGACGCGGGGATGGGGCAGGATGGTGGGCGTGGACTACCAAGACGGCGGCGCCGCGTTCGAGGCGCTGGTGGGGTTGCTGAACTATCCGATGTTCGTGGTGACCACCCAGGCCGACGGTGAACGGGCGGGCTGTCTCGTCGGCTTCGCCACGCAGGTCAGCATCCAGCCGCGGCGCTTCCTGGTCGGCCTATCGAACAAGAACCACACCTTCCGGGTAGCCCGCAACGCCGAACACCTTGCAGTGCACGTTCTTTCGTCACGTCAGCATGATCTCGCGCGGCTGTTCGGCGAACAGACCGGGGACGAGGACGACAAGTTCGGCCAGTGCGGATGGCGCTCCGGCCCGCACGGTCTGCCCATTCTCGACGACACCGCGGCCTGGTTCAGTGCTCGCATCCTGGAGCGGTTGCCGCTGGGCGACCACGTGGCCTTTCTGCTCGAGCCGCAGGCCGGTCAGGCTCCCGAGAAAGTGGGCCGACTCGTCACCTTCTCCGACGTCAACCACTTCGACCCGGGCCACCCCGCCTGAGCCCGGCCTGCCCTCAGTCGTCGAACGCGGTCAAAATCCGTTGCGCTGCAAGCGCCACCGTCAGCTCACCGGCCCGCACCGCCTGCTCGGTGTCGGCCCGCACCTTCTGCACGGCCGGGTT
>JAABUZ0100005411.1_pt1 | contig 16779 bp, 20 predicted proteins | sample 5562091 | NCBI WGS metagenome assembly JAABUZ01 (sample SAMN12813069, study PRJNA571459) | rock metagenome | isolation source: Antarctica rocks | place: Antarctica: Victoria Land, Linnaeus Terrace sud | collected 2015-12-21
AACTTGCCATCACTCTGGTGGAGGATATTTGGCCCAATGCCATAAAGTACTACACGGAGTCGTTTGAGGAGGAGTCCGAGGAAGATGAGAATGCAGAAATTGATCTTGAGGCCGACGACGATGACGACGACGAGGAGTTGGAGGAGGAGGAGGAGGAAGATGAGAATCAGCCGCCTAGTAAGAAGCGAAAGAACGGCGTGTAGGATGGTAGGAAAAACTTATATTACAATGACCAAGATCAACAGAATGACGAGCGCCAGAATGAGGATGCCAATGCAGCAGCTGGAGGCCGTATCCTCGTTCTTCTTGATGACCCACTGCACGCGCTTCATGCCCCGCCTCAGCTTGTCCTGCGTGCGGTCGACGTTTTCATCAAAGTCGGTGAGGATGCCTGCCTGGTCCTCCAGTTCCTGGCCCATCGTGTGTGCTTGGTCGCGCAGCGTGACCACCGTCTTGGACACCGACTCCAATTGCCCGTCCTGCTCCGCCATCAAGCTCTGCTGCTGCTGCTGTTCAAAGGCAGCGTAGGCCGGGTCGTCGTGCGAGGGCTGCTGCTGCTGCATGCTTGAGACATCCACCACCCTGCGATCCATCTCCTCCTTGATATCCTCGATTTCGCCTTGGATCTCGCCTAGGAAGCGCCGTCGCTCGCTCACTTCGATGCGGTCGATGCCAAAGCTGGCCGGGTCCTGCTCTACGGCCTGTATGCTCTCCCCCAGATCCTCCAGATCGAAGCCTAACTCCCCGATCGCATTGTGCAGGTCGTCCATGGCGTGATGGACCTCGATGGACGAGGGCGCGGTGGAGCGGATGCGCAGGTAGGAGGAGAAGAGGGTGCGGATGTTTTGCAGCTGCGCCTGGACATCTTGGCGCGCCTGGTCAAAGGGATCGGAAGTAGGCTCATTCATGCTCCATCTCGACACCAGGCCAGCATCAAGATACTGATTCTACCTATGAACAAGACAGTTCAGTGTGCATCTATTGTATATACAAAGGGACTACGACCCGTCTGTTGATAGGTCGCGGATCTCCTTCCATGCCCGCGATGTCGTGTCTCGCATCCACATCCTCATGCTCTGCGTATCCTGCAGCCACCTGACACTCGCCTCGAGCTCCCTATTCCACAAGTCCTTCATCGTCTCTGCCATACCTGCCCGCCGCACCGTATACTTTGGCTGCTCCAAAGCCCTCTCTGGCGGGGTGACAAGGTCGTCCACCAGCAGCTCAATCTGGCGCAGGCCGCTGGAGACGCGCAGGGAGGTGGTCTGCAGCTGGGCCAGGCCAGTGTACGCAGTCGCAGCCGCCACCACCACGCCGCACACGAAGCCGTGGATGCGAGACATCTGCTGCTGCGGCTTTGGTAGTTGTTGATCCCAACCAATCCAATGCCACAGAACCCGGTGCATCGGCGGCTGGGGGTCAAGAGCTCCCATCGCCTGTCCATCCTGCGCAACCTGGCCACTTCGCTCATCGAGCACGAGTCGCTGACCACCACCTTTTCAAGGGCAAAAGAGGCACAGGGCGTGGTGGAGAAGCTCATCACCCTGGCCAAGCGGGGCTCGACAGCGGCCAGAGCGTCCGCCTCCAAACGCATCTACGCCCCGCGCGACACCATGACCAAGCTCTTCACCACGCTGGCAGAGAGGTACGCCGACCGCCCTGGTGGTTACACGCGTATCATGCGCATCGAGGCCCGGCCGGAGGACCAGGCGCCATCTGCGATTCTCGAACTGGTGGACGGACCCAAGGATATGAGATTCGCCATGACGGCGAGAACGCTTGCCAGGTGCCGGGTGGAGGAGAAGGAGCTCAATGAGATCACCCTTCGCAACGTGCAAAAGGTCACCCAGTTCAGGAGTAACGGGAAGCAAAAGCTGGACGAAACGGTACAGAGGCTGACTGCTCGCTTCGAGAAGCTGCACCCGTCTCAGGAGGTGGGGAAGGTTCAGCCCACGCGACCGAGGACGCGAGGCAGTGGAAACAGGTTTCGAGTCGGCAACCAGCGCATGTGGGATGGCATCATGTAGCTGTCAATGTGATGGCCCACGGGATAAGATGCAATGGACTTACTACACTACGCTAGACTATGTAAGAAAACTGCTTACCGTGGTCAGCGTGAGGAGTGCCATGGAAGAGATGACGCTGATGGAGCTGGCCCCATTGCTTTCAATTTGTGGAATTGGAGTGGCGGCCTTGACTGTAGTACCATTGACTGCAACTGATGCATTTGGGTGTGTGAATGGACGACTGGACACAGTCATGTTGTGAGATGTGTTGGAAGAGGTGTTGTGAGAGGTGTTGGAAGACATCGTTCCGTTGACACGGCCCTCAACACTGCCAGATGTGGTTGTATTCTTTTCCACTACTTCCAGAGCATCTACAGCGAGACAGGCAAACTTGAGCCCCACCCTGGCCGTATCAGCGGTGCCTTCTGGACATTGTTCCTGCAAGCATACAAGACTAGTCGCCATGGCGTCTTTACCGCAAAAGCATGTCGTGTCTTGCAAATCCTTACAACCTTGGGCGATCTTCACCTCCTCCAAGCAGTCGTTGATGCACTGTGGCATGTCGCTGTCCATGGCGTCACTCTGAACAAACAGATCTTGTGCAGTGATGCCGCTCAGGACACTTGCGATGAAAATAAGTTGGAATGGTTGCATCTTGTGAAGCTGTGTTGTGATTGTGATAAGTTTAGAGATGTCTGAAAGAGTGTTTTAAAGAGCGACAGTGATAGGATGGTGAGAATATGAGACGATGGGGCGGTGGCAACGCCATATATAAATAGACGAGTTTCAGGGCACTTGCATTTTCTAATCGGAATGCCACTGGTGATCACGTATTCGGATAGGCTCATCCTGCCTCCCTATAGAAGCGCAGCGCCCCATCAGCCCCAGTGGTGACAAATTCGTTTCGTTGCCCCGCACGTAACCAGGAAACATTCCAGAGCGCTCCATCGCTTTCACTCTGCGTGCTGACACATTCTTTCCGCTCGAGCGACCATATTTTGACTTTTCCATCAAACGATCCAGTAGCCAACAGCTCTCCAGATGCATTCCAGCCGACACTAAAGATCCACTTTGTATGTGATTTCATTTCTCCCACTTGCTCGCCTGCTTTCAGGTCGTACAAAGTAAGCACCGTGCTGTCTCCAGCTGCTGCCAGCAAGGATGATCCGGGGGAGAACTTGACGGATCGTATGGTCCGGTTGTGGCCTGATAGTGAATGAAGGAGCTTTCCTTTCGCCATACTGAAAATATACAGGCCTCCGTTGGCATGACCAGAAGCAACGTACTTTCCATCCGACGACCAATCCAATGTGACACCAAACACACCCTTGGTTTGGAACTCAGCCGTCCTACTTCGAGTCTGCGTGTCCCACACATTGACTCTTCCATCGTAGGTTGTCGCGGCCAGCTTCTTGCCGTCCGGTGAGAAAGCAATGGCCCATGCCTCGCCAGCCATTGTACTCTGATCATTGCCAATGGTCCCAATTTCTTCTAGCTCCTGCATGTCATACAGCATGACCTGTCCATCGAAGCCAGCCGATGCAGCAAGCTTCCCTTCCGCATCTGTGGCAATGTGATGGATGCCCAGCTTGTGATAGTGAAAGGTATGCACACGCTCGTGTGCGTCACTGTTGATGTCCCATACCTTCAATGCCACGTCTCCTGAGCCAGTCAGGACGTATTTTGAAGTGACTGCGCTCGCAAAGATGTCGCTAGGATGGGCGTCATCTTGGATATGCAATGCCAGGAATTGTCTCGACATGCTGATCCGGTGACAAACGCGATATGTATATTACTTTCTATTTACACAATGGACCACTCTTTCTTGACTTCCCCTACACAATGCATGCACAGCCTGTTGGCTCGTTTGGTCCTCCCGCACCCAGGGCACTTATTCAGCGCCGTCACGTCCTTCAGCGCTTTCCCTGCCAGCTGACGCGATCTCGTGCGTGAGTGTGTCGTCTTTTTCTTGGGCACGGCCATCAGTATGCCATTCCACCAGGCCAAGGAGGCAATGCCAGCCTCCAAGCGCACCTGAAAGTGACTCTGCCTCAGCAGACTCCAACATGCTGCGAATGGCGGTACTTTCCAGGTCACATGGCTCCATATCCTGGTCGTCTTCCATATTTTCCATGATATTTCCATATTCACAGATGGACGCCTGATCGTCGTGGTGGTGAGTGAGATTTGACACCTGACACCAAGGAGGACCACCACAACCGCCAACTGCAGCAATCCACAACGGGCGTTTGCCAACAATGCCATCTGTCGTGGTGCCACAGGGAAAGGTCGGGTTTGACTCTCTTCCCACCCAGATCGAGCGCAAGCTCTTGAAACGCGGTTTCCAGTTCAATATCATATGCGTTGGTAAGTATCTCTCCCAGGCGGATGCCCCGGTTGACGCGAATGAATGCAATTAACGGCCAGGTCAAACAGGATTGGGAAAGTCTACGCTGGTCAACACCATATTCGCCTCTCACTTGATTGATTCCAAGGGTAGATTGGCTGCCGACGAACGGATCCAAACCACCACAGAGATCCAGGCAGTTTCGCACATCATTGAAGAGAATGGCGTGAGGCTGAAGCTGAATATTGTGGACACGCCAGGGTATGGTGACCTTGTGAACAACGATCGTTGCTGGGACCCGATTATAAAGTACATCAAAGATCAGCATTCCTATTATCTGCGCAAGGAGCTCACGGCCAATCGGGAACGATACATCCAGGATACGCGTATTCACTGCTGCCTCTTTTTCATCCAGCCAAATGGACACGGTCTGCGTGAGACTGACGTCACTGTACTCAAGAAGCTATCGGACGTGGTCAACGTAGTGCCTGTGATTGCAAAGTCGGATTCCATGACACCAGACGAGCGAAGTGTATTCAAACAGAGAGTGAGCATTGTATATGCAAGACTAACGGCAGATTCGAGCCGAGTTCGACTTTCACAACCTGCGCATGTACCCGTATGAGAATGAAGAGTACGATGAGGAGGAGCGCGCGTTGAATTCACAGATTAAAGCAATCATTCCCTTTGCCATCGTGGGTAGTGAAAAGGAAAGCGTCATCAATGGGAAATCAGTTCGAGCAAGAGTGAATCGTTGGGGGTTGATCAATGTAGAGGACCCCAACCACTGCGAATTTGTGTATCTGCGAGATTTCCTCACGCGCACGCATCTTCAAGACCTCATTGATACCACCTCGCAGATTCACTACGAGGCCTTCAGATCCAAGCAGTTACTTGCCTTGAAGGAGAGTTCAACGATGGTCAGTTCCTCTCGACCTCTCTCTCCTGGCGGGGATCAGACACCGCGCATGGAGTATGGTCATCAGCGTCCAGGTTCAGGACGTACCCCGTTGGAGGCACCAATTCCCAATGGGTATTGATGTTGGCGTATACCGGACGGGCAAGAAAAAAAGTATCAGTAGAAGACAGTCCCTCTATTCTATTATTCTATTGCACACAGAACTCTTCCAAGGCTGCATACGCCACATCCAAGTCATCATTGACGATGAATTTCTCGTGAAAGCCAGGTTCATGCGCCATTTCTATTTCCTTTTTTGCTTGCTCCAAACGCTTCGTCATGCTCTCCGCAGTCTCGGTTCCACGTCCCTCGAGTCTCTGCTTGAGGATCTCCATGGACGGCGGCGCTATAAATACGAATCTTGCATTCAAGTCTCTCCTCTTCACTGATATGACTCCCTGCATATCAATGTCCAGCATGCAAGTCTTCCCTTTATCTGCGACTTCCTTGACTGCTTGTATCGAGGTGCCGTACATATTGCCCGAGAACTCAGCATGCTCAATGAAACGCTTCTGACGAATCAGATCAAGGAACTCCTCCCGCGAGACAAAATAGTAATGCACCCCGTTGTCTTCCCCCGTGCGAGGAGCCCGCGTGGTATGCGATATCGAGAACCCAAACGTGTCTTTGTGCATGTCAAAGAGGCGCTTTAGAAGAGTGGATTTGCCGCTTCCTGCCAATCAGCACTGCTGGAGTGGGAAGCCTACCTGATGGCCCCGAAATAACGATTGGCCTTTTCGGCACTGGCGCGTTAGTACTCGACTCACATGCCATTGCCATGAAGGAAGCTTTCCGAATAGCGAAAATGGTCGGTCGATGGGGTGGACCGCGGACCGAGCGATCGGGTTGTTTACCACTTTTATGAATTAAATGTATGTACACGCGATGCAAATATTCATGTTGGACTCAAACTCTCCCTCGTTTTGCATCCGGGTCGGGGCCATGTTGATTCAGAGTGGAAGCGGTTGTGTCTTTGAGAGCTTCTCTCGGTTTTCTAAGTCAGCCTGATCTCACATTCTCATACCCGTCCACGGCGTCGATGGGCCTTTTCACCGTCGATGGCGCCTTGTAGTTTGCTATGGGTTGACGTAGAACAGGAGGCATCCCCACGAGCCTTTGTGGAGTAACGCCATTGAGGGTCACGGAACGAGCTGCTTCAGTCTGCCGTCTGGTAATAGGCGTGGATCTGTCGGGATTCACATTGGCTGATCGACCAATGAAAGGTGACAGGCGGGATGCATCATAATGTGCTTCAGGTGGCAGTGGAGCGTTGTTTTGCACATCAGCTGCTATCTTGGCAGAGTAAAAGGCGGCTGGCACATTCTTTTCGTCGACTGCATTTGTCGAAGAGAGTATATTATCTTGCGCACCCCTGAATTTGGATGCTTGCCCCTGCTTCATATACCTGAATGGTGATCCATCAAGCGCGGCAGATTCAGTAATTTCCTTCATACCGTCAGCACGTTCATCAAGGCTGCTATCTTGAGGGATGGGAAAGAAATCGACAAGGTCCAGATCATCACCCCCATAATTATCCGATCCTCGAAAATCTCCAGAGTCATCAGTCGCAGCTCGGTGTTCTCTATTGTCTTCCACCCCTCTATTCGCATGATCTGCCTCATTTGGGTTAGCACCGTTGCGTACCGTTATACTCTCTGCAGGTGTTTGCAGACGATATTCTGGGCCCCTGTAAAGTCTGTCTGCATTGAAAGAACTGTTTTCCTTTTTGACTCTGTGGACCTGCTGGAGGTATTGCTTATCATAAAGGCAGTTCCCCAGTACGTTTCCGAACTGGCGAAGAGCGCGCTTCATAGCATCTGATACACCTTCTTTTTTCGCTTTCTCAAATGCCTTTGCTTTTGATTGGCAATTATCTATGCTCCCATATCCGTAGTCTTCTCGAAAGACGCCGTTTTGTAATGTAATTCGAACATGTACAGTAATACCAACATTGTACCGCCCACTTTCTTTGTTATGGTCGACAAAGTCAACGTTGTCGCGTATGATTTGAGTGCTCCACCTATGGAAACCAAATACTTCATTTGCAATGTTGAATGCTTTGCCTGCTTCCAAGTAAGATACTTGCCCACCTCCTTGCGGCCGGTTTGAAATATACTCAGGGCCAAGCTGCTTATCTAAGTTGACCTGTAGCGCTGCTATCTCTGAAGCCGTGAATGAATCCACCTTGCCTACATACTGTTCAGAGGGAGGTTTGTCCATGTTGGCTTAGCTGTTCGGCTGCTCCTTTGCACCAAACACTTTTATGTCATTTCAGTGGTTGACGTTGATCTCAAACATCATTACTGTCGTGGCAACACGATTGGCCAGACGCGCTACGCGACGAGTCGTGATTATGTCAACAAGATATAATTGGCCGGAGGAACTCAAAGCTCGTCCACGATGCGGTCTGGAATGCACCATCTTGAAGCGCCGCTACACATGGTCACCTAGTGAGCCTACTGATGGTCACGAAGTGGTCATGGTCGCTATCAGCCTGTCCAACTTCGAAGAGGCCGTACAAGCGTTGGGACGCAACCTGGCCTCTGCTGCGTGAACTTCATCGTGCCCCGTACTTAGATACTAGCATTACGCCAAGGTGGCTACTGTGTGAAAGCTCTCGCTCGTGCTTTCAAAACATCATCGCAGTTCCTGCGTTTGACAATTTTCTCCACGTTCTCGTTGCGCAACTTCTCCACGTCAAGCATCCTTGATGGGATACAATCCGCAGATCAACAAACCTCATGACTAGTTCCGCTCGAAATGCCGGAACAAGCAGTAGATTTGAATGACAATTCCAAGAGTGGCGATCGGCCGAAGCTTAAGCGGCAGCAGACTGTGGACATTCTCTTCACACTAAAGCATGTCTTCGGTTTCGACAGATTTAGAGGTGTTCAAAAGGCGGCCATCGAGGCTGCGCTGTCTGGAAAGGACGTCTTTGTTGTTGCACCAACAGCAATGGGAAAGAGCCTGTGTTTTCAGCTTCCAGCGGTAGCAACTGAACATGGCCTTACGGTCGTGATCAGTCCTTTACTTGCTCTGATGAGCAGTCAATTACGTTATTTAAAAGAGAAAGGAATCAAGGTGGCTACATTGAACAGCAGCATGCATCATCAAGAGAAGATGACTGTATTTGACGAGATTCTACGTGGACATCCTCAGGTTCGATTACTATACGTCACACCTGAGCAATGTGCTGTTCACTCCTTTCGGGAGCGGTTAAGAAAAGTGTGCGAGCAGAAAGAACTCCACCGCTTTGTCATAGACGAATGCCATTGCATCTCTGAATGGGGCCACACGTTTCGCAAAGATTATCTCAAACTCTCCTATTTTCGACAAGAGTTTCCGAGCATACCAATAATGGCATTAACAGCTACTGCTACTGAAAAGGTGAGAAACGACGTGATTGAGAACCTAGGTCTTGGACCGCCTCCTAGGACTGCCCTTTTTATGTCATCCTACAATCGACCCAATCTTCATTACGAACTTCGCTTCAAGAACCGCCAAAGCGATCCTTACGATGAGATTAAGAGTTTTATTCGAGAGGTATATGAACGGCGTAAGAAAAGACTGCAAGTCGCACAGAAAGAAGATTTAGATACACCTTTTCAGTCCACCAGTGTCAGCGGGATCATATTTTGTCAGAGACGGCAGACGTGCGAAGATGTGGCGTCACGGTTGCGATCCGATGGCTATGGGGCTGTGCCATACCATGCTGGTCTCACCAGCCACGTACGAGAAACAGTACTACAAAAATGGGTACGTGAAGAAAAGGATTATAATATTGCGGTGGCTACGATTGCATTTGGGATGGGCGTTGACGCACCAAGTGTGCGCTTTATAGTGCATTGGGACCTCCCTAAATCACTAGAAGCATACTATCAAGAAACCGGTCGAGCCGGTCGAGACCAGAAAGTTAGTCGATGCATCCTATACTATGGCAGGGAAGATCGTGATCGCAGAAGGCTGTTGCTTCAGCAAGCACAAAATAAATCAAAAAAAGAAAGGTCATCAGATGCTGAGATGGAAGTGTTTGAAAGCTTGGTCAGGTATTGCGAGGACACGTCTGGGTGTCGTCATGCATTGCTTTGTCAACATTTTGGTGAAATGGAAAGGACGGAGTCGAGAGAAGACTTCTGCGATTACGCATGTGACTATTGCAAGGAACCCGAGAAGCTTATCAAAGAGAAGATGGAGATACTGACTGCAATAGACACCCCTCAAGCAGAAGAAGATGCTCCACCAATCGGCATACCTATCAAGTATGCGCCTAACGTCACTCATGTCCTGCAAGGACCGAAGCCAGCTATGGAGTGTCATGAAGATGGACCGACATCTAAGAAGCGCAAAACTAATCCACCAGAAAAGACGCCAGAAGCTTCAACATCGGCAGGGAAGAATCACAGTATTTCGCGAAAAGAAGGCTCACCTCAGTCTTCCCCTGCGTTGAATAGGTATCCAATCAGCAGCCTTGTACTCTATGCGGGAAGGAAGGTAAGAATCAAGCACGAACTTCGGGTCAGTACTCTTGCTAAAATGCTTGGATTACTCTACTCGCTGGTCCCTCCAAGTACGCGTGCCTTCAATATTCCAAGCGACACAAACAGCGAAGTATCATACGAAGAGTCCCAAAAGTTCTGGGATGCAATGTCCAGTCAGCCTGAAAGGTATTCTAAGAAGATCAACCGCGCCTTTGGATTAGCACAAGCTGCTGCAACACTAGAGAGGAGGATGGTAATGCAGTCGAAGACTCCAGTCTTTTATCTAAACACCGCGGCAGCCACCATTGACGAAATTAGGAAATGCATAAAGCAAACAGCGGGGGAGTCGAGTTTTGTGTGGGAGTGCATTAAAGCGGCGTTTAGGGATCAATAGAAGAATATATGACTTTGACTCAGAATATCCCCTTTTGGACCACAAATCTTTCCAATACAGCAATAGCTGCATAGACTCGGTTTTCGGCCTCTTCAAAGACCAGAGACTTAGGAGAGTAGAAGACTTCGTCGGAAACCTCTTCGGGCTTCCTGGGCAAGCAGTGCATGAACTTCCAATTTAAGTCGGCGCCACCGTCGTGAGCCAGATTCATGGTCACTTTGAATCCCTCAAATTGTTTCAGTCGTTGCGACTTCTCCGCCTCATGGCCCATCGATACCCTTTAATAAGCCTTTTGATTGTTAACGAGTTACCATGTATCTGTCACTATGATATGAGCGCCTTTGACGGCTTTCACTGGTTCATGGCCAGTCTCAATGACAACACCCGATTCGGCTGCAGCAGCACGGGCAAGTTCCAGCATCTCGGGGTCCATGGGAAACGATCTTGGTGTAGCAATAGCAACATCGATTCCCGACTTCGCACATGCCATAGCCAGGTCATTGAGCACGTTATTCGCATCCCCTACCCAAGCAAGACGAAGTCCTTTGGTTTTGCCAAACGCTTCTTTTATGGTCAACATATCTGCAATGACTTGAAGAGGGTGAAATGCCTCCGATAATGCATTTATGACCGGCACCGTAGACGCTTTGGCAAGACTGGCTATTTCTTCGTGAGCATCGACTCTAGCAACAATGCAAGAGACCATAGAAGAGATCACGCGTGAAGTGTCATAGAGTGACTCATTAACCTGTGATTAGTTTGGCGAGTGAGTAGATCATACACCCAGTTGTATGTCGTCTCTTCCCAGAAACATTGGATGACCTCCGAGATACTGTACCGCCGCCTCAGTCGAAACCCTTGTGCGAGTACTTCTCTTGGAGAAGAGTAGTGCTACAGTCTTGGATTTTAAAAGATTGTTGCGTTCAGATTGCTTTTGGTGCTTTATGGCTTGTTTTGCATCATGAGCATGACTCACCAAAGAGTCCAACTCCGAAGGCGACAAGTCGCCAATTGATAAGAAGTGTCTTGGAGCAAAAGGAGATGTGGACGGAGTAGACACTGTTGGTGCATGAGCAATGCCCCGGGCTGGTACATTGGTGCCATTGTTTTTCATTGCACCTTTGACGTTCAAGAAGGATCTTCGCATGTCGACTCGGAACGTCCCACAAAATCTGACAACCAGCAACCTCGCCTATTCCTTCCGGAAGTAGAAACCTAACTAAACCCCAACCGTCGTCACCCCCGCCCCAAATCCCCACCCTACCTCCCAAACTGCGTCGACGATGAGTTCCGCGACTGTACGTGAGGAGGATGCGCAGAGGCAGGATGGAGATGACGAGAATGAAAATCGGAATTACGAGATAGGTAGCGGCGACGATCACTCGGACGATGAGCGAGATAATGTCACATCGACTCAGGAATCCGCGCCCTTGCTGAGACATGATGAAACGGAAGGAGACGTGGAGGCTGATTATGTGGAGACTGCGAGTACAAAGGATAACGGCAAGCGATACCGGAGAGCTACCATAATAGCAGCGTCTATCCTTTCTATCATGGCATTGGTCGTCTTAGTCGTTGCGTTCGTCACCCCTTCTGCGGCCAGAGAATACGCAAACCAGGCTACTTCCGTGGATCTGAAGTCTGTGAAGTTGGAGTCGTTCACCGATGACGGTTTAATAATGCGCATCTTTGCTACTACGCATATAGATCCGTCCAAGGTCACTAATGGATTTGTTCGAAATGTAGGAATCTTCGGAGCTTGGCTGGTTGGTTCAGTGTCTGTGACCATTCCGCAGATATTCTTGACGCTGCCAAAAATGCAAGATTCGCTCGTTGCCAATGCAAGCGTGCTCGACCCTGTACGAATATGTCTCAAAAAAGATATGGATCATCAAATTGACATGCTAAGCATAATCACTCCTGGGGATCTGGAAGTCATTAAAGGACTCGCATACCAATACGCCAACGGCAACATGGACTCACTACTTGTACGCGCAAATGCCGATGTGAATATCAAGAAAGGAATTCTTGGCTTTGGGAAAAGCAGTCTGCAACAGGATATCTTGCTGCAGAGTTCTATGGATGTCCCACACTTCAACATTTCTGGTTTCTCCTTCCATGATGTGAACGAAGGAGATGCCTCACGACTTGCGGCGTCTGCTAGAGCCGTAATCGAGAACCCATTCAACATTGAGCTGCAACTCCCAGAACTGAATTGGGCTCTCCGACTTCCAGGTTGCACAGGCAAGGAACGTCTGACGATTGCGTATGCCACTACATCTTCTGTTACAGTTCGTGCTAGGCAGCCTGCTGAAGTTACTGCTGAAGCAATAGTGAGCTCGTTGCCACAAGATTTCTTTTCTGTATGTCCAAAAGCCGATACATCGCCTATCGACGATTTCCTAAGATCTTACCTTGACGGGCGATCTGCAACAGTGTACGTCAGTGGTTCTGGCTCATCAACGCTCCCCAGCTGGATGTCTGATTTTCTCTCCGAATTGGAAGTTCCTGTCAGTGTTCCAGAGACACAGAGTGCTGGTGACCTCATTCGCGACTTCTCCTTGTCTAACGTTCAACTGCAGCTTCCAGGCCCGGTAGCAGCCCCAGGATCGGAGGATGCATTAGCTCTTATTAGCGCAACTATTGAGGCGAAAATTATGCTACCTAAAGAGGTGAATGTTTCGGTAGATCTCAACAAAATCAAAGCTCAGACGACACTCTCTTACAATTCGAAATACTTTGCAAATCTCCACGTTTACAACTGGACTTCAGCATCCTCTCATGTTGAAGCCGACGGATGCATTATGGTCAGTTCTCACGTTGAGAAAGTTCCTTTGGATGTAACGAATAATGAGGTATTTGCAAATGCTGCAACAAAGGTGCTCTTTGGGTCGAGTGTAGATTTTGGGATAAACGGGACTGCGGACGTGGGTGTTGCGACGGCTTTGGGGCAATTTGTATTGAGGAGGATTCCGGCACATGGTACGGTTATGATCAATGGTTATCTATCACGTATGTAAACAATTAGGCTAAGTTAATAGGGATTCCGTCACTTGGCTCTCTGCATCCAAATCTGGAGTATCTCGATGTTGTGGATTCCACCAAGACCAGTCTTTCTGTGGAGCTCGTCGTCGAGGTGGTCAATCCCACAATGTACGAATCGGAGATACCGTATCTGGAAATGCAATACTCATATCATGGCTTCGTACTAGGGTCTGTGACAATCCGAGACTATTATATGAAAGCTGGTCGAAACCATATACCAGCTTTGGTCAGGTTCAGTCCCTTCGAGCTAGGTGGAAGCAATTCCGTTGCGAATGGAATTGACATGATTGGATTATACCTGAGTGATTTAGCCCCAAACCTGACAATCTCTGCATTTGAGGGCAGCTTACCTTCAATGCCTCTCCTCTCGAAAGCAATGTCCATGCTCAATGTTACCCTACCAATTCCTCGTTTACCAAGGGAGCAAGATGATCATGCGGAGTTGTTTAGGAGCTCGGGGCTCCGCATACAAGGTTCTGACCTCCTCAAGGCAGCGACAGTAAGAATGTTGAAACACTCACTAATTTTGAGATGCACCTTTTCACCTCCTCTGCGGATTTTGTCATTCATAATCCTCTCCCTGGAACTACAATCACAGTAGTCAAGATCAATGCTTCAGCTTTGTATCATGAAGGGGAGCTTGGTCGAGTTTATTATGATTCGCGACTTGTCATTAAGCCAGGAAAAGCTGGGTATACACATACTCCACGCCTTCCGGTTAGTTTCAACATTGGTTCCGACAGCTATGAAGCGCTACGGCGTGCCTTAGGTGGCGTATTGCATTTAAACGCGACTGCTTTCTGTGACGTAAGTATTGGAGACTTTGTCATGCAAAATATACTCTACCGTGGTCAGGGACTTGGTGCGAAAGTGAGTGATGCTAAAAAGCAAGTATTGAACAACAGGTACGCTTGACTTGAACCAAGCCAAAGCTTGTAGATCTATTTCACATACATCAGCCAGGAGGGAGGGCACTGGCGTCAACTACATCAGCAGCTTCTTTGGCCATGTCTTTTTCTCGCGCATCATTTGGCTCGAGCGGAGTCCTTGGGAGGGCCATCATTCCACTTCTGGCCGCTTCCAGCACTCCAAACGGCCGTAAAAGTTTGATGAAGGCGTCGATACGAATTGGTTTGGCGCACCTGTAGATTAGCACCTAGACCCTAAAGCACTTACACTTCAACGATACAATTATTGACAGAAATGTCCAGAACTTTACCTCCGAATTGATGGGCGAGCTGTGTGACTGCATCTAGATGCTGATGCTTGTGCCGCAGTGCTTCCGATGGGGCGATCCTTGCTGGATGAAAGCTCGTCTCCGAATCCGCCAAAGACCCCTGCTCCTCAACGCTTCCATCGTCTTGCCGATGATGATGCAACAGCTCCTCAAAGTACTCCGGCCCAAGTAGAGAGACCTTCGCAAGCAGCAATTCCCTCTGGATGATTGGTGCATTCGTGTAATCCAAGACTGCCCACACCGGCACCAAATCCTCCAGCTGCCTTCGAGCTTGCTCAACCACGCCGTCCTGACCACTCAAGACAATTGTCATTCTCGAGAGATCTTCGACTTCTGTATTGCAGACCACGAGTGAATCAATGTTGAAGCCTCGCGCTGCTACAGTTCCAGAGACGCGTGATAAGACGCCCGGCTCATTCTGAACAAGGCAGTTGAGTACATGTCGTTTGGCAGGTGATGGGGATGGTAGAGGTGTTTCATAAAGAATAGAGGACACTGCAGAGCTGGCAGACCAGAGAGGGGCCTCGTTGACTGGCAGCGGAGGCGGTTGAGCGCGTCGATGCAGCGCCTTGTATGCGAGCGCAGACGTCGAAGAGGAGGAATTGTGTCTAGGACAGCCCCATGCATGTGACCTTGTGGGAGATCGTGCATAAAAGCTACGGAAAGCCCTCATCGTCTTGGCTTCGGATGTGCGTGACGGATCGGCAATTTCAGTAAAAAGGAAAACTTTTTTTTCTTTTCTTTTTTTGAAAAGTTACGTAAATAAAAAGAAAAGACAAACCAACAAGGTGTGGGCATTGCACAAGACCATCCTAGTCGACGAATATGCGGGTGCTCAAAGAGCTGATGGACAGTCATCTAAATCTCTATAGTCTACAAAAATCGTGCAGTCGTACAGTCAATAAATACCTATCGTAAATCATGCTCCTCCTTGCTCTTCCCCCGGACTCACAACCTCCCAAAGCCTCGCTGGGATCGAAAACAGTGTCGACAATCCAAACGTATATTTCTTCACGCGGACGAAATAGATGAAAAAGAAGACAAGCATCCAATTGGTCTTGGGTTAGCAGGGATGGATGACAACGTACGATGCAGAATGTCAACAAGATGGCAAAGTATGGCCAGCGGACTCCATACGATGTGTTTAGTGTATTCAAGTAGTCGTCTCCAACGCTGTACTGGCAGTATTCGCACATTGACGTTGCATTTGGATTCAACAGATAGCCGGTCGCAGACTCCAGAAAGGCGGAGAGGTATTGCCCACAGGTCTGGCCTGCAGGCGCATTAAAGCGAGTAGTCTCCTCAGGCGTGCATACGATTGGCACACCGTGCAGTGTGGCGCCCAAAGCACCAGCAACATAATACTAATGGTAAGCGAAAACAACAAAATGCCATACGGTATTAGGATTGGCGTAATAGAGCCCTTTGAAGAATGCATTCATCTCAGCATATGGCAATATGATGCCATTGAACAAGCTGGTGGCCACAAACATGAATGGCAAGAAGTTTGAAATCACAGTGTAGGAGGGTGCAAAGGCTGAAATCCACTGTCCAAGGCTGTGCATAAAGAGCGTAAATAGCAAAACCATAAGAAATGTGTATCCTCCAATAAAGGCATTGTCAGAGATTCCCGATGGCGGGTACCACAGCAGGAAGAAGAGAATAGAGAAGACAATAGCGTACGGAATCTCATTGACAATTTGCGCAAAGCAGAAGGATTGCCAGCCGTAGATTCGTGAGGGCAGTTCTCGCCTCTCCCACAAGTTCCGCTGCTCAAAGATTTTTGGAATGACTGCATTCACAACGGTTGGGGGAAGGAAGAAAATGAAGAAGGCCGAGAAGAGACGGTTCTGCAAATCCAAAGTACTATTCCCCAGCTGGTAGAAGGTGAAACCAGCGAGAATTCCTCCAACGACAGCCGCAAATAGCTTTCCATATCCGTAAGATGCGTCTCGCCAGTAGTTCCGTGCAACGCGCTTCGACAGAAGCAGACACTGATACCAAACGGGCGTAGCATAGGCACTTTGGGACCTATCATCCTTGGATTCAGCATTTGCTCGCTCAGCATGGATGGCATCGATTTCGGCAGCAAGCTGCTTTGCTTCCTTGGACTTCCTCCAGAGGTCATTGTAAGTTGACTTGCGCCCAGCCTCCAACAGGAATTCTGCCACGTTTCGGTTGGGTTCGCAATGCTCACCATGCTGTTCGAAATAGTCAATCACGGCTTTCCCATTCTCGCCGATGGGGCCATAGTAGAATGTCTGGCCACCAGGGTTAAGCGCCAGTACTCGGTCGAATTGTTCAATGAGCTGAG
>JAABUZ0100005412.1_pt1 | contig 16778 bp, 18 predicted proteins | sample 5562091 | NCBI WGS metagenome assembly JAABUZ01 (sample SAMN12813069, study PRJNA571459) | rock metagenome | isolation source: Antarctica rocks | place: Antarctica: Victoria Land, Linnaeus Terrace sud | collected 2015-12-21
TGCTCGGCGCGCGGCATCGCGGTTGGTGTCGTAATCGTCAGTTCGTCTCGCTCGCGTGTGACGACCATCGCCCCACTCCTTCCTTCTGCTGCATTCACAAAAAAGCCCCCCCGATGTGGGAGGTGCCTGCGTCACTGTCATTCCAATCGTTGCTATCCTGACGCCTGCCTCCCATTGCACACGCGCGTTACCGGTACGGCAACGCGCCGAGTAATAAGGAGTACACGCCCCGTAACCAAAACAAAAAGAACCGCGCTGGCGAGCGCGGCGGGGGCGAAGATAGACGCATGACGACGTGCGGCGTCTGCTGCCGCGTTCGCTGCCATTCGCTGTTCCATGATTGCCATCATCGCGGTATTCCTCACCCTGCGTAGCAAGTTATGCTGATTCGACTATACCAGCGTGTCAGAGGAGTGTCAAGCACATATCGTTAGCGAACAGAAACAATCGCATCTCGATCCGTCCCGCCGGGATTGCCCGAACTGTCGAGGCGATTACCCTGCCCATTTCGATACTCATGGATATTTCTCTCCGCGTGGTCAGGAGAGTGGATGCAGCCCCCAAACGTCTGCGGTACACTGGCGGCAGCGAAATTGAGGTGAACACGAAACGGAGGCACACATGTCGCTCGCAGGAATCAGGATCGCGGCACTCGTCGAGGCCGAGTTCGAGGATTTAGAGCTGCTCTATCCCGTCATGCGCTTTCAGGAGGAGGGCGCGGCGGTAACGATCATCGGGACAGGGAGCGCGGAGACCTACAAAGGCAAGCATGGCCTATCTGTGATGGCGGATACCACCGCCGACATGGTGAACGCCGACGATTTCGCAGCGATCATCATTCCCGGTGGTTGGGCACCGGATCGCTTGCGTCGCTACGAGAGCGTGCTGCAATTCGTGCGAGATTTCGATAGCGCGGGGAAGACCGTCGGCATGGTCTGCCACGCGGGATGGGTCGGTGCGTCCGCTGGGATTCTACGCGGGCGGCAGATCGCCGGGACGCGGGCAATCAAGGATGACATCAACAACGCGGGCGGTAAGTGGATAGATGTACCCGCGATCCGGGACGGCAATCTCGTCACCGGGCGCGTCGTCGCGGACATCCCGGCATGGACGAAGGAACTCGTTGCAGCGGTTTACGAGCAGGTCGGCGCGGCGCAACCCGTCGGCACGCGATAGATGCATAACGATGGTGGCGGCGGGCTTCAGCCTGCCGCGCGTTCCGGCAGGCTGAAGCCCGCCGCCACCGGATTTCGGTAGCGTATGAGTGAGACGTTTGTCGCGCGGGATCGGCCGGTTTCCCGCCCTGCCGTGCGGATTCTCGTCTATGGCGCGGGGGCGGTCGGCAGCTTCATTGCGGCACGACTCGGACTAACGGGCGCGGATGTGACGCTGCTTGGTCGGCCCAAAACGGTGGAATTGCTTGCCAGCACGGGCCTCGCCCTCGAAACAGGCGGGCGGACATTCGTCGCGCTCGTCCGCGTCGTTGCCACTGTTGACGCAGTACGCACGCCGCCCGACCTCGTCTTTCTTGCCGTCAAGTCGCCCGATACCGAGGCTGCATTGCCCGACCTGAAACGACTGGCGGAGCGGGGCGCAACGATCTGCACGGTGCAGAATGGCATCGGTAACGAGCAGATGCTGATTGAGGCATTGGGTGCGGAACATGTGCTTAGCGGTGCGTTCACGATTAGCGTGAGCATGTCGGAGCCGGGTCTCGTCACGCAGCACACGGGCGCGGGTGGCGTCGCCTTCGCGCCCGTACCCGGCGGCCCGACGCCCGGCACAGCGCTCGCGATCTTTGATGAGGCGGGGCTGCCAGCGGTCGGCGTCGCCTCGTATCGCGATCTCAAATGGTCGAAATTGCTGCTCAATCTGCTCGCGAATGCGCAGGCGGCGATCCTTGATTGCGACGCGTCGGCGGTCGTTAATGACCCGGCGTTGTTCGGTGTCGAGCAGCGGGCGTTCCGCGAGGCAGTGCGCGTCATGCGGCGCGCTGGGGCACAAGCAATTGCGTTACCGGGCTACGATGTGCCGAAACTGGCGCTGGCGATGCGCTTTCCCCGGCCAATCGCGTGGCGGCTTTTGAGGGAACGGATCGGTGGTGGGCGGGGCGAGAAGCGACCTTCACTCGCACTCGATCTCGCGCGGGGCAAGCAACGGACTGAGGTGGATTGGCTGAACGGTGCGGTCGAAACGTCGGCGCGGCAGTATGGGATGCGCACGCCCGTCAATGCGACGCTCGCGGCGCTTGTCCGCCAACTCGCCGCCGACCCCGCCGCCTGCCCGCCCGTGGCCGAGCGGCGCGCGTGGCTCCAGCGGTCGCTGCGGGAGCGTGGCGTCCGCGTTCGGCTTACATGAGCGCGAACCCCGACGATCACGAGAGCCTCATGCGGCGCGGCTGTTTCATCAGCGGCGTGGTGACGGTGATTGTGCTGATCGTCCTGCGAGCGTTCTTTTTTCGCTTGCCGCCACTGGGCATGCTCGTACTCGCCGGGTTGCTCTGGGTCGGCTTCTTTGCCTTTATCCTTCGGCGTGGCGGGAACCGGAGGGCGGAGTAGCGATGCCTGAATGGAGTGTACAGAGCGTGGAAATCAGCGACTGGCCGACGTGGGAAGCGCGGTTCGCAACGTTCCTTGCCGCCAATCAGAGAGTGGAAGACGCGGCGCACGATGGCATGCACATCCGGCGCGTCGTCGCGAATGCCCACATGCTGGCGAAGGCGGAAAACGCTGACCACGCGGTCGTCTTGCCCGCCGCGTGGTTGCACGACTGCGTCATCGTGCCGAAGGACTCCCCGGAGCGAACGATGGCGTCCCGCCTTGCGGCGACAGCGGCGAGCGCATTCCTGCACGATGCCGGGTATCCGGCTGTTCATATCCCGGCAGTCCAGCACGCGATCGAGGCGCATAGTTTCTCCGCGCGCATCGCCCCGCGCACGCTGGAGGCACAGATCGTACAGGACGCCGACCGGCTCGATGCTCTCGGCGCGGTCGGCATTGCACGAACGCTGATGCTCGGCGGCGCGATGGGCAAGCCGCTCTATGACGCGGACGAGCCGTTCCCCATCACGCGTACGGCGGATGATGGCGAGAATGTACTCGATCATTTTTTCGTGAAGTTGCTCACTCTGAGCGGCACGATGCAGACGCCTGCCGGGCGTGCGGAAGCGGAACACCGCACCGCATTGATGCGCGACTACCTTACGCACCTTGGTAACGAAATCGGGGTGAAAACGCCTTGGTAACGCGAGATTCCCCGTCCCGCGAAACCCACGGGTGATATTCGTTTGGGGAAAGGGACGCAGGCTGAAGCCTACGCTACCGGGATGTCGGTGTTTTCTCAGTGGCCGAGCGTGCGCACGCTCATTGCGCGGGGCTGCCATTGCACATCAGTATGCTTGAAGCGGGCGAGGAGCGTCGTCGCTTCGGCATGGAGCGGGCGGATGTGCGGCGTCCTCACTTTCCACTTGCCAGTGACCTGGAAGATCACGAGTTGGCTGTCACCGCGTACCGCGAGCGTGCATGCATGCGGATCAGCGTGGGCGATGATGAGGCGATTGATAACATCGCGCAAAGCGGCGATCAGCGTCTGATATTCCGCCTCGTTGTTGGTTGTGTTGTTGCCAAACGTCAGGCGCTCGATCTGGCGTCCCGCGCGCGTCCGCAATTCATACGAGCCGTATCCCTCGCCGGGATTTCCCCGCGCGCCGCCATCGAAGATAATCGTGTAATCCACGTCGTTTCGTTCCATCGCGGCGATGGTATCATATGTACGGACACTTTGGGATAGCCGCGTATCAGATGCCGTGACGGCGAAGGGGATGGGGAGTGATGACCGCGCTCGCGCTCACCGTACTACTGGCGATTCTCTGGGTTGCCTGTATCGCGTTCGGCTACTGGCATGGCGGATGGCGGCAGGTCGTCTTGCTCGCGGCGATACTGCTCTCCTATGCGGTCGTGTCCGAATGGGCTATACCGAATGGGCACGACCTCTCGGCGCGGTTTCACTGGGGCCTCGCGCGGACGACGACGACTGTTGCGCTCCTGTATCTGCTCATCGGCATACTTGTCCTCGGCGTAATAGGAAGTTTCGCGCTCTACCGGCCCCGCCCGCTTGGCACGACGGAGTGCGGTCTCGGAGGGGTGATGGGGGTGCTCAATGGTGGCCTCCTGCTCGCGCTCGTCCTCCGCACGCTGCGTTCCTATGCCTTCACGGCAGGGCGTGGACAGACCCTCCATACGAGCGTGCTTTCGCGCGTGTTGATCGAGGATGTCGGCTATCTGCTGCTCGCGGCATTGCTGCTCGGCGGCATCGCGGCGGTCGTTGGCATCGTCGCCACGCGGCGTGATGATGCCCGCGAGATGGCGTTGCTCGCGTCGGTTGGGTCATCAGCTATCGCACTGCCAACTGAGCCGCACGACGAGAAGCAACTCACCGTGCCTGCGCAACCCGCGCAGCGCCCGCCACCAAACCAACCGACCACACCTCCGGCGCCTCAGTCAATCTATGCGATTGCCCCGCTCATTGACTGGCCTGCTAACCCACCTCCGGGCATCCAACTCGCACCATCAGCCGTGGGTGAATCACCGAAACCCGATGCTTCACCTTCTGTTGCGTCGGCGTCAGACACGCCGCACGCGTTCTCGCCACTCCCAGCGCGGCCACGGTTGCCGCCGCGCGTGCCGCCACCGATGGTCTATCCCATCGCCGATCTGGTCGCCGTGCATATGACATCGGTCACGCATGAGGCGGACGCGCCGTTTCTTGCCGCGTCTTCCCCGGCCCTAACGGCTGCAACAGTGCGATCGGCCCGTCCGGTCGGGCCACCGCCGGGCGTGCTGCATCCCACCTTTATGCCACCGCCTGCGTTGGGGCCACCGATGCCCCTCGCACGCGAGAAGCCGCAGGCGGAAGAGACGCCGTCGCCTGTTGTTCGCGAACTGACCGCCCCCACGCACAATGTTTCGGTCGCCCGGAGCGATAGTATGCCTATGCCTAGAGTGATCCCAGATAAGGCGCGCGGCGATATGGATGGAGGAACGATGCCCACGGAAATACCGGCGATCCCATTGCCGAGCACGATGATGGCGACCGTAGCGATCCCGACGATTCATCCACCATTGCCGCCAACGTCTGTCCCCCGCTCGGCGACCATCCCCACGCCGCCCGCACCGAAAAACGTTCCACCGATCGCGGCGGATCACTCCATGCACGAGGATGCAGGATCGCCGCGCGCCGGATATGCCCGCGTTGCGGTTGCCCGGCAGGCGAGCGGCAGACCCGACGAGCCGTTACCGTTGCAACCGCAGCCGCCCGCACCGCCGGAACCGCTCCGGCCACCCCTCCCCACCGGGCCACGCGTCCATCCATGCCACACCTGTGGGTATCCGGTGCGCGATCATGCGCGATACTGCCCGAACTGCGGCAGCCGACAGGCGAGGTGAGAGCAACGAGCAATGAACAGTCGGTCGAATTGGTAGAGCAGGCTTCAGCCTGCCGTCGCTCTTGCAGGCTGAATGCCGCTCCACCAATCGCACGCGATTGCATATGAGAACGGCCCTTGCATGATTGCAAGGGCCGTTCATTTCGTGCGCGTTGGCGGGCTAGTCGCCGTCCGCCGGGATCGGCGGGGCATAGGCAGCGGGCTGGCCGATTTGCTGCGGCTCAGGCTCGTTGTACACCATCGGTATCTCGCCATCCCGCCCATAATCCTTCGGGAGTGGTTCAAACCGCTGGATGACATCGAGCACTTCGTAATCCGTCAATTCATGGCGGACGAGCAACTCCTGTGCAATGGCTGCGACCACATCACGGTGTTCGGTAAGGAGCCGTTTCACCTTCTTGTACTCTTCCTGGAGTACGCGCTCGATGCGCTTCTTCTGTTCTGCGTCAGGTGGTGCCCCAGGAAGAAAATAGAAGCTATTATCATATCCGAACATAACGATCATTCGCGCGACATTATTAGCCGATGGGAGATCCCCACCCATGGTATTGTATTGTTCACCAAAGAACACTTCCTCGGCCGCGCGACCTGCAAGCGATACTTGGATATCCGAAAGCAACTCTTCACGAGAGTTGGTGTGCGATTCATCGATTTCTTTCATCGCTACGAAACCCTCGGCATCACCATGCCGCAGGATCGTCACCTTCGTAATACGCAGATAGGGTCGCAAGATGACTTGCGCATACGCATGACCCGCTTCGTGGTGCGCGGTGATGTTGTTATCGCGAAAGGTCTTCGTTGTTCGTGGCTGCCGGAGGCCGTGCTCGTGCGTGTCACGGGCGCGGGAGAAGTCCCAGTAGTTTATCGAGGTGCGTTCGTCGAAGTGGGCATGGACGACGGCCTCGTTGATGACGTACTTGATCGCGACTGGTGTGTAGCCGATGGTGTCACTAATCATCCGGTCAATCGGCATCGGATCGTGCTTCACCTTGGCGAGGTAATAATCAATCACTTCACGGCGGCCATCAGCGTCCGGCAGGTCCACATGGATTTTGCGGTCGAAACGCCCCGGTCGCAAGAGCGCGGGGTCGAGTACGCTGGAGATGTTCGTCGCACCGATGGTCAGGACGGGAGGAATCTGCGCCTTGCCCCGAATGATGTGCATAGCACGGAGCAGACTTCGCCACCAGACGTACTCGCGCGGCATCGGGTCCATGTTGGTCAGCAGTGTATTAAGGACGCCGCCACCGCCACCGCCACCGCCACCCATCATGCCACCCATCATACCGCCGCCACCCATGCCGCCCGCTCCCATGCGGGACTGCGCGATGGCGTCAATCTCGTCGAAGAAGACGATGCACGCGCCCCATTCCATTGCCTGCTTGCGTGCCTTGCGGTAAATCATCGAGGCCTGCAAGGGGCCCATACCGATGAAGACACCGATCAGCGAGGGTGCGGAGCAGTAGCAGAAGGGGATTTTCGCCTCTGTCGAGATCGCCTGGGCAAGGTACGACTTGCCGGTACCGGGAGGACCTTCGAGCAGGAGACCGCGAATCACTTCGCCGCCCATCTCCTTGAATTCCTTCGCTCCCTGCAAGAGGACGACGACGCGCCGTGCCCCTTCGAGCACTTCCGGGTTGCCCTTGTAGTCCTTGAAGCCGATACCGCCCTCGCCCGGCTTCATCCACGTGACGCGCGGTCGCCCCATCAGGAAGAAGAAGGCACCGAACTGAACGGCCATGAAGGTCATCGCGAAGAGTAACTGTAGCATGATACCAAGGATTGGGTTGGCTGCGATGAACCCAGTGACCCGCTTTGACCACTCCGCCTGATTGCGGAAGACGATGATAATGAAGACCAGCATGCAGATGCGGAACAGGAATTTGGGGCCACGGTATCGCAACCATCGGACGAGGCTGTCAACCTGCTCGTCTGCCGCCTTGTCGAGGTCTTCCTCAGCGTTGATGTACTCGTTCGCGTAGGTCGGCTTGGGGCCGAGGCCGCGTAGGTCCGGAGGTGTATACGTCCCTGGTAATGGAATCGGCTCGGGTGGCGCGGGCGGATACGTCGGTGGCGCATATGATGGGGGCTGGGGCTGGGGCTGGTGCGGTGAGTAGGGTGGGTACTCAGGTCCATGCTCGTTCGCCATGACCGTCACTTCCTTTTCTCGATGCCCGAAAGGCACGCGTCGTACGGCTCCCCTTACGGACCCTTTACTTGCTGCAACATGAAATCGTACAGGTGGTCGCTCACCTGGCTGATCTGGCCCTTATCATCCATGATAAAGACCATTGGGACGGATTGTTTCTGCGCGCCATTGCCGACATCGGCGACATAAAAATAGATACCGCCGTTAGCAGGATCGGTAGCGCCATTCTTGCCGTATCCGGCGATGTAGTGATAGGCGGAGTAGGTGACACCCTGCTGCATTTCCATCTTCAGTATGGTATCGAGGACGGTCTTATCATCTCCACGGGAGATGCGATGGGCCTTCTCCTGCGGGCCAAGAGAGTTCCAGACCGCGTCGGTGTCGCCCTTCTGGACAGCTGTCAGGTACGTCTGGACGGTGGGCGTTTCCGGTGGGAGCGGGATCGTGCCGTTCTTTGTTGCGGCGTTTGGTGTCGCCCTATTCGTATCACTGCCGGTCATCCACTTATCGTGGGCGAGCCAGCCGACAAAGAGCACAGCCAGCAGCAGCGCGACCATCAGACCGGGGCGAACACCGAACATCATCTTGCTGATCGCGCTCGTACCCCGGACGGCGCGCCGCATCATGCGACGGCCCACGCGCGCTTTCGAGGCGCGCGGCGCGGGCGGTGCGGCGACGACGTTTCCGTGCGATGCGTAGGGATTGGCGACTGGCGCTGAATACCCGCCCGCGATCGCGGGTGGGTATGCTTGTTGTGCGGATGGATGCGGCGCGGGCGGCACCGGTATGGGCCGTGGCGGGATAGATGCCTGTGGGTTGTACTGCGGTGCCGGTTGCGGCCGGGGCGCTTCATACTGCACCGGCTCCTGGCGCGTTGGCCGGGGTGGATACTGCGGTAGCGGCGGCGTCCAGACGAGCCGCTCCTGCTCCGAGCGCTCGTGTTCGAGGCGTTCCTGCTCCGCATCAATCGTGAACGGCTCGGTGTGTCGCCCTTCGCCTAATGCCTCTTCCTGGGGGGTGCCGGGCGGCGCGCTCAGTGATTCACCCGCATCCGGGGTTGCCACTGCATACGGTTCATGCCCTTGTTCAGGGTCAGAGGCCAGACGTTCGTTGTCAGGCGGGGTGATGTGTGGTGGTGCCTGGTACCGCTCGGTCATGTGGATAACCCTTCTTGAGGTCCGGCTACAGGCATGTACATGCCAAGGGCTCGCGTCTTCATGATTACCGACCAGCGTACGGAATAATCCTGAATTTCCGATGAATGCGCCCTGAAAACTCGCTGAACGTCGCTCTTTCTATTTTCGTACGATCGGTTTGGTCTTCTGTGGTATCACGCATGACAAATTGCTTGCCATTGCGTCGCGACAGCACACCAAGCCGCTTCCCGAAACGTATGCCGCAGTGTAGCATATATCCGCACATGCATTCAATTTCCGCTCTGGCGCACGGCAATGCGATAAAGGTCGTGCTTCTCCTTGTCATCCCGGCACCCCGCGTGTACGATGCCACGACGAAGCAATGAGCAACGAGCAATGAGCAATGAGCAATGAGCGATGAGGAAAGCGTCCGGTCTGACTACCGACTACCGATTATTGACTACTAACGAGGGGGAACGACATGGCACAACGACTCGTAGATTTGCGGAGTGATACCGTCACGCGGCCAACACCGGCAATGCGCCGAGCGATGGCTGAGGCGGAGGTAGGTGACGATCAATATGGCGAGGATCCGACGATCAACCGGCTGGAGGACCTCGCCGCTGATATCCTTGGCAAGGAAGCGTCGCTCTTTGTCGTTGGCGGCACGATGGGGAACCTGTGCGCCGTCCTCGCGCATTGCCAGCGTGGGCAGGAAGTGATTATGGGCGATCAGTGCCACATTGTCCTCTATGAGGCGGGCGGCACAGCTGTCCTCGGTGGGTTGCCGTGGCGCATCCTGCCGAACACGCGCTGGGGCACACTGGAGCCGGAGGCGATCCGGGAGGCGATTCGTGGTGACCGGGAAGGGGAACCGCCGACGGGTGTTCTCTGCGTCGAGAACACGCATAACCGCTGCGGTGGCCTGCCGCTCGATCGCGCGACGATCAAGTCCATGGCGGACGTCGCGCATGAACACGGTATCCCTGTCCATATGGATGGCGCGCGGGTCTTCAATGCTGCCGCTGCGCTCGGCGTCCCCGTGTCGGAGATTGTGCAAGACGTAGATTCCGTCCAGTTCTGCCTCTCCAAGGGGCTGGCCGCACCCGTCGGCTCGATGCTTGCCGGATCGGCGGATTTCATCGCGCGCGCGCGGCGGATGCGGCGGATCGTCGGCGGTGCGATGCGGCAGGCGGGCGTCCTCGCTGCCGCCGCTATCGTCAGCCTCACGGAGATGGTGGATCGCTTGCCCGAAGACCACGCGCGCGCCCGGCGACTCGCGGAAGGGTTCGCGGATGTTCCCGGCATCTTCGTGGACCTCGAAGTTGTGCAATCGAACATGGTCTTCTACAAACTCGACCCGCCGAACCCCGATTTCGCGGCGGAGATGAAGGCGCAAGGCATCCTCGTCGGTGGTGGACAGTATGGTGGCCGGATGGTGACGCACTACGAGATTAGCGACGCGGATATTGACACGGCGATCATGGCGGCGCGCAAGACCGTCACGGCCCTCTCGCGATAACGGGAAGTGCGGCATGGACGGCATGCGTCTGACCGGGCTCAGTGGGAAGCAGGTCGCGCTCGGCGTGACGGGGAGCATCGCGGCATACAAAGTCGTCGAACTTGCCCGCCTGTGCGTCACGGCGGGTGCGACAGTGGACGTACTGATGACCGAGGGGGCGACGCGCTTCGTCACGCCGCTCACCTTCGCCACGCTGACCCAGCGGCGTGTCTGGACGACGCCGTACGAGCCGTGGAGCGAATCGGAGGAAGGACATATTTCGGTCGGGCGGCGGGCAGATTGCTTTGTCGTCGCGCCCGCGACGGCGGACATGCTGGCGAAACTCGCCCACGGCATCGCGGATGACATGGTCTGCCTCTCCGCCCTCGCCACGAGTGCGCCGCTCATCCTCGCCCCCGCGATGAATCACTTCATGTGGCTTCATTCCGCTGTGCAGGCAAATGTCGCCACGCTGCGGGCGCGCGGCGCGCATATTGTCGGGCCGGATGAGGGGCCGCTTGCCTCCGGTTTTGTCGGTATGGGCCGGTTGGTGACGATGGAGCGGCTGTTTGCCGAGATGATGGGTTTGCTCGGTCAGCGGCACGATCTCGCCGGTCGGCGCGTCGTCGTGACGGCGGGCGGGACGCAGGAGCCGCTCGATCCCGTCCGCTATCTCGGCAACCGCTCGTCGGGGCGGATGGGGTACGCCATCGCGACGGTAGCAGTGGCGCGAGGTGCGGCGGTGACACTCGTCTCAGGCCCGACCGCGCTCGCGCCGCCGCATGGGGTGACCGTTCTGCAGGTGCAGACGGCAGCCGAGATGGAGACCGCAACGCGTCGGGCCGTCGTGGACGCGGACGCGCTGATTATGAGCGCGGCGGTTGCGGACTTCCGGCCCGCACGCGTCGCGGCACGGAAGATAAAGAAGACGCCGGATGGCGCGACGCCGGAAATCTTGCTAGAGCGCACGCCGGACATTCTCGCGGGACTACGGGAGATGGCGATCGTCAAGATCGGCTTCGCGGCGGAAACGGACGACCTCCTCTCTAACGCGCGGCAGAAACTGGTGGCAAAGGGGTTGGCGATGATCGTCGCGAACGACGCCGTCGCGACGATCGGCGCGCGTGACAGCGCCGCGACCTTTCTGTACGCTGATGGGCGGACAGAGGAGCAGCCGCAAATGGCGAAGGAGGCGCTTGCGGAGCGTATCATTGATCGTGTTGTGACGCTTTTGGAAGCAGGAACATGAGATCTCTGGTAGCGTAGGCTTCAGCCTGCGTCCCCGTGTCTCATATCAACTCAGGGACGCAGGCTGAAGCCTACGCTACCGGGAAGAGGGTGGCGGCTCAGAGGAGGAGACGCATGAACAAGTCCGTACACAAGAACGAGTTCATCAAGACCGTGGCGGAACGGGCGAACGTGACGCAGGCGGATGCGTCTCGCGTTGTCACGGCCGCGCTGAAACTGATTTCACAGACCTTGCAGGAGGGCGACAAAGTCGTCCTGACCGGATTCGGGACATTCGAGATGCGGCGGCGGAGTGCGCGCAAGGGAATCAACCCACAAACGGGCAAACCGATTACAATAGCGTCATCGGCGACGCCGGGCTTCACCGCGAGCTCGACGTTCAAGACGCAGGTCAACCAGATCGGGAAGAAGTAGGGAGGGCGCACCATGCAGGGTTTGTCACGCACGATGTTCCGCAGTCTGATGGGGGTTGCTTTCGCGGCGCTCGCCACCTGGCTCGCCAACTATCTGACGGAACGCATCTTCGGCCCCGAAGAACTCGAAGCGGGCGACGAGAGCGCGGCGACGCACCGCGCCGCCTGACGGACTAGACGTGCGACTGCTGCTCATCATGAACCCGGTGGCGGGGCGGCGTTCGCCCGTCTACGTCGAGCACGCAGTCCAGCGGTCGTTCGGCCGGCGGCGGATCAGCGCAACGATTGACACAGCGCTCACACGTACCGCCACGGACGCGACGCGCATCGCGCGCGACGCGCGTGATCGGTACGACATCGTCGTGGCTGTTGGTGGCGACGGCACGGTGCGCGATGTCGCGTCCGGGCTGGCCGGTTCGGAGACGCCGCTGGCGATTATCCCAAATGGTACTGCGAATGTCCTCGCCGCCGATCTCGGCATCCCCGTGCGTACCGAAGCCGCCGCCAATCTCCTCCGTGTGGGCGCGCATACCATCCGGCTCGATCTCGGCGACGTGAACGGCATGCCCTTTGTGCTCAACGTCGGCGCGGGCTACGCAGCGCGGATCATCCTCGAAACTCCCTGGTTGTGGAAGAAACGCATCGGTTTCTTCGCTTACCTCCCCGCCTCCGTGCGGGCGACCTTCGCGCGGGACCGGGCGTGCATGACGGTTGACATAGACGGCGAGCGACGATACGAAGGCCGGGTGCAGATGATTTTTGTCGCCAATAGCGGCGGCATCGGTGGCCGAGCGATCCAGATCGCGGCGCGCGTGCGCTACGACGACGGGCTTTTTGCGGTCGTCGTCTTCGGCCCTCGCTCCCCGATCGGCACGCTCGTCGCGTTCACGCAGCTCGCGGCGCGTCGCTGGGATCGCATCAAGGGTGCGGAATACTGGGAGGGTGCGGAGGTTGTCGTCGCATGCGACCCACCAATGCCGATGCAGGTGGATGGCGATGAGATGGGTACGACGCCCTTCACGATCCGCATGCATCCCGCGGCCCTCCGCGTGATCGTCCCGGATCACCCAGCATGAGCGACCGCCCGACGATCGCCTGGCTGCACGCGGCGCTTCAAGGGGCGTACGGCCTGCAAGACGCGTGGTGGCCCGCCGAATCGCCGCTCGAGGTCTGCGTCGGCGCGATTCTCGTGCAGAACACGACATGGCAGCAAGTGACCCGCGCAATTGCGAACTTGAAGGCGGCGGGTGCGCTCGACCCGCATGCAATCCTCGCGCTGCCGCCGGAAGCGATTGAAGACCTCGTGCGCCCGTCCGGCACGTTCCGGCAGAAGACACGGCGGCTGGAAATCTTCTCTCGTCACATTATCACCCGCTGGGACGGCAATCTCGATGCGATGTTTGCCCAGGATGGCACAGCGTTGCGCGTGGAACTGCTCGGCATCTGGGGTATCGGGGAGGAGACGGCGGACGCGATTACGCTCTTCGCCGCGTGCCGGCCCACCTTTATCGTGGACGCATACACGACGCGGATCGTCCGGCGGCTCGGCCTTGTGGTGGAAGGGGAGACGCGACATGACATCCGCCGTCTGTTCACCGACGCGCTGCCGCACGATGCTGGCATCATGCGCGCGATGCACGCGCTGCTTGTCACGCACGCCAGAACCCACTGTCGGGCGATGCCGCTCTGCACCGGTTGCCCGCTCGCGGACCGTTGCGATTATTGGAAGGAGCATGCCGCATGAGCGCCCGAACGATCACGACCTTTCGCGCGCGGTTGGATGGCGCAGTGGCGGCGAATGGCTCGCTCCTCTGCGTCGGCCTTGACCCGGAGTTAGCGAAACTGCCCGCCGCGCTTCACTCTCTGCCTGTCGAGGAGGCATTGACGACCTTTGTTCACGGCATCATCGCGGCGACAGCGGATCTCGTCTGCTGTTACAAGCCGAACCTCGCCTTTTATCTCGCGCACGGCGCGGCGGGATGGCATGTGCTGCTTAGTTTGCGGGAGATAATTCCGGCCCATATTCCCATGCTCCTCGACGCGAAATATGGTGACATTGGCTCGACCGCCGCGATGTACGCGCGTGCCGCCTTCGATGTCGTCCGCGCGGATGCCGTGACGGTCAGCCCGTACGTCGGTGGGGACGCATTGGCTCCCTTCTTCGCCCGCGATGACCGCGCCGCCTTTGTCCTCTGCAAGACCTCTAATTCCGGTAGCGGTGACGTGCAGGATCTCCCGCTCGCGAGTGGAGAGTCGGTATCGCTGCGGATCGCCGCGCGCATCCGCGATTGGGGCACGGCGCGGCACAATGTGGGGGCGGTCGTCGGCGCGACCTATCCGGCGGAGATGGCCGCGATCCGTGCCGCGATTCCTGATGCGCCAATCCTTGTGCCAGGCATCGGCGCGCAGGGTGGCGACCTGGAAGGCGCGGTGCGCGCCGGGATGGACAGGCATGGCACGGGTATCCTCGTCAGTGCAAGTCGGAGCGTCCTGTATGCCTCCTCCGGCGAGGACTATGCGGACGCCGCGCGCGCCGAGGCGGTGCGATTACGCAACGCGATCAACGCCGCGCGTCAGGGTAGCTGAGGTGTCGCCGATCGCCATTAGCCTGTATCACGCGGGTGACCACGATGCGGTCGTGGCGCTCCTCGATCTGATTACGGACGATCTCGGCCCGGACGTGCTGGCGGTCGCGAACGCGAAGCCGTCGCGTACCGTTGTTGTCGCGCGAGATGGCGCGCAAACAATCGGTGTCATTATCCTCGCGCTGATCGAATGGAGCGGTGATGCGCACCTGCGCTTCCTCGCCGTTGATCCGGCATATCGCAATCGCGGAATCGGCGCGGCGCTCGTCGTCTGGTCGCGCGAGACGGCGACCGCCGCCGGGATGCGCCGCCTCTATGTAGATACCTCGCACAACAATGTGCGCGGCATGCAGTTCTATATCCGGCACGGATTCATCCCCGAAGTCTGCCGGTTCGACTTCTACAAGCCGGGACTGCATCAGGTCAATCTCTGGCTCGACCTGCCGTATATCGGCGACGCACGGACAGGAAGTGGCGGTAGTGGCAGGGCGACGCGCGCCGGAAACGCGCTGACGATTGATCGCTACCAGGAGTCCGATAGAAAGGTTGTCATCTCCCTAATTGACGCGATTACCTGGCAGGGAGACGGCTACGGCGTGCTGGACAATGCGCTCTGCAACGACTGGGAGATTTTCGTCGCGCACGATGGCGACGCGCCCGTCGGCACACTCCTGTTGCACAGTACCCGTTGGAATGGGACGGCGCACATCGGCATGCTTTCCGTGCTGCCGGACGACCAGAGCCAGGGTGTCGGCGCGGCGCTCGTCGGGGCGGCGAAATCACTGGCGCGCGAACGGTCACTGCGGCGGCTGACCGTCGGCACGGGGCACGCAAACTGGCGGGCGCAACTCTTCTACTTGCGCAACGGCTTCATTCCTGAACTTTGCCACCATGATTTCGGTGGCCCTGGCGTCCACGAAGTGCTGCTCTGGCAAGACCTGTAAAGCTGCGACGCCTCCGTAGTTCGGAGGGTTTCTCAATCCCCGAACGATGCGATCTGCTTTGTCTGGGCGCGATCCTGGGCGGTGCCAATCGCCGCTTCGACGTGGGCGCGATTGGGGCCAACGAGAAAGAGGTGTTCGTGGTTGCGGAGATGGGAGATTTTACCGACTTTCTCGCCGCTTGGGTTGAAGATGCCGATCTGCGCGCCGACGTACCGTTTAAAGTCGAGCGCGACAGAGGCGACGTATCCCTTACGATCGAGCATCGCAGTGATTTCGTCACGGGTGAAGTATCCTTCGGAGTTGAACGAGACAAGGAGATAGGGCGCGCGGATTGCATTCAGCAGATCAGTGAAGACCGTGGCCGCCTGCTTCTTTGAGTTGTACGCGCTCTTTTCCGTGCGGCAATCTTCCCGCTTCTTCGCGATGCCGTAGGTCGGCGGCGCGTCGTTGCGGACGAAGGTCTCCCAGATGTGGTAGTTACTAAAGTAGGAGTGCTGGTTGTAGGGCGGGTCAATGTAAACAAGGTCAATCTCCGCGTCCAGTTGCTGAACGAGGTCATTCGCATCCATCCGTGTCACGGCGCCACTACCGGGGAGGAGATCGGGTAATCGCAAGTCGAGCGGATTGGAGGAGCGAGCCGACCATCCCTTCAAATACGCCATTTGCAGCCCAGTGGTCGAGTCCACGCGGTCAGCGGCTTCAATCAGGGATGTAAGCAAAATTGCCCGCTCGGTTTCGTTCGCCGCGTACGCATCTATGCGCGCGCGAATGGCATCCATCTTCATCCCGTTGAACGGCTGGAAATAGCGTGCCTCCTCGCAGAACGTCTCAGTGAAATAGCCGCGTACCGGGGGCAGCGCCATGAGTGTTGTGAGGAGTCGCCGTAGCCGCTCCGCGTCTACGGATGCAGCGTCGGTGGCAATATACGTTGTGCCGAAGATTTCACTGTACGTCGCGAGGTCATTGCTGTGGACCCAAAGGCCGCAATGCTTGAGCGCTTGCCCAATCCGTGTCGTGCCTGCGAAGAGATCGCAGACCCGCCGCGCGTCCGGGAGGCTCGCGACGATAGCGCGGATATATGGCACGAGCGTGCGCTTCGAGCCGATGTATTTAATCATCGGGGCGGGGAACCACACTCCCGGCTCCCGGCTCCGTCGCCGCCGCGAAGGCGCGGTATCGAAGCGTGAGGGCGATGAGGAGAGGGGCCGACCGCTTTACCAAAGTCTTTTTCCTTAGTAGGGTCTTGTGCTAGTTGGGGAAGGCAAGGGCCTTGATCTGCAAGGCGTCTGCCTTTCCCAGCAAGCGGTTGATGTATAGACAAAGGGTGTGCGCCGTCAGTTTGCTTTCCAACCGCGCCCG
>JAABUZ0100005417.1_pt1 | contig 16764 bp, 11 predicted proteins | sample 5562091 | NCBI WGS metagenome assembly JAABUZ01 (sample SAMN12813069, study PRJNA571459) | rock metagenome | isolation source: Antarctica rocks | place: Antarctica: Victoria Land, Linnaeus Terrace sud | collected 2015-12-21
GCGCCGGCCAGCAAGCCGTGACGGATGATCTCGGTGGTGATCGTATCGCTCATCTTGGATCAGGCCTTCCCGGCTGAGTGAGGGTGCCGACGGTAATGACCATCTCGCCGTATCCGCCGACCGACATGTGGTCGCCGGTATGTATGACGGTGGTGGCGGTGTGTTCGGCGATGACGGCCGGCCCGGAGATCTCATCGCCGGTGAAGAGTTCTTCGCGCGAGTACAGGGCGTACGGCACCGCCGGTTCGTCGGCCGACAGGTAGACCGGTCGCAACCCGGTGGAGGCGGGGGCACCGTCGGCGCGACGGGCCATCTTGGGCAGCGTCGGTTTGTCGGCCAAGCCGGTCGCCCGCAGCCGCATCGTGGTGAGCTCGATGGGATCGTCCATCCCGTGCCCGTACTGACGCTCGTGCAGGTCGGTGAACTCCTTCTCGATGGCCGCCGAAATGTCGTTCGATGGCACATCCGGGATCGGCACCGTCACCGTGTGCTCCTGCCCGCTGTACCGGACATCGACGCTGCGCATGAGTACCTGCCCGGCGGCGTCGAAGCCCTCGGAGTTCAGTACCGCCGTGGCCTGATCAGTCATCGGGCCGTAGCTGGCGGCCAGCATGGTTTCGTCCAGCTCGGCGAGCGGAATTACCGCTGTGCGGGAGAAGTCATGCTGCACATCGGCCATCAGCATGCCGAAAGCTGAGAAGGCCCCCTGTCCCGGAGGGACGACGACCACTCCGATCCCGAGTTCGCGCGCCACGTCCACCGCCACCAGGCCACCGCCACCGCCGAAGGACAGCAACGCGAAGTCTTTCGGGTCGCGGCCCACCTCGACCGTGATCGCTCGGACCGCTCCCATGATCTTCGTGGTGGAGATCCGGACGATACCGCGTGCCAGTTCCAGCGGCACGAGTCCCAGTTGGGCGGCCAGCGGCTCGATCGCGCCGATCGCGAGGTCGGCGTCCAGCGTCAACCGACCGCCCAGCGGGGTGCCGGCTCCCATGTAACCGACAGCCAGTGCAGCATCGGTGAAGGTGGCGTTGGTACCGCCGCGGCCGTAGGACGCCGGACCGGGTGCGGCTCCGGCGCTCTGCGGCCCGACCTGGAGCGCAGCCGCGCCGTCCAGCCAGGCGATCGATCCGCCGCCGGCCCCGATGGTGTGGATGTACAGCGACGGCGTGTTGATCGGCAGCGACTCGAATTCAGCCCCCTGATGCAGCACCGGCTTGTTGTCGACAATCAGCGAGGCGTCCAGGCTGGTCCCGCCCATGTCGATGGTGATCAGGTTCGGCTGGTCGATCAGTCGGGCGAACGCCGCCGCGCCGATCACTCCGCCGGCCGGGCCGGAAAGAATCAGGCTGACCGGCTGCTCGCGGGCCGTGGTCGCGGTCATCGCACCGCCGCCGGAGCGGGTCATCAAAAATTGCCCGGCGAACCCGCCATCGGCCAGTCTGTCCTGAAGTGCCGTCAGGTAGCGCCGGACGATCGGCTTGACGTAGGCGTCAAGGACCGCAGTGCTGGTCCGCTCGTACTCGCGGTACTCCCGGGACAGTTCGTGCGACAACGAGACCGCCACGTCGGGAGCAACGTCAGCGAGAATGTCACGCATCTGCAACTCGTGGTCAGGATTGGCGTAGGAGTGCAGAAACGCGACCGCGACCGAGTCGTAACCGCGTTCGGCGACGGTGGTGGCGACGGCGCGGGCGTACTCGACGTCCAGGGTGCGGTACACCGAGCCGTCGAAAAGGCTCCGCTCCGGTACCTCGAAGGTGTCGTACCGCTCGAGCAGGGCGGTCGGCGGCTTGTACGTCAGGTCGTACATCGGCCGGCGGTCGGTCCGTCCAAGTAGGTACACGTCACGGAAACCCAGCGTGCCGATCACCGCCATCCTTGCTCCGGTGCGGGTGAGTAGTGCATTGAGGCCGAGAGTGGTGCCGTGGGTGAACATGGTGACCTGGTCCAACGCCGCCGTCGTGACCCCGAACGCTTCGAGCACCCCGGTTGTCGGTTCGTCCGGAGTGGTCGGCACTTTGTCGAACGTGAGCTCGCCGGTGTCCGAGGACCACTCCACGACATCGGTGAAGGTGCCTCCGACATCGATCGCGATTCTGCTCGTGCGGTTCATCGCTGCGGCCTTCCCTGATAGTCGGAATTCCAATGGTGCGCGGTGCGGGGCGTTACGAGACGTTGCGTACGATCGCTATTGGGCGTTCCGGAGGAGTGTGCGCAGAAAACCGCACGCCGAAAATCGGCAAGACGCCCAACCGGTTGGCACGGCAGGGGCAGAACGACGCTTGCACACCCTTTCGCGTGCTGTCAACCGTCGCCGGCCGTGGTCCTGACCGGGCCGGAGTGCGAATCGGACCCCATGAACGCGGTCGGAAAGAGTCCTCGCACAGCCGATGGTGCCGACACTGTGCTCGCCGCACATGAACGCCGGAAACGCACCCGTCAGCATTTGGCCACTCGACGACCACAGAATCCGGGAGTGCACTTGATCCGCAGCCTTCTCACCCTTCGCGCATCGACCGGCAAAGCCCAAGCGCTCGAAGACTTCTACGCGGATCGAGGCATTCTGGAGCGTGCCCGCCTATTTGCCGGCTGTCGAGAGGCAGTTCTCCTGCGATCCGCCGATGACGCCGGATCCACACATCTGGTCACCGCCGATTGGGACACGGCGGCGGACTACCAGCGGTGGGTCGATGACCCATGGCGAGCGGCTGTCCCGACAGCTTCTCCCGCTGCTGGACATCGGGAAAGATGAACCTGTCGTTGGCAGACTCTACGAGTTCGTCTGAAACCTATTTATCCCGAACGAGATTCGTCCGACCACTGCCCACCAGCCCCGCCCTCCCCCCGGCTAAGGAGTGAACTGAGTGAACCGCAACACGAGATTTCTGGCTGCAGGTACCGCCGCTCTCGCACTGACCATCGCGGCTTGTAGCTCGTCCTCGACGAGTTCGAGTTCGAGTTCTTCCAGCAGCGTAGCCGCGTCCGCACCCAGCTCGGCCGCGGCATCCAGTGCTGCGCCGTCAACTTCGGCCGCGATGTCGACTGCGGTCTCCAGCGCCATGGCCAGTTCGCCGGCGGCCAGTTCCGCCGCCGCATCGGTCGACGAGTCGAAGAAGCTGACCATCGGATTTTTCGGATTCGCCAAGGCCAACTCCTTCGCCCAGGCCACCTGGGCTGGCATCCAGCAGTACGCCGCTGCCCACAACGCTTCCGCGGAATTTCTCGATTCCAACTTCGACGGTCCGACGCAGGTCAACCAGCTGCAGGATGCCGTCACCTCGAAGCGGTTCAACGTGGCGATCGTCCAGGCCAACGACGGAACGGCCATCGCAGCCCCGGTCAAGCAGGCCTTGGCCGCGGGTATTACCGTCGTCATCGAATTCACTCCGGTGGGCGGCAAGTTCGACACCATCGAGCCCCAAATCCCAGGCACCATCAACATCATCGACCCGCCGACGGTCAACGGCGTCGGTCTGGCCAAGCTGGCACTGGACGCTTGCAAGGCCGGCGGTCACGCCACCGATTGCCAGGTCGCCTACCTACAGGGCTTCGCCAACTACCCGCTGGACGGCGCCCGCACCGATGCGGCGGTCGCGGCGCTCAAGGCCGGAGGCGCAGCCAAGGTCGTCTCCAACCTGGTGGGCGGCTACACCCCGGATGCCGGCCGGACGGCGATGCAGAACCTGCTGCAGTCCAACCCGGACATCAACGTCGTGATTGGATCCTCGCAGGCACTGGAGGGGGCCACGCCGTTGGCCAAGGGCAAGAGCATCCAATTCGTTGGCAACGGCGGTTCGACCCAGGCCTTCGCCTTCATCGAGGCCGGAACCTGGTACGGGACCTACGATGTGCCGGAGAAGAAGGCGGGCGCGAAGGCAGCCGAACTCGGACTGCTCAAGGCCCGGGGTGGCAACCCGCCAGCGGCCTCCAACGCTTGCACAGTCCTGACGACGTTTAAGTGCCTCGGGACCAAGTCCACCCTGGCCGGTCTGACCGCGGACTACTCCGACTGAGCACCCGAGTCGCCGGGATGGGTGTCGGGGTCGCTTCCTCGACCAAGACACCTCCCCGGTCAACGCTTTGCTCCACGATGGGCCAGGATCAGATGGGAGTGAGCATGACTGAGCTTGGCAGGGCGGTTGGGCGCCGATCTCCCGAGATCTCCATTCGCGGAATCGGCAAGAGTTACAGCGGAGTCAGCGTCCTGCGCGACATCGACCTGGACGTCGCCCCAGGCGAGGTACACGGCCTGGTCGGCGAGAACGGCGCCGGCAAGAGCACTCTGCTCAAGATCCTCGGCGGTGCCATCCGAGCCGACAGCGGCAGCGTGCAGTTCGATGGCGAACCAGTGCAGCTCGGACGTCCCCGCGATGCCATTGCCCATGGTGTCAGTCTGATCTCACAGGAAGGCACGCTGGTGCCGGCCCGGCCGGTTCTGGAAAATGTCTTCCTCGCGCGTTGGTCGCAACGTGCGGGATTCCGGCAGGGAAGGATCGACCGCCAGAGGTTCGACACACTCATCGAGACAACGGGTTTCAAGATCGATCCGGGCGCGAGAGTGGACACCCTTCCCACTGGCGTCCAGCAGCAGGTGGAGATCCTCCGGGCGCTCGCCAGAGGTGCTCGCGTGCTGGCACTGGACGAGCCGACGGCCGTGCTGGCCGAGCATGAAAAGAACAACCTGCTCGCGCTGATCCGGCGGTTGGCCGCGTCCGGCACCACGGTCATCCTGGTCTCGCACTTCCTGGACGAGGTACTCAGCGTCGCCGACCGGATCACCGTGCTGCGGGACGGCGCTCTGGTCGCCACCGGTCCGTCCGCGGAACAAACTCCGCGCACGCTGGTTCAGCAGATGGTCGGCCGCGAAATCGACGTACTGTTCCCGGAACCGTCCCCGGTCTCCGAATCGGCCCCGATCGTGCTCTCCGCCCGCGGGCTGTCCCGTGGCATCGTCCAGGCCGTCGATCTGCACGTGAGGGCGGGTGAGATCCTCGGAATCGCAGGCCTTGTCGGCAGTGGCCGGACGGAAACCCTTCGAATGCTGTTCGGCGCGGACCGGCCGACCGCGGGGGTGGTCGAGGTGGACGGCAAGGCCCTCGGGCATCTCACACCCCGCTGGAGCATGGCCGCGGGTCTGGCCATGGTTCCGGAATCACGCAAGGAGCAGGGCTTGGTGATGGTCCGCTCGGTTCGGGAGAACATGGCGCTGGCTTCGCTCAGTGCACGCCGGGCTGGACCGTTTGTCCAGCTGCCCGCGGAACGCGCGGCGATAGCGAAGATGTCTTCCTTGGTCGATGTCCGCGCAGCCAGGACCGACGCCAGCATCGAGACTCTTTCCGGCGGAAATCAGCAGAAGGCGCTCTTCGGGAAATGGCTGCTCCGATCGCCGCGAGTCCTGTTGATCGACGAGCCCACTCGCGGGGTCGACGTCGCAGCCAAGAGCCAGATCCATCGTCTGATCACCAATCTCGCAGCGGAGGGCATGGCCGTCATCTGCGTTTCGTCCGAAATCGATGAACTGCTGGGCCTCTCGCACCGGGTGATGGTGATGCGGTATGGCCGGGCAGTGGGTGAATTTCCGCGCGGCACCAGTCGGGAAGTCCTCATCGCCGCAGCCTTCGGAGATCAGGGAGAATCAGAGTGACCGTCCAATCCACCACCGAAGGGGCAAGCACGGCGAAGTCAGACGTCGCACTCAGACGAGGTGTCCGGCTCCGGGACTACGGCATCGTGATCGCCCTGATCGCGATTATTGTGGCCCTCTCGTTGAGCACCGACACATTCTTCAGCAAGGCCAACGCCATCAACGTGCTGGACCAGTGCGCGGTCGTCGGCCTGCTCGCCACCGGTGCGACCGTCTGCATCCTGGCGGGCGTCTTCGACCTGACAGCCAGTGCGTCGCTGGCACTCTCGGCAATCATCGGGACGCAGGTGGTCCGCCACACATCGGTGGCTCTGGGATTCGGCACCGCTGTCGTGGTCGGTGCGGTCATCGGTTGGGTCACCGGGATGATCGTGGTGCGCAGCGGGGTGAACTCGTTCATCGCGACGTTGGCGACGAGCATCATCTACCGAGGTCTGGCGGTGATCATTACCTCAGGTGCGATCGTCTATCCGCTGACCACCCAGACGGATGGGTTCGGCTTCTTCACGCAGGGGTCGATCTTTGGGCTCACCTGGGCGACGATCTTCTTCGCGGTGGTCGTTGTCGTCATCGGCGTGATCGTCGCGTTTACCACGTTCGGCCGCCGCCTCTATGCGGTCGGAGGCAACATCGAGGCAGCTCGGCTGTCCGGCATCCGAGTGGGTTCGGTCCAGGTGTCGGCTTATGTGATCAGCGGCGTGTGCTCGGCGCTGGCCGGGCTGATCCTCGCTTCCCGCGCAGGCTCGGCCCAGTCCAGCATGGCCACCGGGGCAGAGCTAACGGCCATCGCCGCCGCGGTGATCGGCGGGACCAGCATCCTGGGCGGCGAGGGTGCCGTGTGGCGCGGTATAGTCGGTGCGTTCCTTGTCACACTGATCGGCAACGGGTTCAACCTGCTGGGTTGGAACACCACATACCAGCAGGTGGTGCAAGGCGCACTGATCCTTTTCGCGGTGACCGTCGACCGACTGCTGCGGAAACGGAGCGGTTAATCACGGGGTTGGATTCGATCCGGGACAGTTAGGCTGCACCTCATGCCGCATCGGGCCAGCGGGCCTGCTCTTGCGGGAATCAGTCTGCAAGCGGGTATGTCCCGTGCGGTCGTCCTCTGTGGCGACGAGGTGGTGACCATTCCCCCCGTTGATTCGACGTCAATCCGCCCGGCACCCACAGCGCTCGACGGTTCGGTTGCGTCCGCAGGGATGGACGATGTCGGGCAGTTGATGAAGAGGATCGTCGGGGTGACCGGCAGTTCGCTCGGCGCCGTCACGCTCGACATCTCCCAGATTCTGCTGGACGCGGTACTGCGCGGCTCAAGTAAGCTGCCCAGGATCGCGGTGATCCGGATCGTCCCGGTCGCGGCGACAGACCCGGCGCTGGCCCGGTCGCCCACCGAACTGGTCGAGCGACTCATCGATCACCGGTTCACCGTCTCGGGCGGTCACGACCTTCTCGGCCACGAGCTGTGCCCATTGGACCGCGAACAGCTCCGCGAGGTGACCGCTCAATTAGCCGCAACCGGCGTCCGTGACATCGCTATCGTCGGGGCAGGGTCCCAGGCGAGCCCACTGCACGAGCGAGCGGTGGCGAATGAAGTCCAGCGCGGCGTGCCGCAGGCCCGGATGTCGGTGGCCAGCGATTTCGGAGGGCAGGGACTGGTGGCCAGAGAAGCGACCGCCACCCTCGACTGTGCGCTCGGTCCGATCACCGAGAATCTGCTGTTGCGGTGGGAATTGACACTGGCCAGGATGGCACCCGGTGTTCCCGTGCGGGTGGCTCGAGGCGATGGCGGACACAGCACGTCCTCGCGGGTACGTGCACTGCCGGTGGTGGCCCTCGGGGCTGCCGATGCCATGCAGGTGGCCGGTGCGGCCCACCTGGCCCACAACATCGACTGCCGGGTCCTGCTCCCCCGGCCCGGCGGACAGGTCGCTGGCGACGTCCGGAACGGATTGGTCGCCATCCGATCCGGGCAGCTGGCCGGGTTCGGCGTCGAACTGGTCGTCCCGACCGCGGTTCTCACTCCGGACCGCGGGGACGCCGATCACGGACTGGGTCGTTTCACCGACGTGCCGGTGATCCTGGCCGATCGCGACTTCGACGAACTGGCTTGCGTGGGCGCTGCCATCACCCAACCGACGTCGTGGCTCGACGAGTTCGCCTTTATCGAATCCGCCGACGAGCTGGATCGGGTACGCGAGGAGGTCCAGGAGCGGGCGAACGCCATCGTGGTCGCCAACGGGGCAGCACCCGGATCGGCGCACATGGCCGAGGTGTCGACGGTGGCTGTTCCATACAGTCCGCCCGGGACCATTCGCATCCGGGTGCGAGTGGCCGGCGAAGCCGACACCGACCCGCGACGGCTCGAGTTTTTCGACCGGATGGCACCGTGACATCCAACGGTAGCGGGACACCCAACGGCAGCGGGACACCGAACGGCAGCGGGACACCGAAGGCGTCCAGCGGAACAGTCACTGGGGCCGGAGCCGCGGTCGATCTCCGTCAACCCGGCTATGTCGGTGCCATCGCCTCGATCTCGTCCGACGACGTCCCGGCCCTCTTCGAGGGTGCCAAGTTCTATTCTCCGGCTGTCGGTGACGCCAACAAATCATCGCTGACGTCGTGGCTGATGGGATTGCTGGACCGCAATGGACCCGTCTCCTTGCGGCGCCCGGAGGCAATGGCCCCGGACACCCCGTGCATCTCGCTGTGTGTGATCGGTTCTGGTTCCGCCATGGCAGATCTGCCACCGTCGGGCAACGAGTTCTCCATGGCCGTCCAGCAGATCGAGCGAATCAGCGGTACCCGGTTCGGCGCGATCTACCCGCTGGCTGCCGCGACCGTCAGTGCGCTGGCCCCGGTGGTGGCGGCGTCCCAGCTCGGCCTCCCGCTGATCGACGCTGACGGGATGGGCCGCACTTTTGCGCTGATCCACCACACCGCCATGTACCTGGCCGGGGTTTCGCTCACGCCACTGGTCGCGCAGGGTCCGACGGGCGAGAGCGTGCTGCTGCAGACGCGTGCTGGCCCTCGAGCCGACCGCCTCCTCCGCGGCAATGTCGATGCGCTCGGCGGCTGGGCAGCTCTGGCGGCCTATTCGACCACCGTGGGTGTGTTGCGCCGAGCCGCCCTGCCGGGCACCATGTCCCGGCTGATCAACGTCGGCCGGGTCCTGCTGCAGTACACCGACCCTGATCAACTGGTGGTCCGGCTGGCAGCGATCATCGGCTGTCGGCGGATCGGGCGTGGCCGGATCGTCGAACTCGAGCACCTGTCCCGGCCGACCGATTGGACGATTCCAGCCCACCCGTCCAGCCTGGTGCTGCAGGAGATCGACGGCCTCGGCCGGCAATTCCGCATCGAATTGCGCAGCGAGATCGTCGCCGTGTTCGCCGACGGGGAGCTGGTCGCCGCCGCTCCTGACCTTTTGTGCTTGTTCGACGCGTCCCGCGGGGTACTTGCGACGCTGGACAGTCTTGAACCGGGCGACCTGGTCGACGTGTTGGCCACGCCGGCCGACGCCCTCTGGTACTCGCCGGAGGGCATGGCCATGGTCGGGCTCGGATCGCACGGGATCCCACTTCCCCACCCGAGGCGCCGATGAACGCTTATGCGAAGAGGCAGGATCGAAGGTGAGCACCCGGCCGTCCATCGTGCCACTGATGCTGGCCGAGCTGATCCGGATCGAGCCGCTGGCGTCGGCAACGGTGCTGCATGCTGCCGACCCGACCCGAACCGTGGCGCAGGTCGTGCTCGCCGAGACCTTCGACCGTCTACGCCGCACTGCCCCCCATTCGTTGGTGGTGCTCCACGCGGAGGCGGCGACCGGCGGCTGGTCACTAGCGGCCGCCCTGAATCTGGCCTGGGAGCGCAACTTCGCGGGAGTCATCGTGACCTCGGCGGTCGCCGGCCCATCCAGCGCAGCGCTGGCCGGCCGGCTGAACATGTCGCTTCTGCTGATCGACACCGACCCGGTCGACGTCGCACTGCAACTAGCCGGTCAGATCAGCACCCCGGCCGCAGCACGAGCACTACGGCAGGCATTGTGCGCGGAGAAACTGTCCGAGCAGAACAGCATCCGCGGTGTGCTCAACGTGCTCAACGCGGAATTGGGTGCGACGCCGGTGGCGCTGGTCGCAGGAGACGCCGTGCTGGCCGGGCGAGCGACGGCGATTCACGAGAGGCCGGAGGTGGTGAGGGTGACGGTCCCGGTCAACGGCCCTGGCGAGCCTTGGGCGCGGTTGGTCGCGGCCGTGCCGGCGAACGCCTCGATCGCCGTGCCACAGGTCGAAGCCTTGCTCAAGCTGGCCCGCCCGTCCTTGTCCGCAGCATGGGCCCAGACACGACTCAACTCGGCGGCGCACCAACGGCAGGAGGCGGCGGCCTTCGGTCTGCTCCGCCGATTGGCGACAGAATTAGTCGGCGACACCGGGAGCGCTCGGGCGCCCGACATGGATGTGGAGACACCCTCCTGGAGTGCTGATCTCGGTTGGCAGGTCGGCGGGTTGAACCGTGCCGTCTGGATTGCACCGATGCGTTCGATCGGACCACCACCCGACGAACTCACCTACCTGGTGCGGATGGCCTGGCAGCGTGGCCGGCCCACCTGGCCGCTGATCGCCGAGGACGACGGCTGGATTTCCTGGCAGAGCAGCTCGAACTCTGCCGACGGCGCACCCCTTCGCAAGGCGCTCAGCAGCTTTGCCGATTCCGCTGCCACTTACCAGCTGGCCATCGGAGTCGGGCGCGCACATCCGGGCGTACCCGGTCTGATCCGGTCGGTGGCCGAGGCGCGTTTGGCTGCCCACGTCGCCCGTCAGGCGGGCCAGCAGGAAGTCCAATGGTTCGACCAGGTCGGAGCTCCGGCCGCGCTGGCCTGGCTGCCCACAGTGGAGATCGCGAAGGTCGCCGACCTGTGCCTGGGCGACCTCATGGCCGCACACGATCGAGTCGCCCTCGTCGATACCGCCCTTGCCGTGATGGATTGCGGTGGCTCACTTGTCGAGGCCTCGCACCGCCTGGGTGTTCACCGCAACACGGTGCTCGCGCGTCTCCTGCGGGCCAAGCAACTCGGTCTCGTCTTCGACGACCCGCATCAACGGCTCGCACTGCACGTGCTGTGCTACGCGCTGGCCTCGCTCGGCGAAACGTCCTCACCGAAGCCGTAACGACTTCGGGCGGCCGCCGGGCTGACGAAGCGATCCATGATGTCGGCCTCGACCTCCGCCGATGCGCGCGCGACCGGATCGCCGTAGCCGCCACCCCCGCCGGTGGCACAACGAATGACGTCCCCCTTGCGCACCCTCATTCCGTTGACCTTGAGGATCCGGCGCTCGTCGGGTCGACCCGGGTTGATCACTACGTCCGGCCCGACCGCGTCCTCTCCGCCGAACAGACCCCAGGCGGGCTGGCGGGAGCGTTCGAACCACAGGGACACCGTCATGTCGGTCTGCGCCTCGTACTCCCGCACCACGCCGTTACCACCGCGCCAGCGGCCGGACCCACCAGAATCAGGACGCATCCGATACTCGTTCACGCGCCACGGGTATCGGGTTTCATACACCTCGATCGGAATGTCCTTGAGGGAACCGTTGACGTTGTTGATCAGCGCGCTCTCGCCGTCCGAACCCTCCCACGCACCCCAACCACCGACAGTTGCCTCGAGACTGACGAACTCCCGGCCGACACGGGGGTCCGTTCCGGCTGTGAGGATGATCATCGAGTCACCGTGACTGGCCCCGGCCACCCGATCCGGAAGCACCGGGGCCAGCGCCCTGGCCACCATGTCGATCAACAGACCGAGATGCGAGAAGTACCACTGACAAGCTGCCGGCGATCGCGCCCCGAGCACCGAGCCTTCGCGCACCTGCGTCGTCATCGAACGGAACGAGCCGCCGTTGCCGGGCAGGTCCGGGCTGACCAGCAGCTTGTATCCTACCCTGAGGGCCGAGACAGCCTGCGCCACACCACAGTTCACCGGTCCGACCGTCTGGTCCGCCGATTCGGTGACATCGAAATCGATGCTCTCGCCCGAAACGGTGACGGTGAGACGGATCGGGATCGGGGTATCCAGGTCGATGCCGTCGTTGTCCAGTACACCTTCCGCCGCGTACCGGCCGTCCGGAATGGCGGCGATGACGGCCCGCTCCAACATTTCGGTCTGCCGGAAGATCTCGTCGCGAGCCATCTCGAGGGTTTCCAGGCCGAACCGAACCACCAACTCCTGCAAACGCTTCTCGCCCATCTTGATGCAGGCGATCATGGCGTGCATATCGCCGCTGGTCGGGTAGGGGAACCTCACATTCGTGATGATGATGTCGATGATGGAGCGTTCGTCGACACCGGCGGTCACCAGCTTCTGTGGCCCCATCCGAAGGCCCTCCTGGAAGATGGTCACCGAGTCCATCGAGCCACCCGGATCCTTCGAGCCCACATCGATCCAGTGTGCGCGGGAGGCCGTGAAACCGACCAGCGTGGTGTCGACGAATACAGGTCCGAAGATCGTGACATCGTTGAGATGTGTTCCACCCAGATAACTGTCGTTCAGGATCCACACGTCCCCCGGCTGCCAGACTGCACGTCCGAACCGCTCTTCGGTGGCCAGCGTGCAGGTCTCGAGGTTGCCGAGGAAGATCGGTAGACCGGCGGATTGGCCCAGGACGCGGTGCTGCGCGTCCAGCAGGGCGACCACGCAGTCACCCGCCTCGTAGATGATCGGGGTGTAGGCCGAGCGGATCAGTGTCGCATTCATGTCGTCCGCGCTGGAATTCAAGGCGTTGCGGATGATCTCGACCGTCACCGGGTCGATGTCGATTGCGGTGGTCACTTGCTCTCCTTGCCTCGGATGATCAGCGAGCCGATCTCGTCGATGGTCACGGTGTAGTCCGGGGGGACGACGGTCGTGGCGGTGTCCTCGGTGACCACCGCCGGGCCGACAAACGTGTGCCCGACAAGCAGATCATCGCGCCGCACGACAATCGAGTCGCGGGGTTCTCCGCCGAAGACGACCTTGCTGATCACGTGCGGGAAACCGGCATTTGTTGCGGTCGACCACTTCTGTGGGGCGGGCTTGCCGAGGTCGCCGAAGGCGGTGGTCCGGAGCATCACGAATTCGATTGGCGCACCGAGATTGGCGTGTCCGTACCGGGCCTCGTGCACATCGGCGAATCGCTCGGCCACCGTCTTGACAAAACCTGGTTCGGTCGGTTCGGTCGCGCTGGTCAGCGGAACCGTCAAGGTGTACTCCTGCGCCGCGTAACGAATGTCCACCGAATGCGAAGCCGACCGCTGGTCAGCTGCGACGCTCTCGTGCAGAAGCGCCTCGAGACCCATCGCTTCGGTGCGGGTCAGCGCTGTAGTCATGTCGTCAACGTCGAGATCCGCGTCCAGGAAGAAGTAAGGCTCCGTGTAGTCCTGCCGGATTTGCGTCTGCAACATCCCCCACGCGGAGAACGCGCCAGGGAAGCGCGGCACGATCGTCTGCTCGATGCCTAGTTCCTGCGCCAGGAACACGGCGTGCATCGGGCCGGCCCCGCCGAAGGCGACCAGCGCCGAGTCCCGCGGCTCGATGCCGCGCGACACGGTGATCGTCCGGATCGCCTGTGCCATCTTGGAATTTGCGACGTCACAGATGCCGTCGGCCATCGCGACGGTGGATAGGCCGAACTGCCCGGCAAGGTCGGCGACCGCGGTCGCGGCCAGTTCCGCGTCTAGGGTCATCTGTCCGCCGGCAAAACCGTTCGGGTCGATCCGACCGAGTACCAGGTTCGCGTCCGTCACCGTCGCCTCGCTACCGCCACGTCCGTAACACGCGGGCCCGGGACGGGCGCCGGCCGAACGCGGTCCGACCCGCAGCCCACCGGCCTCCGACCAGGCCACCGAACCGCCGCCCGCGCCGACCGTGTGGATGTTCACCACGCTCATCAACATCGGCAGGCCCTCGAGGTGCGCTTCGGCCGAGACATCTGGTTCGCCATCCACGATGAGCGACACGTCGAACGAGGTTCCACCCATGTCGATACCGATGAGGTGCGGCCGGGCAGTGAGCCGTGCCAACTCGGCACAGGCGATCGCCCCGCCGACCGGTCCGGACAGTAGCGTCTGCAGGGGCCGGGCACGGGCCGACTCGGCCGTCAGGATCCCCCCGGAGGACTGCATGACATGCAACGGGACGGAGAGTTTCCGGTCGACCAGACGATCTTCCAATTCACTGAGGTACCGCCGTACGATCGGGCCGGTGTAGGCCTCCACCACCGCCGAAGAGGTGCGCTCGTACTCGCGCCATTCCTTGGCCGCCTGGTGAGAGAGCGACACGGTGAAGTCGGAACCTATTTCCTCGAGAAGGATCTCGCGGGCGCGCAACTCATGTGCTGGATTCTTGTAGCTGAACAGGAAGGCGACGGCCACCGCTCCGTACTGCTCCTCCACCGCCCGGCGGGCCGCAGCGCGTATCGCCTCCTCGTCGAGCGGAGCCAGTTCAATGCCCTCAGCTGCGATGCGCCCGCCGATACCGACTACGTCCCGTCGGCGCACCAACGGCACCGGCTTGCGGTAGTGCAGGTCGTACAGTCGCGTCCGCGGACCACGGGCGATGTGGTAACTGTCCTCGACGCCGGCGGTAGCCAGCAGCAGCACCGGTACACCCCGTCGTTCGAGGAATGCATTGAGCCCCTGAGTTGTTCCGTGCACCAAAAAACCGATGTCTGCCGGATCGTGCACCACCGAATCCAGCCCGGCCAGCACTCCCTCGCTCAGGTTGCCTGGTGTCGTCGAGGCCTTGCTCGCCGCAAAGACCCCGGCCGTGTCGTCATAGGTGACCACGTCCGTGAACGTGCCCCCGATGTCCATCGAAACTCGGTAGCGGGCCATCTATCTCCCCGTCGGCGTTGGCGAAAATCCACAGGCGATCTGGAACTGGGATCAAGCTAAGACGGTCATGGGGTCCCCCGGTGTGCGCGACGCCTATCGGAGTGGCAGCTGTGCGTGCGATGCGCACGAGGGCGCGCCTGGCTGTCTTGGGCAGACTGCCCAGGACAGATCTGGACAGGTGCCGTCGTCTTCGGCAGATTCCTTGGGGGGCAGCCATGCCAGCCGACAGCGACCGCCTCGCGCGCGATCGAGCCGCGGAGATCGAACTGGCCATCGCGATGCTGACCGGATCTAGTGGACCGGTGACCGTGCGAGCGGGGACCGGCGGTGAACGCCAGATCCGATTCGTCCATTCTGAAGTCGTAGCCGAGCCCGAGACCGCATGGATGCCGTTCACCGGGGCTCTGGGCGATCGCGCGGCGTCTGCCGACCTGCTGACCGTCGGCCTGGGTCCCAGCTCCCAATCGACCGTTGAAACTGCCCGACGTGCGGCGGCCTCCATCGGACCGCAGCTGTCCGCCGGGACGATCGGGGTCACTTTTCCGCTCGGTCGGCCTGAACTGATCGGACCGTTAATCGATGGTCTGAGTACCTCCTTCGACGGCGATCAACCCGTTCAATTACTGGTCGACCGGTCCAGCATGGACGCTGCCCGCCTCGGGATCCTGGCGGCGGACACGGTCCGCCTCGTATGTCGTCTGGTCAGCGCTCCAGCCAATGTGCTGACACCGGAACGGGCGGCTAATTGGGCGATTGACATCGCTGCGCAGAGCGGTCTGGAATGCACGGTGCTGGGCCCGGAGGAGATCAGCGGTCAGGGCTTCGGTGGCCTCGCGGCAATCGGCTCAGGCTCGAGCAACGGTCCTCGGCTGGTCCGATTGACGTACACAGGCACGGCCATGGGCCCGGTGGTGAGCCTGGTCGGCAAGGGCATCACGTTCGACAGCGGTGGGCTGTCTCTGAAGTCCTCGTCGGCCATGCAGAACATGCGGATGGACGTGGCCGGTGCCGCGACGGCACTGGCCGTGATGGGTGCGCTGCAGAGGGGGCGTTGCCCGATCACCGTGCACGCCGTACTTCCTTTCGCCGAGAACCTACCCGGTCCTGGCGCCGTCCGGCCGGGTGATGTCGTAACAGCGTGGAACGGAACCCAGATACAGATCCTGGACAGCGACTTCGAAGGACGGGTGGTGTTGGCCGACGCTCTGGCGCTGGCGGCGACCGACCAGCCCGACCTTCTGGTCGATCTCGCCACGCTGACCTATCAGTCCGAAATCGCCCTCGGGCCCGAGATCGCCGCCGTGGTGGCGCGTGACGATGCTGCCGCGCAACAGTTGCTGGCCGCCGCAGCGCGGGCCGGAGAACCCATGTGGCAGTTGCCATGGGCGCCTCGCTATGTCGATCAGGTGCGCACTCCGTTCGGTGTCCGGAACCATCCGCTGCGCGACTCCGGACGTGCGTTGACGGCGGCGTTGTTCCTGGGAGAATTTGTGCCGGAGTCAGTGCCCTGGGTGCACTGCGACATGACCGGCCCCGCCTGGGCCGGTAACGCCTCGGTAGACGGTGCAACGGGGTTCGGGGCCCGCACCGTGCTGCAACTGTTGCTCGACCTCTCGCAGTGACCTGCGTTCGTCTTCCCGGACCCCACCTGACACCGTCTCAGCGGCGCCCTTTCTCTCATCGCTCACCACCATCCAGCCTTCCCTGACCAACAGCATGAGGCGGTTTGAGACCCCCCCCCCAGCGCAGGGCGATCCCGAAGGTCCAAATCCTTCATGTACCGCATGGCATTCAAAGTTGCAACCATGACCACCTACGTCATAGAACCGACCTCCATTCTCGGCACCCCTCTTCAGAACTAACAGACATCCCATGTCGATTGGGGTGTGTCAGATAAACGGTGGATCTGGATCTGGGTCATGGTTGGTTACTGCTCGGGGTGATGCGTCCTTCGAAGGTGATCGCGAAGGCGTTGAGCGCCGGCTTCGTGCGCCGTGAGGCGCTGTTGTTCTAGTGGAGGTGAGAGACCTGCATCGCGGGGCCGTCGCAGCGGTCTTGTGGAGCTGAGGGCAGCCGGGGGTGGGCGGCTAGTGGTCCGTCGGTGAATTGATCTGGTTGTTTGGGTATTCTGGTGGCATGGTTGCTGCGGCTTTGTCGATGACTGTTGAGCAGCGGGTCGAGTTGGAGCGGATGGCGGTGGCGACCTCGTTGTTGCAAAGGGAGGTCATGCAAGCTCGCGCATTGTT
>JAABUZ0100005420.1_pt1 | contig 16762 bp, 16 predicted proteins | sample 5562091 | NCBI WGS metagenome assembly JAABUZ01 (sample SAMN12813069, study PRJNA571459) | rock metagenome | isolation source: Antarctica rocks | place: Antarctica: Victoria Land, Linnaeus Terrace sud | collected 2015-12-21
TGAGATATTTTCGACGTTCGGTGATCGTCATCTTCTCTTCTTGCGGCATTGGACGCTCCCCTCAGTAACATTTTCTTTTGAGGGAAGTGTACCCCGTTCAGTAACATTTTACATGAGGGAATGCGTATCCTTGACATGCTATAAAGAGAGCGGGTATAATTTTAGCAATTTGAGAAGTGTTTCCCAATAATAATAAACCTGTGAAAAGGCGTAGTACAATCATGACTTCTAATCTCTTGCTAGTGACAATACGGGCAATAATACGGAGAATGTGTTGTCCCATGATCCATCTCATAGATGGGCAAGTCACCCTTTTCTCAGGAGGACTCGAAGAAAGCGTTTTTTCTTCCTCATCCCGTTTCTAGGGGTGAGGAATTTTTTTTGACCTTTTATTCTGTGGGAGGGGATATGAGTTACGTTATCGCTGATACTCAAAATAAGCTTGAATATATACATGGACTGTTCAAAGGCAAGAATATTGTTTCCCTTGACCAGTTTTCGCAAGAAGATCTCTATAAACTTTTTATTGTGACGCGTGAGATGAAACGCATTGCTGTAAATAATGAACCGTCAACTTTGCTTGCCGGTACTATCACCTCTTTGCTTTTCTATGAACCTTCCAGCAGAACATTTAGTTCGTTCGCCGCTGCGATTAAGCGGCTGGGCGGTCAAACACTCGACATTCAAAATCCTGAAGCTGTAACTTCTGTGTACAAAGGGGAGTCATTCGAAGACACTATTCGCGTCTTCGAGGCATATTCAGATGCAATTGTGCTCCGTCATAGAATAGCCGGAGCGGCAAAACAAGCGGCTGAGGCAGCCGAATTTGTACCGATTATTAATGCCGGTGATGGCAATAATGAGCATCCAACACAGACGTTGCTTGATCTTTACACCCTCTACGACACATTTGGGCGTCTCGACAATCTTACAGGATTGCTTGTTGGCGATCTCCTCAATAGTCGTACCATTCATTCTCTTATTCGGGGTCTCTCGCTCTTCAAAAACAATACCGTTTATTTGCTCTCGCCGAAAAAATTACGGTTAGCGAGGGAAGATTTTCAGCAGTTAGCTACACGCGGTCTCAATATTATTGAGATCACTAGCCAGCAAGAAATACCCTACAATTGTAACTTTTGGTATTGGACGCGTGTGCAGAAAGAACGCTTTGCCTCAGTTGAAGAATACAAAGATGTTGCTCAAGAGACATTTGCGGTTACACTACACCTTATGAGTCAGTATGCCAGCAGAGATATGATTTTGATGGATCCATTGCCTAGAGTAGGCACAATTGACCCATCAGTTGATCGCGACCCACGCGCTGTCTATCTCCGCTCACAAATCAGAAATGGCCTGTATACACGCATGGCCTTGCTTGCTTTAGTACTTGGAAGAGTATAATTGAAAGGACTTATATGTCAATTATGACGATACAAAATAATTTACTGGCCGAAGATTATTCCGCATATACTGTCACTCGCAGGAGCACACCTCGACATGGTCGGCTTATCTTGGAAGATGGGACAACAATGGAAGGGATATCCTTTGGCTACGAGGAGGCCGTTGCTGGTGAGGTTGTCTTTGGTACTGGTATGGTTGGCTATCCCGAAGCTCTAACAGATGCTTCGTTTGCTGGTCAAATCCTGAATATGACCTATCCCCTCATTGGTAACTACGGTGTCCCTGATCGTGCGTGCTGGGAAAGCGATAAAGTACACGTTTCCGGTCTCATTGTCTCAAACTATACCGATGAGCCTTCGCACTTCCAGAGTATTATGACTCTAGGTTCGTGGTTACAGGGACAAAAAGTTCCCGCACTGGAAATTAAAGATACGCGTTTCCTTACCAAGCACATTCGTACTCACGGTGCAATGCTGGGTAAAATCGTGTTTGACAATGACATTCCATTTCATGATCCAAATACTGAGAATCTCGTTGCTCAGGTCTCAAACCCACACGTTTCCGTGGATGGAAGCGGTAGCATCACTCTTGCATTGCTCGACTGCGGAGCTAAACATAATATTGTACAATCACTCCTTGCACGCAATGTTCGCGTCATAACGGTTCCCTGGGACTACGATCTCTTCTCACCTGCTCGTGGCTTTGATTTTGATGGTCTCTTGATCTCGAATGGTCCTGGCAATCCAAAGATGGCGCAAAAAACGATACAGACCATTCGTACAGCTTTAGAGCAGAAGGTGCCAACACTTGGCGTGTGCCTGGGACATCAACTCCTGGCACTGGCGGCAGGTGGCAATACCTATAAGCTCAAATTTGGGCATAGGAGCCAGAACCAGCCTTGTCTTTTAGAAGGCTCTAAACGTTGCTATATCACCACTCAAAATCATGGTTTTGCCGTTGGAACATTGCCAGAGGAGTTTACTCCCTGGTTTACTAACGCTAATGATGGTAGTAATGAGGGTATAAAGCACAAAGAACTGCCTTTCTTTTCAGTCCAATTTCATCCAGAAGCAACACCAGGACCAGAGGATACCGAATGGATTTTCGACTACTTCCTGGGCAAGATAAGAGGTAAATAATCAGTGAAAACATTTCGGAAGGTGTTGGTGCTTGGAGCTGGCGCACTTAAGATAGGTCAAGCTGGAGAGTTCGACTACTCCGGCTCACAGGCACTCAAGGCATTACGCGAAGAAGGCGTTGCCACTGTACTTGTCAATCCAAATATTGCGACCATTCAAACATCAAAAGCACTGGCGGATGAGGTCTACTTTTTACCCATTACCCCTTTTTTCGTCGAGAAAATCATCGCGAAAGAGCGACCTGATGGCATCCTGCTCTCCTTTGGCGGGCAGACAGCACTCAACTGTGGCATCGCGTTATTCAAAAACGGTGTGCTAGAAAAGTACAGCGTAGAGGTATTAGGGACGCCCATCTCAGCAATCATCCTTACAGAAGACCGTCAAGAGTTTTCACAGCATTTGGGCATTATTAGTGTGCCGACGCCACAGAGTAGAAGCGCGGAAACGCTTGAAGACGCGCTTTCTATCGCTAACGAGATTGGGTTTCCGGTGATGATTCGCGCTGGCTTCGCTCTAGGTGGGCAGGGGTCAGGTATTGCAAAAAATAGTGAAGAGTTAGAGCATATTGTGAGCGGCTCACTAGCATTTGCGCCACAGGTACTTATCGAGCAATACCTGCATCACTACAAAGAGGTTGAGTATGAAGTAGTGCGTGATAGCTATGATAATTGTGTTACTGTATGCAATATGGAGAACATGGACCCCCTTGGTATTCATACTGGCGAATCTGTTGTGTTAGCTCCAAGTCAAACGCTCACGAACACTGAATATCACGAATTACGTACTGCATCAATCAAAATTGTCAGAAGCCTCGGTATCGTTGGCGAATGTAACGTGCAATTTGCACTGAATCCAAAGACCTCTGCCTACTATGTCATCGAGGTTAATGCACGCCTTTCTCGTAGCTCGGCTCTTGCAAGTAAAGCAACAGGGTATCCTCTTGCCTACGTTGCCGCAAAATTAGCACTGGGTTATGGTTTGACCGAACTTACAAACCACGTTACAGGAGTTACACAGGCATGTTTTGAGCCGAGCCTTGACTACCTGGTGGTGAAGATTCCGCGTTGGGACCTGGACAAATTCAAGGGTGTTGATGAAACCATTGGCACGGGTATGAAATCAGTTGGTGAGGTAATGGGTATTGGGCGTACCTTTGAAGAAGCCTATCAAAAGGCTATTCGCATGTTGGACTTGGACTTCGAGGGTGCTACCTCAGAAAAAGTCTTTGGCAGTAGCGAAACAGTGCATGACGCAATCACCAAATATCTCTATACACCGACGCCAAAACGCATGTTTGCCCTGGCAATGGCGCTACGATCTGGCATCACCATTGAAAAAATACACGACATTACAGGTATTGATCCCTGGTTTCTACAGAAAATCAAGCGTATCGTCGATGCAGAATACAGGCTACAAGCAAGCCAGGACTTATCGGCACCCTCTCTTTGGGAACTGAAACAGATGGGGATGTCGGACAAGCGTATTGGTGTTTTGACTGGTAAAACAGGGCTAGAGATACGTAAGCTTCGGAAAGCACTGGATGTCACTCCGAGCGTATTCCAGATTGATACACTCGCCGCCGAGTTTCCTTCGGATACAAACTATCTCTACATGACTTACAATGGACATCATCATGACGTAGAGCCAATTCATGATGAGGGCGTGGTTATTCTTGGTTCTGGTCCTTATCGCATTGGCTCGTCCGTAGAGTTCGATTGGACAAGTGTTAGCACAGTTGAGGCACTAAAACAGCACAACAAACGTTCTATTGTTATTAATTGTAATCCTGAGACGGTTTCGACGGACTACGATACATCAGATCGTCTCTACTTTGAAGAACTTACCTTCGAGCGTATCACCGACATCTGTGAGTTTGAGTCACCCTATGGGGTAATCGTTTCGGTTGGTGGGCAAACTCCTAATAACCGGGCCAAAGCTCTTAAAAGCTATGGTATTCCACTTTTAGGAACTGATGCCGCGAATATTGATCGTGCGGAGGATCGCAACAAGTTCTCCAACCTGCTTGATACGCTGAATATTCGTCAGCCTGAATGGAATAGTTTTGCCGATATTGAGGAACTTACGAGTTTTGCCGAGCGTGTTGGTTATCCTGTGCTTGTGCGTCCATCGTATGTGCTCTCCGGTAGCGCAATGAACATTTGCTACACGCGAGACGAATTGGTGCGTTATACGAAGGAAGCGGCCGCTGTTTCGCCAGAGCATCCCGTAACGGTCTCCAAGTTTTTTGAGAAATTCAAAGAGATCGAGCTTGATGCGGTAGCACAGCATGGCAAAATCAAAGCGTTTGTTATCTCAGAACATATCGAAAACGCAGGCGTACATTCAGGTGATGCTACGATTGTGTTGCCACCACAGAATGTCAATGCTGAAACACGTGCGAAGGTAGAGCATGTAGGCCATGCCATCGCTAATGCGCTGGCTATTACAGGACCCTTCAACGTGCAATTCCTGGCGAGAGATAATCAAGTGTACGTCATTGAGGCAAATTTACGGGCATCGCGTACCTTTCCCTTTATCTCAAAGGTGATCGGGGTTAACTTCATGTCCCTGTTTGTCGATGCCCTGTTTGAAGAGAACATTCCAGCTATTCCTATTCTTCCGCCAAACTTTGTCGCGGTCAAGGCTCCACAATTCTCATTCTCGCGTCTATCAGGGGCCGACCCTGTACTTGGCGTTGAAATGGCTTCAACCGGTGAGGTTGCCTGTTTCGGTGCTGATGTTGAGGAGGCATATCTCAAAGCGATTCTTGCGACTGGTGGCTCTATTCCTTCAAAAGGTGTCTTCATCAGTCTTGGGGGCGAGGAAAAAAAGCTCGACTTTTTGGAGAGCGCGAGACAACTACACGCCTTGAAAATACCGCTCTATGCCACCAAAAGGACATGTGAGTTCTTACTGAAACATGGCATTGAAGCGACCATGCTCTACAAAATCCATGAAGAGTGTTCGCCAAATGTACTCACCTACTTCCGAGACAACAAGATTGACCTGGCAATCAATATCGTTGACGGATATATCAATAAAGAGCTTGACGACGACTACGCTATGCGCCGCTACGCCATTGACCACAATATCCCATTGTTCACAAAAATCAAGCAGGCGCGTCTTTTTGTGAACGCCATTGTAGAGAAAGACCTTGCGACCATTCCAATCAAATCTTGGAATGAGTATGTGTAGTGAGGTGATGGGAATACCTTTGCGACATGTATGGAGCATACGGGGGCAAGCCTCATAGACGTTAACTTCGCATGAAAAACTCGGTTTCCATCGGAACCAGGGCATCCCCTTGCGGGTGCCCTACCTCATCAGAGATCTTAAGTTAACGCTTATGGGGCAAGTCCACAGCTGGCTCTGTGAGCCGATTTAGTAGTTAGTTGGAGGGACAGGGCTTGTCCCTGTCATGCTCACCAACCTGCTCTGCAAATCTTAAAGGAATTATCAATGTCAAAAACACTCATCGGGTCTATTGTGTTGTCCGATAAAATCATAAAAGGCACAATCACGATTGCCGACGGAAAAATTGAGCGTATAGAAGAAGGCTATTCAAAAGACTTCACATATGATTTTCGCGGTAAATACTTGTTGCCCGGCTTGTTAGAGGTGCATGGGCACTTGCGTGAACCAGGATTGGACTATAAAGAAGACATTTCACATGGTTCACGGGCCGCTCTGGCAGGTGGCTATACCACAGTTTTTGATATGCCCAACACAAAACCACCAACGACAACCGTTACTCGTGTCGTGGAGCAGATACAACGGTATGAGCAAAAATCCTATACAGACTTTGCTATCAACATGGGTACCTCGCTTGAAGATAGCGAAGACCTGAAAAAAATAGATACGAGCCTGATTACAGGTGTCAAAATATTCGCTGCCGGTCATGCCACTACACCTACAACAATAGCACGTATTAGCGATATTGCCAGGATTTTTGAGATTCTTGGTGAGCGTCATATTATGGCTCTCATACATGCGGAAAACCAGGAATTGGTTGATTACTTTACACATCACTACCGTACCATCCTGGAACGACATGATCCCGCCGCATGGAGTGAGGCAAGAAATCATACTGTTGTCTTGACCTCTGCGCTTGAGATGATTGCACTGGCGAAACACTTTGGAGTGAAATTGTACCTTTTGCACCAATCCACGCCAGAAGAGTTTGCAGCTATTGCTTTCGGGAGAAGTATCGGTATCGATGTATATGGCGAGGTGTTAACCTTTCATCTTGCATTTAACACCGATGACTATGCAATTCACGGCAACGTAATCAACGTTTCACCCTCTGTACGTAGTGCTAATGTACAGCAAAACCTCTGGCAAATGTTGCGCGAAGGGAAAATTGATACAGTTGTCACTGACCACGCGCCTCATACACTTGAAGAAAAGCACAAAGAGAGTGTCTGGGAAGTCGCGTCGGGCATTCCTGGCTTTCAGGAAGCATTACCCATTCTTATTAGTGGATGGATACAGCGTTTTGGGCAGGAGACACTTGAAGAAGGCTTGGTGCGTATTGCGCAAGTAACCTCGCAAAATATTGCACGCATCTTTGGTTTTCCTCAAAAAGGCGGCCTCGCTGTCGGAAAAGATGCTGACATTGTTGTGGTCGATACCGAGAAGACATGGACAGTGCAAAAGGACGATTTATTCACAAAGAATAAGTGGTCAGCCTATGAAGGTATGGAATTTGTAGGCCGCCCTATTGCAACATTTTTGCGGGGGACGATGGTCTATCAAGATGGCAAGATACTTGGGAATCCACAGGGAAGACGAGTCGAGAGGTAAACACGGTGATGAATAGTACAGAAATTATGCAGGTGTTTGTCGATGCAGGAGCAATTATTCCTGATAGTCATTTTGTGTATAATTCTGGTAGGCATAGCTCTGTCTATGTCAACAAAGATGCGTTGTACCTGCATACAGGTATCATCTCAAAACTCTGTCGGCTCATGGCACAGCCGTACAATGCTGACCAAATAGATGTCGTCGTTGGTCCTGTGCTGGGTGGCATTGTGTTGTCACAATGGACCACGCATCATCTTAATACAAAGCGTTCGACAGGCGAAACGTTGGCGGTATATGCGGAAAAAGAGCAGGGGTCTGATCAGAATTTTGCGTTTCATCGCGGTTACGACAAGCATATTTCGGGCAAAAATATTTTAATTGTCGAGGATATATTGACTACAGGTGGCTCGGTACGCAGAGTAATTGAGCTTGTACGTAAGCATGGTGGGAATATCGTGGGTGTGAGCGCACTATGCAATAGGGGTGGCGTGCAACCAAAAGACGTGGGCGATGTGCCTATTAACACGCTGCTAACACTTGACCTGGAAACTTATAGCGAAGAGGCGTGTCCCTTCTGCCAACAAGGTATTCCCATCAATACCGACGTGGGCAAAGGACGTATGTTTTTAGCAAAACAGGGAGCATCATAATATGGAGAAGCGACAAGGTGTTTCAAATACGACCTTTCTCTCACTATTAGAGCAACGTTGGCAAGAAAACACTTTTGTATGCGTTGGTCTCGATCCCGTATATGAGCAATTGCCAGCATTCTTAAAAGAGAAACACTCAATAGAAGATGCTTTTTTCTTGTTCAATCGTGATATTATCGACGCAACATATGATCTTGTCTGCGCCTACAAACCCAATTCGGCTTTCTACGAAGCATTGGGCGAAGTGGGAGAACGCATATTGGTAAAAACTGTGCAGCATATAAAGCAGATGTATCCGCATATTCCTGTGATTTTAGATGCTAAACGAGCTGATATTGGCAATACAAATCATGGCTATGTAAAGTCCGCTTTTGACACTCTTGGTGCCGATGCTATTACAGTACACCCTTATCTTGGAAAAGAGGCATTAGCCCCTTTTCTCGCACGGAAAGAAAAGGGTATTATTGTGTTAGTGAAAACATCCAATCCAGGGAGCAACGAATTTCAAAATCTGCCTGTGGGTGACAAACAAGAGCCGCTCTACCAGGTTGTTGCACGCAATATAGCCGAAAACTGGAACACAAATGGTAACTGTGCGCTTGTCGTAGGTGCAACATATCCCTCTGAACTAAAGCTGGTACGAGAGATTGTGGGTGATATGCCTATGCTCATTCCTGGTATTGGGGCGCAGGGTGCAGATATCGTGGCAACAGTAGCGGCAGGAAAAGATAGTCGTGGCGAGGGCATGATAATTAACTCCTCACGCGATATTATTTTTGCCTCTCACGGTGATGATTTTGCGAAGGCAGCCAGAAATGCAACACGAGAACTACAAATGGCGATTAATGCGCATCGATAAATGAAATGTATGTGTGATGTGGTATGAACCTACAAACAGAACTGGCCCCACGACATAAAAGTGGGCTACTCTTAAAAAATCCTGTTATGCTCGCGGCAGGTACATTTGGCTATGGAGTTGAGAATGCGAGAATTGCTGAGGTGCAGCATCTTGGTGCGGTAATCTGTAAAGGGACAACGTTTCGAGCACGCAAGGGCAATGAACAACCACGTACTCTTGAAACCTCATCAGGTATGCTCAATGCTATCGGGCTACAAAACCCTGGTGTACATGTCGTCATCTCTAAATACGCACCAACCTGGGCGACATGGAATACTCCTGTCATTGTGAATATTGCAGGTGAAGATGTCGACGAGTTTGTGAAAATCGCGGAGCAACTTGAAGGAGTAGCAGGCGTGTCGGGCATAGAGGTCAATGTCTCCTGTCCCAATGTGCGTGCCGGGGGAGCGGTCTTTGGAGCCGACCCACAAGCGGTCGCTGATGTAACCTCTGCTCTTCGTATAGCCACTACTCTGCCACTTATTGTGAAGCTATCCCCCAATACAGGTGATGTACGCCCAACGGCTCTAGCGGCTGTTGAAGCAGGGGCGGATGCAGTGTCACTGATAAACACGATTACAGGAATGAGCATAGATATTCACTCTCGCAAACGAACATTAGCAAATGGCACTGGTGGCTTATCAGGTCCAGCTGTCAAGCCAATTGCATTACGCATGGTCTACGAAGTAGCGCAAGCCTTACGTGAGTCTCATCCACATGTCCCAGTTATTGGTTTGGGTGGAATAAGCAATGTAAATGATGCGCTCGAATTTCTCATGGCTGGTGCATCGGCAATTGAAATTGGTACCGCTAATTTCGTGAATCCGCGTGTAGGTGTCGAGATCGTCGAAGGTATTGAAGCTTTTTTGCTGCGAGAGGGCGTGGCGGATATGAGAGAAATTGTAGGCGCGGCTTTGTAGCAAATGAGGTACATTTTTTCTCCCTCTGGTCAGCGTTTTAGAGGACCACCATGCGGCCAACTCCTTCCTGTTGAGCACGACGATAAACGAGGCTCGCTGCCACCATGTCCTCGAAGGCATGTCCCATCGCCTTGTAGACCGTGATCTCATCGTTAGACTGCCTTCCCAATCTCCGACTCAGCAAGACCTCGCCTAGTTCCGTGCCAATGCTCGGGTCGAAACCAGCCAGTTCACCACAACCAGCGGGTGGTGGCTCGAAGGCAAGTCGTGTTTCTACGAAGAGGCGGCCTTGCTCGATCACCCTGGGGTCCAACTCTCCGTCAGGTGGCCTGTAGCCAACAGAGGTAATGTGCATTCCGGGCGTGAGCCAGTCGAGGCTGATCACTGGCTTTCCTGCATTCGTGCAAAGGCACACGACGTCAGCTCCACGCACAGCCTCCTCAGCAGTCTTCACCACGCGTACTCTAGAATCTATAGCGGCAAACTGCTCTGCATGGGCGACATTGCGCGAGGTAATGCGTATCTCAGAGAATGGACGCACGCGAGGAAGCATCCTGAGATGCGATTGTCCCTGCACACCGGCACCGACGATTGCGAGCACATCTGTATCCGTGCGTACCAGAAGACGAGTCGAGAGAGCTGCTGCTCCAGCTGTTCGTAAGGCAGTAATATAGGTTCCATCCATGATTGAAAGAGGTGTGCCTGTCTGAGGGTCGAACAAGCAGATGAGAGCCTGATGGCCTGGAATACCGAGTCGCTCGTTGCCGTGAAAGACGGAGACCAACTTGACGGTGATTTCTCGGTCTTGCTGATAGGCTGGCATCGTGAGCAGCTGTCCTGTATTGGGAACAGAGATTACACTGCGTTTTGGGGCATCAACGAGTTCACTACTTTGCGCTCTAAATCCCTCGGCTAGTGCGTCCACGAGCGCATCAGGGTCCAATAATCTCTGTATCTCCATTTCATTGAGCATCAAGATGTTCATCTGAACCTCCCTTAATCAGAAGACATTGCCGTAGATCGCTCCCTCTCATTCTCCTCCCAACTCCACTCGACTTCCATCAGTATATATCCTGAGACGAAGCTGTAACAAGCTGGTATAAACACACATGAGGTGGCTATCGTTGGCCTGAGAGAAGGGCTTTTCCGACTAATCTAAGTGGTATAATCTACTTTTCTACAATGTACCACTTTTTCTTTCAACGTCATGCCGAAAGAGAGATTCTGGGACTAGGAGTAAGAGTATGCAACTCAATTGGAAGCAGATGGATATAGTTGAACATGTAATGAGAATTACCACTATCGATGCACATGCAGCAGGGGAGCCATTGCGCATTATCACAGGAGGTCTCCCTCCACTCGTAGGTGATACGATACTGGAAAGACGCCGATACATGCAACAACACCTGGACGATATCCGAAAAGCGTTGATGTGGGAACCACGAGGACATCGCGACATGTATGGAGCTGTGTTGACCGCACCTGTTACGCCTGAGGCTGATTTAGGCGTCTTGTTTCTGCATAACGAGGGCTACAGTACGATGTGTGGACATGGTGTGATTGCATTGGTTACGGCATTGTTTGAAACGGGCACGATTGCTCCTCAAGGTCAACAATCATCCGTCAACCTGGATACACCCGCTGGACTGGTGCGCGCGACTGCTCATCTTAATGGCAATGGACATGTTGACCATATTTCATTCCTGAATGTGCCTTCGTTTGTGTATGCTCGTGATGTGACCATTGAAGTGCCAGCGTATGGCAAGATGAGAGTTGATATTGCTTTCGGCGGCGCATTTTACGCTATTTTGTCGATTTCGCAAGTGGGACTGAGCATCATGCCAGAGCAGGCGAGGCTACTTGCTGAAGCAGGAGATGCGATTACAAAGGCGGTCAATGCAACAATCTCTGTTCGGCATCCATTTGAAGCAGATCTCGGCTTTCTCTACGGCACAATCTTCACTGGTCCAGCCAAAAATGCTCTCCATCATAGCCGCAATGTCTGCATATTCGCCAATGCCGAAGTAGATCGCTCGCCAACAGGGACGGGAGTTTCAGCGAGGCTTGCTCTGCATTCCGCCAAAAATGAAATTGCAGATGGTCAGCAGATTATCATTGAGAGTATTTTAGGAGCAGCCAGCACGTTTCGGGGTCGAGTCGTCGCTCATGCACAGGTTGGGCCATATCAAGCAGTGGTTCCTGAAGTCAGTGGGAAAGCATTCATCACAGGAAGACATGAATTTCTTCTTGACCCGAAAGATGAATTAGGGCGAGGATTCTTTCTCTCCTGAGTACGAAATGTAGCCTGGCGACTGTACACCAAATGCCAACTTCGTTGCTCAGCAGAACTATGTTGAGGAATATACCTGTTTAACGCTATTGCGTTCTTTGAGCCATCGGTGGAAGGCTTCTTTTATGGAACGCACATCGTTTGAAAGTACTGGCATACTCCTCACATTCTAGTAAGCTGTGTTATTTATCTTCGTGCAGTGTTGCAGGTATTTCTTTTCCTTTAGGGATGAAGCGGATAGACAACGAGTTTACACAATGTCTCGTATTTTTCTCTGTCAACCGTTCTCCAAGAAAAACGTGTCCTAAGTGAGCATTACAGTTAGCACATTCTATTTCTGTCCTTCGGCCATCAGGATCGGGAAGACGTTTAACAGCGTTAGGATAATTTTCGTCAAAGCTCGGCCAACCACAGCCAGAATTGAACTTTGTTTTTGCTGAGAAGAGCGGCGCATTACAATGGCGACAAATGTATGTCCCATCCTGGAAAAATTCATCATACTCACCGCTAAATGGTGCTTCAGTGCCTTTATGTAAAATTATACGTTCTTCTTGAGGTGTTAACTTATTCATTTTTTACTCCTGGATTTGTACGATCACGTACAAAAATGACTTTCCACATATATGGTAGTACATGGCGTACCATCAGTCAAGAAGTTAAGGCTGTGATAATTTTCGCGCTATGAGCAACGTGCTTACCTATTCTTAAATATACAGGATTGGCCTACCTGTATGCGTGTTGCAATGGTTCAATCACTTCTTGAGCCAATTTGTGTGCTACGCCTTCTGGATACGGAGGTCGTAAGTTCAAGACAATGTGTGTGACGCCTATGTCTATAAAGCTTTGAGTAGTTGTAATCGTACTCTGCAAATCGTCTGGATTGACGACAACCTGCACCGAACGTTCTATAGTCGATGGGTCGCGTCCAATCTTAGTACAGTGCTCGTCGAGTATCCCGCTTTTATGCTTGAATACTTCGACGGAACCACCGGGCATGTTCCAGATATCGGCATATTTCGCGACCATACGGAGCGTAAGCTGTTCGCCACCGCCACCAATAACTATTGGTGGATATGGTTTTTGTATCGGTTTGGGTTCGCAGTAAGCATTCTTGAGCTGATAGTAGGCTCCGTTAAAGTCGGGTGTGGTCTCTGTCCAGAGCAATTTAATGACTTCGCAGGCTTCACCCATACGCTTGATGCGTTCGCCAGGAGCGTAGAGAGGAATACCGTAAGCCGTGTGTTCTAATTCATTCCATCCCGCGCCAATACCGAAATCGAGACGCCCATGTGAGATCACATCGACAGTTGCCGCCATGTTTGCTAACACGGTTGGATGGCGATAGGTATTGCCTGTGACCATCAAGCCCACACGTAGACGTTTAGTGAGAGCAGCATAGGCTGCTAAAAGTGTCCATCCTTCCAAACACGGACCTGTTGGGTCGTTGCCGAGTGGCATGAAATGATCAAAAAGCCATGCATGCTCGATTGCTGATACTTCGTCAGCCTCTAGCCAGACGCGAAGCATATCCTGGTAAGTAGTAATTAAGTAGGAGGTTTTGCATGTTACTGATATAAGATTCTAGCTCCGTTTCTTTTTGCTGGTCTTGAGCATTCTGAGTATCTATTTGGTGTTGCTCTTTAGCATTCCGAGTATCTACTTGGTGTTGCTCTTGACTTATCTGTGTCTGTTGAAAAGTGATTTTTTGAGTAATGTATAAGGTCCCACCAGCAATCATAAAAGGAATAAGAAAAACCCCTATCAAGTTTAGCCAATCAAAAGGAACTTTGTCTTTAAAGAACTTTCGTCTCTGTTTTTTATACTGAGGAATCAATAGGTTACTTTTCTTGCTAAGAACCCATGTTCTGTCATCAGTTGATACCAATTTACCGTTCTTGTGGTTCTCGTCCATGCACTCCCTCATTTCAATTGAGAAGCAGAACTTTGTCTTTTAAGCAGTATTATATCTCACTTGAAATAAACGGAGGGAAGCGGTTTGTATCAAAAATAATATCGCTTGCTCCCGCCTGTGTTTTTCTGTATTAGAGAAGCGACGTGGTATGTTATAACTGAGCAAAGGGGGGACACACGATGGAAAAAGATTACGCGCTTGTTACAGTCCGAGATATTAATTTGCTCTGCCAACACTTCAAAACATATGCACAGATTGAAGGACAGACCAGAAGACGAAGAATTACGAAAGCTCGCAGACGAAAGGGTATCCTAGAGGTCAGAACGGCATCTCGTGATGAGTGGATAGATCAGGTCGCATGGATTGAGTGGATTAATAGTATGAATGTTCTCATTCGGTATATGCCCCAGGATATAAATTGACATTGACACACAAAAGAGGAGATGCTAACATAATATTTAAAGAGTACACAGTATTATTATAAAAATAGGCACATTCTCTACACATATAAAAGGGTGGTAAGAAATGAAAGTAGATAGATACATCCAATTACTACTTTTAGTTGTATTGGCCTTGTTTATAACTTCTTGTGGAACACAAAGCACTCCACCAACTATAACTTCCAACAATACTAATAACAGGGTTTCGCAGGCTTCAAACACACCCATCGCTCCCAAAAGCACTTCGCCAACAGGGACATCCAGCAATACAGGTTCAAAGCCTTCAAATAATCCTTCTACTCCGGGTGGATACCTTGCTACTGGCTCAACTTATGTTTTATTCATTCAGTTCACCAATACCAATGGTACTTTATCGGGTGAGTGGGATGAAGCATACGACGTAAGAAATACGAATAATGTGTTGCAAGTAAACACATTCAATACAAGCTTTAGTGCTCTTTTGAACGGCACGCAATTTAACCTCACTATAGACGGTCACACCTACGCAGGTTCTTTTAATGGGAATAATGTTACGATAGAGTTTCCACAACAAGATGGAACACTTACACCTATCACGTTAACACCGGCAAGCGTTAGTGATTATAACAATGCCATTGCTGCTTTTGAGAATAGCGTTAACCAAGCAAACCAAATTACAGCTAATGCCCAAGCAACCACAACCTCTATAGAAGCCACAGCTACCGTTACGACAGACGAGCAAAATAGACTGAACTATGATTTATCTAATATTGGGGGTGCTATTCAACAACTGGCTTCTGACTCTAATTTCAGCTCATTATTCAAGGATTATACCAATAACCTTAACCAGATGCAGACTGACTACCAGACCGAACAAAATGACGCAAAGGTTGGATGCTCAAACGCAAACCAAGTAAGTGCTGACGCAAATCAAGTGAGTGCTGACAATAACCAGACCAGTGCAAACGATAATCAGCTTAAGGCTGACAATAATCAGGTTTCAAGCGATTTATCAAACGTTCAAGGCTACGTGAGTAAAATAGAGCAGCATTGGAGTAATTTAGGAAATTCATCCCCAGGCGTCACGCAAAACGAAATTGATACTGCTGTGCATAACGGGAATACAGCAATTCAAAATGCACAAGCCGCCGTAAGTTCTGCAACTTCTCAAATACACGGATATGACTCCACTTCTCAGCAAATCTTGCAGCAAGCCAATAACCTCTATACTTCTATGAAATGTTAAAAGACTTTTAGAGTATTGGTATAAAGTAAATGCTTAGGTGCAACTTCATTATCTGCGAGACAGGCGGAGGTTTAGCAAAGGTTGACTAATTGTCATCCTGTTGGATACTCACTTCTTAATATTTCTTTCTCTAGTTTAATTCTAAATATGCGTTCTATACTTTTGCGGATATGACCAAATATATCTTCTGTTTTCATCCCTAAAGGATATGCAGAAGTATCAAACTGTCCTGTTCCTGCGACTAAATCATAAAGGAAGTAATGAAAGCTCGAACTAATGAGAAGCCAAGCATTGAAATTCTCAAAATCTGTGGTGAAACCATACGTATTGTCAGGAGACCATATAAACGGAGGTTTCATCCAATTTAAATCCATTGAATTAACGAATCCTAATTCCTCAAAACTACATTCAAATCTGTACTCGGCTTGATTAACGAAGAACGGAAGATTACTATGTCGTTCTTCCCACATTTTGTACTGAACCCATAAAAGATAATGATAATAGTCAAAAGGCCTTAAATCCTTGAGTTTAAAGTCTGCTTTTTGTTTTTCTTTTGGAAGGGCAGCTTTTGTTCTTCTATTGGAATAAATTTGATCAAAACTAAAAGTGTTCTCACAATCAGTGAAAGGATGAACGTAGCTTGTTGGACTACACCAGCCAAGATGATCACATAGTTTTTCAATATAATCACGAATATCACTATGTTTAGAATTTAAAGGTAGAAAACCTACCTTTTTTACGGCTGCTAAAAGGCTCTTAAATCTTAATGGAGGATAAATTTCGTTCCAAGACCACTTATCTTTATTTTTTGGTGGTTTCATAAAAAAAGGAGGTAAAGGAGGATTTAAGGCAATATCACATATTACATTGAAAGTAGGTATTACTCCTACAAGCTCTTTAAAACTTTTTAATACTAACTCTTGATGCTGAATAAAAGCAGTGAGTGCAATTCCATAGTTAATACTACTCTGTTAGTTTCTCCGAGGGCGAAAAGCCTTAACGTGTTCGGTTTCAATCAGCCATAAAACCACGTCCTGAAACAGCAGGACGAGTATCTGCCGATGGCAATCCGGAAGGCTGATCT
>JAABUZ0100005423.1_pt1 | contig 16755 bp, 21 predicted proteins | sample 5562091 | NCBI WGS metagenome assembly JAABUZ01 (sample SAMN12813069, study PRJNA571459) | rock metagenome | isolation source: Antarctica rocks | place: Antarctica: Victoria Land, Linnaeus Terrace sud | collected 2015-12-21
CTCATCGCAGTCTTTGCCGATCCAGCCTACCGAACGGTTCCAGGGCTACTTCTTCTTTCGTACCGCACCCCCCGATGCCGACCTTCAACAGCGCCACCATGCCGGATCTGAGCGGCGCTCAACAGGGCTGGCGTCGAGCGACCTCGACGCTGACGGAGCTGATGATCTCGGTTCGCCCACCCGCGTCGCTTATGCTCATCGACCATTCGACCGAGGTCAGCGCCAGATCGCCAGCGAGGATGGTTGGTCGGAGTTGTGACCGGATCAGCGGGCTTCCTTCGATCACCCGCTCGAGAGTTTGGTGGATGGAGTCGGTTCCGTTCACCGTTACGCCGGGCGGGAAGACGATGGTGGCGCCGGTTTCATAGAGCTCGACCATCCCCCGGACGTCTACCGTGTTGAATCGATCCGTGAAGAGTCGGTTGAGGTCTTCGGGACATGCGGCGATCATCTGCTGAGTCCCCTTGTTCGTCACTGAGCGGTGAAGGCAACGGCGACCGGGCGCGTGGCCGGGGAGCGGACGAGGATCAGCGTCAGTACCGCTCCGACGAGCGCGACTCCGGCGCCGACGATCAGAATCTCGTTAAATCCACTGACGAACGCAGCGCGCCCGGCCGCGGCCAGCGCTCCCGAAGCCCGAAGGTGCCCGGACGACGCTGCTTGCAGCAACGTCCGGGCGGTGGGGCCGTCGAGGCCGACGGTGGCGGTGAGCCGTTGCTGACCGTGGGCCAGATCGATGGCGCCGAAGCCGGCCACACCGACCGCGATGCCGACCTGGCGGAAGGCATCCATTGTCCCGGAGGCGACTCCGCTCTGCTCGGGGGGGACCGAGCTCAAGGTCAGATCGGCCAGGACCGGGTTGGAGATTCCGGCCCCTATCCCAGCGAGCGTAAGACCAGGCAAGATCGAGGTCCAGGTCGAGTCGGTATTCAGAGCTCGGGTCGGCTGGTGACCCTGAGCTTTTCGAATACGTTCTTGGTGTGATCGCGCACGGTGTGCTCAGAGATCCACAGTGTGCGGGCGATGTCGTCGGTGCCCAGGCCGCGGACGAGTAGCTGGGCGACCTGGCGTTCGCGGTCGGTGAGATCGTGCAGCTCGAACATAAGCGGCGCGAGTTGAGCCGGGCGGGTGGGCTCAAGCATGACCGCGGTGCGCCCACTGTTTCCATCGGGCTCGCGCAGGCGGGCGGCGTGGATCGATAGCCAGTGGCCCGAAAGGAGCCGAACGCAAGCGCGGGCGGGCGGCACGCCGAGCCGCTGTTGGATGGCAGCGCGAGCGCAACGCACAACGTCGTAAATCACTGTCGGTAGCTCCCTCGCTGGCGCGCGGTCGGCAGGTATCTGGTGGAGCCAGCGCTGAGCTTCGACGGTCAGCGAGTCGATTGAATTGTCCCCCGCGAGGACGATCATGCCAGGAGTCTCAACGCCGCTGGGTTCGTCGGCTTGTGCGGCATCGAAAAGCAGTGCGCTACGAAGCCCGTGCGCATGTGATCCGAGAGACCGATCATGAACTGGACTTCAACGGCGGAAAAGCCGAGGGCATCCTGGCCGCGGACCATGCAGGCGGTACCCCAGCACGCCTGCCCAGTACGAAACACGGCGCGCAGCTCGCTGGCCAACCCCATCGGCATGGCGACGTTGCGCATCCGCAGGCTGCGTTGCGGCTCGCCGCCGGTCGCCTCGTGGATCGTCCACACCGGGCTGTCACGGCGCGCGATTTCGCGCATGGTGGCGAAGTCCTCGCCCTCGAGATCGTAGTCGAGCACGCGCATGTAGGCCCCAAACGGTGTCACGCTCGATCGAGACGGTGTTGAGCATGGTCCACGGATCGGTAAGGCTCCAGCACCCGATGGCGTGTGGCACCGCGGCGCGCAGGCGCTCGGCGAGCACATCGAGCAGCTCGACAGGAGGCAGGCCGCTCGCGCACAGCGCGACGAGCGCCGAGTAGGCGCCCATACGCTCAATGCCCAGCGGCGGCGTAGATCGCATGCCGCCAATCCTAATGCCCAGGGACGCGCACCTACGCCAGCTTTGGCGTGCCAATATCCCCAAGCTGGGGGATTGTCACCTCGTCGTACCGGGTCGATCATGACGACATGGTCCGCTGCCTTCGAAGGTCACACCCAAAGGGCCAGCGGAGGCTCGCATGACCCAGAACTCAGGAGGTTCCCAGAAGCCATGACGGCACCCCAGATCGACCCATTACCCTCACAATTCACAAGGCAACGACCTGCTGACCAGGTGGGAGCGCTGGTGGACCGGACTTGACGGCACGGCAGGAGAGATCGTGTGGAATGCCGCTCCCGAAGATCTGGCGGCAGACCTGGGACTGTTTCAGCCCTGGTTCGGGACCTGCCTGTCGCCGATCTCGGTTGCGGGAACGGGCGACAGACCATGTTCCTAGGGCAACACTTCACGACCGTGATCGGCACAGACATCTCGCCTGCCGCGATCGAGCAGGCACGAGCGGCCCGCACGCTGCGCACGTCCGATTCAGCGTCCTGGATCTCCGCTGGCCCGACGAGGCGGAGCGCCTCGACAGCCATGTGGGAGACGTCAACGTCTACGTCCGTGGCGTGCTGCACGCGCTGCCCCCGGGCGACCGGCCTGGCGCGGTGGAGAGCATCTCACGGCTGCTCGGCGATACCGGGACATTGTTCGACAAAGAGCTTGCCCCGGAGGCCTACGTCCTACTTCGCGGCGGTGGTGGAGCGGTTCGGCGTATCGCCCGTCATGGAGCGAATGATGCGCCTGATACCTCCCGAGCCGATGAGTGAGGAGGATCTGGTGAGCTTGTACTCAAACGGTTTCGATGTGGTCAGCAAGGGGAGAAGCCACATCCACACGTCAACAGCTTGCCAAGCGGCGAAGCGCTAGTGGTTCACCGCGATCTACGCCGTCGTCCGACTGGGAATGCGCCGCCAGGACCCGGCCTCGAGACCACAAGGACCACCTCGATGACAGGATCGTCCGTCACCCATGACCTGCGGGGTGCATGGAAGGCCGAAGTCACATTCGTCAAGGGCCCGCTAGAAGGGAAGGTCGAGTCCATCGAGCTGATGCTTGACGCGGACGACGCTGATCCGCCGCGCGCCGGCGGGCGGTCCGTGCAGCCCGCGCGCGAGATCGGAGAATGGGCCCTTGAGGACGATCGCCTCTCCTACGCGTTCTACGAGGTCCTGACCGATTCCGCAGGCAGGCCCACGAATGTGGTTCACGTCCGCGCGAAGGGGACCGTCGACCTGGACGGGCAGACGTTCAAGGCCGCCGGCACGGGCAGGTCTACGGGACCGGCGGGCAGCTACTCGTCACCAACACACCGCTGTGCGCGCAGCCCGCACCGATGCGCAAGGAGGAGAATGAGGCGGAACCCATTTCGCTGACCGCACACGGGAACCCTGCATGAGCCCTACAAGCAGCAGCGGGTCCGAGTCCGCACCGCGGCGTAAGGATGTTTCAGGGGTTCCAGTCCGGGAATCAGGACTCGTTGGAACGCTTTTTGTGCCAGTATCGACGCCGATGGGCGGGGTGCTGGTCTTGGGAGGCAGTGACGGAAGTATCCCCGAGTATACCGCCAATCAGCTTGCCCAGGCGGGGTTTAGCGCACTGGCCCTCGCCTGGTTCGGGCACCCCGGGCTCCCGGCCGAGGCGATCGAGGTGCCGCTCGAGTACTTCCACCGCGCCCTGAGGTTCCTGCAGGCGCGAGCACCGCTGCGTGGAGCAAAGGTCGGCATTTGGGGCAACTCAAAGGGCGCCGAGGCCGCACTCCTCGTCGCTGCGAGCTACCGCGACGTCGCCGCCGTGGTCGGCGTTGCGGCCAGCGGCGTGGCCTGGCATGGTCTCGGGTCGGGATTCAAGGACAGGACATGGATGCGACGCTCGACATGGACGCGAGCCGGTGATCCGGTCCCGTTCGTCCCCGGAGTCGTCGACCACCGACCTGCCGTCGTTGACGGTGCGCTCGTGCTCACGCCGATGCACCTCGCCGCGATGCAGGACGCCGAAGCGCTCCAGCGAGCCGCGATCGCCGTGGAGCGCATCAAATGCCCCGTGCTGCTGATCTCCGGAGAAGAAGACCAGCTCTGGCCCTCACAGGAGCTGCGAGCTGGCGATGAAGCGCCTGCGAGCCTCTGCCCACCCGTACCCCGATCAGCACCTGAGCTTCGCCGGCGCTGGGCACGGCATCACGACCTCCGCCCGCGAGCCGGTGCTTCGCAGCGAGCCGTTGGCCACCGCCGGCGGTCTCGCGCTAGCCCTTGGCGGCGAGCTGGCGGCGACCCGCAAAGCCAGCCACGAATCTTGGCAAAGAACCCTCCAGTTCTTCACGGCTCACCTCGGATGACGATGTATCCCCCGTTCCGCGTCCCCCCCAGGGCATCCAAGCGGGAAGTCCGGATCGACGGAGAGCGGACCTTTCCCCAGAGACGAGTGTCGCTCGCTTCGCTCAGCTGACTCGTCCTTCGCCGGACGAATGCAGAGCAGTTGGTCCCGGGTCTCGAGGTTGTCCCGTAGCTCGTAGAACTTGAAGTGGTGGCGGTCCTCCCGCCTCGTCTGCTGCTGCTGGCAGCGGGGCGAGTGCGAACAAGACCATCGAGGACAAGGAGAACCGCCATGAGGAACGTAGATGAGACGGCCGACGAGATCGCCTGCGCCCGTCGGCGAGTCCGTGACGACGGCGACTAACGCCAACTGTTGGATTTCGCAGGCTTGGTGGTCCTCCCATCCCATCGGAAGCGCCACAGAACCCCCCCGCCGTCGCGGCTTAGCCCGCGTTTCCGCACGAACCGCCATAGAACAGGTGATAGACGGATGGGTCGTCCTGGTTGACCGTCTTGGCCGTCAACCGCAGTCCCAGCACCCGCGTGTAGAAGTCCAAGCTCGCTGCGCGGCGCCGGTGATCGCGGTCACGTGATGAATGCCATCGAGCTGCATGAGGATCTTTCCTCCAAGATGGATTGCTTGCCTATACAAGCTTGTTAGCGCAACTAGACCTATCTTTTCAGATGGCGTTCGCCCGTAGCCAGGCCGCGAACGTCTGCGTTCCACGCACGTCGGGGTTCGCACAGGTCAGTAGCCCCTGTCGCAGGGCTCGGCCGAGCTTGCCGGGCAGCGGGATTGGGATCGCGATTGCGTGCTGGCCAGTCGCCGCTCGCCATATGCGACTGAGGGAGCGCAAGTCCTGAACCTCCGGTCCCGCGACGGTTGTCCGCGCTAGGCGGGGCGCGCCGGTCGCAATCACGGTTACCGCAGCGGCTACCTCGTCCACGTCGACAGGCTGAAGTAGCGCCCTGGGCGCCGGCAGGACGTGCCGACGCCCGGCCGCCGAGAGGACCGCTGCGAGAAGGCCGTGGAATTGCGTCGAGCGCACGATCGTCCACGGCACGCCAGCGCTCTCGACGACGCGCTCCTGCTCGAGCTTGACGCGGTAATACGCCATCGGCACGTCCTCGATTCCCACGATCGACACGCACACGTGATGACGAGCTCCCGCGCGCGCCTCAGCCTCGAGCAGGCGACGCGATCCTTCGACGAGCACCGCTCGCGCCTTCCGTGACGGCGGTCCATTACTCGCATCGACGACGACTTCACAGCCCGCGAGCGCCGCTTCCAAACCGGCTCCGGTTATCAGGTCGACGGGGTATTGAGCGGCGCTGCGGCTGAGCACGCGAGTCTCGTGGCCGTCGCGCGAGAGAGCCGCGGCTATGCGGCGCCCGATCGTTCCCGTTCCACCAACCACAGCAATCCTCATGCCGCTCACAGGATGCCGGATCGGGGCGATCCGCCTGTGCCTCGTGAGGAGAGGCAGGCGCGGCAGCGGCGTCTTTTGCACCCGTCATCGGCGTCGCCGCGCCCCGAGCCGAGCATTCGGTGGCAATGCGTGGCGCTCGGCTCGGTGGCGCGACCACAGCCGCGAAGTCGCGATCTCACGCGGAAAGCGGGCCGCTCAGCGCTGCTCGACGACCATCAGCGAATGGCCGGTGGGATCGCGGAACCAGAACATCGGCGGCACCGGGTCACCCATCCGCGACACCTCGGGGTCGACGTCCACCCCGCGGGACTTCAGCTCGGCGTGAGTGGCGTCGATGTCGTCGGTGGTCAGGGTGATGCCAGTCTGCGTCGGCGCGACCTCCTGTCCGGTTGGCGGCGGCGCCAACGCGATCCCCGTCGTCCCTTCGGGCGGAAGACCTCCACCCAGCGGTACTTGTCCCCAAATGATGTGTCGGTGCGCTTCTCGAAACCGACTGACTCGTAGAACTCGATCGCGCGGTCCTGGTCAAGCGTCGGAACGCACACTAGGCTGATCTGGCGGATTTTGGTCGCCGTACTACTCATGCTTCATCCTCCTGGAGTTGTGGTTACAGGCATTGAGACCCGCCCCAGGCCAAAACTAATCGCTCAGCCCGTCGCCAGTCGCCAGTCGCCAGTCGCCAGTCGCCAGTCGCCAGACAGACCGAAGCGCGACGCCGCGGTCGATGAGCTTGCGGGGTCGTGACCGTCTCAGAACCAGAGCAGCGATCGGAAGAGAAGGAGGACGCCTCCGACATGTCGATGTCTCTGGACGGCTTCATCGCCGATCCCAACGACGGGGTGGGACGGCAAACACCCGATGGGCGTACCGTGATCGTCGTCACGCACAGCATCCCGCAGGGCTGGCCACGTCCAGGCTCCACGGTGATGTTCGTCACCGGCGCAATCGAGCACGCGATCGAGCACGCATAGGGCAACGGCGTGACGCACCTGTCCTACCGGGTGACCTGACATCCGTAGGTGCGCCGGGACTGGCAGCGCCCTTTGGCCTGGCGTAAAATGCGTCCATGTTTGCCTCGCGGGTCAGCGCTCCGAGCGCCGCCGATCTGGAGCTTCACCGTGGCGCCCTGACTGGCTACTGCTACCGGATGCTCGGCTCGCCGTTTGAGGCGGAGGACGCGGTGCAGGATACGTTTCTGCGCGCGTGGCGGAGCATGGACCGCTTCGAGGGCCGGGCGTCGCTGAGAAGTCGTGGCTGTACCGCATCGCTACCAATGTGTGCCTGGATCACCTCGATGGCCGCCGGCGCCGTGCGCGCCCCATGGATCTGGGCCCCGCCAGGGAGGCCGAGCTAGCCAACCTCACTGCCCTACCCGACGACGCCTGGATCGAGCCGGTGCCCGACACCTTGATCGCTCAGGAGCCCGGCCCCGACGCGGTAGCGGTGCGAAAAGAGAGCATTCGCCTGGCCTTCGTCGCTGCGTTGCAGCAGCTCCCAGCTCGCCAGCGCGCGGCACTGATCCTGTGCGAGGTTCTGCACTGGAAGGCCTCGGAGGCGGCCGAGCTGCTCGACACCAGCGTCGCCTCGATTACCAGCGCGCTGCAGCGGGCCCGGTCCACGCTGGCCGCCGGCCAGAGCGACACCACTACCCGCACGGCTGACCTCGACGCTCCCAATCAGGCGTTGCTGGCGCGGTATGTCGAGGCCTTCGAACGCTATGACATGGACGCCCTGACTGCGCTCATCCACGAGGACGCCACCCAGTCGATGCCGCCCTATGAGCTCTGGCTAGCCGGCCGAGAGAGCATTTTCGCGTGGTGGGTGGGCCCAGGCAACGGCTGCCGCGGCTCGCGCGTGCTCCCCACCGTCTCTGCCAATGGCTCGCCTGCCTTTGGCCAGTACAAGCCGGTCGCATCGGGGCATGGCTATGAGCCCTGGGCGCTGCAGGTGCTCGAGCTCGATGGAGAGCGCATCGGAGAGCTCACCTTCTTTCTGGGCGCCCGGGCGCTGTTCCCGCTGTTCGGCCTGCCGCTCGAGCTCGGCGTCTGACCCGCGGTTCGGGCGCTGACCCGCGAGTCAGCGCCGGTTGGGGTCCCCAGCACCTCGTCGAGCCCCATCAACGCCGGCCACTCAGCCCCAGCCCTCGTCGAGCCCCATCAGCGCCGGCCACTCAGCCCCAGCACCTCGTCGAGCCCCATCAGCCTCAGCAGCTCGCGCAGCTCACTTGCGGCCCCGCGCAGCGCGATCTGACACCCCTGGCGCCTGGCCCCCAAGGCCAGGCGCGCCAGAGCCTCGACAGCCACGGCATCGACCGGCACGCCGGTCACGTCGCAGACCAGCACCCTGTCCGCGGCCCCCTCGAGCGCGGCGCAGGCCCGACGGTAGAGGCCGGGTAGGTCTGATCGCGCGATCGGCCCGCGAATCGTCAGCTCCAGCGCCGGCTGGACGAGCGCTCGGCGGCGCACGGCGGCGAAGCGCCCGTCGGCTTGACGGGCGACCTGTGGTGGGGGGCGGTGCTCATAGCGGTCGGCTCCTCTCGAGCAGGAATCAAACGCTTTGACCGGCGGCCGGCGCGGAACTCATCGGTCGCCGCGAAAAGCGGCCTACTCATGCGACCGGTGGTGGCGTCCCCTCGGCAGTGGCGGCGAGCGCGGGATCCCATCCGCACATCAGGCACCCATGCTGGAACGCTGAGCGACCAAACTCGAGCGCCGCATGGTGCGGGTCAGTGCTCGCGCGCAAGTCATCCCAGTCGAGAACGTACTCGCCCAGCGAGGAGTCCCAGCGTGCCGCCGCGGGCGAGAGCGTCGAGGGGGGTGCTCGACGTGGTCGCTTCACCCGGCGCGGCGACCCTGCAACTGGTCGTGTGTTGACCGATTCACGGCTGTGGCAGAGCGCGCGCAGCCTGCAGGATGACCTCGACGCACGTTTCAAACGGGAGCTTGGTCGAGTTGAGCATCAGGTGGTAGTGGTCAGGGTCGCGTGGATCGGCGCTATAGAAATGCTTGACATAAGCGGTGCGCGCACGGTCTGAATCGCGCAGCCGCCGGCGCGCATCGCGCTCGCTGACGTTCTCGATACGCATGACCTGCCGCACTCGCGCCTGCGCCGGGCCGTAGAGACGCACGTGCAGGGCATCGGATCGGTCGCGGAGGACGAGCGCGCCGGCGCGGCCGAGCACGACGACGGTCCCGGCCGCTGCGCCCGCCGCCTCGATGATCACGCGTTCGGCTTCCCGGCAGAAGGCATCGTCGGTGGGCTCGGGCATCCGGACGCCGCTGGGAGCGGCGAGCGCAACGGCCAGGCGCGCCAGACCAGGCGCGGCGGCGGACTCGTCGTGGGCCAGGGCGTGCTCGAGCGGGACCGCCAGCTGCTCGGCGACCCCGACCGGGATCGCGCGGTCGATGAACCGGCTCCCGAGTCGCTCGGCGACCCGGGGGCGATCCAGCTTCCGCCGGCGCCGAACGAGGCTGAGATCGTGATCACTGAGATGTGCCGGCCCCCGTGGTTCTCAGGCGACCGCCGGCTCGGCGGCCAGAACGACCCGTGGCGCTCCCGGGCGCAACAGCAGGCCGCAGATCACCCCGCCCGTGAGGAAGATTCCGATCGACCACCAGAAAGCGGTCGTGTACCCATGCAGGGTGGCGTGCGCGGCCAAGGAGGCAGACGGTACCTTGCCGGCCAGATAGCTGCTCACGGCGGTCGCGAACATCGTGTTCAGCAGCGAGGTACCGATCGCGCCGCCGATCTGCTGGCCGGCGTTGGCGGTGGCAGAGGCAGCCCCGGCGTCGGCGGGCGCTACGCCGGCGGTCGCGGTGTTCATCGCCGGGGGCATGACCAGACCCAGCCCCAGGCCGACGAGCACGAGGCCGGGAAGCACATGGCCGGCGTAAGCGCTGTCAAGCCCGAGCTGGGTGAAGATCACCAGCCCGCAGGCCGCCAACACCATGCCCAGCGGGATCAGCGGCTTGGGCCCCACGCGCGGCAGTAGCTGCGTGTTTGCGAGCGCGGAGGTGATTATCAGCGCGGCGACCATCGGCAAGAACGCCAGACCGGTGCTCAGCGGCGTGTAGCCCCGCGTGCGCTGCAGGTAGTAGGTGATGAACAGGAACACGCCGAACATGCCCGCGGCCGCGAGCAGCACCGCGAGGTAAGAGCCGCCGCGGTTGCGGTCGGTCACGATCCCTAGCGGCAGCAGCGGGTGAGCGACGCGACCCTCGATCGCTACGAACGTGCCCATCAGCACCACCGCCGCCACCAGGCACCCGAGCGTGATGGCGCTTGCCCAGCCGTGAGTCGAGGCCTCCGAGAATCCGAACACGAGTGCGAACAGCCCACCCGACGCCGCCAGCGTGCCCGGGATGTCGATCCTCGGGGTGGAAGCCGGCCGCTGGTTGACCAGCAGCACCGTCGCGCCGAAGACCGTTGGTAACGCGATCGCGAGGTTGACGTACAGGCACCAGCGCCACGAGAGGTACTCGGTCAGTGCCCCACCGAGCAGCAGGCCGATCGCTCCGCCGGCACCGGCGATCCCGCCATAGACAGCGAACGCGGTCCCGCGGTCCCGCGGATCGGTGAACGTCGTGGTCAAAATCGACAGAGCGGCCGGGGCGAGCAGCGCCCCGAAGCCACCCTGCAGCGTGCGCGCGCTGACGAGTACGGCGAAGCTCTGCGCCGAGCCGCCGACCGCGGACACGACCGCAAATCCCACCAGGCCGATCACGAACGTCCGCTTGCGGCCGAACAGGTCGCCGAGCCGCCCCCCGAAACAGCACCAGGCTGCCAAACGCCAACGCATACGCCGTCACGATCCACTGGCGGTCGGAGTTGGAGAAGTGCAACGCCTGCTGCGCCGAGGGCAGCGCGATGTTCACGATCGTGCCGTCCAGCACCACCATCAGCTGAGCGAGTCCAACCAGTACGAGAATCAGCCAGCGCCGATCGGTTGTCGTCGCGGACGACGGTGTCGATCGCTCGGATGCCGCCACGGGCTGGGCAGTCTACTTCTTGACCTGGGGAATCTCGGTCACGCCGCCGAAGTACGACGCCTGGCAAAGCACGCCTCACCGCACCGCGCAACCGCCGCCCGTCCTGCCAGCATCCACGGGCATGAGCCCCGGCAGCGAAGGCCCCGGTCCCGTAAGAGCGCCGCCACCAGCGCCAGCCCCGCCCCCAGCGCCACCCCCGGGACCCTCCCGGGACTTCGCGATCGACGAGGCGCTCCTGACCGATGTTCTGCGCGACGTAGTCAGGGCGAGCGATGGCGATGGCGCTGTGAAGCTGCTCGACAGCGCTGTGGCACTCGGGAGAGCAGCGCGGGACGGTGACGAGGCCGCCGCGGATCGCCTGGCGGCGCTGGTAGCGAAGCTCGATCTCGGGCAGACAGAAGTCCTGGTGCGGTCGCTGACGCGCTGGTTTCAGCTCATCAACCTGGCCGAGGACAACGAGCGGGTGCGGCGCCTGCGCCGGCGCGACGCCCGAGAAGCGCCGGCACCGCGCCGGGGGTCGATGCGCCACGCGGTCGCAGAGCTCGCCGCGCTCGGGACCACCGCGCCGGAGCTCCAGGAGATCCTCTACGGCGCCGAGCTGAGGCTCGTGATGACAGCCCACCCCACAGAGGCGCGCCGTCGTACCACGATCGACAAGCTGGCGCGCCTGTTCGGCGTGCTGCGCGCGCTCGACGAAGCCTCACTCGCCGACTACGACCGCGCGCGGCGGGAGTTGCTGGGGGTGGTGCAGGAGCTGTGGGGCTCCGACGAGCTGCGTGCGATCGCGCCAACCGTGCTGGACGAGGTCCGCGGCGGGCTGGTCCACTTCGCCACGACCCTCGCCGAGACGGTGCCGCGCATCTATCACGACCTGGAGCAGGCGCTCGCCGAGCTCTACCCGGGTCACCGCTTCGAGGTGCCGCCGCTGCTGAGCTTCGGTTCCTGGATCGGCGGCGATCGCGACGGCAACCCGTTCGTCACCCCCGCTGCCACCGTCCAGGCGCTGGCGCTGATGCGAGAGCAGTGCCTGCGCTTCCTGGAGAATCGCGTCGAGCTGCTCGCTATACGGCTCTCGCTCTCAGAGCGCATCGACGGTCCCGCACCGGGCCTTGCGCCGATCCTGGCGACGGGGACCGAGCTGTTCTCAGAGCTCGCCTCAGAGCTTCAGGAGCTCAACCCAGAGGAGCCCTATCGCCGCGCTTTGACATTCGTCCGTGCACGGGTGCGCGCCACGCTGGAGAACGAGGCGGGGGGATATGAGGAGCCCGGGGAGCTGCTGGACGACCTCCGGCTGGTGCGCCGCTCGCTGCTGGAGGGCGCCGGCGCGTTCATCGCCGCCGGAGACCTGCACGACGTGATCCGCCAGGTGGAGGTGTTTGGGTTTCACTTCGCGCGCCTGGATATCCGCGAGCACGCGCGCGTGCACCGCCGCTCGCTGAACGAGGTCTACACCACGCTTGGCATCTGCGACTACGCCTCGCTGAGTGAGGAGGAGCGAATCGCCGTGCTGTGTCGCGAGATCGCTGATTCCCGGCCGCTGATCCCAGCGGACATCGCGGGCTTCTCGGCCGGCACGCGAGAGACCGTCGAGACCTTCCGGATGCTGCGCCGCCAGCTCTCAGGCGAGCACCGCGGCGCGATCCAGGCATACATCGTCTCGAGCACCGAGGGACCCGCCGACCTGCTGGAGGTGCTGCTGCTGTGCAAGGAGGCGAGCCTTGCGAAGGCGGGCGGCGAAGGCGCGTGGCTTCGGATCGTACCGCTGTTCGAAGCTGGCTCCACGCTCGCCGGCGCACCGGCGACGATGGACAGACTGCTGCGTGAACCGGTCTACCGCGCGGCGCTGCGCGCGGTCGGCGACGAGCAGGAGGTGATGATCGGCTACTCGGACTCCAACAAGGATGTCGGCTACGTCGCATCGGGGTGGGCCGCCTACCGGGCGCAGACGCGGATCGCGGCGGCGATCGCCGGCCACGGCGCCAGATGGATGTTCTTTCACGGACGGGGCGGTGCGATCGGCCGCGGCGGGGGCCCGACCAACAGTGCGATCCTCGCGCTCCCTCCGGGGACGGTCAATGGGCGGCTGAAGATGACCGAGCAGGGCGAGGTGCTCACGGCCAAGTACTCGGGGACCGAGATCGCCCACCGCGAGCTCGAGCTCGCCGCGAGCGCGACGCTCGTCGCCAAAGGGCGCCTGGTGGCGGTCGATGAACGTTATGGGGCGTTTGAGCGCGTCGTGCAGGAGATGGCCGAGCGCTCGGCCGCGCTCTACCGCTCGCTGGTGCACGAGGACCCGGACTTTGTGCGCTTCTTCGCCGCCGTGACGCCGCTGCAAGAGATCTCACGCCTGCGCCTGGGCTCCCGGCCCGCACGCCGGCGCGACGAGGGCGGGATCGACGACCTGCGCGCGATCCCGTGGGTCTTCTCCTGGACGCAGTCACGCATCATCCTGCCCGCGTGGCTCGGGCTGGGAACGGCGCTCGCCGGCGCTCGCGAGCGCTACGGCCTCGAGCTGCTGCGCGAGATGACCACCGGCTGGCCCTTCTTCGCCACCCTGCTCGCGAACGCCGAGATGGCGCTGGCCAAGGCCGACCCGGGGATCGCCGGCCGCTACGTAGCGCTATGGGACGACGTGCATGCGCGGGAGCGCATCTGGGGCGTGCTCGCCGCCGAGCTGCAGCGGGCACGCGGCGAGCTGATCCTGATCCGCGGCAGCGATCGCCTGCTCGACACCGAGCCCGTCCTACAGGCGTCGATCGATCGCCGCAACCCGTTCGTCGATCCGCTGTCGTTCATCCAGATCGAGCTGCTCTCACGACTGCGGCGTGCAGACACCGAAGACCGCGACGAGCTCGGCCGGGTCAGCCTGCTGACGATCAACGGAATCGCGAGCGGGCTCCGCAACACCGGCTGAGGCCGCCCTCACGCCTGGTCCTCAACGCGGCCGCCCCCCTGGTCCTCAACACCGTCGCCCCCCTGGTCCTCAACACCGTCGCCCCCCTGGCCCTCAGCACCGTCGCCCCCCTGGCCCTCTGCGCCGTGCGAGCGGCGCCTGCGCGTCGTCCGGCCCGATTCGGACCCCGGCTCGCCGCGCACCTGAGCCAGCCGCGTGGCCGCGACCAAGCCGATCCCGCCGACGAGGTTGCCGACGATGGCCAGGCCAAAGTTCCCAAGCAGGTCGCCGACGTTCGACTTCGAGCTGCCGGCGATGATCCCGAACACGATCTCACCGAAGCTGACAACCGCGTGGTTCAGGCTGGGCGCCACGAGCAGAAAGCCGGCGATCAGCCCGAGGAACAGCCGCGTCACATCGCTCTCGGCGGCCGATGCGAACCACGTGAAGAGCGTCATCAGAGCGCCGGCCGCGACCGCGCTGAGCAGCGCCGCCACGACGCCGCGCGAGGTGTAGGCCTCGCCTACCTTTCCCGCCGCCTTGAGCGTCGCGGGCTCCAGCACCCCATGTGGCGAGAAGACCAGGGCCATCAGCAACAGCCCGACCAGATTGGCCGCAAGCGTGATCGACCACAACCGCAGGAGCGCCCAGATTGTGTTGCGCCCTGCGTAGACGCTGCTGACGGGGATCAGGAAGTTCTCTGTGAAGAGCTCTGAGCGTCCGACCGTGAGGAACACCAGGGCGAGGCCGAAGGTGAGCGATCCGAGCACGTGCGCGGTCTGCGCGGGCATCACGGTAGAGAGCGCCGCGGTGCTCACCACGAGGGCGAGGACGCCGAACATGACGTCGACGCCGCCCAGCAGGCCAGTCGCCACCAGCGCTCCGGAGCCTCGGCCAAGCCGGCGCTCGCCCTCCTCGAGGACGTCCTCCCAGATCTCCGCGGGAGAACGACCGCTCACGCGGGACCCCCCTCAACAAGCCGAGTCTCGCGTGCGATGGCGCCTACGATACAGCGCCGACCGGCGATGCCCGCCTGTGTGCGGGCATCGATCCACCGACCCCCGGTAGAGTCGCCCGCTCCTCAGCGACGCACGAAAAGGAGCCCCCGCGAGATGCGCATCAGCGCCCGAAACCAACTCCACGCCACGGTGATCGACGTCTCGCGCGGGGCGTCGATCGCCAACGTCGAGCTCGACGTCGGTGGCCAGCGGGTGGTGGCCTCGGTCACCGTCGAGGCTGTCGATGAGCTCGGTATCGGCGAAGGGACCGAGGTCATAGCCGTGATCAAGTCCTCCGACGTCATGATCGCCACCGACGGCTGACCGGCGACCGCCGCGTTGCGGTCACCGGCGCGCTGGGCCAAACCGGGCTCCCGGCCTTCCCTCAGCCGTGGTGGTGACCGAACCCCGCCCTGCAGACGCGATACGCCTCGACCGCGTTCAGTCCCGCGCCGATCACGTGGTGGGTTCGCAGGTCGACCAGCAGGCGGTGCCCGTGGTATAGGCAGAACACCTTGTTGACTCGGCGCCGCGCCGTCGGCGTGCGGGCGAAGTGGTTGACGACGTGGTGCGCGGCGACGCCTCCGACGAAGTGGCCCGTCGAGCCGCATCCTGCGCTCGCGAGCGCCGCCACGGCAAGCATCGCCACGACGGCAATCAGGGCGACCGTGCGCTTGAAGGGCCTGATCATGCAGCGGAGGTGCAGGTCCCGCTCAGCGGCTGCTGCCCTCCAGCAGCAGCGACGCGACCCGATCAGGGGCGTCCCACATCGGCACGTGGCCGGCGGCGGGCAGTCTGACGCTGCGCACCGCTCGCGGCAGTTGCGCCGGCGGCGCGACGAGCCGGTCGCGTTGGCCCCACACCAGCGTCACGGGGACGTGAATCTTATCGAGCCCCGTGAAGCGGCCGCTGCGCATCGCCGCGTTGACCTCATCGAAGCCCGGGGCTGTCGCGTAGCCGCGCACGAGTGCGAGCGCGGCCTGTGGCGGGACGCGCGCCCCATCTGCGACGGTCCCGGCGAGCACTGCGCGCCGCGCAGCACCGCTGCGCATCAGCAGCGGGAGCACCGGTAGCGCGGCTCGCGCGAGCTTGCGCGCTGTTCCCCGCTTGGGCATCAGCGGCTCGGGCCACAGCCCGGCCGGCGCCAGCGCGGTCACCGAACGCGCCCGGCCGGCGGCCGCCAGCTCCAGCGCCACCCAGCCGCCGAGGGAGTTGCCCGCGACGTGAGCGCCAGCAGCGAGCCCGAGGTCCTCGAGCAAGTCCTCAACGGCGCTCGCAAGCGCCGCGGGGGTCGCCGGCCCGCTTCGGAGCGCGGGCGAGGCGCCGAAGCCCGGCAGATCGAGCGCGATCACATCGCGCTGCGCGGTAAGCGCAGCGCTCACGGGCTTCCACACGTGGCGGTCGGCGCCGAGCGAGTGCAGCAGGACCAGCGTGGGCCCAGTGCCGGCCCGGTCATAGGCGAGGGCCATTGGGCGATCGGTCAGCGGTTGCGCACAGCGAGGTTGATGCTCTCCGCCGCGCTGGCGCCCGCGACCACTACCGTCGCGGCGGCGGAGCGTGCTGGCAGGCCCCGCCGCGCCATGATCGTGGCGGCGATGTCGACCAGATCCCCGGCCGCGCTGGCAATCAGGAACGGACGCACGGGGCGGCCCCGCAAGGCGCTCGCGAGCGCCATCGTGTGCAACACCGCCTCGCGCGCCCCGAGGGCGCGCAGCGCAACGGCGGTCGGCTCGCTGAGCGGCCCGAGCCAGCGCCTGGTCAAGTGCGCAGGCTCCGCCACGAGCCAGGTGCCGTAAATGGTCCTGAGCGCAAGGACGCCGGCGAGCTCAATTTGCAGTCGGGTGGGCACCTGACACGAATATATCCCACCCCGCGGAGGAAATTACGGCCCGCCACCGACGTCGGCACATCGCGGGCAAGCAGCATGTTTACGTTGCGTTAGCCACGGCCTTTGGGGACGGAATCGTTGATCCGCGCGCCACGGGTGGGCGTAAGCTGGAAGTACTCCCGGGCGCTGGTACCCGGGCCAGAGCTTGGAGGCTGGTATGGAGGATTCTGGTATGAGCAGTGAGCAGGAGCGCGGCGCAGTGGCCGAGCAGGAGCGCGAGCCACAGGGCCCGGGAATCGT
>JAABUZ0100005424.1_pt1 | contig 16749 bp, 21 predicted proteins | sample 5562091 | NCBI WGS metagenome assembly JAABUZ01 (sample SAMN12813069, study PRJNA571459) | rock metagenome | isolation source: Antarctica rocks | place: Antarctica: Victoria Land, Linnaeus Terrace sud | collected 2015-12-21
GCCGCTCACCACCCACCGTCGCTCAATCTCCCTGCCCAGTACTCGAGACGGTGCCCTCGACCTGGTCAGGCTCAATGGCCGTCAGCGGGATCCGAGCCCACTCACCGGCCAAGTTGCACAAGGTGGCGGTACGGCCGGTCACCGCCTCGACCCGCCACGGCTGGTGGCCGCGGCGGTGCTGAACCACGCTGCCCGGGATCGGCAGGTGACCCTCGACCCCGGCCGCGGACACCACCTCCAGCGCGGTACAAACAGCGGCGTCCTCAACATCAGCCTCCTCCGGCACGGCGAGGGTGACCAGCACCGTCACCAGCCGGGTCACGACCCGGCCCCCACAGACACTGGCTCCACCGGTGCCGCAAGCGCCGCGGTCCGGCGGCGCCGCTGCCCTCCCCCATCGCTGGGCACCCCAGCAAGGTCACGGTGCAAGGCCCGGAAGATCGACGTGCGGCTCACCCCAGCACGCCCCCGATCTCGGCGACCGTCAGCTCCCGCTCCTCATACAGCCGCCGGGCGGTCCGCACCTGGTCCGCGCTGAGCTTCGGTGGCCGGCCGCCGACTGCTCCGCCGTCGACACCCGCGCGTACCCGATCAGCGACCCCATGGTCGGCAACGTAGCGGAACCGTCCGACAGGCTCCGGGCCCGGCACACTGATTGCGCTACAGCCTTGTGGGACGTGCCACGACCGTGCCGATGCGGAGTTCTGCTACAGGGGCAGCCGTGTAGCAGAAACGGTCATCTGCGGCACGTGCACAGAAGGGTGCCCACCGGTCGGCCACCGGCCGAGTCCTCTTGTCCCGCGTCAAGCGGATGGCAGGATTCGGGCCCGGTCAAAGTTGGCGATGGCGGGGTCGGCGAAGCCTCGGTGGACGTCGGCGAGGCGGTTCCAGGACAGGGCCTCGTGCGGTCGGACGGTGTTGTACTCAAGCCGGTAGGCCTCGGCGTGCTCTACCAGGACGAGGCCGTCGGTGATGTGCTCGCGGTAGAGCCGCTTGTACTTCAATGACTCGAAGCCACGTTCCCGGACCCCGTTCTGTCCGGGGGTCCGGGCCCGGGGCCGGACGCGGCCGAGCTCGGGCCGGCGGTCGATGGTGGCGGCGAGGCGGGCGGAGCGGAACGGTCCGCCGTTGTCGGTGACGATCGTGACCGGTCGGACCTCGCTGGTCGCCGGGTCGGTCAACGCGTCCAGCAGTGGCCGGCCGGCGAGGGCCTTGGCTCCGGTGATCGCGGCGTCGACGGCGGCGATCGCGTCGTGCTGATTGGCGGTCAGCGACAGGTGCCAGCCCAGCTCGTACCTCGACCAATAGTCGGTGCAGGCCGCGATCTGCCAGGTCCCGCCGCCGACCGTCTCGAACTCGCCAGATGTTCAGCTGCCAGACCTGGTTCGGTCCAGTCGGCGGGTCGACGAACACCGCCCGCCGGGCGGCGGCCAACTGGCGGCGTTTGCGCTGGTAGTCCGCGGCGAGGATCAGCCCACGGCGCCGCATGATCCGCAGCGTGGTCGCCGGTGACCGTCCTAGCGCGTCATCGCCCAGACCTTCCGATGCCCCCCACGCAGGATGGGCCTCAGCGTGGCTGACGACCGCAGCCTGCGCCGCTGCCGCTGCCGACACCGGCGGCGGCCAGGGTCCACGGGCCGGCTCGTCGACGCGGGCGCGGGTCTGCCAGCGGCGCCAGGTCCGCTCGGGCATGTCGATGAGCCGACAGAACCTCGTGGTCGACATGCCCGCTTCGACGCGGATCACCTCGAGGTCTTCAAAGGCTCAGCCGGCCCTCCGCGGACTTCTTCCAGACCCTCAGCTCGACCGCCGCCTCCCCGAGCGCGGTCGTGAGGTCGGCGACCTCAGCCTCCAGCTGCTGCTCCCGCGACGTGAGCTTGCCCGACCCCTGCGGCCAGGCCAGCGCGACCGGTCTCGATGAACTACCGCTTCCAGTTGCTGATCGACTGCTCGGAGACCTTCGCCTGCCGGGCGGCGGCGGCCAGTCGTCAGTTCAGCGGCGGGGTTGCCAGGTGGCAGCCCATGGACGGGCGTGACTACGCCGGGGTGAGTGCCGCCGGGATTCTCGGTGCCGCCGGACCGGTGTGCTTCCTGCTCGCCTCCCGGCATGCACTCCTCGTGGCCACCGCGGTGCTGGCGGCCCTGTATCCCGGCGTGACGGTCGGACTGGCCCGGATCGTGCTACATGAAGCTTCTCGGCGCGTCCAGCTCATCGGCCTCATCCCGGCCGCGATCGCCGTCGTCGCCATCACCATTGGCTCGCGGCACGGCGGGTCGTGGCAGACGCCAGTGACCGGGTACCAGGATCGGATGATCTTGGCTTGTGTCCTGGGGGTTGGGTTCATTCAGATGCTGCTGCGGCCGCCGTCGATCACGAGTGACTGCCCGGTCATGTAGGTGGACTCATTGGACAGTAGCCACAGCACGGCGTAGGCCACCTCCCAGGCGGTTCCTTGCCGGCCAAGTGGAATGCGGCTGGCAACTGCCGCAATCCGGTCGGGATTTCCGGTCGAGGCTCTGCGGCCGAGCGGTGTGTCGATGTAGCCCGGCACGAGGACGTTCGCGCGAGTGCCGTGGGGGGCTCCTTCCAGGGCGGTCTGCCGACAGACGCCGAGCAGCGCGGCCTTCGAGGAGTCGTAGGAGGGGATGCCGGTGCCGGCGTGCAGGCTCGCGGCGGAGCTGATGAACACGACGGACGAGGCCGGGGCCAGGACGGGTAGAGCCGCTGCCGCGCAGAGGAAGTGCGCGCGGACGTTGACCGCGAAGGTGGCGTCCCATTGTTCGGGGGTGGTGGCGGCCATGCCTCGGCCGAGACCGATGCCGACGTTGAGCACCAGGCCGTCCAGGCCGTCCAGGCCGTCGGCCGCCTCGGTGACGGCGCGTGCGCACTGGTCGGCCTTGCTGACGTCGGCGAGCACAACCGTGGCGGTACCACCGGCACCGGCGATGGAGTCGACGGTCTCCTGGGCCGCGGTGCGGTCGATGTCGCAGCAGGCGACCTTCGCGCCCTCGCGGGCGGCCAGGATGGCGATGGCGCGCCCGTTGCCGACCGGTGCGTCCTCGTCGGCACACGGCTGGCTGCCTGCCCCGACCACCAGGACACGGCGGCCGGAGAGCCGGCCGTGGCCTGGCGCCGTGCCTGCGGCCTCATCGGTCAACGGTTGGGCGGTCACTGCTGGCTCCATTCGGGTGCGTCGAAGCCGTCCTCGATCTGAACCCCCAGCGAGTTCAGGGCGCCGGCGATCATGGCGTAGTTGCCGACCAGCAGGCAGACCTCGATGATTTGCTTCTCCTCGAAGGTCGCTTGCAGGGCGCTCCAGGTGGCGTCGCCGAGTCGGTGGTCGAGCACCAGCTCGTCCGCCGCCTGCACCAGCAGCGCGCCGGTGTCGTCCAGCCTGCCGGTGGCGGACACGTCGCCGATCGCCGCCAGCTCCTGGTCGGTCAGGCCCTCCCGGCGTCCGATGACTTCGTGGTGCGCCCATTCGTATCCGGCCAGGCAACGCCGGGCGGTTCGCAGGATGAGGGTTTCCCGGACCTTTCCCGGCAATCCCGAGCGGCGGAGCAGATGGCTGGCGAGGACCTCGAAGTCGGCGAACAGCTCGGGGTGGCGCACCAGGGTGGCGAAGATGGCGAAGTCGCTGCCGACATCGTCGATGAGCTGCTGTTGCCGTTCGTTGCGCTCGTGAGCGGCCAGGGGTGCCAGTCGCTGCGGATAGGTCATGCCCACACTCCTACGGACGGCATCAGGGAACGTCGGCCAACGCCGAGGCCAAGATCAATATGGGCTGCGGCTCGTGCCTAGCGCACCACCGGTGTCGTCGGATAAGGCCATCCCCGCTCGCGGTCATCTTCCTGTTAGGCCGGGATGGCCACCGTGGCGCTGCCACCGCGGCCGAGGTGCAGGGTGAGGATCAAGCGCCCGCTCGCGCTGACCTTGATGCGCTTACGTGTTGTCCCGGTTGGCTCTGTCACGCGCACGGTCAGCACCGACCCGGGTCGGTAGGCGGCGGGTGTGGTCACGACGGCTGTGCCGGTGCCGGACAGGCTAAAGCCGTGCTTCGTGCCGCCGATCAGGGAGCTGAACTGCTGTGGTGCGGCCCGGTCCAGCGACACGGTGTAGCCCCACTGCGACCACTGCTTGTCGATGGACATGTAGGAGATCGACGTGGGCTTCTTCGGATGAGCGAAGTCGGCCATCATCCTCGGCAGGTACTCGCGCAGGTCGCGGGCCCAGTAGGGGAAGGTGTGCGTGCCGTACACGTAATTGTCGTAGTAGGACGGGATGCCCTCGGCGACCAGGTGCTGGTGGAAGCTCTGGGTGGACAGGAAGACGGCCGCTTCGATGGCGGACGCGTTTGGGTTGGGGGCCGAGTCGTAGGGTCCGTCGACGCCGGTTCCGGTCCACATGTCGATGCTCATGCCGCGCAGGTTGGTCATCAACGTGGCCGGGTCGTGGCCCTGCCAGTTGATCAGGTCGAGGACCGGGTCACCCAGCTCGGAGTCCGGGGCGACCCGGTCGTCACCGACCTCGATCGCGTCGATGACGCCGATCGCGGTGGCGAAGACCTGCGGGTCGCGTTCGATCTCCGGCGCGCCGGAGAAGGTGGCCATGGACGTGAACGTGTCCGGGTGTCGGGCGGCCATCTCCGCCGAGCCGTACCCGCCTTGAGACAGGCCCGCGACCGCCCGGCCGGCCCGGGTGGGGATGGTGCGCAGGTTCTGATCCACCCACGGCACGAGTTGGTTCATCAGGTAGTCCTCGAACTGCGACGGCCCGTGGCTGGTGGTCTTGTCGACCCAGTTGGTGAACCAGAACCCGCCGTCGCCGTTGAAGCCGACCTCCGGCATGACCGTGATCAGCTGAAGGGGGGCCGTCGCCGGCTCCGCGTTCCCTTGCCGGATCCAGTCGGACGCAACCCCGCTTGTGCCGTGAAACAGGTACAGGGCCGGATAGTGCCGGCTCGGATGCGCGGCGTAGTCCACCGGCAGCAGCAGCCGGATGTTGATCGGCCGCCCCAGGTCGCCCGACAGCACCTCGACGTTGTAGTCGCGGGCGTCGAAGCGCGTCACGGACAGGATGTGCAGCCCGTGCCCGTCTCCGAACTGCGGGGCCGCCGCGGGCGCCGTCACGGGCGCCTTTGCGAATGCGGCGGCGCGCACCGCGGTGATCGGCACCACCAGCGCGAGCGCAACGGTGAGCACCAGGATGAGCCGACGTTGAACAGGCGCGTAGGCGCGGTTCCCGAACATGTCGCCAGCATCGTCGGTTGTAGAAACATCGTCAATCCCCTATGGTCGCACCGTGACGATCACCGATCGGGTCGCCGCCCCGCTACCGCGGGGCCGGCACGCGCTGACGCGGGGCGAGGTGCATGCGTCGCAGCGGACCCGTCTGCTGCGTGCGATGACGGTCGAGGTCGCCCAGCGGGGGTACGCGGCCACCACGGCGGCCGGCGTCTACCAGCGGGCCGGCGTGTCCAGTCGGGCCTTCTACGAGAACTTCAGCAGCCTCCACGACTGCTTCCTCGCCGCATACGAGGCGAACGTCGCGATCCTGCAGTCCAGGCTCGGCTCGGTCAGCGATCGGCGAGACCCGCCACTGCAGCGCCTGGTGGCCCTGCTCGACGCCTACCTGTCTACCATCACGCAGGAACCCGACCTCGCCCGCATCTTCCTCGTGGAGGTCTACGCCGCGGGGGGCGAAGCGCTGGCGCACCGACTGGCAGTGCACCAGCGCTTTGTCGAGACCGTCATCGACGCGCTGGCCGACGAAAAACTGAGCGAGACCGACCACTTCGCCGTCGAAACCCTCGTCGCCGCCGTCACCTTCCAAGCCACGATGCACGTGATCGCCCAGGAGCACGGCGACCTCCGCGAGCTACGCACGAACCTCGTCGCCATGGCCACACGCCTATGCCCTTGGCTCCAGGACTTCCCGTGAGCAAGCAGGGCCGCTCGCCCGTTAGCGTCTGACCGACTGTGACTCGCCACCGGCCGAGGCACCCAAGAAATTCACCACGACCGGCCCGAACTTCGCCCGGCGTGCTCCGCATCACCGAGCGACTTCACCAAGCCGGCGTTCCGCTGCTCGCCGGTACCGACGCCATCCCGGTCTTCGGACACGGCGTGCGGCCTTCACCGTGAGCTGGAGCTTCTCGTCGAAGCGGGGCTGACTTCCACCGAAGCACTCGCCGGCGCCACCCCCCGTGCCCACCCGATGCTTCGACCTGCACGACCGCGACCGCACCGGACTGCAAGCAGACCTCCTGCTCGTCGCCGACAATCCCACCACCGACATCACTGCCACCCACCGCATCCGCGGCATCTGGCGCACCCACCTCCGCTTCGACCGCGACGCCTACCGCGCCCAGCTCCAAACCTGAACCCGCACGCACCCACCGTGCCGTAGACCGAACGTGAACTGACACAGCGGCGGAGGCGGTCCGGGGTGCGCTGACCTGCGGGCTTGCTGAGCCTGTCGCAATAAACTGAATCGGTGAGAAATGCCGAGCGGACGCCCGGTGCCGGGTCGGTCGGAGGCTGAGAAGTCCAGCCACTTCATGTCGCGCAAACGGTCGGCAGTGGAACGTGGAGCTTCCTTGTGGTTTCCAACAGGATGGGCTACGCGCGGCCGCGCTTGTCCTGCGCGCGTCAACCGGTGAGACGGACCGCCCCTATGTAGCCCCCGAAGCCGGTGACCGAGGCCACCCGTACCACGTAACCAGTGTGCGGTGCGCTGATCATGTTGCCGCCGCCGATGTAGAGCCCGACGTGGTGGATGGTGGCGGCATCGGCGGTGTCGGTGGCAAAAAAGACCAGGTCCCCTGGCTGCAGGTCGGACTGGGCGACGTGCCGGCCGGCCTCCCACTGGGCGCCGGTGTAGTGCCCGAGCCGGACACCGGCGTGCGCCCACGCGAACAGGGTCAGGCCAGAGCAGTCGAAGCCGACTGTGTCCGCGCCCTGGGCGAAGCCCTGGGTCGGTCCGTCGGCGTCACCGCCGCCCCACGCGTAGGTCACGCCGATCTCCGCGAATGCCCACTGCACAGCGGTAGCGGCAGGACCGCTGCCCGCTAGACCCCCTTCAGCGGTGCTCGCCTGCATCGGACCGCCCCCTGTCGGGACGGGCTGCGCCGGGCTTGCCTGCGGCGGGGTGGATGCCGGCGGGGTGGATGCCGGCGGGGTAGATGCTGGCGGGCTGGGCTGCCCCGGACCGGATGCTGGCGCGCTTGCCTGCTGCGCGCTTGCCTGCGCCGGGCTCGGCTGTTGAGGGGACTGTGCCGCGGCGGCTGCCGCTCGGGCGAGGTCGGCTTTCCGTGTTGCGTCGGCTGCTTGGGAGCGCCGGATCGCCTGGCGGGCTGCTGTCGCCTCGCGCCGGGCCTGCTCAGCTTTACTGGCCAGCTCAGCGGTGGCGACGCTGGCTGTGCCCAGGGTTTGCTCGGCGGCGGCGACGATCAGCCGGGCCTGCCGCTTGACGGCGGCTGCTGAGGCGGCCGCCCGCTGCGAGTCTTGCAGCGCCCCGACGGCGAACGCGGCTGCGCTACGCGCCGCGGCGGCGGCCTGGACCGACTGCTGGGCTGCACCGGCCGCTTGGCGGCCCCGGGTGGCTGCTGCCTGCTGCGCCTGCGCCGCCCTGGTGTTGGCGGCGGCCGCGACAGCCTTGGCCTCAACCAGCGCCTTCAGCGCCTGCCGGTGGCGGCGATCGACCCGGCTGATCAATTCCTGGCCGTCGACGAAGGCTGTCGGGTCGGCGTCGAGCAGGGCGGAGTAGAAGCCCGCGGGGCCACCGGTCTTGTACGCCCCGGCGGCGAGCGCCCCGACCCGGCCCCGCGCGGCGCCGGCGACTTGCTTCGCGCTCCTGCTCGGCTGCGGCGCTGACCGTAACGCCGACCGCCCGCCGCAGCTGGCCGGCGGCGGTCCCGGTCGAAGCGGCGGCTTGCTCGGCGCGTGCGCTGGCAGCACCGGCGGCGGCGGCGGCGGCGCTGCGCGCCGCGGCCTGCTCTGCCTGCAGGCGCGCCCCGTTGTAGGCCTCGGTGGCCTGCTCGGCTCGGACCAAGACGGCGTCGAGCTGCTGGCGCGCACTGCGGACATGCTGCTGCGCGTGGTGCAGCTGCTCAATGACGCCGCCTTAAGGCACTGAGGTGACCGAAGCCGCTTGGGTGCTGCCGGTACCCGGGATCAACACCAAACCGATGGCGATGGCGATCACCCGGCCTCGGACCACCCGAACAACCCCCTCGGGCTAGGTGTCGGGACCTGGGCCAGCAGACAAAACGAGCGGGCATCTGATGGCGCACCAGCACGCAGCCGGCCCACCATGCATCGGCCGTCCGACCTACCAGCCTTAACCCCGCACTACCCTGCTCGGCCGGTGACGGCCAGGGGGTCCCAGGGCGAGCCCAGGGTGCGCTGCCCGTCGGGCCCCCCGACCGAACACACCGGAGTGCGGTGCTCAACACCGTCTCTTTGATCAGCCGCCGAGCGCCTCGACGATGACAGCAGCAGCGTTCACCCGTTCGTGGCCGCACCCTGCTCGGCAACTGCCGATGGGCCGGTGCCGCCGCCCAACTACGGCCCCGACAGGGGTGGAGGTAGTGCTGTTGATCGTCCAGAGGAGCACACCCGCAACGGTTGCTACCAAAACCTCCAGTCGAACCGCGCCCCCGCGGAGCATCGCGGCCGGCAGCCTGAGGCTGAACCCTTCGTTTGCCAAGGGTCTGTCGTGCCCCGACTGCGACGGGGAACGCATGAACCGCATCCTGCTGGCGCTGACCGACGGCACACCCATCGACTTCGTCTCCTGCCAAACATGCAAGTACGCCGCCTGGCGTCTAATGGACAGCACGCTCGAACTCGACGGAATCCTCACCCGAACTCGCTAGCCAGCAACCCCCAGCCTGAACCAGCCAGGCTCAGACCGACCCCCCACCGCGAGCTGATTCAGGTAGCCCTGAAGCTTGACTGGTTGCCCCCGCTTACCGATAGAACGCGCGAGTCACCCGTGATCAGCTCACGTTGTGTCTGTAAAGCGCGAACGCGACTGCCGTCAGGGGAGAACACGGACACGACCCGCAAGACGCCTGGAGGGCGTGCTCGAGCGCCGTCTAGCCGCCCAAGCACACGGCCGGGAACCACCTGCACCGCGCGCTGCCGTGTCGGCACTCGCCCGACGGCTGGCGGCAGCTGCCACACACCGCTTGTCCGCGGGTCATCTGTGCTGTACCGACCGGTGTAGCGCACACTGCTGTTCGTGTTGCGAACAGGACGCCCGCTGGCCGGGGCGGTGGTGCTGGCCGCTGCGGTGCTGGCGGTAAGCGGGTGCGGCAGCAGCAGCGGCAAGGCCGGTTCTGCGGGGCATCCGACGACGGCCGCAGCGCCTGGCGGCCCCAGCTCGCTGGCGCCCGGCCCGACCGTTTCGCCGACCCCCTCCCCCACACCGCCGCCGCCGGAACTGCCCGGTGGTGGCCGCACCGTGCTGCCCGGGCACATCGTCGTCGCCTACTACGGCATCGTCGGCACCTCCAACATCCTGGGCCAGACCAACAACCCCGAGGCCGACGCGGCCGGGGTCGAGCAGCAGGCCGCGACCTACCGCCCCTTCGGGCGGGTGCAGCCGGCGTTCGAACTGGTCACCACGGTTGCCTCAGCCTCGGCCGGCACCGACGGCAGCTACAGCTCCGCGGTCGACCCCGCTCTGGTGCAGCGCTACCTCGACGCCGCCCACCGCCACAAGCTGCTGCTGGTCCTTGACTTCCAGCCCGGCCGGTCCGAATTCCTGCCCCAGGTCAAACGCTACGAGCGTTTCCTGAACGACCCGTCGGTCGGGGTCGCCCTCGACCCGGAATGGAAGCTGACCGCCCAGCAGCTGCCCAACCAGACGCTGGGATCCTCCTCGGCGGCCAGCATCAACGCCGTCTCGAGCTACCTGTCGGCCCTGGTAGCCACCCACCGGCTGCCGCAGAAGCTGTTCGTGGTCCACGAATTTCGCCTCACCGAACTGCCCGACAGGCAGAACGTGGCGATCCGGGCCGGGCTGGCCACCGTGCTGCAGATGGACGGGCTCGGCCCGGTCTCGGTCAAGACCGACTCCTACCAGCAGGTCACGGCCAACGCAGCGGCCTTCCACGTCGGCTTCAAGGTCTTCCTCCGCCGGGTCGACGACCCGGTACTGCTCACCGCCACCCAGGTGATGGCCCTGCACCCGCGGCCCGAATTCATCAGCTACCAGTAGCACCAGCCACCTCACCTGCGGGCGGCGGTTGGCCACGAACGCCGGACTGCCAGTCCCGCCGTCCCCCCTGCCGGCCGAGCTGACTCCACAGACGAGCCGCCTGAATCGTTCAATTACGCCGCTTCCAGGCTCGACCGTGCCTTGGTCGTCCAGCGGGGCTGCGGGGCCGTTCCTGCCCCAAAGCGCGGCGCGAGGTTGGTTGCAGGCGGCACGGGCAGGAACCGGCCGCTACCGACAGAGGAGACCTGGATGGCAACCCAGCACAGCCCCGCCGATGACATCGTCTACAACCTGGTCAGCATCCAGTACCACGCGCTCAAGGCCGCCCAGGCCTACGACTCCTACGTCAGCGACGCCGAGGGCCACCAGGACGTGCAGTCCTTCTTCAAGCAGTGCGCGCAACAAGACGCCGAGCGGGCCACCACGTGCCATGAGCTGCTGGGTCAGCTCACCGGCGGCGGGAGCGGGCTCAGCCCTTCATCTTGAGTTCGCCTTCGCTGGCGTGTGGGACCGCCCAGCAGTTGCAGGTCGCTGCAACGGCGGGTGGCGGCAAGTGGCACAGCACAGGAGCGGAGCGTCATCCGTGTCTGCGGTCAGGCTCCGCTGGGATAGCCGACGCTGAACAGCTGCTCCACCGCGCCTTTTTCCGCTGTGGGTCCGCGGCCTCGCTGCCGTCTTCGGCCGAACCGCCAGGGGGACGCGAACCGCACGTGGTTCTTGGCGTGGGACCCTCCCGTCGGTGACCCCGGCGCTTCAGGCCGTCCCATCCTGTCCGGGAGCACCACGGCCGGGATCCGTCGTCGAACTGCGCGCTGACATCGGCTTTAGATGTCGCTGCGTGGCTTGGTCTCGACGAGCGCGAGCAGGGCTGGGTCGCTGGATTCCAGCCTGTCGACCTCCTCGCCGGCGGTGCAGGTCAGCAAGGCGATTACGGCTCGCTCCGGCGTTTGGTGCACGACTCGCCAGACGGCGCCGGTCTCCTCCCAGCGGGTCAGCACCTCGACGGGTGACTCTGTCCCAACCCGGTTATCGCGGTTTTGCACCTCGCGATTGTACGTCTGCTGATCAAACCTTTTGCGCTGCGCCATCCCGTCCCGCGCGGGCGAAGACTGCTCGGCTGACCCTGTGGAAGCCGACGGTTCACGTTCAGCGGCGTGCCCATTCCTCGACGGTTTTCGCGGGAGGGTGGCTGGCGGTCAGTCGCCCGACGGGCGGCGTGGCCCCGCGGGCTTCCGCCGGCAAGACGGGTCGGTCCGATCCGCCGCCGCCGGTTGCATGGGTCAGTGTCTGGTCGGTCTGCTTTGCCGTAGCGACGGCGCCGGTGATGGCCGGTGGCCGGGGATGTCGGTGACGGCTGTTGTGAGCTGCCTTCAGGTGGCAACTTCGCCGTCTGGTTTGCCGGGTTGGGTGATCGCCGGCCGGATGTAGCCCTGGGGGGTGCGGCCGCCGGCCATCATGCGAACCTGATCGGCGGCGGACAAGGAAGGCGGCGCCGGGCCACCGGCAGGTGCTGCGGCGACCGGAAGCCGGCTGGGACCGGCGGCGGCGGTGCCGCGCGGGGCGGTGCTCTGCTCGTGGACGGCGTCGCCGAGCCTGGACAGGGCCTGGGCACCGGTGAGCGTCGATCCGGCTTCGGTCAGGACAGGAAGGGCTGCCGGCTCCCAGTTGCCGCCAGCTGTCTTGCCAGTCCCGGATGCGGTAGTACGCCTGGGTGGTGACCGGGCCGCCGGCCAAGGTGACTGCATACCCCAGAGTCACGCAGCGGCCACGCGGTGGAGTGGCCGCGGCGGATGGGTGCGGCCAGCAGCGGCGCAGCACTTCTGGGTTGGCGATGTCCGCGCCGTGCAGCCAGTAGGCGTCGAACAGCAGCCCGCGCACCGCGTCGGCGACCCCAGCACCGACGGCTTCGGCGTAGCCGGCGACGGCTGGTGCGGTGGTGGGCAGGACGACCGGGGCGCGCCTGGGCAGTTGCTCGCCGGGTAGGAGCAGCTCTCGTGCCGCGTCGAGTTCGGCTTGCAGCACCTCGCGGCCGGCCCCGCCCGGCCGGCCGGCGGCGGGTAGCCGTAGGCGTGGAGCGACCATCTGCCAGCCGATGGTGATCGGTGTGGCGGCCAGCCGGTCGGTGCGCCGGCTGGCCAGGTAGCAGTAGGGGCAGCTGAAGGCGCCGCAGATGCTCAGGTCCGCGGTGGGGGCGTCGCCAGGGGGGCCGGTCACGGTGCCGCATTGGCGGCGGCGGTCTGTGCGGTGTTGAGGTAGACGTCGTCGCCGACGACGCGGACGGCGAAGGTGGGCACGGGCTGGGTCGCTGGCAGGCTCAGCGGCCGGCCGGTGGCAAGCTCGAAGCGGGAGCCGTGCAGATAGCACTCGATGGTGCCGTCCTCGACGTCACCGGCGGAAAGCGGGACTTGCCCGTGGCTGCAGACGTCGAGCAGGGCGTGCAGCTGGCCGCGGCTACGCGCCAGACACACTGTCCGGTCGCCTACCTGCACCGACAGTGCGGTGTCCGGCCCGATCTGGGACGCGGCGGCCACCCGGGTCCAGCTGGGATCGGTGACAATCTGCGTCATGCTTGACTCCCGCCGCGCGTCGATGCTGACCGGTGAGCCACCGGGCCTGGCCACACCGGGCACGTTAACCGCATCCGCATACGGTAAACTACGATGGTGGTGAGCAGGTCAGCCGCCGAGTTGCGGCACGCCGCGCTGGCGGTGAGCTCACGCCGCCGGCTGCTCGAGGTGCTGCAGTCAGCCGGCGAGCCGTTGGATGTCGCCGGGCTTGCGGCCGCGGTCGGTCTGCACGTGACCACCGCCCGGTTTCATCTTGACCTGCTAGAGCGGGCCGGTCTGGTCCGCCGGGCGGCGCAGCAGGCAGGCCGGCCCGGCCGTCCCCGCCAGCTGTACACCGCCCTCGCCGCCCCGCACGCCACCGAGGGCCACCGGCAACTAGCCGGGGTGCTGGCCGGGGTGCTGGCCGGCGATACCGACAACGGCCCGCAGCAGGCTGAGCAGGCCGGGTGGCGATGGGCCCAGATGCAGGTCCCGGCCGCTGGCGGGCTGACTTGGGATGAGGGGACCCGGCGCGTCGGGGACCTGTTCGACCGGCTGGGGTTCGCGCCGCGGCTCGTCGACGACGCACAGCAGCGACACCTCGAGCTGGACGCCTGCCCGTTTCGCGACGTGGCTCGGGCCTACCCGCACATCGTGTGCTCGGTGCATCTCGGGCTGCTGCGCGGCGCATTGCACCGTCTCGGGGTGCCAGCAGCAGCCGACGCGGCCGGGCTTCGTCCGTTCGTCGAACCCGAGCTGTGCATCGCCGACGTGGCGGGGGCGCCCCGGCGGCAGGAGGCGCATGTCGCGAGCCGGTGAGCTGATCGAGGTGGCCGTGCCGTTCGTGTGGCTGGGGATGGTGCTGGCCATCTCGCTGCTGGAGACACCGCTGAAGTTTCGCGCGCCCGGCATCACGCTGGCACTGGGACTGGGTATCGGCCGGCTGGTGTTTCGGGCCCTGAACGCCGCCGAGATCGGCCTGCTCGCGCTGCTGAGCGCCGCCGGGCTGGCCGGCTCGATGCCCAGCGCCGGCTGGGGGCTGGTCGCCGCCTTAGGTGTGCTGCTGGCCGTCCAGGTGCTGCTGGTGCGTCCCCGGCTGGATCGCCGCACCGTCCAGATTATCGACGGGTGCACACCGCCACCGTCACGCCAGCACCTGGCCTACGTCGCCCTGGAGGTCCTGAAGGTGCTTGCCCTTCCCGTCCTGGGTGTGGTGCTCGCCAGCCGGGAGCTGAGGTGAGCGGCTCGCCGGCCGGCTGCGCCCAGCCGGGCGCTGTGGGCGACCTGGCCGACCGGGTTGATGTCGAGCGGCTCGTCTGCGCGTTCTACCGGCGGGCCTTCGCCGACGAGCTGCTCGGGCCAGTGTTCCTCGACGTCGCCCGGATGGACCTGGAGGCGCACCTGCCAGTCATGTGCGACTTCTGGGAGACGGTGCTGTTTCGTGCCGGGCTCTACCGGCGCAACGCGCTAACCGTGCACACCGAGCTGCACGCGCTCTTTCCGTTGCGCGCCGAGCACTTCGCCCGCTGGCTCACGCTGTGGACCGCGACAGTCGACGAGCACTTCGCGGGGCACAAGGCCGAGCTCGCCAAGACCCAAGCAGCTCGGATCGCCGCCTCGATCAGCCGAAGGCTGCTCGGCGGCTCGGCCAGCGAGTTCGCCACCATCGCCAGCACCGCTCGGCGGCGGAACCCGCCAGCCAGCTGACCCGCCTCCCCGGTAAGGCACCGCGGATCGCACATGCCCTGGTTGAAGGGATGAGTATCATTTAAACTGCTGGCAGCAGGACAGGTGGGCTAGCGACAGGAGAGGTCCGTGACCTACGTCATCACCGAGGCTTGCATCGATGTGCTGGACCGGGCCTGCGTCGAGGAGTGCCCGGTCGACTGCATCTACGAAGGCGTCCGGGCCCTCTACATCCACCCCGACGAGTGCGTCGACTGCGGCGCCTGCGAACCGGTCTGCCCGGTCGAGGCGATCTACTACCAGGACGACGTACCACAGCCCCTGGCGGCGTTCACCGCCGACAACGCCGCATTCTTCACCGAGCCGCTGCCCGGGCAACCTGGACCACTGCTCTCCCCTGGCGGCGCCGCCCAGGTCGGGCCGGTCGGCGCCGACACACCGCTGGTCGCCGGTCACCCGCTGCGCACGTGAAAACCGGCGAGCGCAGAACCGAAAAGGACCTTTGACGTGAGGGGGACTTCGCGATGACTGACGGCAGGAGCGGCGCCGCTTCCAGCAACGGTGCCTGGGACGAGGACGCCGAGTTGCTCTGGCAGGCCGCCACCCGCGCCGAGGCACTGCTCGAGGACCTGGACGCGGGCCGCCCGGCCGCACTGGAACTCAGCGCCCTGCTGGGTTACCTGCGGGAGGTTGTGCTGGCACGCATCGCGAGGAGGAGCGGTACGTGTTCATAGCCATGCGCGAGGTCGACCCCGCCCACCCCGGTATCGACCAGCTACACCACGACCACCTGCTGCTGCGCGAGGACATCGACACCCTCGCCGCCGCGGCCGCAGCCCACAGCACCCGCGACCCCGACCGGCTGGCGGCGCTGGCCCGCGGGCTGATCATCAGCCTGGAACAGCACCTGCGCAGCGAAGCCGCCGCGCTGGCCGAGCTCGGCGACCGGTACCAGGCGGGCGCCACCGGGTGGGCGGCGAGGCAGCACTGGTACCCACTCACCGAAGGCCCGGTGATCAACCTGGACTGGCTGGGCGCCGACCAGGTCGACGATGCTGTGCTGAACCGGCTGACGCACCTGCGCGCCGGTGAGCAGGTCGAGCTTGTCGGCCACAGCGACCCGGAACGCCTCTGGCGCCGGCTGCAACGCCGCTCACCCGGCGGCTACGGCTGGTCGCAACGCCAAGGCGACCCGGACGGCTGGAGGGCGACCATTGAGCGCCGCCCGGCCCAGTAGGAGCACTGAGGTTCCCCCACTCCCCCACCGGCAGGACCAGGGCCGCCACTACCCGGGACCGGATGCGGACCGTTGTTGCGGTGTCCAATCTTGCCCTGCCAGCAAGGCGGAAAGGTGACCGATGGCTGACATCCCGGGCCGGCCCCTTCCCGATCAGCTGCCCACCCCGGCGGCCCCGGGCGTCTCGCCGGAAGCGGCGCGCAGCTTCCGGTCGCAGCTGACCCGGGGCGAGGACGTCGTCGATCCCGCGACCTGGGCCGGCTCGGTGCCGCAGGCGCACGGGATCGCGCCCCGGGTGCGGGTCGGGCGCAGCAGGTGGTTCAACCTGCTCTGGGTGCTGCCGATCGGGTTCGTCGTCTTGATCGCCGCGGTAGCGAGCGCCGAAGGCCTGCGCAACACCCCGTCGGTGGCGCGGTTCATCACCCGCTATCCCGGCACCATTGAGTCGGCCCGCTCGGTGCAGGACGCTGGGCTGCCCGGCTGGGTCGGTGTGCAGCACTTCCTCAACCTGTTCTTCATGATCTTTATTATCCGGTCCGGGGTGCAGATCCTCAGTGATCACCCCCGGCTGTACTGGACCCGGCACAGCACCCCGGGCAAGGACTGGTTCCGGGTCCAACAACCTGTCCCGGATGACCCGCTGTGGACTGCGAAGCAAGACTCGATCAGCCTGCCGGGGCAGATCGGGCTGCCCGGCATCCGGCACTCGATCGGGCTGGCCCGCTGGTGGCACCTGGGCATCGACACCCTCTGGCTGGCAAACGGCCTGGTCTTCTACGTCCTGCTGTTCACCACCGGGCAGTGGCGCCGGCTGGTCCCGGCGAGCTGGACGGTGTTCCCCAATGCCGCATCGGTGGCCATCCAGTACCTGTCGCTGAACTGGCCTACCGAGACCGGGTGGGTGGCCTACAACAGCCTGCAGCTAATCGCCTACTTCATCACCGTCTTCGTCGCCGCCCCGCTCGCGCTCATCACCGGTCTGGGCATGTCACCGGCGCTGTCGACCCGGTTCAAACGCATCAGCCGGGTGCTCAGCATCCAGACGGCTCGCT
>JAABUZ0100005425.1_pt1 | contig 16748 bp, 6 predicted proteins | sample 5562091 | NCBI WGS metagenome assembly JAABUZ01 (sample SAMN12813069, study PRJNA571459) | rock metagenome | isolation source: Antarctica rocks | place: Antarctica: Victoria Land, Linnaeus Terrace sud | collected 2015-12-21
CGTCTGGGCCGCCGCCGTCTGGGCCGCCGCCGTCTGGGCCGCCGCCGTCTGGGCCGCCGCCGTCTGGGCCGCCGCCGTCTGGGCCGCCGCCGTCTGGGCGGCGGTCTGCGCCGCCGCCGTCTGGGCGGCGGCGGTCTGCGCCGCCGCGGTTTGCGCCGCCGCGGTCTGCGCCGCGGATGTCTGGGCGGCGGCGGTTTGCGCGGCAGCGGTTTGCGCGGCAGCGGTCCGTGCCGCCGCGGTCTGGGCCGCCGCGGTCTGGGCCGCCGCGGTCTGGGCTGCCGCGGTCTGGGCTGCCGCGGTCTGGGCTGCCGCGGTCTGGGCTGCCGCGGTCTGGGCTGCCGCGGTCTGAGCGGCGGGTGTAGCTGGGTCCTGCGTGCAGGTCACGGTCGTGTTGTACGCGCCGCTCAGACTGGAGTAGCTACCGTAGGTATTGAGCGGCGCGTCGTAGGCGGTGTAGTGGATGGTAGTACCGGGCGACTGGGCGGAGAACGAGACCGTGACATGGAATGCGCCGTCCGAGCCGATGGGGGTGTAGTAGGTCGGTACGCCCGAGTGTTGAGTATAGCTGTCGATCAGTGGGGTGTTGCTGCCCGACGGGTCAGCATACACCTCGACGGCAGCATACTGCCCCGGCGTGCCCGTCCCCTGCGCCCCGAACAATGAGCAGTAGGTCGTCGCCGATGAAACCTGGAAGGGCGCCTGCGGGGTGCAGGAGGCCACGGTCGTGTCGAAATAGGACCCGCCGTCGTAGCTGTTGTAGGTGTTGGTCGGCGCGTCGTAGATGCGATACGAGATCGTCGCGCCGGCGGGTTGCGCGGTGAAGCTGGCTTCGACGTTGAAGGTACCGTCCGAGCCGATCGGAGCGTAGTAGGTTCCCGCTCCCTGGCTCGTCTCGTCAGTAAAGCTGTCGATCAGCGGCGTGCCGCTGCCGATCGCGCCGTTATACACGCGGACTGCGGCATAGTGGTTCGGCGTGCCCGTGCCTCGCGCCGCGAAGAATGAGCACGAGGTCGCGGACGATCCGCTTGACACAGTGATACTCTGCGGCGCAACGACGCCTGGCTGGCGGCCAGCCGCACGCCGCGTGACCGACGAAAGGGATAGGAGTGAGCCGCCCGTCGCGGGAGCGACCGGTGCGAGGTCAGTCCCACCCGAGCCGGCGCTCAAGTCTATGGCAGGCCCCGCCGGTCGGCGCTCATCCTTGGACCCTGGTCCGCGTTGTGCGCTGGCGTGCGGAAGGGCGGAGACGACGAGCGGAGTGGCGCTCCGTGACGTTGGCGGCAGCGACGCTGACGGTCGAGACATAGCCCGCTGGCTCGTCGCGCCAGCCGCTGTCGGGGCAGAGTATGTGGTCAGCGCCACCATACTCAGCACCACCACGAGACTGTAGAGCCTACCCATACGACGGTTCATCCTGGTTCCTCATTTCTACGTATCTACGTCATAGTCATGTTCACGCGCCTCATCGTCCGTACAGCGCGGTCGAGTCCCCGCGAGGTCGGCGGCCTACTCGTCGCCCTCGTTTATGATGTCGAGTAATAGTGAATCGCACATCTATCACCGTCCTGTCACGGGACTCACTATCTTTACCGCATCCCCTTCCATTCCGTCCACGGCGGTCGCCGCTACGATGCTCCGGTCCCGCTCAGGGCGACGGTGTGCTGACCGCGAGGGGTATTGTCGGGGATGGCCAGCGTGGCGCTACGCGGCCCCGCGGCGGACGGCGTGAAGCGGACGGCGATGACGCAGCGGCTGCCCGCCGGGAGGGCGGCGCCGCAGGTGGTGGTGAACGAGAAGTCGCCGGCGTTGGCGCCCTGGACCGCAACGCGCCCGATCACCACGTCCGCGCCGCCATTGCTCGTCAGTGTGACCTGTCGCGGCGTTCCAGAGCTGCCCACCTTCTGCTCCCCGAAGGTCAAGGTCGACGGGTCAAGCCCGAGGCGCGACGTTGGCTGCTGGCCGGTCCCACTGAGGGCGATGGTGTGCTGGCCCTGGGGAGTATTGTCGGGGATGGCCAGCGTGGCGCTGCGCTGCCCTGCCGCGGTGGGCGCGAAGCGCACCGCGATGGCGCAGGTGCTCCGTGTCGGGAGGGCGGCGCCGCAGGTGGTGGTGAGGGTGAAGTCGCCGGGGTTGGCGCCCTGGACGGCGACGTGCCCGACCACCAGATCGGCGTCGCCCACGCTCACCAGCGTCACCTGCCGGGGCTGGCCCACGCTGCCCACCGCGCGCGCTCCAAAGGTCAGGGTGGACGGCGTGACGGCCAGGCGCGCCACCGGCTGCCGGCCCGTCCCGCTCAGGGCGATGGTGTGCTGGCCTTTGGGGGTGTTGTCGGGGATGGAAAGCACGGCGCTGCGGGCGCCCGCGGCGGTCGGCGCGAAGCGGACAGCGATGACGCAGCGCCCGCCCGCCGGGAGGGCCCCGTCGCCGCAGGTGGTGGTGAGGGTGAAGTCGCCGGGGTCGGCGCCCTGGACGGCGATGTGCCCGATGACCGCGTTCGCGTCGCCCTTGCTCACCAGCGTCACTTGCCGGGGCGCGCTGGCGACCCCCACTTTCTGCTCCCCGAAATTCAGGTTGCCCGGCGTGACGCCCAGGCGGGCCACCAATTGCCGCCCGGTCCCGCTCAGGGCGATGGTGTGCTGGTGGGCGTCGGTGTTGTCGGGGATGGACAGCGTGGCGCTGCGGGCGCCCGCGGCGGTCGGCGCGAAGCGGATGGCGATGACACAGCGACCCCCCGCCGAGAGGGCGGCGCCGCAGGTGGTGGTGAAGGAGAAGTCGCCGGGGTCGGCGCCCTGAATAGCCACGCGGCCGATCACCACGTCCGCGTCGCCCGCGCTCGCCAGCGCCACCTGCTGTGGGGCGCCCGCGACCCCCACTCTCTGCTCTCCAAAGCTCAGGGTGACCGGCGCGACGCCCAGGCGGGCCACCAACTGGCGGCCGGTTCCGCTCAGGGCGATGGTCTGCTGGCCCTGGGGCGTGTTGTTGGGGATGGTGAGCACGGCGCTGCGCGGGCCGGGCGCGGTCGGCGTGAAGCGCACCACGATAGCGCAGGCGCCGCGGGCGGGCAGGGCGTCGCCGCAGGTCGAGGTGAAGGAGAAGTCGGCAGGGTTAGCGCCCTGGATCGCGACGCGTCCGATCACCACATCCGCGTCGCCGTCACTGCGCAACGACACGTGTTGGGGGGCGCTGGCACTCCCCACCTTGCGCTCCCCGAAGCTCAGGGTGGCCGGCGCGAAGGCCAGGCGGGCCACCGGCTGCCGGCCGGTCCCGCTCAGCGCAATGGTGTGCTGACCCTGGGGAGTGTTGTCGGGGATGGTGAGCACGGCGTTGCGGGGGCCCGCAGCGGTGGGCGCGAAGCGGACGGCAATGGCGCAACGGCCCCCCGGAGGGAGGGTAGCGCCGCAGGTGGTGGTGAAGGAGAAGTCGCCGGGGTCGGCGCCCTGGACCGCAACGCGCCCGATCACCACGTCCGCGTTGCCGTCGCTCGCCAGCGTCACATGCCGGGGCGCGCCCGCGCTGCCCACTTTGCGCTCCCCGAAAGCCAGATCAGCGGGAGCAAGCGTGAGGCGCGCGACGAGGCGCCGCCCGGTCCCGACGAGGGCAACGGTGTGCTGGCCCTGGGGGGTGTTGTCGGGGATGGACAGCGTGGCGGTGCGCGATCCCGCGGCGGTGGGGGCGAAGCGGACGGCGATGGCGCAACGGCCCCCCGGAGGGAGGGTAGCGCCGCAGGTGGTGGTGAACGAGAAGTCGCCCGGGTCGGCGCCCTGGACCGCAACGCGCCCGATGTCGACTGCGGCCGCGCCGCCATTGGTCAACAGCACCTCCTTTGGAGGGCTGTCGCTATGCAGAGGCCGCTCCGCGAAGTGAAGGTCGCCCGGCGCGACGCGCAGGATCGCGATTGGGGTATGCGTGGGGACCGGCGTGCGGGTCGCCGTCGGGATCGGGGTATGCGTGGGGACCGGCGTGCGGGTAGGGGTTGGGACGCGCGTGGGGATGCGCGTCGGAACCGGGGTCGGGGTATGGGTGGGGACGCGCGTGGGGACGCGCGTGGGGATGCGCGTCGGAACCGGGGTCGGGGTATGGGTGGGCGCCGGCGCGCGGGTTGCCGTCGGGACCGGGACCGGGGTCGCGGTGGGGGTCGGCGGGCGGGGGGTGCGCGTCGGACGCGGGACAGAGGTCGCGGTCGGCAGCCGCGGGGTATGCGTGGGCACGGGTGTGGCGGTCGGGATTGGGGCCGGGGTGTCGGTTGGCGGCCGGGGGGCGCGCGTGGGAGGCTGTTGTGGAGACGGGATGGGCGTGGGCGGCGCCACGGGCACGGTTGGGACCGGGCTGGCGGTTGGTTGCGTCGTGTCCGTCGGGATGGCGGTCGACTGCGCCGTGTCCGTCGGGATGGCGGTCGGCGGCGTGGTCGGGGTGTCCGACGGGGGCGCGGTCGCGGTCGGCGTGTCGGTCAGCGCGGCGCCCCCGGTCCCCACCAACGACACGCTCTGCATCTTGTTCAGCGCATTGTCGACGATAACGATGGCGGCGTCGTGCAGCCCGGGACTCCGCGGGCCAAAGAGGACCCGGATGATGCACGTGCCGTGCGGGGCGATCGGGCCGTTGGTGCAATCCGTGCCGTTGAGCGAGAAGTTGGCCCTGTCGCGGCCGCCGAGGGTGATCGCGCCGATGGTCAGGTCGTCGGTGCCGTTGTTGGCCACGGTGACGATGGTCGGGGGACTCGTCGTGCCCTGCGGCTGGTCGATGAACAGCACGCTTGGCGGGGCGAAGACCGGCAACGGCCCCGTGACGCCGCCCTTGAGCACGACCTGCTGCAGTCCGTGCGCGTTGCCGTGGTCGTCGTCGTAGACCATGAGGCGCGCGATCCGTTGCCCTAGCGCCGTGGGTTGGAAGGCGATGCGGATGGCGCAGGACACGCCCGGCGCAAGCGTGCGGCGCGAGCAGAGGTCGCCGGCGACGGCGAAATCACCGCTCTGACCCTTTATGGCAAGGCGGGAGACTTTCAGCGGGGCGCTGCCGGTGTTGGTGATCCTGACCACCTGCACGGCCCCGGCCGTCACACCGGATTGCGTGAAGCCCAGTTGGCCGGTATTGAGGTCAACCACGGGCGCCGGCGTCAGGCCGACGCCGCGCAGGTTGAGACCCTGCGGGCTATCCGGGGCGTTGTCGGAGACGATGAGGCGCGCGCGCCGCTGGCCGGGCGCGGCCGGCAGGAAGCGCAGGGTGATCAGGCAGCGTCCGCCCGGTCGAACCGGCGCGGCGCGGCAGGTGGCGCCCACCGTCACCGCATAATCGGCGGCGTTTAGCCCGTCCACCACGACGCTATGTACCACCAGCGGCGCGGTCCCGGTGTTGACCACCGGCAGATCCATGACGGTGGGGGCGCCCCTCCCCCCTATCAGATGCGGACCGACATCGAGCAGGCCATGCGCGTGGCGGCCGAGGTTGACGACGGGGGCCACGGCGATCCCGCTCAGCGGCACGGTCTGCACCGTGCCGAGGTCCCGATCGGCGACGGCCAGCAGCGCCTGGCGTCGCGGCGGGCTGGCGGCGCGCGGCGCGAAGACGATCCGGATGTGGCAACTGGTGTACTGGGCGACCACCGTGCCCGCACAGCTATCGGCGTCGATCCTGAAATCGCCGCGGTTGGTCCCCGTGATGGCGGCGCTCGTGGTCAGACCGGCGGTGCCGATGTTGGTCAGCCCGATGTCGCCGCTCGTCGCGCTCCAGCGGACCAGGGTGGGCTCGAAGGGCAATGCGCGGTGGTCAAAGGCGATGGCCGGCGCGATGCCGATGCCCGAGAGGACCACGCGCTGCGGCGCATCCGGCGCATCGTCGGAGATGACCAGGGTGTCGCTGAGCAGGCCGGTGACCCCCGGCGCAAAGGTCACGCCGATGGCGCAGGTGTTGCTGGTCAGGTCCGTGCCCAGCGATTTGGTGGCGCAGGTATCCTGAGCCGGGACGAGGTGAAAGTCGGCCGGGTCGGAATTGGTCACGCTGCCGATGTTGAGCGGTGCCGATCCAGTGTTGGTCAGCGTCACGGTCTGCGGCGTGGTGCTATTGATCAGTTGCCGTCCGAACGCCAGCGTGGAGGTGAGCACGGCGTTTGGGGAGATGCCGACCCCGCTCAGAGACACGATCTGGGGGCTATTGACGCCGTTGCCGGGGATGCTTAACACGGCGCTCTGCAAGCCGGGGCGGGCCGCCAGCGGCCGGAAGGCGACGCTCAAGGTGCAGGAACTGCCGCCGCCGAGGGGGTGCGTGCAGGTGCTCCCTTCGATGGCGAACGCGGCGGCGTCCGGCCCACCGAAGCTGGGAGTTCCCAGAGAGAGGTTGAGCAGGCCCTTGTTGGTGATGGTGACCGGCTGGGGGGCGCTGCCGCCGCGCACCAGCGCGGACCCAAACGCCAGATTGTTCGCGCCGAGGCCGATCGACGGGACGAGCTTGAGCAGCAGCACGACCAGGGCGAACACCACGATCGGGACCAGCGGCGCCCAGGCCGGCAGCACGGCGCGCTGCACGAAGAGCGCGGCGGCCGGCGCCGGCGCGACCGGCGGCGGTCCTGAAGGCGGCGCGGACGGCGCGGGGGCCGCCTCGGGGGCCGCCGTGACCGCAAAGGTCAATTGGCGGGCGCGCCCCAGCCAGTGCCAGGGCGCCTGCACGGTGATCGGCTGCGTCCGCGCGGCGCCGTCGGCGCCGTCGCCCGGCTCGATGGTCAGCGCCGGCGGCGACGGCGGGATGAAGCGCAGCATTTTCTTGTCGTCGGTGGGGGTGACGCGGTACGACGCCACGGCGTTACCCTTGTTCGACACGGCGGCCTCGTAGACGCCGCAGCGCCAGCCGCGCGGTTTGACCGAGGTGAGCGCAAGGGCGCCTGCGTAGAACGGCGCCACGGTCCAGGTGGCCGTCGCCACGGCGTCCTGAGGCGCCTCGTCGGCATGGGCGCGGATCACGACGGGATAGACCCCGGCATGGTTCTCGGGAGAGCGGGGGACCAGGACCTTCAACGCGATCGCCCGCGTGTCGCCGGGGTTGAGTCTGATGTCATCGTCGGGCAGCGTCACCCAGGACGGCGGCGCCCCTTCGACCGTGATGGTCGGCTGCACCGGCTGGCTCCCTGTCGCGCTCAGCGTCAGGTGGACCTCCACCGGCTTGTCGGTGGCCCTGGCGGGCGTCAGGGTGAGGGCGGCGGCCTTGTGGTCGAGCGTCATCACGAGCGCCGTGGCATGGGGCGCCGCCTTCGCCGCGCGCGGCAGGTCCAGGTAGAGCCAGTACGGGGCGACGTACAGCCACTGCGCCGGGTTCCAGGTGCGCTGCTCCCCCGGCAAGAAGCGCGTCCCGGCCAGCCAGGCGCCGTTGCGCGACCCCGTATCGGCGATGACCGCGCGCGTGCCGTCCCAGGTCAGGGTCAGGTGCCGGCCCGAGATGGCGGGCGCGTCCAGCACCAGGTCGTTCTCCGGCAAGCGCCCGACCGTCAGCGCCACGTCCCTGCCCAGGTCGTGGGCCGCCAGGCGCTGGCGGTCGGCGTCGAAGACGTAGACGCGCGGCGTGGCCAGCAGGCCGGATGAAGGCGGCTTCGCGGGCGGCGTCGGCGGCGCCTCGGCCGGCGCCAAGCTGGTGTAGGCGGGATCGCTCGGCGAGGGCGGCGCCGCGGATGCGGCCAGGGCGCCCTCGCCGTGGCCGTGGCCGTGGCCGTGGCCGTGGCCCTGGTCGTGTGTACCCTCGCCGCCGGCCACCGTGCGACTGTCGAGGGGATTCGTCGCGTGACCGCCGAGGGGGTCCGTCTGGCGTCCGGTGGGCGTCGGGTCCCTCTGGACCGCCGTGCCCGTGCCGGCGTCGGCGTCGTGGGGCATGTGCGGGCTGTCGGCGGGCGTCCCGCCGCGGATCGTCGCGCCCGCATCCGACACGTGGTCACGGGCAACCGTGGCCGTGCCACGCGCGATCGCGGTGGCCGTCCCGTCGTCCGGCGCGGGCACGTCGTCGGACGGGGCCTGCAACCGCACCGTGGGCGCCAGGGCCTGGGTACTGGGGAGCTGGACGTAGAGCCAGAATGGGGCGACGTACAGCCACCGGTCGGGGGGCCAGGGCGTGGCGTCGCGCGGGGAGAGCCGTCGATCGCCCAGCCACGTGCCGTTGTGGGAGTCGAGGTCCGTCACCGCGACCTGTGTCCCGTCCCAGACGAGTTGGAGGTGATGGCGGGAGACGCCGTCGTCGTCGAGCTGCAGGTCGTTGTCCGGCAAGCGCCCGATGGTCAGCGCCGTCCGGGGGGCGAGCTGGCGGCCGTCCATCAGCTGCCGGTCGGCGCCGAAGACGTAGACGCGCGGCGTCTCCGTTGCGCTGGCCAGGGTTGGCAGCACGGGCGGCGCCGGGATGCCCAGGTTGGCGGGCCCTTTGGTGGCGGGCGCGACGGACCCCAGGCCGCGCAACGCCTCGGACAACTCGGCCGCGGTGGTGAAGCGATCCCCCGGCTCCTTGGCCAGGCAGCGCAGGATGATGGCCTCGAGCTCGGCCGAGATAGCAGGGTTCAACTCGCGCGGCGGGCGCGGCTGATTGAAGAGGTGGTGGCGCACGGCCTCGGTCATGGAGGTCACGCGGAAGGGCAGCGCGCCGGCGACCGCCTCGTACAGGATCACGCCGAGCGCGTAGATGTCACTGCGCCCGTCGATCTGCTCCGAGCCGAAGCGCTCCGGGGCCATGTAGGCAGGGGAGCCCATCGGCCCCCGCGCAGTCAGGGTCGCGCTGCCGGTCAGGCGCACCAGCCCGAAGTCGCTGATCTTGACAATCGAGGGCGGCGCGGAGGGTACGGCACCGTTGTGTCCGTTTTGCCCCTCGTGTCCCTCGTGTCCCTCGTGTCCCTCGTGTCCCGTGGTCACGGGGCGTTCCAGCAGCAGGTTATCGGGCTTAATGTCGCGGTGGATGATGCCGCGCGCGCCCGCGTAGTCCAGCCCATCCGCCGCCTGGCGCACCAGGTCCAGGGCGACCGGTAGGGCGGCCATGGCCTCTGCCGCGCTGGTGGGCAGCACGTCGCGCAAGGTGCCGCCCGTGACCAACTCCATGGCCAGATACAGGCGGCCCTCCTCGGCGCCGTAGCCGTTGATGGCCACGATATGGGGGTGGTGCAGCTCGCTGAGGGTCTGCGCCTCCTTGATGAAGCGTTCCTGGAAGTCCGGATCGTCGGCCAGATAGTCGTGCATCACCTTGATGGCCACGACCCGCCCGTTGGCGAGGTGCGCGGCCCGATAGACCACGCCCATGCCACCCCGCCCCAGGCGGTGCTCGATGCGATAGGGTCCGACGGTCTGGCCGGTGAGGTCATTCATGGCCGATCTCCAGGACGTAGCCGGCGTACGCCGGCTTGTAGAGGCGGATCAAGGACTCGAGCTCCAGGCGGTCAACGGCCCCCAGGTCCCCCAGCTGGCGCCCGTCCGCCTGGGTCCCCGGGGATCGGGGCACGGTGGGCGCGGGGGGCACGGTGGGCGCGGGGGGCAGGGACAGGCTGATGTGGAAGACGAACGGCCGCGCGGCATCCTCCGTGATGTGCGGCGTCAGCCCGGTAAACGTCTCGATCATGCGCTCCATCCCGTAGCGCGTGCCCCGCCAGCGATACAACTCCATGGCCCCCGCCACCACCTGCCGGCTGCGTTGCTCGGGCCACTGCGGGGGCAGCGCGAGGTCCAGCCAACTGGCCAGCCACGGCAGCAGCGCGCGCGGGCAGGTCCGCGGGTTGAAATACAGCGCGATGTGGTCCTGGCGCTGCTCCAGCGGCTCCCAGATCGTCTCGAAGATGAGCAGGAACTGGCTCAGGAAATCGCTCTCCTGGAACAGGGCGGGCAGGTTGGCCAGGTAGCGGCTGGGCGTCGCGGGGTCCAGCACGGGATGGGGGAAGGCCGGCCGACCCGAGTTGCCAGTTGCCGGTTGCCGGTTGTCAGTTGTCGGCGCGTCGCCCTGCCCGCCCCCCGGCCCTCCCTCTGGCGCCTGGTCACTGACAACTGGCAACTGCGGTGGCTGATAGGTCAACTCGTAGGGGCCGATACGCACCACCTCGCCCTCGGCCAGGCGCACCGGTTGGTGGTGCGCGAGCGCGACGCCGTCGATCGTCGTGCCGTTGGTGCTGCCCAGGTCAGTGAGCATGGGGCCGTCGGGCTCGCAATGCACCTTGGCGTGGTGGCCCGAGACCGTGGGGAACGGGAGCGCGAGGCCGTTGTCCGGCGAACGGCCGATCGTCAACTCCCCCGCGCTCAGCGGGACCGTCTTGAAGGTCTCGCCGTCGAGCCGGACGAGCACCTGGCCGACCTCGAGCGGATCGGCCGAACCCGCGGAACCCGCGGAACCCGCGGAGCCCGCGGAGCCGGACAGAGGGGGCTCTGGTACCTGGGCCATCAGTTCACCTGCACCCGGTGCTCGGCCGAGCAGATCACGGCGCCGGGAGGGATGGTCAGCGTCGACGCGACGGGGCGGGGCGCGGCCAGCGTGCCCGGTTCGACCACGTCGATGCGCACACTGTCCACGAATTCGACCCGCGGGACGCCCTGCAGCAGCCCGTACACCTCCGAGAGGGCGAGGCTGCGACCGAACGGCCAGCCGTGCCCTTGCGGCCCGCCCAGGTAGGGATTCAAGTAGCGATAGAGGTGCGCCTCCGCCTGCCGACGCGCCTCGTCGCGGTCGCGGCTGTCCCGATAGGCCCCCAGCTTCAGGGCGGCGTTGACGGACACCCAGGTATATTGCGGCTCGCGCACCACCAGCGTGATGCCCAGGAGTTGGCGCGTTTCGAGGGCGTGGCGCACGTTGGCCTTCATGTCGTCGGTCAGCAACAGGCGCTCGGCGGGGATGGGGCCGGCGGGGTCCGCCACCTGGGGCAGGGCCACGACGAACACCTGCCCCGGCTGCGGGTCGCTCGAGTGGCCGGGCTGGGCACCCGGCCCCAGGCAGTGCGCGCGCGCGATGCCCGGCGCCTGGCCCGCGAAGTAGGTGTAGTCGTCCGCGGTCACGGCGCGCGAGCGCGCCCGCAGCGCCTGAGGGGCGCGCACCTTGGCGTCCTCCAGGCTCTGGGCGTCCTGCCCGCCCACGGCGGCCTCCCTGTTCTCGACCCGCTGCACGTAGGGGATAGAGGACTTGAGCACGGAGAGCGCCTGGCGAGGGAGGTTGCCCACCGCGCCGCCGCCGTGCTGATAGCGGCTAAAGCGCAGCACGGCATCGCGCTCCGGGGCCTTGCCGAACAGATAGACGGAACCGTCGGGCTGCAGCTGCAGCGGCCCCAGGGTCAGCGTCCCATCCAGGCTGTCCAGCGTGAAGTGCCGATCCTCGGGCCCCGAGTCGGCGAAGTCCGCCACCTCGACCCACCGCTCCGGCTCGCCACGGAGGCCATGGAGGCCATGGAGGCCATGGAGGCCATGGAGGCCATCGGACCCGCCCTGGCCCGCGGGCGCCTCGACGACGAGATAGTCGCGCCGGGGGTCGCGCGCCAGGATGGGAGTGTGCAGCAGCTTGAACATCTGCCCCGACGCGCCGTCGCTCTGCCCCAGGATCTCGTCGTGGATCACGGTGGCGTGGCGCGCGCTGGTCATCCCGCCCCACGACTCCACGCGCAGGCTCTGCACCCGCGGCGAGACGCGGTAGGCGCCGTCGCCGGCCTGGGCGTCGGTGAGGCGGCAGCGCAGCCAGTAGGCGTTGCGGCCGTGAAAGTCTCCGCGCGCCATGGCCGGGACGGAGAGCCGGACCTCTCCGGGCTGGTTGAACCCGTAGGTGGTATCCCCGTCGAGCAGGCACGGGACCCAGCCCCTGGCCGCGCCCTGCCACACCTGCCACTCCAGCGGCGGGCTGTACATATAGACGCCCGTGCCGCCTGCGCGCTGGCAGACCAGGGCCAGGCCCAGCACATGCTGGCTGTGATCGTCCGCCAGCGCCAGGTCGAACACGTCCCCCGGCCGGGGATGCTCCGGAAAAACCGAGATCTCCTGGTCGGGGAACGCCAGGCGCTCCAGATCGTGCGTCACCTCGTCGTCGCCATCGGGCCGGGCGTTCGCGCTATCGCCCCGGTCCATGGCGGCCCGATCGGTGTAGGCGCCGAGCAACGACACGGGCCGGATGGTCAGGTCGGCCTCGCTGCTGAAGATGATAGCCGGGCTCGTCTCCGTCTGCACCGTGGCCACCTCGGTCCCCTCGCGGATGGTAACTGCGGTGGCCTGGGGCGCCGAGAGGAGGAAGGTCACCGGCGCCTGCGCGGCGCGGGGCGGCTGGAGCCGCACCCCGATCAACTCCAGCAAGGTGACGTAGACCTTGTCCGGCACCTGGTTCACGCGGTACAGGAGCAGATCGGTCATCCAGGCGAAGAGTTCGATCAGGGCCACGCCGGGGTCGCTGACGTTGTGGTCGGTCCACGACTCGCAGTAGCGGGGGATCAGGCTCTTGGCGTGGTCGACGATGTCCTGGAAATGGCGGTCGTCGAGGTCTGGCACGGGCAGCGGCATAGCGATCTCATTTCTAGTTATTAGTTATCAGTCATTAGTTATTAGTCGTTAGCCGCTCGTCATTACTAACTACTTATTTGTTGCGGGCCGGGGCCATCGGTGCTCGCGCTGGCCTCACCGGGGATGCGGTAGAAGGGGAAGACGAGCGTGCGGCCGTCGTAGGTGGCCTTGACCCGATAGTGGATGTCGATCAGCAACCGCGCCGCGTCGTCCGGGTCCGGCCGCGCGTCGACCTCCAGGACGTCGATGCGCGGTTCCCACATGCCCAGGGCTTCCTCCACGTAGTAGGAGGCCAGGCCAGCGGTCGTCGCGTCGTTGGGCGCGAAGATGAGGTCGTGGATCTGGCATCCGAACTCGGGGCGCATGATGCGCTGGCCTTTGGGCGTCAGCAGGATCATGTAGATGGCCTCTTCGATGTCGCGCTCGCGATGCGCCAGGGCGATACGCCCCCGCGCATCGGTCCCGACGGGGAAGGCCCAGCCGCTACCCAGGAAATCACTCATATCCGCCTCCATTAGCCATTAGCCGTTAGCCGCTTGTCATTCGTTGCTCGTCACCACTAATTACTAATAGCTAATAGCTAATTCAGATTGATCGTGGACCCGCTCAGGTCCACCGCGCCTCCGCCGCCGTCGAGGGTGGCGCCCATGCCCTTGCCCTCGAAGGCGCCGCTCCCGGCGTCGAGCGAGACGCCCATGCCCTTCACTTCCACGGCGCTGGAGCCTCCGTCGACCGACACACCCTTGCCGGTGATCTTCACGGCGCCTTTCGCTTCAAAGGACAGGTCGCCCTTCACGGTGATGGTCAGCTTGTTGGAGCCGCTGTCCAGGGTGATCGTATTGCCGTTCTTATCCACGATGGTGACGCCCCCGCCGCCATCGCTGTCGTCCAGCGTGATGCAGTGTCCGGCCCGCGAGCGGATGATGCGCTTCTGGACCTGTCCCCCGCTGACCACCTGGTTATTGGTTTGCGGAGGCGCATCGCGCCCGTTCCACAGGCCGCCCAGCACATAGGGATACTCCATGTCGCCCAACTCGAAGCCCACCACCACCTCGTCGTTGACCTCGGGTAGGAACTCGATGCCCCGCCCGGCGCCGCCGCCCGGCACGGCCACGCGCGCCCAGTGGCTGCTGTGGTCGCCCGAGAGCCAGGGGTACATCACCTTGACCCGCCCCTGCCCGTCGGGGTCCTGGTTGTCGGTCACGATGCCCACGGCCAGTCCCGTCCCCATCCCGGTCCCCGTCCCCGCCGCGCTGTCCGCGTCGGGCGCGAGCAGGCTGAACAGGTTAGACGCGGACTGGCCGGAGATGCTGAACTGCGTCGTGTAGCCATGGGCCGCGCCGTAGCTGTGGGTGGCCCGCGTGACGGTGTACGTGCCGCTGAAGCGATCGCCGACGGAGGTGATGTGGACGGCCACCCCGGCCACGATGGCGGGATTGCCGCCGCAACTGCCCTCGGCCTCGATGAAGCGTCCGGCGATGCGGTCGACCACCGCCTGCGCCAGCGCATCCGCGTCCGTCTGTGTGCGGATGGGCCGGTCGGCGACGAGGCACTGGGCCGCCACGTTGAAGGCCTGATGCGCGATCTCGCCCCCGCTGCGGTGTTCGCCGACCTGGGGGACGCCGCGCCCCGTCGTGGCCTGTCCCGTCAGCGCCTGCTTGGCCGTCGGGTCCCAGCCGCGCACCGTCACGCCGTCGACCTGCTCGCCGGTGGCCATGCGGGGACGGAACTCGCTCAACGTAGCGCCCCAGGCCAGCTCGACCGTGGCGCCCTCGGAGCGCAGTCGCTCACAGTGCAGCGTCTTGCCGCGCACGAAGACCATGTAGCCCAGCGCCGCCGACCGCCGCTGCAAGAAGCGCGCGTTGGTCTCGTTGCTCTGCAGGACGTAGGGGTAGGTCTGCGGGGTGGGGTCGACGCTCGCCTGGAGTCCCACCTCGCGGGCGATCGTGCGCACCAGGTCGCCGTCGCTCACGTTGAGAAAGCTGCGCACGTGGCGCCCGCGCGCGAGGCGGTGCAGCCGATCGAAGGCCCGCACCACGAGCCGCTGGACGCCGGCCCCGAAATCGGGCTCCAGTTCGACGATCTCGCCGTCGAACTGGACCTGGCTGCTGCGCCCAGCCTTGGTCTCGATCGTGATCGCCGTGCCGGGGACGAGGCTGGCGTCGTCGATCCACTGCAGGGACGCGTCCTTGAGCACGATGACGGCCACGTCAGGCAGGTGCAGGCTGCTCTCCACCGTGACCTCGATCGTGTCGCGCACGAACCGCTCGGAGGCGTTGGCGCCGGCGATGGTCACGTACACCTGGCTCAGCAGCCCACTCGTGTCAGGCATGGGGGATCTCCAGCACGGTACCCGGCCGCAAGGTCCTGACCTGCGCCAGGCGATTATAGGCGGCGATCGGCCGCCAGCGCGTGGCGTCCCCATACTCCTTGTACGCGATCCAGGCCAGCGTATCACCTTCTTTGACCGTCCACAGGCGTCCGCCGCTCTCCCCACCGGAGGTGGGATTTTGGCGCGGGTACGTCCGGTTCTCATTCAAATACTGGAAGTTGTCCTCGACCTGCTCGAAGGCCACGTCCAGCGTGGCGCGCACGGGGGTGCCGTCGCCCAGGAAGAGCGTGAACTTCTGGGTGACGCTTTTGATCACGGCGTTGAACGACCAGGATGAGCCCCACTGGAAGCGCACCCGCGGCGGCCGGCTCTTGTGCGTCTTCTGATCCTTGAGGTTCTTATCCACCATCATCAGTTCCAGGATGCGGTTGGTGTAAGCCTTGCGCACATCCTCGGCGCGCCCGTTCTTGGCGCTCCCGTAGGTGTCGAAGAGGAGCTGCAACTGCAGGGTGGCCGCGCCGCCGCCGCCGAACTCGACCGGCGGCACGTTGTCGCCCTTGGCGGTCGCACGGGTGTAGTTGTTCTGTTTGGCGAACGAATACTCCTTGGGGTTGAACATACACTGGATGGGCTGCGCGTCCGCGGCCTCAAGGTTGATGATGCGCGCTTTCTCCAGCGCAACGTCACTCATGGGACACCTCCTTCCACGACTCAGCGGGCACGACGGTATTCGGCGGACAGCCGCCGCTGCAAGATAGTGTAGACGCTGCGCGCCAGGGCGTCCAGATCGGGCTCGACCGGCGCCGCCGGCGGATGCGGCGCCGACGAAGGCGCTGGCGCCGCGGCCTCCGCGTCCCCGCCGCCGCGCGCGGCCAGGTGGACGACCGACGGCGCGGCGGCCATTGGCGTGGCGCCTGAGCCGAGTTGGCCGTTCATGAGCGGCGCCGCCCCGGTCGCCGGCCCGTATGTCTCCGGTCCAGACGTTGCCACGGCCGGCCGCGCCAGCCACGACGGCAGGGGCTCCCAGGGCGCGGGTAAACCGCCCCAGGCGGATTGCCGCGTCCCGTCCGCGGGCGGCGTCGGGCCCGCATATCCGGCGTGCCCATCGGAATGGTGGCCGTCCGGCGCGACCCCATCGTCGTCGGAGCGGGCCGAGGTCAGGTGAGCCTGTTCCGCGCGCGCGGCTCGAGCGACCCGGGCCTCGACCCGCCGCGCTAGGCGCTCCTCATCCTCACCGTCGAGGCCATCGACATCGCGCGACGGAAGGCTGGCCGCCGGCTCGGCGCCGCGCTGGTCCGACTCCACCCTGACGACGGGGGGCACGAACCGCGGCGTGCGCTGGCGCGCGACGTGCGTTAGCTCGTGCGCGAGCAGCCCGCGCGTCTCTGGCGCGTCGGGGGCATGGCCCGCGCCCAGGACGATGTCCTCCCCGACGGATAGGGCGTCCGCGTCGAAGGCGGCGGCGAGGCGCGTCGCCTGTTCCCCCTGATACACCCGCACGCTCACCGGGTCGACGCCCACCAGCGGCGTCAGGAACCGCCGCGTGGCCTCGGACACGGGCGTGGGCGTCGGCGTGGGCGCCGGCGGCAGTACGGGCGTGGGCGGCAGTGTGGGGCCAGGCGCGGCAGCGGGGGCGGCCGCCGAGGTGGGCGTGGTTGTCCGAACCTGCTGGACGGTTGCTGGAACAGGCCCCGATGGAGCAAACCTGGCGGCGCGGGCTGACGCTGCAGCGGTGGCCGGCGACGCGTCGGCGGCCGCGTGGCCAACGACGGGTGGGGCGCCCGCGGGCGTGGATGCGCCGCGCGCGGCCTCGCGCAGGCGCGCCGCCCACGCCTGGGGGGAGCGATCCGTCTCCGACGCGCCAAAAACACCCGCTTCAGCCCCGGTTGGTTCCGCGGGCGTCGCGCCGTCCGCCGGCTCCGGATGCTCAAGATTCTCGCGCTGCCCGCTTG
>JAABUZ0100005426.1_pt1 | contig 16747 bp, 20 predicted proteins | sample 5562091 | NCBI WGS metagenome assembly JAABUZ01 (sample SAMN12813069, study PRJNA571459) | rock metagenome | isolation source: Antarctica rocks | place: Antarctica: Victoria Land, Linnaeus Terrace sud | collected 2015-12-21
TCAGCCGCTCGACCTCGATCTCGCCGATGGCCTCCGAGATCCATTTCGCCGCGCGCGGCTCGGAGGTCCTGAAGAATACCTTGGTCGCGGGCTGCGAGAGCATGGCTTCGGCGTCCTGGCCGTAGCGTTTTTCCATCTGGCTCCGGCCCTGGAAGCCGAGCACGACCGGGTTCCCGTACTTGCGATTTTCGGTCACGGCGGTATGGAGCTGCGGGAGCTTGTTGAGACTCGCCAGCTCGTCCAGAACGAACCAGACCGGCTGCGCGTCCGGGCAGTGGCCCATCATGCGCAGGATGAACAGGTCCAGCCACACGGAATGAAGCGGCAAGAGCTTTTCCCGGTAGCCGGAACTGGAGGTCAGGAATACCCATCGCTTCCGGGTCGATATCCACGACGATGTAGCGAAGCGCGGGGCGTTGTGGTCGGCATACTGGGGCAGCAGCTCCAGGCTGTCGGCCACCATGTTCATGCTCGAAAGAATCCCCGCCCGCTGCGCCGGAGCGCCGGGATCGAGGTAGGCGGCCAGGGGCGTTCCCTTCACGATGGCGGCGATCTCTTCCGGGTCGCTCATCCACCGCAACAGGTCGCGGACCTGCGGCTTGCGGCGCAGAAGATGGGCCAGAACCCGGCGCGGCGCGTCGGTAAAGAATGCCTTCTCGTACTCCTTCTCCGGCAGCATCGCGGCGGCGATGGAGGTTGCGATCTCATCGCGGAAGATCTCATCCGGCAGACTCCAGTAAGGGCAGCGGGCGTCCAGCGGATTGAGGATGAGGTCGCCGCGCTCGGGCGAATAGAACTCGCCGACGAAATCCATCGCCGGGTCGTAGACGATGGCAGTGTCTCCCCGCTCCTTCACCTGTCGCAGAATCTGCCGGATGGCGGACGACTTCCCCGCCCCGGTGTCGCCCATGAGCAGGATGTGGCTCGACTCCAACCGCTTCGGAATCGCGTAGCTCCGGCCCCACGGGATGAACTTCGACCCGATACTCTCACCCTGCAACTTGAACCGGATGCCGTCTCGGCGGAACACTTTCAGGCGGCTGGGCAGGCTCAACTCCGGTCCTTTGGTCCGCCGTCCGTGCCGCTCTTCCTGCCGCCGCTGCGCCCAGGAACTCAATCCGTAGCCCCAGGCGTCCTTCGCTTTTTGGAGAGCGAGACACACGAAGATCAGCCCCACCAATCCATAGAGCAGGGGCGTCCCAAGGATGCGCGGAACACTGTCGCCGTCGTACATCGAATCCTGGAGCAGCGGGGCCAACTCAGACGACGCGACCTTCTCCGGGGAACTCAACGCCACTCCCCGCCAGCCCTCCGCGACGGCCCGAGCCGAGAGGCTGACTGGCAGTTTCCGGTTCGGTCCGGCGATCGCATCCTGGGGAAGCATGGGGACGGATTTGCGCCCGGGAGCCGTCTTCAGCACCCACCGAATGCTCGTCACATCGCGCGGCTGGGTCGCTCCAAGGGAGCTGGCAACATAGGTGGTTAGATAGAACTTTTCGAGCGGCGTGAGCGTCCATGCCAGCCAAACCGAGGCGGGGAAAACGAGCAGAAACGGCCCCAGGGTGATCCCGAACAGGAGCAGCAATACCCTGCCGCCGCGACTCGGAAACCGCATCGGGCGGCTCACGGCTGGCCCCCGGACTGGCTACTGTCTGGGCCCTCCTGGGCATCCTGGGCATGGAAACTTTCGATCATCTTGCGGGCGTCGGCCAGCTTCCGGGCGTTCGCCTGGTCGCGGATTTTGAGCACCGATTCGGCCATCAAGTGCTTCCCTTCCGCGTTCGCCTGAGCGGTCGCATGGAAGAGATTCAGCAGCATGTACCGGGTCGCCGATTGCTCGGCCAGGAGCAACTCCAGCGGGTGCGCCGGACGCTGCCGCGCCGCCTTCAGCGCCAGATCGCGCAGCCACTCGGCCAGGGATTTTCCTTCGCGCTCGGCGGCGCTCTCGACCTCCCGCAGCTCCTCGGGCGTGATCCGCGTGGCGACGGTTTTGGTGCGGTAGCCGGGCTTTTCCTCCACGCCTGCGGAGGCGTTTCGGGTCGCCGGTGTGCTCGTGCCGTTGGTGCTCAAGTGGTCAGTTCCCTGCTGAAAACCCTAGACCGCGCCGTCAGAGACCGTCAAGTCGCCGGGACCGCCGTTTCGGGCTAAGTAGCTGTACATCAATGCGTTTACGCCAGAGTAGCAAATCCGTTTCCGCCGGGAACCGCGCGTAAACATTTGTAAACTCGATTCCAATAAGTTACTCATTCAAAGCGAGTTTACTTTTGTAAACGCCGGAGCGCCTTCGCGTTTACCTACAGCTCCCATTTGGGGGTGATGTGTCAGGCTTACTCCCGACGCGAAGCGTCGTTCTGTTGCTTTTGGGCCTATGACGTGGGTTTAGGATGGCTACTGAAGACTCGGCATCCGGGACAAATGGAGATCGCGGTCGGAACGCTTCGCAATGCTCAGCTCAACCCTCTTCGGCCTGAGCTGAATACCAAGGTGCGTATGGAAGACAATGACTCGATGGAGGCGGAGACTGGCCGATTTCTGGCCGCCTGGATGCATGTTCGGCAGGTCGTGCAGGCTGCTAACTTCAATCGCTTTCATAGGGCCGGATTGAGCGCCACCCAGTTCATGATTCTGAATGTCATACCCAAGGAAGGATTAACCCTCACGGAATTGGCGCGGCGGCTCAATCTCAGCCCCGCTTCGTTGAAAAAGACGGTTGACTCGCTTGAAGACCGAGGGCTAGTGTCGCGCCAGAAAAGCGTTCAGGACGCCCGCAAGGTGGACATCCTGAATACCCTGGAAGGCACTCGGCTGCAAAACACGGCATCCGTCGAGTTCCACCGGTTCATGGCGGAACTCTTTACGGCGATGCCCGAAGCCGAAAGGCAGGGTCTCCTCACCGGACTGGAGCGGATGGTAAAGCTGAGTCCCTTGGAGAACGCGGACAGCTTACAGGAGCGGACTATTCCCCATGCTGATGCCGCTCCTCGGTCGAAGCGTAGTTCTCGGCGATCTGTTGCGCGGTGATCTCGATGGCGCTGTTCTGCTGGATCACCGAAGCAATCTCCTCATCGCTCTTCCCACGTTTACGCAGCGACTCGATCTCATCGCTGATCATGCCGACAAAAGCCTGGATCGGGAACTCTTCCGGCCCCAGCCCGGCGGCTGAACGGAGAGCTTTCTGGGCTTTGATGGCTTCTTCTACGGGATACATCCTGGGTTCGCTCATGCCTATATCCTTTAGTACTACGAATGATTTATAGCACGAGATGAGGAAGCTGAGAAAGTACCCGCATCAACTCCATTCTGGTCCAATCGGGAATGGAGGCTTAATGCTGGTGCGTTTAGAAGCGTCAGTACGAGTTTTAGGCTATTCGGACGATGATGCCCCTGTCTCGGTCTGCGTCGTGGTCTTGGCGATGGCTTTTTGCTCGATTGTCGAGGGTGCTAATCGTTAGCCATAACCGCCAGACCAACCCCTACCCTCATTGGGAAGTTTTTTGCTTTTGTTTCTGCCGGGAGGTTTGGAGGGGCGCAGCTCCTCCAAGGAATGCGAACGTGAGTTCGCTAGGCCGTTCCGTAGGAACGCTCCTTTGCCGTTTTTGTTTGTAGCGACGGAGTTTGCAGGATTTCCACGGTGTCTATCAGTGTTTCTATCTTTTTAAATATCAGAAACAGTATCAGAGGACCGACAAGCCTCATATAATCAGCAATTTACACGCTTTCCGGTCGCAAAGTATCACAACCCGGTCGCAAAGTATCACGCTCTCTTTGGACTAAGTGACTGAAAACATAGAAACCGCGTCGGTCGCAAAGTATCACACCTAGAGGGCACAAACCCACAGGGTTATGCACACTCAGGCGAGGGATCTCAGGGCTTTTCGATACGGCTGATGCGGGCCATCTTCCGGTAAGGAATGAGCGCCGGGGAGTCCTTCAGAACGATGCAATCGTTCTTCACTTCGATCTGGGCCTTTGGATACCAGCGGTGGGCAGCCAGGAGCGACTTTTTGAATCGGGACCAGAAGTGTTTTAGCTCCTTGATGTCGGACCCGAACAGGGCATGAAGGACTTTGGCGTGAAGGACGACTGGCCGCTTCAGGCCGTTCCGTAGGCGGTAGGTGAGGAAACAATGAATGTCCATCGCTCGGGTATCGTGCTGGAGAGCGATCATGGCAGGCCAGTAAAACGGCGCAAGGCGATCCCCTTCCCTTACCGCTGCGAAGTATTCACGGGAAACCGTCATCTCCGGTTGCCAGATGGTCCGCTGGTCGGGGTTCTTCTCCAGCCAGAAACTCATATGCGGCGCGACAAGGGCGCGGTCGTGGGTGACATGGCCCGTGTCGTCCCAAACGCCTAAGCCGATCTCAGCGGCGGCGAAGTTCTTGACCTCGCGCGTAAGCTCTTTGCCGTTCTTGCCGCCCACGGAGATATTCATTTTCTCCATTGCCGCGCGCAAGCTGTCGCCCATGTTCACGGTCGGCGTGTCGTTGCGCTGTATGTAGTCATTCACGTACGCAATGACGAACCGGGCTTTCGGTCCTGCCGGCACGAGACAGGTTTCGTACTCGTTCGGCTTAGCTGGGTTCGCCAGTTCCCCGGCGCGGATCACGAGGCTGGCGCGTCCGCAATTGGTTTGCCAGCGTTGCCGGTTCCTGACGCTGTGGCGCGTGGGAAGGAAGCATTGAAGAAAGACGGGATGGGTATAGCCAACATCCGATGGCTTTATGACGTCATCGAACAGCCCTGCCGGTAAGACTTTCGGCATGAGTCCGGCCAGTGAATCCCCTACCCGTGTAAGGCCGCCTTCGCCGCGCTGTTTGGTGCTACTCAGGCTTTCTCGAATAATAGCCATATATTCATATAGCCGTATATGGCTATACCTCTCCGTTATAAGGCTGCGGTTTTCCATACTTGGCGCATAGATCGTTGATCGCCTCGCCTAGCAGTTGCTTGAGGTTCTTCCCCGTATTCTCCGGCTCGGCCTGGACAAGCAACAAAGCTCGTCGGACCTCCGGGGTGTAATGCCCTCCAATCAACACCGTTGCCGGTAGAGGCTTGCGCGGCGTGACTGAGGCCGCGTGGGCGATCTCTTGCATGGAATGACCTGCCGCGGCTTTAAGTCCGGCGGCCAATGCGCTTTTCTTCATGGCGTTCTTCCTTTAGGACTATAGAAATATATGCGTATAGCTCGGCCATTTCCTGAGCGGCCTTTCCTTTCGGTTCATGCTCGGCGGCGGTCTGGCCGACGTTTCCCGCATCCCCGTGGGCGGCACGGGCATAGATCACGACCGGACAGACTGCGAATCCTTGCTGGGTAGCTGCCTCCTGCGTTTCCGTGTGCCGCTTTCCCTGTACCGGCGCACGATTGACCAACACAGCGGCGGGCGGATTCCCGGCCAGCGTAAGCACGTCCTTGAGGCTGCTGAGTGTTTCAATGTCGTAGAGCTGCGGTTGTATAGGCATCAGGACGAAATCAGCGGCCTTTGCAGCGGCTATCAGCGCGTCGGTGCTTTTGCCGGGAGTGTCGATGATGGCAAGGTCCGCGCCTTCCTTGGCGGCGGCATCGAGGACTTGGGGCAGCCGCGAAACCTGACAGGAAACGATGGCTGGCGTCTCCTTGCCGCGCCGGTCACTCCAGTTTGCGGCGGTCGTCTGCGGGTCAAGGTCGATCACAGCAACAGCGCGGCCCGCGAGAAAGGCTTCGACAGCCAAGCCTAGCGTCGTCGTAGTCTTGCCGTTGCCTCCCTTTTGTCCGATGACTGCTAAAACCTGCATGAAATCCTTCCTCTAGAACTACAGGGCTATAGGACTATAGCTACATACAAATATAGAACGGCTTGGTTATTCAAGACAAGCGTAGTGAACCATTTCCATCATGCCCTGCCATATAAGCGGCTTTTCCGTCTGCTGGTGTCTGTCAAGCACGGCGAAGCCGCCCCGAAGGGGGCGACGAAGCGAAGCCCGGAACGAAGTGAGGACTGGAGCTGCAGGAGATGCTTGATAGAGGCCAGCAGACGGGGTATTTTCGCTTGTGGCAGGGCATGATGTCCTGAAGGTTCGTTTCCGCAAGCAACATGGATAGCGCCTGGTTAGGACAGACTCGAACGTATAATTTAGCTGTGAAAAGACGGCACTTATTCACGCTCGCGTTGCTGCTCTTCAGTAGTCGGCTACTTGTTGCGCAAGGGCCAGGGAAGGACACACCTGCGCTGCCGAACCCGACAGGCCCTTATAGGGTGGGTAGAGTCAGCTTTTCTTTGACCGACTCTGCCAGAACAGAAACTCTTTCGGAAGTGACAGGGTCGAAACGTCGCTTCATGGTGCACGTTTGGTACCCTGCTGATCCAAATGGCGTATCAGGACGATCACCTGCTCCCTATTTGCCAGGCTTTGATGTAGTCCTCCCAAAACTATCTGCCTCAGATATCAAGGGGTTATTTCGACCTGCCACGTATATAGGACCATCCTCACTGCCTATTACCAGTGTTTATGAAGGCGCGCCGTTTGTCGTTGGATCACAGAGGTTTCCCTTGCTGGTCTTCTCACATGGCTGGGGCAATCCAACGTTTCTGTACACCGCGGAGTTAGAAGACATCGCTAGCCATGGCTATGTGATCATGGCCGTAGATCACCCATACGACACGGCCTACACTCTGTTTCCTGATGGAACGTTCACACTCTTCGGCCAAAAGTCTTTCGACGAGGCTGCTGCGAAGCCAAAGGGTTTGAATGCATATGCACGGGACCGCGTTGAAGTGATGGCTCAAGATAATCGTTTCGCTATAAGCGCGGTTCTGCAGCGTGAGTCAGGAAAGGAGAAGTACCCTTTCTCTGGAAGAATCGACACGAGCAAAATCGGCGCATTTGGTCACTCTATAGGCGGGCTTGCTTCTGCGCGAACATGCCAGATTGATCCCCGAGTGCTGGCATGTATGGACCAGGACAGCGTGGACTACAGGGGATCGCCCTTCGCCGTCTCTGATCTTCAGCAAACAGTAACTCAGCCTTTCTTTTTGTTTGTCGTCGCCTCTGCTGACATCTGGAGTTCAAAGATGGTCAATCCGACGGATGCAGAACTGGTTCCACAAAAGCTTTCCAGAGTCGAGTATGGCAAGCTCATTCGGAGCGAGCAGGAAAACCAAGACATGCAATTGGCTTCGATCCCTGGCGGAGCGTATCGGCTGATGCTTTTCAATGTGCCCGACTACATACACCGGAGCTTCACGGATCAGACGTTGTTGGCTATAACCATAGACCACACTCAAGCCGTGCATAACTTCACAGTGTCGCAGCGCTACACTCTTTCGTTTTTCGATAAGTTTTTGAAGGGGAAGGCACAGGCGACGTTGGACACGGGGGAGTCCGTTGACCCGAAAGCTATCCTAGAGGTCTTTCCGGTCCATTAACTGCGTCCGACCCTCGCAGCTTCAGGCGAGTAGTCCAAGTACAATTTTTAACGTTTGGTGTAGTCCCTCAAATACTGATTCGCTCGATCTCGCTCAAGTTGATTTCGTCCGAGGTCCGGTCGTAGAGCTTGGTGGTGCGCGGGGACTCGTGCGCGGCGATGGCCTGGGCGTTCTCGATGGTCCCGCCGTTTTCGAGATAGGACGTGATGCCGGTTGCCCGGAAAGTATGGTTACAGGTGGAGTAGGGAAGTCCGGCCTGTTGCGCCCGCCGCTTCACCATCTCCAGCACATCGCGCCGGATGAGGGCGCGATCCGTTAGCTCCCGTTTGCGGTTGGCCGCGCGGAACAGGGGCAGGGAAGCGTACTCCCGCTTGTCAGGATCGACGCCTGCGGCCTTCAGATATTCATCTACGTACTGCTCGGCCTTGTGGTGCGCTGGAACGGCGTGGAGCTTGCCGCCCTTCTCATGCAGGCGAAACCATGCGCGGCGGCCTTGCAGGTAGTAGTCGCCCACGCGCATTCCCAATACAGCCGAGACACGCGCAAAGCTGTAGACCATGACCGCAATCAAGGCCCGGTCGCGCAGGCCCACGATGGTATCGGTAGAGATTGAATCGAGCAGCTTGCGGGCGTCCTCGGTGGAGAGGACCGGCGTTTTGCCGCGCCGGGCAACGTACTTCGGCCCACGCACCGCCGCTGCGGGATTGAAGCGCACCACCTGACCAGTCACCAGCCAATCGAACAGGACGCGGATCGCGGCGAGGTGCTGCTTGACCGAAGGCGCGGCCAGCTCGCGGCCCAGCAGCTCCACATACGCCGCAAGGTGCATCGGCTCCAGTTGCTCCAGTGTCCAGCCGTATTGATCGCACCAGGCGAAGAACCGCTCCACCGCCACGCCGTAGGCCGCGCGGGTGTTCGGGTTGCGAATGTTGGCGGTAAAGAACTCCAGATAGCGCCGCGCCGCACTCTCGCCGGCGCGCGCGATCGGCTCCGGCACGACTAGCGAAATAGACAGCACAGGGCAAGGAAGGGAAGCGGGCGATAGCGAAACCAGCTCGGTGCTCATGGCTGCACCTCTGCGGGATGTACGGCGATGAGAGAAGGGAAGCGCTTGAAGTCTTTGCCGTTCAACGTGAGCAGGTGTGTTACACCCTGCACTTCGAGCACTGCCGCTAAATGAGCATCGTGGACCTGAACACCACGAACTCCATGTGTCAAAAGCAGGCGCTTCCATACTTCGTACACACGCTCGTTTTCAGGCAACAAACTAACTCTTCGCTCGATGGAATGGACCTGCTCAGACGCCTCTTGAGGCGATAAGCCAAAGCCGTTGCGGTCGAGAGGCCGCGTACTTGCATTCCAGAACTCACCAAGGTTCTGCGGGGTGAAACAAAGCTCGATATCGCGGGCTACTAACCGGCGCAGCGCGGTCATGATGAGATCGTGCTGAAGATGATTCGGATGCGCCAGTCTCAAAAGCACATTGGTATCGAGGGCATACCGGAGCGGCATCAATCGTGATCCTGGTACAGGCTCTCGCGATTGAACGCCTCATCGGGCAACAAAGGAATTTTGTCCGAGTACCTGGCCATCTCCTTAAAGAACTGCTCCAAATCAGCGAGCCGCGCTGCCGGACTGACCGGCTCCACAGACGTGGTGACTGCGGCGGAAGGCTCCAGCTTCTCAAGTTTCTCGGCAATGTAGCGGTCGAGCGCCATACCACGGGCCTGCGCTTCGGCGGCGAACTGCGCCTCGATTTCGGGTTGTAGTTGAAGTTGAATCATTTTGTCCTCTGTGCTGGAATCAATCGTGGTCCTGGTAAAAGCTCTTACGGGTGAAGGCTTCGTCGGGAAGCTGGGGAATCTTGTCCGAGTTGGCCGCCATCGCCTTGAAAAAGGCGTTCATGTCCCGCGCGGCCCCGGTGCGGCGGGGGCGGATCGGAGCACTGCGAATGGCGGTCTCGATCAGATTCCTAACAAAGCTCTCCGCTTCGACTCCTTGGGCGCGGGCCTGGGCCTGGAGCCGGTTCTCTACGTCGGGACTGAGTTCGATTTGCATCATGGCAATACCCTCGCAAAATTAGTATTTGTGGCCTTCGTGAACCATGCTCTTGAGATCCTGGCCGCCGGTGGTGCAGCCGTGCTTTTCGGCAAACTGCAGCATCGCATCCACGGCCGTATTACGCCGCTCAGCGTCGGAAAGGATGGGCACAGGCTGGCTCGCGGGCCTGCAACTGGCGAAAGGTCTCGCGATCCTTGGCCAGGTCCTCTTCGTTGTAGGCGTGGTCGTAGATGTGTCGCTCTTTCAGAAATCCGTCGAATTCGAAGCGCGACAGCCCCAGCAGTTGACTGGCTTCAAAGTGACTCAACGCCTCAGAGCGGTAGCCCTCGATGGCGAGAGCTTCGAGCGCGTCGCGCCCTGGGTTGGGGTGCTGGGCGAGGTCGTCGGGAAGCTGGACGGTGATCTGCATGGCTTTAAAGGTAGCAAACCGGGCTGCACAATACCACCCATAAAAGAAGTTATGGGTGGTAAACCCACCGTTGAGGTTTTCGCGATAGCGCCTAAAACTCTCGCAGGCGGCTTTAGGTATTCATTAGCTCCGGAGTGAAGATGTCCTCACACGTCATCCGCCGCTTCGAGAGACCCTGTTCGAAGTGATAGCGCAAGAACGTGTCGACCGCCTTCCGATTCGCCTCAAGGCCATAAGGCCACCAGTCCTCGCCCATCAGTCTGCGATTTTCATCAATGACCTTGCTGCACCAGGGAATCATTATGTCCATGTTATTGAAAATCATGCCTTTGACGTACTTTTCCTCGATGGCCTTTTTAGCGTCGCTGAAACCCTTGTAGACAGCTCGGATAATCTCCGGGTGCTTCGAAGCGAGTTCCTTGCGAACCGCGACCGTGTGCATGATTGGAAAGATGCCGGTCCGTTGGAAATATGCACGCTCAATCAACTCATAATCGTCGAAAAGCCGCGCCACATTCGGAGACTTATCCAGAAAGCACTTGGGTACATCCGCAGAGATCAAGGCGTCAATCTGCCCCTCTTCCAACATCTTTCCCAGGTCCGCATCTGGAATATCCTTGATGTCAATACCGGCAGGGTGCGGTTGAGGAACGAAGTCGACTGGATTTAACGGCCAATCCAATCTGCCCACAATCCAGCGGCACTGATCCGGCGTCACACCATAGTCGTCCGCCAGGATGCCCTTCGGCCACACGCCCGCATCGTGACCATACATTGCGAATTCGCCGACGGTCTTGCCGACAAGATCCTCCGGTTTCCTAATACCGCTATTCACATTGATGTAAATTGCGGAATGTCGGAAACAGCGGTTAGGGAACACCGGAATCGCGACAAACGGCGAGTCGTCGAAGTCCATGGTGCGCAGAAAATAAGACATGCCCAGTTCGGAAACATCATAAGCACGATCTCGGATCATGCCCGCGAAGACTTCTGTAACGATGCGATTGCTGTGAAAGCTTGTATCAACGCCTTCAATTTTCACGGTACCATCGGCCAGGACATGCGTTCGGTCATACTCACCGAACGCGATTTGGAGCTTTGGATTGCTCAAGATGCAGTCTCCTTTCGTAAGTCATGCGTTGTGCCCGGCACTGCAATCTTCTCGAGGATATGAGGAGACTCAACGACGCCTCCGTATATGCCCTGAACGGTTGCAGAAAGCACGAGGGTCAATCGATGACCTGCAGCCAGGGTTCGACAGTGTGTGTCCGGATGCCCTCTTTGTGGAGCGGGTCTTGGTCGATAATCCGACGTGCCTCCTCCAGGTTGTCCGTCCGAAGGACGTAAAAGCCGTTACCGGTGTTCTTGCCGTCCGGCGTAAAGAGTGGACCGGTAAATGCCAGAACGCCCTGATCTTTCAGAGAGTGCACAAAGCGCAAATGATCGTTGAGGTGCTGGTTAAGCTGCTCAACGTCGGAGACCGCAAGGCGGCTGTATACGAAGAATTGGACATCATGCTTCTTAGCGATCTCTTCGGGAAGACTGATCGATCGGGACGCTGCGTTGACAGGCATGTGATGGCTCCTCTGGGTGAGTGATGTGCTTTTAAGGGGAAGACAGTTGCCCCGCCTTCGTTAGCACTGCAATAAGTTTTTTGCAACGCGAGTTGTTGAACGCTCCGGCTGGTTTAGGGACTCTGCGGCAATATCGTTTTCGCGACATCCTTCCCGTCAGCAATCTAGCAATCCCGCAGGGGTTAGCTATGATTCGTGGCCTCGCCAGACACGGTAGGCCTCAAGGGCCCAATGATAGTCATTGGGTCCTCGCGGCGGAATGACCTAGGCCACGCAGATGTCCGGGATCGCAAGCTTTTGAAAAAGATGAGGAGACTCCACCACACCCGGAGGGTACGTCTCCAATACAGCCTGGAACTCCGGCTGTTGTACCGCTTGTGTATGGTGCTGCGCGGTCTCCCAAACAGCGTAGTTTATGAATACGTTGCTGCCGGCGATTCCCCGGTGAAACTGGGCTGAGATGTATCCAGGTTGGCGTCTCTCAATGACCGTGGCTGCCTTCCATACCCTTAAAAATTCATTTAGCTGTTCTGGCTTAATCGTGAATTTGTTGATGAAGACGACAGGACCGACTTCGACATTGCCCTGTTGCTTCAGGCTGACGGATTCATCCATTTCGATAATTCGTGGTGTTGGCATTCGTATCTCTCCGTTGAAAACTTGCTGGATTCCCTTCCTGCGGCATGATCTGCATGCTCCCGTCGAGGCCAGCTCCTTCATTCACTTGCAATTGTGACGCTAGTTGCCTCATCGAGGCAGATGCCAGGAATGGCGACACGCCGAAATAGGTGAAGGCTCGCCACAGCGCTATCAGGGTAGAGCTTGCGCAGCGGCCCAAATTCCGGCTGGCGCGTCATGGCTGCAAGGCTGGCTACGTTTTCGAAAACCCCGTAGTCCAGAAAAGCCGTGCTTCCCTCAATACCTTGATGCAGTTGGGCCGAGATGAACCCTGGCTGAGCCTTCGTGAATGCAGCGTCTTTGGCCCAGGCGGTCTTGAAAGCCTCCATGTCCCCCGCTTTCATAGTGAATAGAATCATCAGAACGACGGGTTCGTCGCAATGATCCTGAAGCTGTTTTTCATATGGAACTTGCTCCTCCAGTTCCTTCATCTTCAGCATGTTTCCTCCTTTTGCTAGTATGGGCCGCATCAAGTTCAGCTGCGGGGTGCTGCAGCTCGAAGACGACTGTTAAGAGTCTTTCTTCACTTTGTCTGGTGGCATGAATGCTGCATGCTGCTGAAGGGGAACAATCTGAGGCTCGGCATAGCCAGCCTTGATCAGCGGAAAGCTGTTGATCATCTTGTCAAGATCGTCGGACGATCCAGCTTCAAACAGAATGACGCCCCCATGGGTGCGGGGCACTTGTGCCCATACTTGACGAAGGCCCCCGTTGGCATAAAGTTCGCGGACCTGCGCTTGCTCCTGTTGTTCTTTGTCCATGAAGTCGGAAGGCATACCTTCGGACGCGAATTGCTTCTTTGGGGTGAAGATTACAAGATATTGCATAGTAAACATCCTCCTGGGCTATGAGATGGTGCTGAGCGCGCGGGGAATCTTGCACAGATCGAAGAAGACTCTTGCATAGAATGAAGGTCATCGCAGCGGAGGTTATGCTATGCAGTTGCTGGCGGACATGGAGCTTTTTGTAAAGACAGCAGAACTGCGGAACTTCGGACGTGCCGCAGACGCGCTCAATCTGACGCCATCGACGGTCAGCCGTCGGATTGCTGGTCTTGAACAGGAGCTTGGGCTGGTGCTCGTCCGCAGATCGACTCGAAGTTTTGCCCTCACAGAGGCTGGTCAGCAGTTTTTCGAGCGATCTCAGAAGCTTGTTCGGGAGGCTTCGCGAACAAGGGAGGAACTCTCGTCGAGCTTTACAGCACTTTCCGGTCATGTCAGAGTAGGATCTCCGTCCGACCTAGCAACGACAATCCTCGCCCCCGCATTTGCAAAGTTCTGTCGAGAGTACGCGGCTGTATCGTTGGATATCGTCTCGACGCAAGGACAACCGAATCTAGACCGCGACAAACTTGATTTGGCCCTCGCCGTTACGCATCAAGTGTCGCTGCCCGATTCTTCCTCTTCGGTTCGCTTGATTGGATCGTTTGCACGAATGCTTTACGCGTCAAAGACCTACCTGAAGCGACATGGCACGCCACAGACCCCACAGCAACTCCAGGAACACAGTTGTATCCGCTACCTCGATTCGATCGCCGAGACCGAATGGAAGCTTTTACGTGACAAACGGAGCCAGACACTTGCGATAGGTGGAGCATGCGCTTCTAGCAGTGTGATCGTGTCCGCCCAACTGGCGAGGGAGCACTTGGGAATCGCCATGCTCCCTTGCCATCTTGCCTCCCATCCAACCTACGGAGCAGGTCTGGTAAGGGTGCTCACGGATTGGGTCGGCACGCCAGTTAATGTGTTTGCTGTAACGGCAGATCGGAAGCTGCCCGCGAGACTAGAGGAACTGATCCGGATAACCCGATCTGAGTTCACTAAGCGGCTGGCAAAGCTGGAGTCAGCCGGAAACTGATCGATACGGATCCTTAATAGAACGCCCGACGGCCAAGAGCTTCGGGGAGCCTAGCTCTCACTGATCCTTGGAGAGCAGAAAAGCGCCGTGCGTGAAGCGCGCGACAGCGGCGCGCTGGGCCTCTAGTCCAAGGCCGCTATCGCCCTGGCGGTCGGTTGAAACCCGGTAGTAGGTCACAGACGCGCTCATCGAGCACGATTGTACTTTGTTGAAAAGGTGGTTTCAGTGAGTACAAGCATGGCGAAGGAGATTATGGGTGACTCATTGCGCACTCACGGTAGTTTTTGGAGCCTCGCGGCTAAGTTCAATCCAGGAGGGCAGTTGGACTCCTCCACCAGTAGTCGCTGCTCCCATTAGCCGACCTTGCCGAAGATATAGCTCAACCTCTATCGGGTAAGGCGATTTGGGGCCGTCGGGTGTGCCTAAGCTGCCGTGCGCTACACAATAAAACCGAGATGCGCTCAGCTCGACCTTTTCACAGGAGGCATTCGTCGCGGAATCAGCCCCCATCTTCGCCAGAGCTTCATGGGAAGAGGAAATCGTAATACTGACAGGAATATTTTGAGACCATGGCTTTATCTGTCCTGTCCATTGTCCCTCCAGTGCAGAAGCTACAGGTGTTGCTGGCGCAGAGCTATCAATCTTCTTGGAAGGAAGCACGGGCAAAAGCCGAGCGACTATCCGATTCGCGATCTCAAACGGCAGCGTCGTACCGGTGTTTGCGACAATGGCAACTGCGATGTGCTCACTGGGAACGAGCTGAAGCAGTGCAAAGGAATCGGAGGTGCCACCCTGCGCAAACAATCCCGAATAGCCATCGATTTGATTACGATCCCACCCAAAGCTATAGTGTTCACCCGCGCTGGCCGAATCAGAATAAAGCAGCTCGTCTAGCTGTGTAGGTGAAAGGATGTCACGTTGGTCCAGAAGGGGTTGCTTGAGAGCGAACGCTCCCAGCTTGGCGAGATCGTGGCTGCTGCAGCGTGCAGATGATGCTCCTGGAGTATCGGAGACTTCAATATTGCTGAGCTGGCCTGTCGTCTGATCGTAGTTCACCGCCGAGGCAGATCTTAGCTCTCCCGTTAGAGGCAGGTAGCAATTTGCCATGCCTAGAGGGTGGAATATCTCGCGCTCTAGAAATTGGTCAAATGGTATTCCAGACACATCGCCGATAAGTTTGCCAAGTACGCCATAGCCGATGTTGGAATAATCGAAGTGATCTCCTGCAGGCCAGAATAAAACGCCATAGCGAGAGATGGCTGTATCGGTTGACACCTTACAGGCCCTATCCTTCACGGCGCACTTTCTGTTGTATGTGGTTAAGCCGCTCGTATGGCTCGCCACTTTTAGGACCGTGGCACCCGATGTATCCCATACCGGACTATGCAGCTTCGCTCCCTTGAGGTACTCGTTTACAGGCCGGTTCATCGCAATCTTGTGCTGGGCTTCCAGCAGCACGAGCGCAGTTCCAGTTAGTGCTTTTGTAACCGAAGCGAGGTAGAAAGGGGTGTTTGGTGTGGCCGCCACATGATTCTCTCGGTCTGCAACACCATATCCAGCCTCATAAATGATCCGTCCGTTTCGATACACAGAGACAGCGAGAGCCGGAATCTTCCCTGTCGCCATCTCTGATTGGATGAACTCATCGACAGGTCGCATCGCAGCTTTGTCGGCCATGTCTTTGTTGGTCTGAGCATTCGCATGAACGACCGACAGGAAGATGAGGCACCCTAAGATTCTTCTCCCGGGCTTCAGTTGTACGCTTCCGTCGCTCCGTCCCGATTCCTCGTTGCAGCGTCGGATCATGCGTGCTCGCCTCCCCGTTATCTAACATTTCCCATTCGACTCTATCTGTAACTACAGGCCAAGGCCCAATCCGTAGCTGTGCTCCTGCTTCGGCGCGATCTCCTGCTGCGGCGGCTGGATGGACTGCGCCTGCTTGTGCTGTGGCGTATGGGCGCTCTCGCGAGAGACTTCATGGCCCAGCGCGGCGGGCAGCTTCTCGCGGTCGTTGGTAAAGAGCTGCGCATCGTGCGCTCCGCGCGAGACGGCGACATAGGCCATGCGATTGTTGAGCAGGTCTTTTGCGCCCAGCTCCGTATCCACATGGACCAGCACCCGTTCGGCGGTCTGCCCCTGGCTGGAGTGACTGGTCACTGCATAGCCATGATCGAGATGCGGATGCCTGGCTGGATCGAGTTGCTTGGAGCGGCCATCGTCCATGCGAAGCGACATCCGGCCTTCGGTGATGCTCTCGATGGTGCCCAGCTCGCGGTTGGCGACCTTGAGGTCGTTCGCGGGCGCGGTGAACTGGATACGGTCGCCCACGGAGAAGCTGCGCGGCTCCTCGCGGTAGACCGAAACTCCCTGCTGCCGGTGCGGGTCGTAAGTCCGCTCCGTGCCGTCCTTAAGCGCCACCGTGAGCCGGTTGTGCGGAGCGTCGATGCCAGTCACGCGGGCGTACTCGCCTTTGCCGATGCCGGTCTCCTTCGACCCCCGGCTATAGCGCAGCACATCATTCACCTCGTACCGCTCGGCCCAGGTGCGGGCCGCTCCGGTGAGGTCCTGGCGCGGCACCAGCGTTTCGACGCGCTGCTCTTCTCGGCCCACGACGCCATGCTGTTGCAGCTCGGCATGAATGCGCTGATTGATCTCCGCGCGGGAGCGGTTGTCGGGCGAGACGACCAGCGTGTTCTCCGGCGACTTCGCATACTCCTTCGCGATGGCGTCGATCCGCTCCTCGCGGCCTCGGAACTCATGCACCC
>JAABUZ0100005428.1_pt1 | contig 16738 bp, 13 predicted proteins | sample 5562091 | NCBI WGS metagenome assembly JAABUZ01 (sample SAMN12813069, study PRJNA571459) | rock metagenome | isolation source: Antarctica rocks | place: Antarctica: Victoria Land, Linnaeus Terrace sud | collected 2015-12-21
ACCTGAATCTTGCCAGCATTGCCTTGCAGTATATCATTAAGGATAAACATTCTATCGCATCCTCTATTATTTTTAAGTAGTGAGAGTAGTGCTGTTTGTTGGTACCGAGGCTGATTATATCATGGTCCGCCCTTTCCGTCTTCGCTCCTCTCTAAAATGTTTTCTCTCTCCCCAATCTTCTTCAAAAAGTGCTTGAATATTATAAAAGTAATGGTGTATAATCGTCCCAGTGATATTACGTAACCGAGTGTGGTATAATATCAGTAAGCTGTATAGTGCGTTGTTGCTCAGAATAGATCGTCTATTGTAAGCCGTGCGATACAGAAGAGTAATCGGGTTAGAAGCCCAGGAATTGAGAAACATACATGTCTTTAACTGATCAAACGTTGTATTGCCGGGACTGCAATGAAGAGTTCACCTTCACCGTTGGCGAGCAAGAGTTTTATGCCAGCCGTGGGCTGACCAATACCCCTAGCCGCTGCCCTTCTTGCCGTGCGGCAAACAAAGCTCGTATGGGCGATCGCTCACGAGCACCTCGTGGCGGCAATAGCGGTGGCTACCGCGAAGAGCGTCAAATGTATACAGCGACCTGCGCAAGCTGTGGGAAAGAGGCCCAGGTACCTTTCCAGCCCCGCGAAGATCGCCCAGTCTATTGCAGCGATTGCTTCCAGCCCCGCACATCCGGCGGTGGCCGTAGCAACGATCGTAGATCGCGCTGGTAAGCCCAATGAGTGAGATTGTTATTCAGGCGGGTGAGTCGTTCGAATACGCACTCAAACGCTTCAACCGCAAAGTACAAAACGCTGGTATCCTGGCTGAGGCACGCCGTCGTAGATACTACGAGAGCCCCCAGTCACGCCGTAAGCGCAAAGCCGAAGCTGCACGCCGCAAGCAGCGACGCTCACGTTTTTAAGCAGGGTATTGACGTCAACGCCTGGCAGTAGAACGTTCAGTAAGAAATGCACCACATATCGTTAAAGATATGGTTGGTGCATTTTTTATTATCAAACATTACTACACTCCACGCTCTTCTTGCATTTTTTACTATAATTTACTTTGTACACAACTTGGGCGTCGCCCAAGTTGTGTACAAAGTAAATTATAGTAAAAAATGCAAGAAGAGCGCATTTAGAATCATGCTAACTTAATATTAGGTACTTGACAATAGAAAGCCATTGTGTTACTCTTCGATGTAGTTAGTGAAGTTGCTAACAATTTACAAGCACAGTCCCTGGAGGATTTTTTTTATGGCCTGGGAATTTGATTCTACACATTCACGCTTCGGCTTTTCCGTTCGACACATGGTCATCAGCACAGTTCGTGGACATTTCGAAACTGTACGCGGCTCATTAAACATTAATGAAAACGACCTGGCAGACTCATGGGTCGAGGCTGAGGCCGACACTGCCAGCATTAATACTGGCGATACCAATCGCGATGCCCACCTGCGCTCGGCCGATTTCTTTGATGCAACCACCTATCCAACCATCACATTCAAGAGCAGCAAAGTTGAGCGCGATGGCAACGACTACAAAGTGATGGGTGACCTGACAATGCATGGCATCACTAAGCCCACCGTTTTTGAGCTCGAATACTCTGGTCAGATCAAAGATCCATATGGTCTACAGCGCGCTGGCTTTACTGCTAAGGGCAAGATCAGCCGCAAAGAGTGGGGCCTGACCTGGCATCCAACACTTGAGACGGGCGGCGCGGTCGTCAGCGACGAAGTAAAGCTCGACCTCGAATTTGAGGCTGTCTACAAGGCTGCAACCGTCAACGCGTAAGGCTATTTACTCATACGAAACGGATGGTAACACCTTTTCCCCCTGGTGTACCATCCGTTCTTTATATCTCTATCTGTTAGGCCAGACCGGCAATCAGAGGAAGAGACACATCAAATTCATTCTTTGCAGCCAGCCCTCCTTTAAGGACCAGTTTCACATTTTTAGGCTTAGCCAGTCTTGTGATATCACTTCCTACCTGACCATCCACCAGAATCACATCAGCCAGCTTGCCCGCTTCGAGTGTGCCCAGTTCTGAATCGAGGTGCAAGAGGCGCGCGGCATGGAGTGTAGAGGCCGAGATCGCTTGCAGAGGAGTCATGCCGTTCTCCACCATCATTTCTAATTCACGGCCGTTCTCGCCGTGCGCGCCCACGCCGGCGTCCGTGCCCATCGCGATGTTGACGCCAGCCTCTACGGCGCGGCGGAAGCTCTGGCGATGGGCTTCCATCACCTTGTACGATTTCTCGACCATGACGGGCGGCAGGATATTTGGATGCTCGGCGGCAAACTCGGCGACCCAGACAGGGGCAATCAGGGTGGGGACAAGATACGCATCTTGCTTGAGCATCATGTCAATGGCTTCATCATCCAAATAGATACCATGCTCAATTGAGGCTACACCTGCTTTCAGCGCGTTCTTGATGCCCTGAGTGCCCTGTGCGTGAGCCATACAGCGCTTTTCCTGTGCCGCTGCCTCGTAGACAGCCACCGCAATCTCCTCGACGGTTAATTGTGAGGAGGTGGGGGCGTCGGCCGTCGAGAGCACGCCACCTGTCGTTGCCAGTTTGATCCAGTCAGCACCGGCTCTGAGCACTTCGCGTGTCTTCTTGCGTATCTGGTCGACGCCATCGGCTACACCGCTGGGCAGGTCGGCAAATTGCAGTCCAAAGAAGCCCAAATCTACGCAGCATGGATAATAGTCATCGCCATGCCCCCCTGTTTGCGAGATCAAAATGACCGAGACCTGCATACGCGGTCCAGGAATAATGCCCTGATCAACCGCCATGCGAACTCCAGCCATTGTGCCGCCAGCATCGCGGACTGTGGTGATGCCAGCATTGAGGGTGGCACGCATGCGAGGAATAGCTTGAAAGAGTGCTAGAGAGGGCGGCGTGATCAGTGCACGCGCCAGGTTGATATGCTCCAGCATAAAATGCACATGAGTATCGATCAGCCCAGGCAGCACACTCGCACCCTGAGCATCAATAATCGTCGTATCGCGCGGAATATGGACATTCTTCCCAGGTCCCACCTCGATAATCCGCTCGCCATCGATTAAAACCGTCCCATTGTCATAGGGATCACTACCAGTACCATCAATAAGCGTTGCATTTGTGATTGCCAGCATAAGTATTTTTCCATTTCCTTTGTCCTGGTATTCTTCGTCGTTTCTATCATACAACATCTTTTTTAGCTCTTTTGAAACGTCTAGTAAGTGTACGAATATTTTTTGTTGAGCAAGATTGTCTTTTCGACAACGTGCACAAAATAGAAGATTTGGAGTATGACTATGATTGATGTAGAGGACCAGGAAAGTCCTCTTCCTAAAACTTCCAGGAAGGCAGTTATCAGTTTTATTTTAGGATTGTGTAGTCTGATCTCACTCATGCCTTTTGCCTTTCTCCTCAACTCTCACCTTAGTTATCTATTTGAGTTGCCATATCTTGTTCTACTTTGTCTATTCATATGGATGATATTGCCAATCTCCACTATCTCCATCGGAAGGCAAGCTCAAAAGCTTTCGACCGGGGGGATGGGTAGTCGTCTGGCAGCGACCGGTTTAATACTTGGCTTTACGTCGCTTCTCCTGGTTGGTACGTTCTTCTGCGCAATCTTTACCTTAGCATTGACTCGCTTTTCATGAACCCCTGTTTCAAATTCACAGGAGTTCATGAGACTTCACGCCAATCCAGTTTGATCTGCACCAAAAGTATGCTGACAAAGATGTAGACGAGTAATATGCACACATCAATGATGAAGCTTGCTTCCAGTTGCCCATCCAGGGCGAAACGGAATGCGTCGGCAGCGTAAGTTAGAGGGAGAAGTTGGGATAGGATGCGTACTGGCAAGGGAAATTTCTCTGGCGGAATAAATAGGGGTGAGAGGAAACCGATGACGAGCGTCGCAATATTTGCGATTATTGTCGCAGCTCGACCATTAGGAGCATAGCTGCCCAGAAAGGCGGCCAGGCCGGAGAGGGCGGCGGAGACAAGCGGTACAAGTAAGAGCAGGATCAGTCCTCCCAGAAGCGGTAAGCCAAGCAACAGCGAACCGACAATGTATGTTACAAGCAAGCCAGGAAGCGCAAAGAGCAACGCGACCGAGACAATTGCCAGAATCAGCACGAGTTTGGGGATGGGCTGCATAATCCAATACTCAAACTCACGATTCTGGCGCGACCAACCCAGCTTTACAATAAGTACCGAGATGGGACCAAAGGCAAGCGAGGCTGTGAGGATGCCTCCAAGCAGGAATATTCCGCTCTCACGGTTTATAGTCCGGCTGGTTGCTATAATGATAAAAGCGAAAGAGAGCGGAAACAACAGGCTGCGTACAATATGAAAGAACCAACTGCTGCGATAGTCGGCCAAAAACACATGTAGGAGTAAGCAGTACTGACGAATCATCTTTAGCATAGTATAACGAGTCGGGGTGTAAGGCCGTACAGCTGATTCTGAGTCTAGAGATATGTCTCGCATCGATAATTTCTCCCGAGAGCGCCATAATCGAGAAAGTATGTTGTATTAGACGACGCGCCAATCCATCTTGCGCTGAACAAGGAATAAGGAGACTACGGAGCAAGCTATAATGATGGCAAGGTCTAGAAGTGGTGGCAACTGTGTCTGTCCTCCAAGAATTGCCCGGAAGAGATCGGCAACATACGTGGTAGGAACAAAAAAAGCTAGTACATGTAGCAGCAATGGCAGTTGCTCAGGGCGAACCAGCATTGGCGAGAGAAAACCGACTACAAGCGTTAAAATATTGGCTATCACGTTGGCCGTCTGCCCATCAGATGCATAGCTTCCTAATAGTGCTCCCAAACCAGCAAGCGGCAAGGCTCCAAGTGGCATCAAGAGCAGAAAAGGTAGCCCGCCTGCTAGCGGAATACCAAGTAAAAACGCAGCAAGAAGGTATGCGCTAATCAATCCAGGCAGAGAGAGCAGGAGCGCAACCAGATTTAGAGCCAGGACGAATACAAGTCCAGGCATCGGCAGCGTCGACCAGTAGTCGAACTCGTGGCGTTCGCGCCCAGCGCCAATTTTAGTAATGAGTAGAAAGACTGGACCAAAGGCAATGGCCGTAGCCATATTACCACCCAGAACAAAGATAGCCTGCTCTCTACTCATTGAGCCTGTCGCAGTTGTGATAAAGAAGATAAAACTGATCGGCCATACAAAGACAAAAAATACATAGAAGAACCATAGAGTACGATATTCCGAAAGGAAAAGGCGCAGCAGAACGCCGAATTGCTTGAGCGCGACGGTGAAGTTGTGAGATGGCAGAGCATAAGGTAGCGATGCAGCGATTTCAGCATTTTCCTCTGCCGGAAATAGTTTAGCCAAGCGACGTTCCTCCTCCTAGCTGTAAGTAGACATCTTCTAATGACGGTGTGAGGATGCGGAAGTCATCGAGCTGATCGAGACCGATCTGTGCCAGGACGTGGTTAATCGCATCTTGTAGCTTCTCTCGCGAACAAAGCACGACGCGATGCTGATGTGTTAAAACATGCATTTCGCCTAGCGATGCCAACAATTCATCATAGTTGGCTTCCTCGCGCTTGAGCAGCAATTCCAGACGCACACGCTGATCCACCCTCATCTTCAAAGTGCCTGGAGTCCCAATTGCCAGAAGTTGGCCTGAATTGATGATACCAACACGCTGTAGAACACGTTCAGCCTCTATAACATTGTGTGTCACAACAATAATCGTCTTCCCCTCTTTGTTGAGCGCCAACAATTTGTCCCACACTCTATGCCGCACCTGTGGATCAAGATCATTCGTCGGCTCATCAAAAATTTGTATAGGCCGATTCCCCACAAAGGTTACAGCAAGGCTCACCAACTTTTGTTGCCCACCTGATAGCAACGCAATACGTTTTTTCCCAAAAGCGTCGATGCCCAATTCTTGTGATAACGCTTTCGCCCGTACACGTGCATTCGTCGCGCTCATTCCCTGTAGTTGAGCAGTATAAAGCAGAGCTTCTTCTGGATAGAGATCTTTGAGCGCGAGAGTGTTCTGCGCTTGCAATGCCACATAATCGGGAATCAACTGCGGTCTTTTCAGCACATCCATCCCAAACAGATGAATCGAGCCGGATGTAGGACGCACCAGCCCGGCCATCTGATTCATCAGGGTAGATTTGCCAGCCCCATTTGGTCCCAGTAAGCCAAAAATTTCCCCTTCTTGAATAGAGAGGGAAATTTCGTCATTCGCCTTCTTATTAGATCCTTTATAGATCTTTGTTAACTGCTCAATCTGATAGACAGCAGCCATAAACCCCTCGCTCCTTGTTTGCCAGTTATAGCGATACACGTGATATTTTTATAGTATCATAATACTTGTGAGCAGGAGAAAGACAAAAGCAATGCTCTCAGCATAGTTGAATAATGATGCTATGCCAGGAGCATATGTGAAAAGCTATGACTATCATTTTCTGCTTATAATGAGCAGAGAGATTTTTTCAATAGATGAACTTAAAGGAGTCTGATACATGAAAGCTGTAGTTATCACTACGCCAGGAGGCCCAGAAGTATTAGAGGTACGTGAGGTCGCGACTCCGGAGCCTGTTGGGGATTGGGTACGTGTGCGGGTGCGTGCAGCCGGGCTCAACCGAGCTGATCTATCGCAGCGGCAAGGCTACTATCCTGCACCAGCAGGATCACCACAGGACATTCCAGGGATGGAGTTCGCTGGTGAGGTGGATGCCGTTGGCCCGCTGGTTAGCACCTGGAAGCCGGGACAGCGCGTTATGGGTATTGCAGGAGGGGGCGCGCAAGCCGAATATATCGTGGCACACGAAGGTATGCTGGTGGAGATTCCTGAAAACCTGGACTTCATCCAGGCGGCAGCCATTCCAGAAGTCTTTATGACAGCCCACGATGCATTATTTACGCAGGCGGGTCTACAGATGGGTGAGCGGGTGCTAGTCCACGCGGTAGGCAGCGGCGTGGGTACGGCGGCGGTACAACTGGCGAAAGCAGTTGGAGCCACGATTTATGGTACTTCACGTACGGAGAGCAAGCTTGAGCGGGCGAAAGCGCTTGGCCTTGAGGTTGGCCTGAGCGCTACGAATTTCGCGCAAGAGATCGCTCAATTGACGAATGGGGCGGGCGTGCATGTGATCATAGATTTTATCGGCGCGGACTATATGGCACAAAACCTGGATGCACTCACAAGCTGGGGACGCCTGATCTTCCTGGCAACGATGGGAGGCGCGCAAGCCAGCGTGGATCTCCGCAAAGTCATGGGCAAGCGCATCCAGATTCGCGGCTGTACGCTGCGCACTCGCACGTTAGAAGAGAAGCTGGCAGTCACACGCCGCTTCGCCACCCAGGTCGTGCCATTGCTGGCGGATGCGAAAGTCATCCCGATTGTGGAAGAGGTATTTCCTCTGCACGAGATTGGCAAGGCGCACGAGGCGATGGCCGACAACAGAAACTTTGGGAAGCTGATTCTGCGCATCGACTAATCAGACTCGCTCCAGGATCAGAAGCCCGGTCTCCTCTTCGCGTCCCGCCACTCTTGCTATATTTGTGCTGGCATTCTGGCGCATACAGAAGTCGATATCTTCTGAAAGTCCTGCTGCAATAACTTGTTTGGCCGAATTAGTGTAGTCGATTAGTTTGGGCGGCACATACATCTGGTAGAGCGAGGTGGCAGCGGTAACGCTCTCATCAGCTTGAATAGCAGAGTACTGCCGTTGGATTTCGAGGGCGAGATAGCCAGCACATACGGTATCGTCGAGAGCGAAGTAGTCATGCTCGGCGGCGCAGACGATGGCTATATCGCTCTCTTGCTGTTGGGCGCGGGCAAGCGCATAAGCAGTAACGGCCTGAGCATTGTAGAAGCAGCCGGCAAGGCGAACACTCTGTTCGGGGCAGGCAAAGAAGGCGCGGGTACCATTTGTGGTTGTAAGAATCAGCTCGCGGCCCTTAAGGTCGGCGCGCGAGAACTGAGCAGGCGAATTGCCATAGTCGAAGCCTGGAAGTGGCAGGGCATTGCGCTCTCCACACAACAGCCGACTCGGAATCTTCTGTGCCGCCTCTCGCGCCTGCTCTACAGTGTCCGCAGCCAGCACACGAGCGGCATCGCTATCAAACATAGTCGTAATAGCAGTCGTCGCGCGAATGACATCAATCACAATATAAATATCGTTCGAAGGTGGCTTGACAGCCAGAACATCGGCCGGACTCATAAAAACATGTAGTTTCAAGCGGGTTCTCCCTATTGCACGCTTTTTTATCCATCATATCACCTCATTAGAGAAAGTATAGTCGCATGCTTTAGACAGATTGAGACTCATGTACAAGAGATTTGAAGGATCGGGACAGATAAGCAAATACCCGTGTTAACAACGGCGAACGAAGTATAACGAACGCAATTATAGCACCGCCTGCTTGATTAATAACTGAAAACTCAAAGGCTTTTCTCTGGTATAAAATACAGCTCCGCTGTTTTACTTTCAAATAGGAACGAACTGCCCTACATGAAACTTTTTATTTTATACAAGTCTAAACGTCTATACTTATCGACAGAAATGATTTTTTTAATGCATTTGTGACTTTCATTTCAACTAGAAGGACAAAGGAAGTCAATGTCTTTGACATCAGTTCGTAAAGATCCTATTGGCATCTACTATATTTATGCCAGTAAGGATACAACTCTACAGCAGGAACTTTCGAAGCACCTCCGAAACCTGAACAGAAGCAAACTCATAATCTTCTGCAATGATAAAGATATGTCTGTAGAAACAGAGTGGGAATGTGAGCAGAGTACTCTTCAGATTATTTTGCTACTGATAAGTCCTGATTTCATGAGTTCCAACTACATTGATAGTATGGAGATGAAGCAAGCTTTAAAAAGAGACAAAGAAGGAACCACACGGATAATTCCTATACTTCTCCGTCCTGTCAATTGGGAGATAGGACAACTCGCTCCGCTTGCACCTTTACCCAGTAATGGGAAGTTTATTAACACCTGGAGAAACAAAGATCAGGCATTTGTAGAAGTTGAGCAAGGTATACGAAAAACTGCGGTAGACTTATGGTTGAATTATGGGAAGACTTCCTACCAGAAAAGGAACTTTACTCTCGCTATTTACGCTTACAGACAATTTGTCACTCATTTTGATTCTTTGGGTGGCGAGAACTTGATTACTGCGTATACACAACTGGGTCATATTTACTACCTCTCTCATGAATACGAGCAGGCTTTAGATGACTACGAACATGCTATCAAGCTAGGTACTCGTGAGGCTGCTGTCTATGCCAATACGGGACATATCCTTTATGATGTAGGGAAACGCGATCAGGCTCTGCAAGCTTACGATCAGGCTATTCACCTCGGTTCTCAGGATTCCTCCGTCCATGCCAATACAGGGCTCATCCTCTATGAGATGGGGAAACATGATCAGGCTCTGCAAGCTTACGATCAGGCTATTCACCTCGGTTCTCAGGATTCCTCCGTCCATGCCAATACAGGGCATATCTTCTACAATGTTCATAAAGATGTTGAAGCCCTGGAAGCTTATACACAAGCCACTAAACTTGGCTCTCGTGAGGCTTCCGTCTATGCCAACAAAGGGCGTATTCTCTATGACGCTCGCAAACATGATCAGGCTCTGCAAGATTACAAGCAAGCCTCCATACTCGGCTCCCAGGACCCCTCTGTTTACGCTAATCTAAATAGTATTGGACAGAGCTTATCTTTTGCCAACAAACATACTCAAGCTCTAGACGCCTACGAATATGCTCTTCCGGGTTCTCATGGTGCTTCCAACTACGCTAACAGAGGGCATATTCTGTACATCAAAAATGAATATGCTCAGGCCCTTACACTTTACGAGCAGGCCATTCACCTGGGTTCTCAAGAGCTCCTTGTCTATGCTCGTAAGGGGCATATTTTCTACAATTTTCACAAATATATTCAGGCTCTGCAGGTTTACGAGCAAGCTATTCACCTCGGCTCTCAGGACCCCTCTGTCTATGGCAACAAAGGACACATTCTCTATGCCTTTGATCAACTTGATTCTGCTCTAGAAGCTTATGAATGGGCCTCTACGCTTGGTTCTCAGGACCCCTCTGTCTATGGCAACAAAGGACACATTCTCTACGACGCTCAAAAGCATGATCAGGCTCTGCAAGATTACAATCAAGCCTCTACACTTGGCTCTCAAGACCCTTCTGTCTATGGAAATATGGGACATATCCTCTATGATTCTAACCAACTTGATCCTGCCCTGGAAGCTTACGAGCAAGCCTCTAAATTTGGCTCTCGCGACGTTTATGTCTACGCTCATAAGGGAAAAATATCTTATAAGCATAGAAAATACGAATACGCCCTTAAAGATCTTGAATTTTCTATTCACCTTGATTCCACAAATGCTTCTCTTTATGATTTAAAGGGAGAAATTCATTATGCTCTTGAACAATATAAGGATTCTTTCGAATCCTACAGAAAGTTCATGCTTCTTTACTATTCTGGAAATCGCCTAAGTTTTTATAAAGAAATGTCCGGTTCTTATTGGAATATTATCTCTAACGATATAAAGAAGATTTATCTATCTCAAATGAAAATACATGAGATACCAAATATTCTATTTAAATTTAGGGTAATAATAGATACACTTATTTCTTTTTTGCACCTCATTTCGTTCTCTCACAACACTGCAAATGCTTACAATGTGAGGGGCCGTGCTTTCTTTAATCGCAAGCATTACAAGGAAGCGTTAGTTGCTTTTGAGATAGCCATACAAATGGAACCCGAAGATGCCGATTTCTGGCACAACAAGGGAGATGCACTTAGATATCTTGAAAGAATAGAAGAATCTGAACAAGCGTATGAGCAGGCGAAAAAGCTTGACACGACGTAATTCGCGCTTTACCCAAGCAAGCTTCAGCGGCAGCGTGAACAGAAGTATAAACGGTGTGATATGATGCTGAAGGCTATCTTTCTCAACAATGCTGTTGCATGCTCTGTACTGCACCCTGTAAGGAGGCTTCACTATGGCTACCTCGAAAACACCAAATATGACCGATTATGAGGCGGAGCGGCGCAATTTTCATCTTGATGTTCCCGAATATTTTAACTTTGCTACTGATGTGATAGGCAAATGGGCTGCTGATCCAAACAAGCTGGCGATGCTCTGGCTAGGACAGCACGGCGAGGAGCGCTCGCTTACGTTCGTGCACTTCGCGCAGCAGTCGAGCCGGGCGGCGAACGCGCTGGCGGCGCTGGGCATTCAAAAAGGCGATCGCGTTCTGGTGATGCTGCCACGCATTCCTGAGTGGTGGGAGACAGTGCTTGGTCTGATCAAGCTGGGAGCCGTGGCGATCCCATGCACAACGTTGTTAACCGCGAAGGACATCCAGTTTCGGGCAGAGATCGCTGACGCGCGTGCGTTTATTACCGACAACGAAGGCGCACAAAAGTTCGATCAGGTACGCGCTGAATGTCCCAGCGTCCGTTTTACAGTCCTGACAGACGAGGGCGGAGAGGGATCAGAGCGGCAAGAGGGTTGGACCAGCTATCACCAGATTACAAGTCGGGCGGAGCCGGAGTTCAGCGGACCAAAGACCAGTAGTAGCGATCCTTGCCTGATCTATTTTACATCGGGTACAGTTGGCTACCCTAAGATGGTGTTGCACACTCAGGCCAGCTATCCCATCGGACATACGATTACAGCTAAATACTGGCTGGACCTGCATGAAGAGGACTTACTGTGGAACGTGAGTGAAATGGGATGGGCAAAGGCGGCGTGGTCTAATCTTTTTGGTCCCTGGCTTATGGGTGCGGCCATGTTTATCCAGGATGCGCGCGGCAAGTTCAACGCACTTGAAATGCTGGAGATGCTGCATAGATATCCGATTACTACGCTATGTGCTCCGCCCACCGTGTACCGCATGCTCGTTCTCGATGAGCCGCTGGCGTATCTTAGGGCCAATCCACCAAAAGCATTGCGACACTGCGTTGGAGCGGGCGAACCTCTGAATCCTGAAGTCATCAAAGTGTGGCACGAGGCTACAGGCATGACTATTCGCGATGGATATGGTCAGACGGAGACCGTCCTGCTATGCGGCAACTTTCCTCCTCTAGTGGTAAAGCCAGGTTCAATGGGCAAACCTTGCCCAGGCTTCGATGTAAGCGTCATCGATCACGATGAAGGCGAGCTACCGCCCAACAAAGAAGGCGACATCGCAGTCCGCGTCAAGCCGCAGCGCCCAACCTGGATGTTTCAAGAGTACTGGCACAACCCCGAAGCATCAGCGGCCTGCGTACGTGGCGATTGGTACATCACAGGAGATAGAGCTTATAAGGACGAAGATGGATACTTCTGGTTTGTAGGCCGGGCCGACGACGTCATTATTACCGCTGGTTATCGAGTCGGACCTTTTGAGGTCGAGAGCGCGCTCAAAGAACATCCCGCCGTCGCCGAGTCAGCCGTGATCGCCAGCCCTGACCCCATGCGTGGAGAGATCGTCAAAGCCTACGTGATCCTTGCCCCCGGCTACACCGCCTCATCAGAGCTCGCCATAGAGATTCAAGAGCTTGTGAAACGCGTCACCGCCCCCTACAAATACCCCCGTGATATCGAATTTGTAGAGAGCCTGCCCAAAACAATCTCAGGCAAGATCCGCAGGGTGGAGTTGAGAGAGATGGAGCGGCAGAAGAAGTTGGGAGAGTAGTTTAAAGCAAGCGTGTAGTACTGAATATTTGTAGAAACCAAGCGTCTCACAATATATAAGCTATAAGAAGAAGGCTGCCGCTCATCTCATCATCGAGCGGCAGCCTTGCTTGCTACGAAGACACGAGAGACGTTTTGCTTTTTTATCACCAGCAGCATAATTTATAGTCGTGAAATTTTTGTATATCAATTTTCAAGAGTTCCTCAAGATTTTTCTGGGCCTGCAAAAGGCACTGTATTTCTCTTATAGGTGTGCTACTATAGATATAAAACTGTACTACTTGTTAGGGGCGCTCACGATGTCGCAAAAAATTCTTGTGATCGAGGATGAAGATGGAATTATTCACTTGATCAATTTATACTTTAAGGATGCGGGCTTTACGGTGATTGTGGCAAAGGATGGGGCCGACGGTCTGGCGCTGCATGCGCGGGAGCAGCCTGATCTGGTGATTCTGGATATTATGCTGCCAGCCATTGATGGTTTTGAGGTCTGCCGGCGTATTCGCGCCTGGTCAAATACTCCCATACTGATGTTAACTGCGCGTGGCGATGAGGAGAATCGCATCTCCGGTCTGGAACTGGGAGCTGACGATTATCTGGTGAAGCCGTTTAGTCCACGCGAACTCGTGAGCCGTGTGCGCGCTATACTGCGTCGGACGGGGAAATCTGCGGCGGAAGCAGGCCCGGCCACCGCCAGCTCGGTTGCTGCCCCTGCCAAAAATAATGCCTTCCTGCGTTTTCCGGGTCTGACAATCGACTTACTGGCCCGTCGTGTTGAGGTGAATGGATACGAGGTGGCACTCACACCAACTGAATTTGATCTCCTGGCCCTGCTCGCACAATCGCCGGATCGCGTGTTTACGCGCGAGGTTTTGATGAACAAGGTCTGGGGCTATGACTATTTGGGCGATGGTCACACTATTGATGTGCATATCAGCGCGCTGCGCAAGAAAATAGAGACCGACCCTGAACAACGATATATTAAAACAGTCTGGCGTGTTGGCTATCGCTTTGAGGCAAAAACGCGTTCCGTTGCATCATCATAGGCGTGGAGAGAGATTATGAGCAGACATTGGTGGCAAAGTATTCGATGGCGTTTGACGCTCGGCTCAGTGCTGCTCGCTCTCCTAACGACAAGCACGCTGGCACTGACCGCCCTCGTCGTTATCAACTACTACTATGGAGCAGATCAGCAGGCACGCCTTGATACGTTTGCAAGCGACAAAGCGCTGAATATTAGTAGTATATACTACGGCCAGAGCGTGGGTAAGAAAAGTCTTCCTTCTGCCGTAAAAACTGCTATCACTACTTCCACGAATACTTCCACTCAACAACCAATGATGATCGTTCTCGGTAAAACTGGTTTCTTGCCTGTCTACCCCAGCTTGAGCTTTGTCAGCAGAATCCAGCCTTCGAAAACGGCAAGTGTTCAGGGTGCATTAGAACGCTCGATACTTGAATTCATTGATCCATCAGTCCAGAGCAACGATATTGTGACATTCAACAAAGCACTCAGGCAAGCACGGAGCGGAATAGATACGAACGATAACTTTGGTCGTAATAGCCCTGTCACTACTCCTCAAGCTTTTGCAGTGAGATCAATCTTTTCAAATGGGCAGAGACAAGGTCCATCTACGGCTGTTATTGGTATTCTTGTAGTGACGACACGCACTGATACTATACCTTCATTTGTATCGACAGTGGGAATCGCAGTATTTATCGCGTCATTTGTTATCACAGCCCTGGCGGCTGTGATAGCGATTGTCTTTTCGCAAACGATTACCCGTCCGTTAGAACGGCTGACAAAGGCTTCGCGTGTGCTCGCTTCGGGAGACTATAATGCACGTGTGACGACGAAGGCACCCGGCGAGCTAGAAGAGTTGGCGCATACATTTAATGAGATGGCGGAGCAGCTCAAGAACGATATGGAAGAGTTGCGCCAACAAGAGATATGGCGGCGCGAACTCATCATGAATATTACTCACGATCTGGCAACGCCGCTGACCGCTATTGCAGGGCTGGGAGAGGCGCTGGTGGACGGCATCAATCAGAGCCGCGAAGACTACGAGGCGACTGGAAGCATTATTGTTCGTGAGACGCTGCGCCTGCGCCGGCTGGTGCAAGATTTGCATGTGATGGCGAAGGTGGAGGCTGGAGCACTACAGCCGAAGAAAAGCTTGCTGCGCCTGGCTGCTCTAGTTGATGAGGTGTTCGCTGCCCTGGCAACTGAGTTTGAACGGCACCAGATCGAGCCGGATAACGCTGTTCCCTTTAATCTTCCCGTGATTCAAGCCGATCCTGATATGCTTATGCGCGTCTTCTCCAATCTGTTCACCAACGCGCTGCGCCATACGCCGGCCGGGGGCAGAATCATGGTGGAGGCGAGGCAGCAAGATACACTGCTGCTGGTGTCGGTAACGGATACGGGCGAGGGGATTCCAGCGGAGGCTTTAGAGCGCGTCTTTGAACGCTTCTATCGCGCCGACAGTTCACGCCAATCATCTAAGGGAGGTAGCGGCCTGGGCCTGGCCATTGTGCGTGCTATGATCGAGGCTCATGGCGGCACCATCTGGGCTGAGAACGCGCCAAACGCCGGTGCACGCATCTGCTTTACGCTGCCCATTTCTCTTCACGAGCAATTCCCCATTCAGGATATGCCCATTCTGCCCATGACTTCGAAAAGCATACATCCAGTACGCTTAACTTCTATAGATGATACACTCTAATTTAAACATCTATTTCTGGTGAAAAATATGTCTTATAATGTGTATCATAGCTTCTCTCTGTGAGCAAGCAATAAAACAGGTACGGTAAAGCAATAAAGAGAGATTGTATGACTTCTAATACAACCCCCGGACATGCTTCCAAACTTCATTCTCAAAAAGCTCTTTTTGAGAGTGAATCTCAGGAAACTATAGATATCCTGCAAAGAAGCCTAAGAAACGTACAGGAAATTGTCTGCGTTGAAGAATGCTCTATAGCACTAGTAGAGCCTGAAGAGGCTACACTTTTTCTATACTCTTCACAGCAGGAAGCAGGCGAGAGGATCGGCCGTGTACACTTTCAGATGAATGAAGAGATGAGGACCTGGATCGCACAGCCACGAAAGCCGATGATGATCACCAGCGTAGAGCAAGCTTCTCTCCTGTCTATACCCATCCCCATCTCTAGCGATTTTCTGCTTGCTATCCCTCTAACCGAGCACAATCATTTTATCGGTATCCTCAGTGTGCGAAGCACCAAAGCTCTTGACGAGCGTCAGCTAAGCATGCTTTCTGTCTGTGCCGACCAGGTAGCCATGACACTTAGTCAGATGACACAGGCAAATAGTGAGCGACAAGAGGCGGCGTCCACAAAGGCTCGCTTCTTTTCTATGATTGCACACGAGTTGCGCTCTCCGCTCAATTCCATCAATGGCTATTTAGAGTTGACCATGTCTGGAGCGGGAGGTGAGTTGAATGAGCTGCAGTACGAGTTTTTACAGCGAGCACGTATGGGGAGTGAGAGCTTCTATACCTTGCTAGAAAATTTGCTGTTGATCTCCCGCGCGGATAATGGGCAGGTGCGACTGAAACGCGAGATCATCAGGTTAGGGGACGTGGTGGAGAATGCAGTTGAAGAATTAGAGTTGAGTGCGTCAGATCAACATATTACGATTGAAGTCGATGGTGTGCGCAACTTCCCAAAGATCTATGCCGATGGAGCGCGTTTACAGCAGGTTTTGCGTAATTTAATCGACAATGCCCTGAACTTTACACCTACTGGCGGGCGAATAACAATCAGCGCATCTCGTGCTGACTATAAAAGAGACACATCTACAGTAGAGAATGAGCTGCAGGATGACGAGGAAATGGGTGTGCTAAAATTGCAGGTGCATGATACTGGTGTTGGGATTGCGCCAGAGTATCATTTCCACATCTTTGAGCGATCTTTTCAAGTGCCGGGCGAGGCAAAAGGACGAGTTGGTGGGCTGGGGTTTGGGCTAACCATCGTCAAACTGATTGTCGAACTTCATGGAGGCAGTGTTGATGTAGAAAGCAAGCCGGGGCAG
>JAABUZ0100005429.1_pt1 | contig 16737 bp, 12 predicted proteins | sample 5562091 | NCBI WGS metagenome assembly JAABUZ01 (sample SAMN12813069, study PRJNA571459) | rock metagenome | isolation source: Antarctica rocks | place: Antarctica: Victoria Land, Linnaeus Terrace sud | collected 2015-12-21
GCATTTGCGGTTGAGGTTGCAGGAAGGCGGCTTCGGCCTCTGCCAGAAAGTCCACCTCCCCCTCACGCGGGATCGCGACGTGTGATGTGAGGGCGAGACGCAGGGCGAAGCCAGTCAGCTTCTCGTCTCCAAGCGAGTCGATCGCCGCCAACAGAACCTCCTCGGCGGTACGCTTGTCGTTCTCGTCTCCGTCCGTAATCTCCTCGGCTACGTCGTCCGCAAAGGTGTAGGGGTCAAGGTTGACGAGGGCGCGAAGCAGCATCCGCAGTTGTGCTGCACTGAAGCTGTCGGGAGCGTGCGCAAGGATGCGCTCGAAGGTGGCCTTGCGGGTCTGCCTCAGCTCCTCCCTGCGGGCCTGTTCGGCCTCGTGCTCCTGCTCTCGCTGTTCCTCTTCCTGCCTCCGCTCTTCCGCTCTTCGTTCCTGCATCTCTCTGTACTCACTCTGCTGCTGCTCGTAGTGTTGCTTCCTCTCTTCGGCCTCCTCCTCGGTCTCCTGTTCCGGTGCGGGTGCCATGGCGGGTGCAGGGTCCTGGGCCAGACGCGCGGCTGCGCGTGGGTCGTGGACAGGGCAGTTGTTGTCGGTGCATACGGTGAGCGTGGTGCCTACGCGCTTGCCGTAGACGATGATGGCGGGTTTGGCGGCTGCGCAGACTGGGACTGGTTCCGCGTGCGGATTCTCGGTCACGACTTCGATCTCGCGGAAGTGGCCGCGCTGCACGGCTCCGGGCCGCTGCTCGGTCGCCCTTCTCCATCCGTTCTCGATCTGAACAAGCTCAGGCCGGGCTGCGAGTTCACGGTCTATATGCGCGGTGATCTTGGTTTGATAGCAGGGTCCGTCAAGGCACTGGTCGCCCTGCACGTCTGCGAAGAGGGACGTGTTGTATCCGCTGCGGCGGGGGCAGGTGACACAAGCTCCCGCAGCGGGGTTGAGGGTAGAGTCTTCTCGGTCGAACGGAGCATCGGCAAGCGAGAGATAAAGATTCGCCTGTATCCATGCCGACAGGTTCTTCGCAGGGAGCAAATGGGCTTCCTTCTCCTGCCAGTCCTTGCGCCAGCACTGCTCGTACGCTTCGGCCTGGGAGTCCTGCGGCAGACGGGCGATGAGGTTGGCATGGCTGGCGGTTATTCGTTCCTGGGTGAACGCGTCGGCCACTGCGGGGATGAGTTGCAGAAGCGAGAGACGGGCGTAGATATGGCTTGCGCTCTTGCCCGACTTCTCGACCAGTGCGGTTACGTCATAGCCGGGTAGGTCGAGCAAGCGTTGGAAGCCCTGCGCCTCCTCGTACGGCTGGACGTCAACTCGCTGCGAGTTCTCGACCAGCGGCCATTCGAGGGCCTGGGCGTCGTCGATCTCGACGATACGGGCCGGAATGGAGAAGAGTTCTGCAAGCTGTGCCGCACGGTAGCGTCTCGCTCCTGCGATCAGTTCGAAGCCATCCGCGTTGGGGCGCACGGTGACGGGCTGGATGAGGCCGTGGTGCCGGATGCTCTCGGCGAGCTCCTGCAGCTTGCTCTCTTCGAAGGTGCGGCGGGGATTGGTGGCGGATTCGTGAATGGTGTCAATGGCGAGGTACTGGAATGCGCTGCTGTTCTGCATCTGGCTGCCCTCCTTGGGCGGGTGTAGGAGCGTGGTTGGGCTGAAGGGGGGCGAAGGCTTGGACCTCCGTCCCCCTGCGGAGGAGAAAGAACGGCTAGATGGCTTCGGCCATGACCGGTGCGGCTTCGGTCTGCTCGGCTGCGGGGGGCTCGATGGCTGCGAGGATCAGGGCTGAGGTCTTCTGAATGACTTCCAGGCTCTCGGCCAGCAGAGCGGCGTTTCCGTGGTAGAGGTGGATATAGTCGGCTGCCGCGTGTCCGGTCTCAAGCCCGATGCTGGTTCCCACCACGAACGCGATGGCCTCTGCCTCGGTCTCGCGGACCGTCTTGGTGGTTGCGGTCCTGCGCTCGGCCTTGTGCAACATCTCGTGAGCGAGCTCGTGAACCAGGGTGCTGAATTCTTCAGCTGCGGCCTGACCGGGAAGTACGGCGATACGTCCGCCGTAGCTCATGCCCAAAGCGGGCGCAATGGTCTCCTTGAACTCAAGCTCGATCCCCTGGGCGGCGATGAACTCGATGAGGCGTTCGCGGTTCTCTCCTACGCTGCCGCTCACACGTTCCGAAAGCCCGGGTAGCTCTGCGCCTTCGGTCTGCGACACATCGAAGACGTACGCCGCGCGGAAGCCAACCAGAACAGGCTGGTTCTGTTTCGTTATGTCCTTCTCGGCTTCTGAGTCCTTCTTCCTCCGAATGCCGATCACGGGAGCGAGGATGCGGATACCCTTCTGCCCCTTCATCACCTTGCGGCCAAGCTGGTTCCACGCGTAGAGGCCGGCAACGCGGGTTGCGTCGGGCTTCTGACGTGCGATCTCAAGGATGTTGCCGAAGCTGTAGTTGTGAAATCTGCCCATCGCGGTAAGGTAGGCGGTCAGGCCTTCGGAGTGTCCCGCTTCAAGCTGTGCGATAAGAAGCTTGATGTTCTCGGCTATGACCTCTTTGGCGGTCTGTGCCTTGGCTGCGGTGGGAAGGGTGGAGACGTTGGTGGCGTTGGCGTTGCTGGTCTGGTTGCGGCTCATGGGTGTTGTCCTCGCGTTGGAATGGCTGTGCTGTGTTTGCTCACAAACACGCCTTGGCCCTGGCCCACGCCAGCAGGGGCGGCAAGTGCAAGAGGAGGGGTTCCCCACCCTTGAAGAGGAGCGACAAGCGGAACGGAAAGGGCGCAGCGAAGCGGAGGTCTGCACAAGCGAGTCGGGGTCCCCGGCGGGCGTTCTTTGCCCGATGGGGTGAGGAAGCGCGGAAGATTGGGGTGCCTCTTGCAGCGCGCCAGGGACGGAGTCCATCAGGAGGTCTGGTGACCTTGCATTAGCGCGTCAGCGCAGAAGGAATTGCTTGGCGTTTGCTTGTAGGGTGGGCGTTGCGGGCGGGAACGGCCCGCAGAAACAGTGACGTAAGAGGGTGCCGTCGGGAGCTGGCCGGCTCCCTAGGCAGGGGGAGACTTCCCCTCCGAAAGCTCGGTATCCTTAGAAACTGACGAAGTATTTGTGGTTCAGGAGGTGCTTCTGGTGTGTGGCCGGTATGTTCGTCGCAGCGATAAGCAGAAGATTGCGGAGTGGTTTCACGCGGAGCCTAGGCCTGCCGAGATGCCGATGCCGGGTGCGGATTACAACGTCGCTCCAACAACTCACCAGCCCATCATCCGTCAGAACAGAGAGACGGGTGGGCGGGAGATGGTCCTGGCACGTTGGGGACTGGTGCCCTTCTTCACGAAGGATCTGAAGGATGTGAAGGGGCTCTCAACCATCAATGCGCGTGCGGAAACGATTTTGAAAGCTCCGACCTGGCGAGAGCCGATGAAGAAGAGACGGTGCCTCATCCCTGCGAATGCATTCTATGAGTGGGCGCCGGCAGGGAAGCCACCGAAGCAGCCTTATGCTTTTGAACTCTCAAGTGGCAGCCTGCTCGCGTTTGCGGGTCTGTGGGACGCATGGAAAGACAGGGACGGGCACTGGTTCCAATCGTTCGCCATTGTGACGACAGAGGCGAACGAGCTCATGGCGTCCCTGCATCCGCGTATGCCCGTTATCCTGCACCCTCGCGATTACGATCGTTGGCTCGACCGGGAACATACGGAGCGGCTGCCCTTGGACTTATTGCGGCCATTTGAGTCGGAGGAGATGGAGATGTATGCCGCGAATCCCAAGGTCAACAATGTGAGGAATAACGGTCCGGAGCTGATGAGGGTCGCGGCCGCGGCTACGGAGAACGGGGAGTTGCCGCTCTGAGCCCTGAGCGGCTACTGCAAAGTGAGCAGGATTGGTGTGTGATCGGAAGGCTTCGGCTGAGCACGTGGTCCCTTGTCTATTTCACAACCCTGAATTCGTGAGCGGAGCGAGGGTGACACCAGAAAGTGGTCGATCCTAATTCCGCGATTGTTCTCGAAGGCTTGCCGAAAGTAATCCCAGAAGGTGAACTGTCCTCCATCTACATGCAAGGACCGGAAGGCGTCGGTATAGCCGAGGCCCAGCATAATGCGGTAGAGTGCTCGTGGTTCAGGTTGGAAAAGAGCATCTTTGATCCAGGACGCCGGCTTGTGGCAGTCGATTTCTTCGGGGATGACGTTGAAGTCTCCACCGATCACCGTAGGAACGCCCTCAGCCTTCCATTGACTCATCTTCGTGATGAGCCGCTCCATCCAGGCGAGCTTGTAGTCGAACTTCTCCGTGCCGATCGGATTGCCGTTGGGTAGGTAGATGTCGACGATGCGAATGCCGGAGATGATGACCTCGAGATAACGTGCATGCGTGTCCGACTCATCGCCGGATAGTACGTTGCCTACGGACTCGATCGGTAATCTGGAGACAATGGCGACCCCGTTGTAGGCCTTCTGGGTTACTGCGACACTCTCATAGCCCAAGCTTCTAAAGACATCGGAAGGGAACTCCGTTCCTTTGAGTTCCTGCAAGAGAAGGACATCCGGATTGCGGGCCTTCAGCCACGTCGTTACGTGCTCCAAACGTGCCTTGATCGAATTGACATTCCAGCTGGCGATTACGATGGCGGTCCCCTTACGTGATAATCCTTCAACGCCGTGAGGTTCGGTTCAGCTCGGCTGCTGCAACAGTTCCTTCACGATTGTCTCCCACTCGGCGCTGAGGTCACCTGCCTGGGTAGTACGACCCGCCCGTCGATACCAGTAGTTCGCGTTGGTTGTGTCGCCCTCGGCACGGTGGAGGTAAGCGTGGACCCAAGCTCCGTCACAACTCTCGTCCGACTGGGCGATTTCATGCGCCTGCTCCCACTCTGCTCGACCGGCGAGCCACAAGGCCCGAAGCGCGCTCTGATGGAAGCGGCCGTCGCTCTCGGCGAACTCTGCAATCGTCATATCGGTTCTCTCCTGCTTCAACTCAGCTCCTGCCGCTTACCGCCTGGACGAGAACCTGCAATAAAGGTGCCTGACCCTCTAGGATGCGCTCGCTACCCTCATTGATCGTGAACCAGCAAGCACGGTCGACCTCGGGAAACTCGATCTCACGGCCTGACCTTGGTGGCCATTCCATGCGGCAGAGATTGCTCGTCGTGGTGGACGGATCGCAGTCCCCTTCAAAGGCCCACGCGGTCACGATCTTGCCGGCAGATTGTTTCACCGAGCCAAGCTCAAGAAATGGTTCAGCGGCCTCGAAGCCGGTCTCTTCCTTGAACTCGCGGATCGCAGCCTCGAGAGGCTGCTCTGTTTCGTCATATTCACCCTTCGGAATCGACCAGGCACCGAGGTCCTTCTTAGCCCAGAAAGGTCCGCCCGGATGGACCAGCAGAAACTCTAATTCACTCTCGGCAAATCGATACATGACGAGCCCTGCGCTACGCTTTGCCATACCTTCACCACGATAGCTCTTCACCGCAAAAAGGGTTCAGAAACTCTCTATTCAGTCGTTTGAAATGAAGAAGTTGCTTCTCAATAGCCTACGCACCATAAGTGGTGCGCATTGACTTTGCACAGGATGGAAGAGCTATTCTTAGGTCGGTACAAGCGAATAAAAGGCGAAGGCAAAGCATGGGATACTCCTCACAAAGCGGGGTCTTGAAACGAGAGATTGAGGCGAAGCTTGCGTCTCGCATCCCTGCCGCTTTGTCGCCTCAGGCTCTTCAGGCTCCGCGCCTCATCGGCTCCGGTGTTCCCGAAATCGATGACCTGCTCGGTGGAGGTCTGCCGATTGGAGGAGTCTCGGAGTTCACTGGCCTCGCAAGCTCCGGTCGAACCTCGCTGGCTTTCGCTCTCCTCTCAGAAACAACTGCTGACTCTGCCTGCGCCTATATCGATGTGGACGACACCCTGGATCCGAAGAGTACCGCCGCCGCCAGAGTCAACCACAACAACCTTCTGTGGGTCCGGGTATCGGGCGGGACACCTGGACGTGCAACCGCCTCACCTTCACCTGTGCCAATCTCTCAGGTCGGTCTAGCAGAGGCAGTGAAGATGGTCGGAGGGCATTGTGGAAGCCATCATCCGCGAACCGAGACCAAGGGGCTCGATGCAGCGTTGGGGAAGATGCTGACACAGAAGTCAGAGGCCCGGCTTGAAAAGATGGAAGGTACTCCCGGCTATCCGAACCGAAAGCTGAGCCTTGCGGCTGCTCCCCAGGAGCATGTTGCATACGAGCACTTTAACGCTCGCCATGCGGACGAGTCCGACCCCATTCGACAAGCAGATCATCGCGCTGCCAATGAGGCCCGTGAGCGGGCTCAGGCTCCACTCCTTGTGAGTCCATCGGGCAGGAAGTCTGACAAACCCTGGAGCCGGTTGGATAGGGCAATTCGCGCAACTGACCAGATTCTGCAGGCAGGCGGTTTCCGCGTGGTCATCCTGGACCTTGCTTCTGTTCCACCGGAACAGGCACTTCGCATTCCTTCGGCAACCTGGTTCCGCTTCCGGCGAGCCGCACAGGAGAGTGACGCTGTCTTCCTGCTCCTTACGCAGGTAGCCTGCGCGAGATCGAGCGCGCTTTGCGTTCTCGAGTGTTCGGTTGGTGCAGCAAACACCTCAGGAAATTTGCTGAACGGCCTCTCTCGCAGAGCGGAAGTGGCTCGCCAGCGACTCAGCAGCCCATTTGCGAAGAAGGCTCCTGGCCGTGCGGTGAGCTGGGAAGCGACGTCCACCTGGATGCGGGCCGCGGGGAGATAAACGTGGGATACGCTGCGATCTACATTCCGGAGTTCCCGACCCTGGCCTGGCTGCGACTCGAGAGGAGTGCACGTGCCCATGCCGTTGCAGTGATCGACGGGAAAGCTCCGCTTGAGCGCGTCGTCTCGTTCAACCGTGCTGCGAAAGATCTGGGCCTGAGCCACGGAATGAGCAAGGTCCAGGCGGACACGTCAGGCCAGATCCTCTTTCACGAGCGCTCGCTCCCTGAAGAAAAGGTAGCTCTCGACGTACTCTTCGAAGCGGCCGAACGGTTTTCTCCAAGAGTCCAGATCATCGCTTCTCCTGTGAACGGCTATGCAATGGGGAAGCAGTTAGCCGCGGTACTCCTGATCGACCAGTCCGGCACTGAGACACTGTTCGGTGACGCACGAACTTATGCAGAGGCTATCCGGAAGGCGCTTCGAGAACTGGAGTTTCCAGCGAACGTTGCTGTCGCGCCGAACGCTGAAGCAAGCCTTCTGCTGGCTCGAAGCTATGCCGGTGTAACGCGAGTCGACGAAGGAGACGTGCAAGCGAGGCTCGCTCCGCTGCCGCTGTCGATGCTCAGCGTGGAAGCTGCAACACTTGCCACCCTGGGACGCTGGGGCATCCGCAATCTCGGAGAGCTTTCCGCCCTACCCGAGATGGCACTCGTGAGCCGGATCGGTCAGCAAGGGAAGCGCCTTCAGCGCCTGGCGGTCGGACGTGAAGATCATCTCCTCGTACCGGAAGATCCCTCGTTCGTTCTATCGGAGCATGTCGAACTGGAAGGTCCGCTTGAGTCGCTCGAACCGTTGCTCTTCATCCTGTCGCCAATGCTCGAAACTGTGTTGAAGCAGGCGATCAACCACGCCTATGCGTTACGAAGCGTGACCATCACGCTTGACCTTGAGAAGACGGCACAGCACCAGCGGGAGATCCGGCCGGCCGTTCCGGTACAAAGCAAAGATCTGCTGCTGAAGCTGCTCAACCTCAAGCTGCAGGCCGATCCTCCGCAAGCCGGCATTCTGGGCGTGACACTCACCGCAGAGCCTGCGGTCCCGCAGGTCTCGCAGCGTGGATTGTTTCAGGCGCAGTTTCCAGAGCCCGATAAGCTGGACCTGCTGGTTGCACGGCTTAAGGCCATTGTCGGCGAAGACAATGTAGGCTCGCCGGTCTTATCGAACAGCTTCTGTGACGACGAGTTTGTAATGGCACCGTTCCAGCCAAGTGGGGGAGCAAAGGTGACAATTCGCCCGAATGCGCCTCGCTCGGCATTGCGCCGCTTCCGTCCTGCGCAACCGGCTAAGGTCGTCCATCAGAATGCTGTTCCTCACCTTCTCTTCTGGCGAGGGGAGCGATTGGAACTTGGACCCGTAACCGGTCCCTGGCAATCGAGCGGCTACTGGTGGGATGGACGCCGATGGGAAGCCAACGAATGGGATGCAGTTGTAACCCAGCCGCCACAGGCTCTGCGATTGCGGCACGAACCTGGACTCGGCGTCTGGTATGTGGCAGGTCAGTATGACTGACGGCTACGTGGAACTTCACGGCCGCTCCGCATTCTCGTTTCTTGAAGGGGCCTCCATGCCAGAGGCGATGGCGCAGCAGGCAGCAAACCTGGGCATGTCCGCTCTTGGAATCCTGGATCGAGATGGCTTGTACGGAGCTCCTCGCCTGTACATGACCGCAAAGAAGCTTGGCCTTCGGTCGCACATCGGTGCCGAGATCTCGACCGTGGAGTTCGGAAGCCAAGTGCTTCCGGAGACCTGGCAGCCTCACACGATCCCGGAACGTCCGGTGCGGCTCTCACTTCTCTGCGAATCGCAAACGGGCTATAAGAACCTGTCGCAGCTGATCACCGGCTACAAGCTCCAGCAGAAGAGCAAAGGGGAAGGTGTCGCACCCTATCGCCTGATTCAGGAGCGGGCGGAAGGTCTGGTCTGTCTCACGGGTGGGGATGAAGGCCCACTGGCAGCCGCTCTCGCGCGAGGGGGTCTGGACGAAGGGCGCCGGGCTCTGGAATCTCTGGTCCGAACCTTCGGGCAGAACGGTGTCTACGTGGAACTGCAACGTCACCGTATCCGCGAACAGGAGGCTCGCAATCAGGCAGCTATCGCGCTGGCTCGGGAGCTCCACCTGCCGCTGCTTGCGACCAACGGGCCGAACATAGCGACAGCCTTCGAGCGGGAGGTGCTGGATCTCATGATCGCGATCCGGCATGGATGCACGCTCGATGAGGCCGGGCTCCTGCTGCAGCAGAACACGAACCGGCAGATGCTTGGAGCGACCGCGATGTCGGCCCTCTTCCGCGATCTGCCATGTGCCGTCGTTGAAACAGTAGAACTGTCCTCTCGGCTGCAGTTTGTCATGAAGGACATGGGCTACCAGTTCCCGCTTTATCCGATCCCAGAAGACGAGACGATGGACACTTTCCTTCACAAGCGCACGATCGAAGGAGTCGCTAACCGATATGGCTGCAAAGCCAGTGCGAAGCTGAGGAAGAAGGCCGAGAAGCAGGTAGAGAGGGAACTCGCCCTTATCGCGAAGCTTGGACTTGCAGGATACTTCCTGATCGTTTGGGACATCGTCGAGTTCTGCCGAAAACACGGGATGCTGGTGCAGGGAAGAGGCTCAGCTGCGAATTCGGCCGTCTGCTACTCGCTTGGTATTACGGCTGTCGATCCAGTCGGTATGGATCTGCTCTTCGAACGTTTCCTCTCGGAGGTCCGTGGAGAGTGGCCGGACATCGATCTCGATCTGCCATCAGGCGACGATCGAGAGCGAGCCATCCAGTACGTCTACCAACGCTACGGTCAGCTCGGCGCAGCGATGTGTGCCAACGTCATCACCTATCGCGGCAAGTCGGCTGCAGGCGAAACGGGCAAAGCGCTCGGCTTCGATGTCGAGACCACGAAGCGGCTCACGCAGCTGGTCGGCTCCTGGGAGTGGAAGGGTCCGACCGACACGATGGAGGAGCAGTTCAAGAACGCAGGCTTCGACCTCCATCATCCCCGGATCGCGAAGTACCTCGAACTCTCGATCCGTATGCTCGATTTGCCGCGTCATCTCGGCCAGCACTCAGGCGGGATGATCATCGCCGAGGGACAGCTTGCCTCGGTCGTTCCGATCGAGCCTGCCAGCATGGTCGGCCGCAATGTCATCCAGTGGGACAAGGAAGATGTTAGCGACATGGGCTTGATCAAGGTCGATCTGCTCGGCCTGGGCATGATGGCGGTCCTAAAGGATTGTGTGGAGCTGATCCCCCGGTACTACGGCAAGAAAATCGATATCGCTCAGATCCCGCACGACGACCCCAAGGTCTACGAATCGCTCCGCAGAGCCGACACGGTGGGCCTCTTCCAGGTAGAGTCCCGGGCGCAGATGGCCTCTTTGCCGCGCAACAATCCAGACAAGTTCTATGACCTGGTCGTTCAGGTCGCCATTATCCGTCCCGGTCCCATCGTCGGCAAGATGATGAACCCCTATATGGAGCGCCGGCAGGGAAGGCAGGAGATCCGCTACCCACATCCCCTGCTCGAGCCTGTTCTCCACCGGACGTTGGGAGTGCCGCTCTTCCAGGAACAGCTTCTGCGCATAGCCATGACAATCGCGAACTTTACGGGAGGTGAAGCGGAGGAACTGCGCCGTGCCCTCGGCAGTCGACGGTCGGCGGACAAGATGAAAGCCTTGGAACTGAAGCTGAGGGCAGGGATGGACGCGAACGGAGTCGGTCACGAGGCTCAGGAGGAGATCGTGCAGTCGATTAGTTCCTTCGCGCTTTATGGCTTCCCGGAGTCTCACGCTGCCAGCTTTGCCTTGATCGCTTATGCCAGTGCTTGGCTCAAGTTTCACTACCTCGGGGCATTCACGGCGGCCATTCTGAATAACCAGCCGATGGGCTTCTACTCGGCTGCCGTGCTGGTCAAGGATGCCCAGCGGCATGGGCTCCGTATCAAACCCGTCGATGTCCTCCGGTCCAGCTGGTCCTGCACCCTGGAAAATGACGATAACGGCAAGCTGTCGCTCCGGCTGGGTTTCCGGTACGTGCGTGGGATGCGGGAGGAGAGTGCAGTCGAGCTCGAAGCTGCGCGGGAGATGCGGCCGTTTACCTCAATTGAGGAACTTGCTCGGCGGGTTTCATCGTTGACCCGTGCGGACCTGACGACGCTCGCTGAAGTGGGTGCCTTGAACTCAATCGGAGAAGGCATTCACCGTAGAGAAGCGCTGTGGCAGGTGGAACGGGCTGGCCGTAAGCCTGGGCCGCTCCTTGAAACGCTGGACCGTGATGAGGAAGTCGAGTCGCCCCTGCGTGCGATGGAACCGCACGAGAGGATGGTTGCGGACTATGCCTCGACCGGTGTTACAGTCGGCCGGCATCCGATGGCGCACGTCCGTCAGCAGCTACGAGCCATGGAGATCATCCCGGCCAGAGATCTGTCGCTGCTTCAGCATGGCGTAAAAGCGCGGATAGCGGGCTGTGTCATCGCTCGACAGCGGCCTGGGACTGCTCATGGGTTCATCTTCCTGTCGATTGAAGATGAGAGTGGGATCTCGAATGCCATCATCGACCCCGATCTTTATGAGATGAACCGTGCCCTCGTGACGTATGCCAAGTTCCTGTTGATTGAAGGGACACTTCAGAACGTCGATAAGGTCATCCACATCCGGGCAAGACACATTGAAGAGCTCAACGTGACTGCAGCTCCCATGCAGTCGCACGACTGGCACTGATGAGCGAGCACATGACATCACCGCTTGAACGGGAGCCGCCGAAGGATTGGTGGCTGGAAAATGCCTGCCGGATCGCTGCTTTCCGGCTCCGAGATGCCAAGTATTTAAGCGCGAACACGATTCCAACGCGGGAGCAGGTCAAAGACAGCGTGGAGTTCGTGAGGTTGGTTTGGGAAGCAATCGAACGTTCTTTACGAGAACAGGAGACTTAACGCAGACACTGTGACCCTTGCCAGGACGTTGCTTATGGCTGGCGAAGAGGTGTCTCATAAGATTCCAACATGCGGTTTCTCGATAAGAACAAACTCTTGCTCCAGGAAGACTGGTACGGCAACAATGCCGCTGTCTGCTGCTTTTCGTGCGGCAAGGTGATACTTCAGACGGGACCTCACGAGTAACGATGGCTGCACCATTCCACATAACTTAGAGGCGAAATTGCTCGGGGTGAAGATGGGTGACCCTGCGTTCAAGATTCGGGATCTCATCAAGCGCGAGAAGATCACTCTCTTCTCCAGTAATTACGCGCTTTACGGCGACGTAAGTCACCGTGGTTCAGGTTCTTGGCTCCATGGTGCCGACGATTGAGACGTATTCCATCAATGAAAGCTTTCTCAATCTGGGCGAGTTCGGCGAAAGGGAAGTGGAACCTCTCGCGCGCGAGCTGCGCGAACGCGTGTTGCGCTGGGTGGGAATCCCTACCTGCGTTGGGATCGCCCCCACAAAGACGCTCGCCAAGGTTGCAAACTTCATCGCAAAGAAGCGTCCGCAGTATCGCGGGGTCTGCGATTTGCGGTCTGCTTCCGTTCGTGCGGCGCTGCTGCCCACTGTGCCGGTCGATGAGGTCTGGGGCATCGGGAGCGCATCGGCGGTAAAGCTCGCCAAGATTGGAATCCAGACGGCCGCCGATCTCGCCGCGTTCGACTCCGACAATGCGCGGGCGCTGATGACGGTGACGGGTGGCCGCACGGTCCACGAGCTGCGTGGGATCTCCTGCCTGCCGCTGGAGCTGATGGAGCCGACCCGGAAGGGAATTGCCGTCACTCGCAGCTTTGGGGCGCCGGTCACATCCTGGCAGCAGATGCGGGAAGCCATCGCGAGCTATGCCACGCGGACAGCGGAGAAGATGCGGCGCTACAAGGTAGCCGCAGAGAACATCTTCGTCTTCATGCACACGAACACCTTCAACAACGATCCGTTCTACTCGAATGGGGGCGTCGGCCCGGTTCGCAGAGACGGCCAACGACACGGGTGAAGTGGTCGCCTTGGCCGTGCGCCTCGGCGAGCGGCTATGGCGTGATGGCTTCCGCTACTCGAAATGCGGACTGATGATCACGGAGCTGCTGCCTGAGACCATCCGGCAGCCTGCCCTGTGGGGCGAGGTGGACCGTGAGAAGAGGGAACGGGCTTGGAGACCGATGGACACGCTCAACGCAACCCTAGGGCGCGATACCGTCCGCATCCTCGGTGCCGGTCCAAAGGATGCCGCCTGGAAGCTCAGGGCAGAGTACCGCTCACCACGTTGGACCACGCGATGGGATGAGCTGCCGAAGGTACGCTCGAACTGAGGACGGGAACCTAGGTCTAGGGCTTCTCACCAGATTGCAGCTATCTCTACTTCGAGATCATTAAATCCGGTCTAAACCGGTGCGGCTTACAGTGGACAATCCGGTATAATCCGGCATATTAGCCGGTATGATTAACACCGAAACAATCCAGCTCACGCATGAACTCCAGGCGCTGTTCTCAGACCTTGATGAGTTCAAAGGCGCTTGGCGCGCCCTGAGCACCATTGCGCCGGAACGGCTCAAAGCATTGCGGCATGTCGCCACGGTCGAGAGCATTGGATCGTCCACTCGTATCGAAGGCAGCAAACTCACTGATCGGGAGATTGAGCGTCTGCTTGGAAACCTCGAGATCGAGCGTTTTGGAACCCGTGACGAACAGGAAGTTGCAGGCTACGCCGATGTTATGGAGACGGTGTTTCGGGCCTGGTCCGAACTTCCGCTCACTGAGAACCACTTCAAGCAGCTTCACCGCGACCTTCTGCAATTTAGCGACAAAGACGAAAGGCACCGCGGAAACTACAAGACCTTGCGCAACGATGTTGGAGCTTTTGACGCGAATGGCAAGATGGTCGGCATCGTGTTCGAGACGGCCACACCGTTTGACACGCCCCGCCGAATGACAGAGCTTGTCAGCTGGCTGAACGAGGCGCGAGAAGCCCGCCGCCTGCATCCATTGCTGGTCGTCGCAGTCTTCGTGGTTGTGTTCCTCGAGATCCATCCCTTTCAGGACGGTAATGGTCGTCTCAGCCGTATTCTCACCACGCTGCTATTACTGCAGGCGGGCTTCACCTATGTTCCCTATTCGTCTCTAGAAAGCGTCATCGAAGAAAGCAAGGAAGCCTACTACTTGGCTCTCCGGCAGACACAGGGTACGATCCGAACCGACTCACCGAATTGGCAGCCTTGGCTGCTCTTCTTCCTGCGTGCCTTACAGCAGCAGAAACGCCGGCTGGCTATGAAGGTCGAACGCGAAAAGGGCGCCCTCGCAACCCTGCCTGAACTCGCGGTACAGATTCTGGATTACGTGCGGGACCAAGGGCGAGTCACCACCCGCGACATGGTCAGGGAGCACGGCGCAAGTCCGAACACTCTGAAATCTACCTTCGGCTCGCTTGTTGATAAGGGCCTGCTGCTGCGACATGGCGCAGGTCGTTCCACTTGGTACGGAGTTCCTTGAGACTGTCAGACCCGAGCTTATGGCTTTCACGATTCTGAGACTTTCAGTTCTTTACCTTGCTTGACCCTCTGCTACCCCTTAAGAGGACTGGCAAATGCAGCGAAACATGATGGAGATTGCAATCGCGCTCCTACGCCGCTTTCGGCAATACGCGAAAGCCAGATGACCGCGGGTTCACCTACACGATGAGCAAGAGAGACCTTAGCGAACGCGATATCTGCACCAAGTACATCACTCCGGCCGTGAAGCGGGCAGGGTGGGACGAGATGACGCAGATGCGTGAAGAGGTAAGCTTCACCAAGGGTCGAATCATCGTCCGGGGTCGACTCGTAACGCGCGGGAAATCGAAACGTGCGGACTACGTACTCTATTACAAGCCCAACATCCCGATCGCCATCATCGAGGCGAAGGACAACAACTGTAGCATCAACGACGGCATGCAGCAGGCCCTCGAATATGCCGTGACGCTCGATATCCCTTTTGTGTTTTCGTCCAATGGGGATGGGTTTGTGTTCCATGACCGCACCGGTCTCAGCGATGACCAGGAGAAGACCCTGCGGTTGGAAGAGTTTCCTGCCCCCGATGACCTTTGGGACCTTTACCGCAGATGGAAGGGACTTTCACCCGAGGCCGAGCAGATCGTTTTGCAGGACTACTTCGATGATGGCAGCGGCAAAGCTCCACGCTACTACCAGACCAATGCCATCAACTCCGCCATAGAAGCCATCGCCAAGGGGCAGGACCGCATTCTGCTCGTTATGGCGACCGGCACCGGAAAAACCTACACAGCCTTTCAGATCATCTGGCGCCTGTGGAAGGCTGGCCGCAAGAAGCGCATCCTCTTTCTTGCTGACCGTAACGTCCTGATCGATCAGACCATGGTGAATGACTTCCGTCCGTTCGGTGCGGCCATGGCGAAGCTCAGCACCGGCAGCAAGACCATCGAGCGCCAAGACGGCATCGAGGTTGAGCTGACGCACGCTCTTGATAAGAAACGCCGCATCGATACCGCCTATGAGGTCTATCTCGGTCTCTACCAGGCCATCACGGGACCGGAGGAGCGCCAGAAGCTGTTTCGCGAATTCTCTCCAGGATTCTTCGACCTCATTGTGATCGACGAGTGTCACCGCGGCAGCGCCGCCGAGGACTCCGCCTGGCGCGAGATCCTGGAGTATTTCTCCGGGGCGACGCAGATCGGCCTTACGGCGACGCCGAAAGAAACGAAGTACATCTCCAACATCGACTATTTCGGAAAGCCGGTCTTTTCCTATTCCCTGAAGCAAGGCATCCGTGACGGCTTTCTTGCTCCCTACAAAGTCATTAAGATCCATATCGATGTCGACGTCGAGGGATATCGGCCGCAGAAGGGGCAGACCGACCGATACGGGTACGAAGTCGAAGACCGGATCTACAATACCAAGGACTTCGACCGAACCCTCGTATTGGACGAGCGCACAAAGATCGTCGCCAGAAAGGTCTCCGAGTTCCTTAAGGAGAGCGGCGACCGGTTGCAGAAGACCATCGTCTTTTGCGTGGACGAGGAGCATGCCGCGCGCATGCGGCAGGCATTGATTAACGAAAACAAGGACCTCTGCAGCAAGAATCACCGCTACGTCATGCGCATCACCGGCAGCGATACAGACGGGCAGGCGCAGCTTGGTAATTTTATCGACCCGGAAGCACCGTACCCCGTGATCGTAACGACCTCCCGGCTTCTATCAACCGGCGTGGACGCCCAGACCTGCCGCCTGATCGTGATCGATCGTGCAGTAGGCTCGATGACGGAATTCAAGCAGATTGTTGGCCGCGGGACGCGCGTTCACGAGGACACGAAGAAGTTCTACTTCACGCTGATGGATTTCAGGGGTGCAACGGATCACTTCGCCGATCCCAATTTCGACGGTGAGCCGGTGCAGATTTATGAACCTGGCGATGACGACCCCATCACTCCGCCCGAGGAGGTTCCGCCAGCACTTGATGACACAGACGATCCGGTGCCGGCCGAACCGGGCAGCGACGAGATGATCGTCGACAATCCCATCGTTCCCGATATCGCGATCACCGACGGTCCCGAGAGAAGACGTAAGGCCTATATCGATGGTGTCAGGGCCACGATCATCGCCGAGCGCGTCGAGTATCTTGATGAAAATGGAAAGCTCATCACTGAGAGCCTTCGCGATTTCACGAAGAAGGCTTTGAAGCGGCGCTTCGTGAGTCTGGATCAGTTCCTAATGCGCTGGAAGTCTGCCGAGCGTAAGCAGGCCATCGTCGAGGAGCTGGAGCAGGAGGGGCTTTCCCTTGAGCTTCTGGCCGAGGAAGCCGGCAAAGACCTCGATCCTTTCGATTTGATTTGCCACATCGCCTTCGATCAACCGGCACTCACACGCCGCGAGCGCGCCGACAACGTTCGCAAGCGCGATGTCTTTACGAAGTACGGCGAGCAGGCGCGGGCGATTCTCGAAGCGCTTCTTCAGAAATATCAAGACCAAGGCGTACTGAATCTCGACGACCCGAAGGTCTTGCAAATTCCCCCCATCAGTGCCATGGGAACACCCTGGCAGCTCATC
>JAABUZ0100005431.1_pt1 | contig 16733 bp, 17 predicted proteins | sample 5562091 | NCBI WGS metagenome assembly JAABUZ01 (sample SAMN12813069, study PRJNA571459) | rock metagenome | isolation source: Antarctica rocks | place: Antarctica: Victoria Land, Linnaeus Terrace sud | collected 2015-12-21
TGGCGCGTCCAGCGGGCGACGGAGGTGGCCTGGAGCATGCAGCACCTGCGGGGTGAAGGTCACCCGCACCCGCTGCAAGAGAAGTGCAACTGTAGTACTAAGCGACCGCGTGCAGGTGCACGGTGAGCAGCATGTCCGCCGGCTCTGCCGCGACGACGTCGTGCGGAATCCGGGGGTCGAGTACCAACACCGCGCCGGCGCCGAGTGGGTGGTGGGCCTCCGGCGTGGTCACGGTGAGCGCGCCGCGGAGAACGTGGATGGTCACGAGCCCGTCGGCGGTGTGCGTCGGCAGGCGCCCGCCGGCGTCGAAGGCGAAGACGACCATCCGCACCGGGCCGCGGTGCAGCACCGCCGTCTGCCGGTGGCCGTGCGGGGCCGCGGCGGCTGCGGGCTCCTCGCGGAGCGCGGCCGTCACGGCCGGGAGGTCGACGACGCGTTCGGGTCCCGCGAACCGCTCGATCGGCGGCGGGCGCCGACGCGCCGGGGTGTCGGGGGCATCATCAGAGGTCGACATCGGCGGCCTCACACCTCGACGACGAGGAAGCCGATCGCGCCCTTCTGCCCGTGCCCGAACCCGTGGTTCACGAACGGGAACTCGCCCGCCACGTCGGCCACGAGCTCGAAGATCATCCCGCCGCCCGGCGCGACGCCGAACGTCTGCACGCCGTGGATGGCGCTCCCGGGCGGCGCGCCGAGGTACACCGAGTCGAACTGCTCCCCCACGATGTGGAAGTTGCACGGGTGGCTCGGCCCCGCGCTCACGACGTAGAAGCGCACGCGGTCACCGCGCTTCACGCGGATCGGCTCCGTCTGGTACTGCCCGGGGCGGCCGTTGAACGCGACGATGTCGGGGTTCCGGTTGAGCATCTTATTGTAGTCGGAGCTCTGCACGCCGTTCTCCGCGGGGTTCAGGTAGAACTCGTTCTGCACGAGCACGAACTCCTTGGCCGCCGGGAGCGGTTCGGCCGGCGAGACGATGATCGCGCCGTACATCCCGGAGCCGAGGTGCATGAGCACGGGCGACGTACCGCAGTGGTACAGGAACGCGCCGGCGTAGCGCGGCCGGAACGTGTACGTAACCGATTCGCCGGGCATCACGGAGCGGAACGCCGTCTTCGGGTCGATCTGCGCGGCGTGGAAGTCCATCGAGTGTGGTAGCGTGCCGCGGTTCGTGAGCGTGAACTCCACCGTGTCGCCGACCCGGCAGTGTACGATCGGCCCCGGCACGTCGCCCTCGAACGTCCACGCGTGGATGACGGTGTCGGGGCGGATGTGGAGCGGCACCTCGCGCGCCTCCCAGTGCAGCTGGAGCGTGCGACCGGACGCGAGTGGCGGCAGCGTGGGGTCGTAGCGGCGATACGGCGGAGCGGCCGCCGCGCCCGCGGTACCCGCGGTCGTCGCGTGCGAGCCGTGGGCCTGCATCGTGTCGAGCTTGCTGTCGGGGTTCGCCACCGTCGCCCCCGGCGCGCCCCCGCCGGCCGGCTGATGTCCGCTATCCGCGCCGTTCGCGGCGGCGCCGTTGGACGCGGCGCCGTTCGACGAGGTGCCCTGCGGGCTCGGCGTGTTGCAGCCGACGAGGGCGACGCCGCCGAGGGTGGCGCCGAGCGCGGTGGCCTGGGCGAGGAACGCGCGGCGTGTGTTAGGCGGCGCGGCCTCCTCGTCGGCGAGCACGTCGGAGAGGAGGAACGAAGGGATCGGGCACATGACGGTCCTGGGGTGTGGAAGGTGACGGTCGGGATCGGTGCGCGAATCGCCGCTCAGAAGCGCTCGCCTTTGGCCTCGCGGAGCGCGCTGCCGAGGGGGCGGATGCGGGACCACATCGTGTGAAAGTAGAGGACGAGTCCGGCGGCCTGCGCCGCGGACGCGAGCACGATCGTCCAGCGCAGCCACGCCGCGCCGCTGCCCGTCGTCGCGCGCGCGAGCTCGTCCGCGACCCGCGCCGCCGTCCCGCCCGCGACGAGCCAGAACGCCGCCTCGGCGAGCCGCGGGTTGTAACGCGTGTCCTCCTTGTCGGGCCGTGGGAAGAGCCAGAGCGCGACGCCCTGGATCAGCAGCATCACGAACCCCACGAGGATCGCGTGCGTGTGCGCGCTCGTCGCGTGCGGCGGCGGCTCCGCGCCGTACAGCTCGCGCCGCAACGACGAGCCAGAGGCCGATCACGAGGCCGGCGAGGAGGAAGCCGACGGCGGTCTTGAGGTAGCGGCGGACGAGCGCGTACACAAGCGGCCTAACGGATGGGCGTGGATCTCGGCGTCGGCGTGGTCTGCACGCCGGAACCTGCCCGGCCCGGGCGCGGCGCGCAATCGGGCGACTCCCCCGGGCGTGCCGCGTGAGTCCCCCACGCCACGGTCGGCGCTTCCCCGACGACTCGGCCGTCCGCCCCCCGACACGGCCCCGGTGGTTGCCGCGCCCGTGTCGGGGTTTTCCTCACACTCTCGGGGGAGGCCGCCGACGGCGGGCCCGCCGGTCCACAGGTACACTCTTCCCCGTATGCCGCGCCCGGTCCCGCTTCCGATCGCCCCGGTGCCCGCGCCGCCGTCCGGGTCGGACGCGTCCACGGGGGCGGCCGTGCGCCCGGCTCCGACGCCGCCGCGTGGCGTGCGCGGCGCGCTGTCACGCGTCCCGCTCGCGGGCAAGCTCATCGGGGCGAACGCGCTCGTCGCCGTGGTCGCGACCGCGGCGATGATGGCGACGTCGACGCGGGCCGGCCGCCCGACCGAGCCCGGCGTCGTCGCGCTCGTCGTCGCGGCGCTCGGCGCGGCGCTCGTGGCCGGCCTCGTGCTCGTCCGCGTCGCGCTGGGCCCGCTGCACACGCTCGAGACGACCGCCGCGCGGGTCTGGCGCGGCGACTTGGACGCGCGGGTCCCCGAAACGCCGTCGGCCGACCCCGCGGTGGCGCGCGTGGGGCGCACGTTCAACCTCGTGCTCGACGGGCTCGCGGGTGTCCGCAAGCTCGTGGCCCTCTGCGCCGAGCTTGCGCCCGAGCGCATCGTCACCGATGCCACGGGCGGCCTCGAGCGCGTCTTGGTCGATGCGCTGCGCAAGGCCGACTTGCCGGTGGTGGTCGCCGGCCCGGATCGCGTGCGCCACTTCGCACGCGCCCTGGGCGTTCGGGCCAAGACCGACCGCATCGACGCGGCGGTGCTCGCCCAGTACGCGGAGCGGGTGCGGCCGGAGGTGCGTCCCGGGCCGACGGTGGAGGCGCGGGCGCTCGCGGCGCTCGTGGGCCGACGCCGTCAGCTCACCGCCATGCTCGCGGCCGAGAAGAACCGGCTCACGATCGTGCCGGCGACCGTGGCCGCGGACGTCCGCCTGCACGTGCGCTGGCTCGCGCGGCGTATCGTCCGGCTCGACGCGCAGATCGCCACGGCGATCGCCGCCGATGCGGACCGCGCGGCCGAAGCCGCGCGCCTGCAGACCGTCCCCGGCGTCGGCCCGGCGCTCGCGCACACGCTCGCGGCCGAACTGCCCGAACTCGGCCACCTCGGCCGGCGGCAGGTCGCGGCGTTGGTCGGGCTCGCCCCGTTTCCGCGCGACTCGGGGACGTTGCGGGGCACGCGGGCGATTGGGGGCGGCCGTGCGGTCGTGCGCACGGCCCTGTACCTCGCGGCGATGTCGAGCGTGCGCTGCAATCCGCCGCTCCGTACGTACTATCGACGGCTCGTCGACGCGGGGAAGCCCAAGAAGGCCGCCCTCACGGCGACGGCGCACAAGCTGCTCACGATTCTGAACACGATGGCTCGCGCTGGCACGTCCTGGAGCGCATCGCCACCGGCACCAGCTTGACAAGCGACCACAGTCGCTCGTTAGGCCGCCGCGCCCGCCGTCGCGGGGGTAGGTTTCGGCCGGAAGTTTCGGCCGGGAAGACCCTCCGCGTCTACCTCGACACCTCGGTGGTGGGCGGCCGCCTCGACCCCGAGTTCGCCCCGTGGTCGCTCGGCCTCGTCGCCGGCCTGCCGTCTCCGCCCGGTGCTGTCCGACTTGCTCGCCGCTGGACGTGGCGACCGCCCCGGAGGCCCTGGCCCTGCTCGCCGCGTAGGACCCCGCCGCGTTGCCCGACGGACAGCGCACCGCACCCGACGGCGGAACCGACGTCGCCGGGTACGAGACCGTAACCGGGACGCGTCGGTTCCCGGCATCGCAGGTGCTCCCTCACGACCTCGTGACCCGGCTCGTGCAGGCCCGCGTGGCCGAGCGTCGCGGAGTCCACGTGCAGTCCGACCACTTCGAGGCCCACCATGTCCTACATGCGCGGCGCGCACTACTTCTGGTCCGATGGTAACCAAATTTATCTCTGGGCCGCCGAGGGGTACGACGGGTGGGACCACTCCGGCTGGGCCGAGGGTCACGGCGCGGACGTGGACGCCGCCGCGGAGCGCCCGGTCCCTTCGCCGAGCGGCGTAGCGCTACCGCAGGCGGTCGCGGACGAGTACCTCGTGATGCGGTTGGCCGAACTCGTCGAAGACGGGACCGCCGCCGCGGCCGTCGACCCGACCGTCGCGCGCCAGAGCGGGAACGGCGGCGCCGCGGTGCTCGCGCGACTCGCGCCGGTGCTCCGGGCCGCGCTCGCGGGCCTGCCACCGCCGGGCCTGACACCGCCGGGCTGACACCGCCCGGCGCGTCGCGTTAGACGTCCCCCGCGCCCCGGACCAGCCCTTCGACACGCCGCGCCGGGTCGAAGTGCCCCGCCGCGAACGCGCGCACGTCCTCGGGCGTGACCGCCCGCACGCGCGCCTCGTACGCGTCCAGCTCGCCGAGCCCCTCCCCCGCCTGCCACGCGTCGAGCACGTCCCCGAGCACCGCCCCCCCGCCCTGCCGCGCGATCGCGTACGTGCCTAACGCATACGTCTGCGCCCGCGCCAGCTCGTCCGGCGTCACGCCGTCGGCGGCCAGCTTCGCGAACTCCGCGAGCAGCCCCGCGCGCGCCTCGTCCTCCCGCCCCGGCGAGGTCGCGATGTACGCGCCGAACGTCCCCGCCAGCCGCCGCGGCGCGCCGAACGCGTGCACCGTGTAGGCGAGCGACCGCCGGTCGCGCAGTTCGTCGAAGAAGCGCCCGCCGAGCCCGCTGGCGATGCCGGCGAGCAGCCCCGCGGCGATGCGCGCCGGGTCGCGCCGCGCCGCGCCCGGGAAGAGCAGCGCGAGCGCCGTCTGCCGCTTGTCGCGCGGCTCCGCGTTGATCACGACCGCACGCGGCCACGCCGGCGCGGCGAGCGTCGGCGCGTCGGCCATGCGCAGCGCCCCGAACGCGCCCGCGACCACGGCGGCGGCCTGCGCAGGGTCGACGTCGCCGACGACGGCGAGCGCCCACGCGCTGCCGTCCACGATCGCGCGGTGCCACGCGCGCACCCGCTCCGCCGTGAGCCCGGCGAGCGACGCCTCGGTGCCGCCCACCGGCCGCCCGTACGGGTGCCCCGCGAACGCCGCCTCGGTCGCGAGCCGGAGCGGCCAGCGGTACATGTCGTCGCGCAGCGTGCGCGCGTCCTGCACGAGCACCCCGCGCTCGGTGTCGACCGCCGCGTCGGGGAACGTCGCCCGCTGCACGACGTCGGCGAGCAGGCCGGCCGCGGCGGCGAAATTCGCGGTCGGCACCGAAATTCCCCACCCCGCGCTCTCCTGCCCCGCGCTCGCCCCCACGCTCCCGCCGAGCCGCTCCGCCTCCTCGGCGATCGCGGCGGCCGAGCGCGTCGCGGTGCCCTTCACGCTCGCCGCGGCGGCGAGCGCGGTGAGCCCCTCCTCGCCCTCCGGCTCGGTCACGGCACCGCCTAACGCGGAGGCGGCGAGGTGCACGATGCGCAGCCCCGGCTTCGGCACGACGAGCACGGGGACGCCGGACCCCGTGCGGAAGACGTGCACGCCCGCCTCCACGCGCTCGAGCGCGGGGGCGGGGGCGGGGGCGACGGCCGCCGGGGCGGGCGCGGGGGCCGCCGCTTGCGGCGGAGCGGCCGCGGCGCCCGCGATCTCGCCGAAGAAGGCGGCGGCGTCGGCCGCGACGGGCGCGCTCCCGCGCGGGCGGTACACGACGGCGGCGGCCGCCTCCGGCGCGAGCCAGCGGCGCGCGGCCTCCGTGACGGCCTCCGCCGTCGCCGCGAGCAGCGCGCCGTGGTACGCCTCCCCCCGCTCCCACCCGCCTAACGACTCCCACTCGGCCAGCCAGCCCGCCTGTCCCTCCATCGTCTCGAGCCGCCGGAGTGCGCGCGCCTCGAGGATGCGCCGCACGCGGTCGAGCTCGTCGCCGGCGACGCCCCGCTCGCGCAGCCCGGCGACCTCCGCCCACGCCGCGCCCGCGGCGTCGGCGAGGCGCGCCGGGTCGCCCTCCGCGTGCACGACGAAGATCCCGAGCTCGACCGGCGTGCTGTCGTAGGCCGAAACGGAGGCGGCCAGCGAACGCTCGCGCACGGCGCGGTAGAGCCGCGACGCGCGCCCGGTGCCTAACACCGCCGCGGCGAGGTCGAGGCGCGGCGTGTCGGGGTCGAAGGTGCCCGGGGTGCGCCAGCCGAGCACGAGCTGCGACTGCCGCACGTCGCCGTCGAGCTCCTGGTAGCGCGGGCCGTCCGCGCGCGCGCCGTCCTCGGCCGGCCCGCGGTCGCGCGGGACGGGCGCGTCGGGGAGCGCGGCGTAGCGGCGCTCGATCTGGTCTAACGCCTCGTCCGGGTCCACGTCGCCGACGACGGCGAGCACGGTGTTCGACGGGCGGTAGTAGGTGCGGTAGAAGCCGTCGACGTCGGCACGCGTGAGCCGTCGCAGGCCCTCCTCGGTGCCGATGCGCCAGCGGCGCACCCGGTGCCGGTCGTGCAGGAGGGCGTAGAGCGACTCGACCGTCACCGCCGACGGGTTGTCGAGCTTGCGCTTCGCCTCCTGGATGATGACCTCGAGCTCCTTCGCCAGCTCGCCCGCGTCGACGAGGGAGTGGGCGTAGGCGTCGGCCTGGATGTCGAGCCCCTCGCGGAACCCCGACGCGGGCAGCACGGCGTAGTAGCTCGTGTGGTCGTAGATCGTGTGCGCGTTCAGGTAGCCGCCCTCGGCCTTCGTCTGCTTCGCGATCTCGCCCACGCCGCGCCGCAGCGTGCCTTTGAAGAACATGTGCTCCAGCACGTGCGCGACGCCCACGACGTCGTCCGGCTCGTCGAAGTAGCCGGCCGCGACGTAGGTGTTGATCGCGACGACGGGGGCGGAGGTGTCTTGCCTCACGAGAACCGTGAGGCCGTTGGCGAGGCGGTGGCGGCGGACGGACGCGGGGTCGAAGAGCGGGGCGGCGGGCACGTGGGGGCTGATTACGTAGAGATGGAGCGGCGGCGGAGGACCGCGACGCCGCCCGCGAAGGCGAGCAGGCCGTAGAGCACGACGAGCAGCACGGCCATCGCCCCGAAGCGCACGACCTGCTCCGGATGCTGCCCCGCCGCGAGCGCCTCGAGCATCGCAATCACAGGCCCCTGCGGGAACAGCCACGACAGCGCGCGCGCCCCCGGCCAGTGCTTCTGCGCGGCGATGACGACCGGGAACCCGGCCATGATCCACGCCGCCGCGACCGGCGCGTCGAAGCGGATCAGCGTCGACGCGAGGAAGGTGACGCCCGCAGTAAGCAGGTACGCGCCCACGGCGACACCGAGCACGGTCCCGACCGGTATCATCGACCCGAGCAGTGCCGCGGCGAGTAGCACTGCGCCTAACACGACGAGCAGTGACCCGACGCTGTTGACGGCGAACGCCTGCAGGTAGTAGCGCACCGGCCGCACCGGCTTCGCGAACAGAAAGCGCTGCAGCCCGCGCTCCCGCTCGCGCGAGACGAGGCCGCCGACGCCGAGCAGGGCCGCGAGCGCGCCGCCCATGGTGAAGAACGCGTGCGCCATGCTGGCCACGTCATGGGGCCGCATCGGGCCGTAGCGGACCGTCCCGTCGTACGTGTCCGTCCGCTGGCCGTGCCACGCGAGGTAGACCAGCAGCCACACGCCAAGCAGCGCGCCGATCCCGAGCCAGCCGCCGCGGTTGCGCCAGAAGTCCCGCCACTGCCACCGCGCGTACCGCCGGAGGTTGCCCGACACGTCGTCCGGCGCGAGCGGCTCATCGTCGCCCACCTCGCCGTCCGCGACTGCCGGCACGAGCGCCCCCCGCCCCGCGCCCGCCGCCACCGCCTCCTCCCACAGCGGACCCCGCACGTCGTCCGCGTCCGCGAACGTTGCCTCCGCCCGTTCCCGCCGCCTCGCGTCGCCCGTCGCGTCACTCATAGCGCCACCTCGTCCAGGACGTCCCCGACCGCCTCGTGGAACTCGTGCTCCAGCGCGCTCTGCGCCGGCGCCACGCCCGACAGCAGCACCCCGCAGGCGAGCGCCTGCGCGAGCTTCGCGTTCAGCTCGGGCAGCCCCGCCGCGCGCACCGCCCAATCGCCCCGGCCTAACGGCACGACCTCGCCGAAGATCGCGCCGAGCCGCTCCGCCCCCGCGGCCACGGTGAGCCGCCAGAGCGAGGCGCGGGTCATCGGCATCACGCGCGTCACGTCGACCACCCGCTGCAGCTGCCCGCGGTCGAGGATCGCCACGCGGTCGCAGAGCCGCTCCAGCTCCTCCAGGTTGTGCGACGCGACGAGCACCGCGCGGTCCGGGCGCCGCAGCTCGGCCACGATCCCGCGGAAGCGGTTCGTCCAGAGCGGGTCGAGCCCGTGCGTCGGCTCGTCGAGCACGAGCACCCGCTCCCGCCGGAGCAGCGCCTGGGCGAGCCCGAGGCGCTGCTTGTTCCCCTTGCTCAGCTCGCGGAAGCGCGCGTCGCGCCTGTCGGCCAGCCCGAACCGCTCCGCCACCTCCTGCGCGCGGAGCGCCACGTCGGCGTCGCGCACCCCGGCGAGCACCGCGAAGCGCTCCAACGCCTCGCCCACCGTCCAGCGCGGCTCGACGTCGACCAACTCGGAGAGGTAGCCGATCCCGTACCGCTCGATGTACTCGCGCGGCGGGCGGCCGTCGACGCGCACCGCGCCCGCACTCGCCTCCAGGTAGCCGAGCAGGATCCCGATGAGCGTGCTCTTGCCCGCCCCGTTCGGGCCGGCAATGCCGAACACTTCGCCGCGCCGTATGGTGAGCGTGAACCCGACCAGCGCGTCGACCGCGCGGCGCCCGAACCGCGCGGTGTAGCGCTTCGACACGGCGTCGAACTCGATCATCGGCGCGGCTCAGGGCACGCGCGCGGCGCCGGTCGGCGCCGGGTACGACGCGGCGGGCGCCGTCGCCCCCGGCACCGTTGCCCCCGGCACGGTCGCCCCCGGCACGCCGCCCGCCGCGTCCGGACGGCACGTGCTCCAATCCCCGGTGCCCGAGCGCTGGAAGAAGCTCTGTGCGAGCGACACGTTCCCCGCGCGGACGAGCGCACAGCCGAGCCAGCCCATTGCGACCCGGTCGGTCGGGTCGGCCTGGACGGCGGTGCGCAGGTACTCGATGGCGCGGTCGGGGTGGTTGGTCTGCAGGAGCAACAGACCGACCTCGCGCCGCGCGAGCGCGCTGTTCGGTTCGAGGCGCGTGGCCGTCTCGAGCTCACTCGACGCGCGCGTGAGGTCGCCGTCCTCGCGCGCCATGCGGGCGAGGTAGACGTGCGGCAGCGCGGCAGCCGAGTTGGCGTCCGCGGCCTTCTGGAAGTCGCGCCGTGCGGCCTCGCGCTGCCCCGCCTTGAACTCGGCCACCGCTTGGTCGATCGTGCGCGTGCGGTTGCCCGCGACCAGCCAGTACAGCCCCGCGCCGACAATCGCGAGCGCGATCACCGCGCCGATGATCCCGGCGGCGAGGCTCCGCGGACGGCGCGGCGTCTCGTGGATGTGGACGGGTGTGCCGTCCGGCGTCGTCGCCACCGTCGGGAAGCTGCCGCTGCCCGTGGAACGCATCCCCACGGGGGGGGGCGGTGGTGGCACCGTACTCCGCGGCGGGGGCGGTGGGGGCGCGTACCCGGTCGGCGTCCCGGCCGTCGCCGGATCGGGGGGCGCGTACGACGGCGGCGGCGCGAACGGCGACACGTTCGGCGCGCCCGCGGGCGCCGGGCGGCCGACCGCGCTGTGCAGGGCCGTGTCGGCCGCGATGCCGAGTCCGAGCGCGGCTTCGAGCGCCTGGAACCCCGCGCGGGCCGCGGCCACGTCGTCGACCGTCGGGCGGTACTCGGGGAACGCCGCGCGGTCGGAGGCGGACTGGAAGGCGAGCAGGGCGTGCGCGTGCGGGTACTCGAGCACACCCCGCGTGCGGGCCTCCGCGACGAGTGCGGGGCCGGCGAGCCCCGACCCGCCGACCGCCGCACGGAGCGCGGTCTCGGTCGCGGCCCACGCGTCGCGCAGGTCGGCCGCGGCATGGTCGGGGGCGTGCTCGACGTCGAGGCGGACGACGGCGGGGCGCGCCACGTCGAGCGCGGCGCGGGCGGAGCGAAGGTCGGCGGCGTTCATTCCGAGGAAATCTTGCAAGGGCGCGACCACGCGCCGCCGGCCGAGTGCTACCGCACGATCCGCAGCAGCCCCGCGTCGGCGCTCCCGCGGATGAACGACTCCGCGTCGCGGGCCGAGATCCGCACGCCGGTCGACCGGTACTGGCGGCGCGCGACGGCGGCCATGTACTCGCTCACCGACGCGCCGCGCACCTCGTCCGCGCTCGCCTCGCGCAGCCGCGCGACGATCTCGTCCCACGTGCCGTCGATCTCGCGTCCTTCTTCGGTCACGACGCGGTGGCGCGTGGCCGGGGGGAGCGTCGCCGGCGGCGGGGGCGCCGCGTCCGCCGCCGCCGCGTCCGCCGTCCCCGCGAACAGCTCGAGCTGGTCGTCGCGCTCGGCCTGCTCCTCCAACTCCGCCAGCAGTTCGTCGATCGCGTCGGGCTCGCCGGCGAGTTCGGTCGCGCGCGCCTCCCAGGGCTGCAGGCGCTCGTCACCCTCCGCGACGCCGCGCACGGTCTTCAGCAGCTCGACCGTGCGCCAGAGACCGAGTTCGTCCCAGTGGTCCTCGGGTGCGGAGCGCTCGAGATGGCCGAGGGCGCCGTCGTAGTCCCCCGCGTCGTAGAGCAGGTTGCCGAGGTAGATGCGGGCCTCGACGTGGTCGGCGTCGAGGTCGAGGGCGCGCGTGAGTGCGGCCGCCGCGCCGTCGTCGTCGCCCAGCCGGTGCAACGCGTACCCGATGCAGGCGACGACCTCGGCGTTGTCGGGCGCCTCGCGGGCGGCGATCTCGAAGAAGCTCTTCGCCTCCTCGATCAGCCCCTCACGGAACAGGGCGCGGCCGATCTGGAGCATGAGCTCGACGTCGTCGTGGTAGCCGAGCTCGAGCGTGTGCTGGAACGTGCGCATCGCCGCCTCGTGCTGGCCGAACTTCATCAGCACTTCGGCGAGTCCGGCGAGCGCGTCCTCGTGCTCGGCGTCGAGGGCGAGGGCCTCGTCGAACGCGCGGCGCGCCCAGGCGAACTCTTCTCTGGCGAGGCGGGCGTAGCCGAGCCCGACGTGGAGCTCGACGGCGTGCGGGTAGAGGCCGAGCCCTTCTTTCAGGACGGCGATGGCCTCGTCGTACTCCCCTTCGTTGTAGAGCGTGTGGGCACGCTCGTCGTACTCTTCGGAGCTGAGGAAGGGGTCAGGCATTCGGGCGTTCTCTCCGCGCGCGGGTCGTCCGTATTGTACTGCACAGGGCGGCGGGCGTTCAACGGCGCAGCGGGATCCTACTGCGGCCAGAGTCGATCCAGCGCCCCGGGATCGATATCCTCGGGCGGTGTGTAGTGCCGCGAGCGGATCGCCCTCACAAAATGATCAGGCAGCACGAAATCGTGGTGCTCGACGAGGTGGGCCGCGCTGTCGGTCCACAGGAGATCCCCGTCCGACAGATACAATGCCGGATGGATCGGTCGTCCACACCGCCGGCAGGGCTGCTCTTCGACCTGCCCGACGAGGGCCGCGGGACTCGCGCGCAGATACTCGATGAGCGACGCCTTGTCCGGGGGCTGCCACGTCGGATCGGCGTGGTCCTCGATCGCGACCGGATGACCAAGGACCTCGGCCTCTTTGTCCCAAAAGCCGAACCAGGGCCGGACCCACTCAGCGGCGAAACGTCGCACGCGCTCGTTCATCGGCAACCCAATGGTGGTGTGATACGCTGACCCGCCGACGCCGTGGCGCCGGCGCCAGGTACGACGCGCCGCACGTCACCGCTGCCCGGGCGTGAAGTCGCCGAACGTGCCCGTCGGCGGTAGGACCGGCTCCCGGACCACCGTCCCGGTAAACGGGTCGGTCCGCGTGATCATCCCTGACACGTACATCCGGCCGGTCGGGGTCGCCCAAAGCACGTCGTTAGGCGCGCGAACGGGCACCCCGAGTGTGTTGGACAGGTGCTGCGCGAACGACCCGCCGCCCTGCCCCGTCGAGCACGACAGGGGTCGCACCGGCTGACCCGGCTGGTACCCAGGACTCTGCTCGATGAGCCGCGCGGCCGTGCGATGGTTGACCCAAACCGTCTCAGTCGTGCGATCGCACGACCTGGATGTTCGAGGGCCTACCGTGCGCGATGACGTCGAACTGCCCCTGCGGGTTCACGTCGGAGCGCCTCGCCGCGTTGACGGCAACCGATCGCCGCGGCGCATGAAGGTCGCGGTGCCCGGCGCCGCTCCGTCCTGCGCCGGCCCGAGCGGGATGCGCCGGATGACGTTCGGCCCGGGGGGCGGCGACGCGGGTTTGCCGAAGTTGCTCGTCGCGCGCGCCGCCGCGCCCTCGGCCAGGTTCGCCTTCACCCGCCCGGCGATCGCCCGCTGCTCGGACGCCCGCATGCCCCGCGGCCCCGCGACGAGCGCCGCGATCCCCGCCCCGCCCTGCAGCACGTCGGCCCACCCCGGCCCGAGCTGGTCCCCCACCCACCCCAGCCCCGCGTTCACCGCGGAGAACGCGGCCCCGACCGCGACGAACTCCACGAGCGCCACCGTCCCCGCGACCGCCACGAGCGGCGCCGCCGCGCCGATCCCGAGCAGCATCATCACCGTGGCCGCCTTCGTCGCCGTCGCCTCGGTGTCCTGCACGGCGAGCACCGCCTCCGTGGGGCCCCCGACCCGCACGTTCGGCGACCCCGCGGTGATCGCGGCCGCGCACTCCAGCCGGGCCGCCACCCGCGCGAACGGTCTGCCGTTGACGCGCACCGTCCGACTCCCCTCCGCCACGCGCGCCATCGGCTTCGGGAAGTGGTGCGTGCTCAACAACCCCGAACACGAGGCGACGTAGTCCAGCCCCGCGCGCACCGCCGGCCTGCCGTTCACCCGCACGTCCGGCGACCCCTGACTCAGCACGCCCGTCGTCGGGTTCGCCGCGCCCATCACCGCCTGCAGCCCGTGCGCGAGCTGCCCCCCCGAGAGCGCGCCGCCGCCCACGACGCCGGCGAACGCCGCCACCGCCAGCCCGCCGGCCCGCCCGTGGCGATCGTCGCGCCCAACAGCGCGGCCCCGACGACGGCGCCTAACAGCGCGCCGCCGATCATCCCGGCCATGCCCCAGTCGTGGCCGACCGGGGCGCCGCGCCGCGCCGCCGCCTCGGCCGACACGTCGCTCCGTTAGGCGCTCGGCCGCCCGCCCGGGGCGTCGCCGCCCGGCGTCGGGCCCGGCGGCATCACGATCGACGGTAGCCCCGCGCCCGGCCGCCACTGCACCCCGGCCGCCACCTCGGCCCACAGCCCCGCGTACTTGTCGAAGTCGTCCGCGCGCGCCGTCAGCGTGAACACCAGGACGCGGTCGCCGAGCCGGACGAACGCCTGCCGCTGGCGCACGCGCTGCCCGTCGGGCAGCGTCCACGCCGTGTCGACGACGAGCGCGCGACGCCCGCCGACCGCCGCGGCCGACCGGCCCACGCACTCGAACTTCGTGAGCCGCCGCGCCGACTCGACGAGCTGGCGGTCCGCGTATCGGTCCAGGAACCCCTCACCCGCCGGGAGCTCGCGAACGGCTTCGTAGTCGCGCGTCACGACGAGCGTCGCCTCGCCCACGCCGCGCGGGTCGCCCGGGCGCGGGAGGACGTAGCTCGTCACGCTCTGGTCCTGCCAGCCGTGCGGCAGGGAGAGCTCGGCCTCCGACAGGTGGTGCCTGGGCATCCGCGTGACCCGCGCGTCAGTTGATGTCGACGGCCGCGCCGTGGATCGTGTGTTGCCCCGCCGAGAAGGTCGTGAGCGCCTCGTCGGCGGCGACCACCACGCGCACGCCGTGGAGCAGGATCGTGCCGTCGGCGTCGAGCGTCAGCGCGCTCGCCCCCACGCGGAGCGTCAGCCGCGAGGTGGCCTCGATGACGACCTCGTGACCGCCCTCGGCCCGCACCACGATGACCTGCGGCGGCGCGCTCCCCGCCGACGCGTCCGGGGAGGCGTCATCGCCGGACGACGTCGTGGTCGACGCGAGGGCGTGGTGGCGGAATCGGGCACGGGACGGGGATGGCCGAAGGTGGGCGTTGGATCGACCCCGCGCGGGGCGCTCTCCCCGCCAATGCTAGCCAGATCCGAGCGCCGCCGCGATCTCGCCCGCGAGCCGCGCGTTCGCCTCGAGCAGCGCGAGATTCGCCGCGAGCGACCGCCCGCCCGTCGCCCGCTGCACCGCGCCGAGCAGGTACGGCGTCACCGCCGCCCCGGCGACCCCGTCGCGCCCCGCCGCCGCGAGCGCCTCCGCCACCGCCCCGTCGACGACGTCGGCCGGGAGCGCCGCGCCCGCCGGCGGCGGCTGCACGACGAGCACCGCCTCCGAGCGGCCCAACGCGCGCTGGTGCCGCCAGAGCGCGGCCACCTCGGCTGCGTGCTCGACCGTGTGCGGGACCGGGAGTCCCGCGTCGGCCGTAAGGAACCCGGGTAGCCGCGCCGTCCGGTAGCCGACCACGAGCACGCCTAACGTCTCGAGCCGCTCGAGCGTCGCGGGCAGGTCGAGGATCGACTTCGCGCCCGCGCAGACGACGACCATCGGCGTGCGCGCGAGCTCCAGCAGGTCGGCGGACTCGTCGCGCGCCCAGCTCGCGGGCGTCGCCGTGGGGAGCTCGCGGTGCACGCCGCCGATGCCCCCCGTCGCGAACACCCGCAGCCCCGCAAGCCGGCCGATGGCGAGCGAGGCGGCGACCGTGGTCGCCCCGTCCGCGCCGGCGAGCATCGCCGCGGCGAGGTCGCGCGCGGAGACCTTGCGCACCCCGTCGCGCGCGAGGAAGCGTTCGAGCTCGTCCGCTTCGAGCCCGAGCGCGGGCGTGCCGCGCACGACGGCGCTGATCGCCGGCTCGGCCCCCGCGCCCCGCACGGCGGCGACCATCCGCTCCGACGCCTCGCGGTTCGCCGGGATCGGCAGCCCCTGCGCGAGGACGGAGCTTTCGAGCAGGACGACCGGCCGTCCGGCGGCGCGGGCCGCGCGGACGGCGGCGGACTCGCGGACGACAGCCGTCGTCATCCCGCGCGGGCGCGGGCGCGCGGGGTCCGCCGCGCGCGCGGGCGCACCGGCGCGGGTGCGGCGGGCGGGCGCAGGCTGTCGGGCACGGCGGGGGCGTTGAAGATCGAGCCCGTGCCCGGCGCGGGGATCGGCGCCGGCGGCGCTTGCGCGAGCGCGCCCGCGGCCGAGTCGACCCAGGCCTGGATGTCGAGGCGCTGGCGCTCCTGCGCGGGCACCTTGGCCGAGGTGCGTCCGACGCGGACCGTGCTGTCCGGCGCGGTCGAGTCGCGGGCGGGGCGCACGGGGCGCGGCCGGGTGAGCACGCCGGCGACCTGCGCGCCCGCGGGGGCGAGCAGTACCGCCGTGAGCACGGTTGAGCCGGCGGCCATGGCCGCGGCGAGGGCGAACGAGCGAAGCGTGGGCGGGTGCAGCACGGGACGGGTCACGGCGGGGGCGGCTGGCGGACGGGGGGCGGCGGCCACGCGGCGGCGATCCGCTGCCCCATGCGCGCCATGAGAAGCTGCGGCTCGGTGTCGAGGGTCCAGCGCTGGTCCTGGTTCTCCTTCGTGAACACGCAGGCGACGACGCGCGACTGCAGGTACCAGAGCGTGCACTCGGTACGCGCGTCGTCGACCGCGCCGGTCTTGTGCGGGGCGCGCACGCCCTCCACGTAGCGCTGCAGGAGCTGCTGGTCCTCGTTGTGTGCGAGCACGTCGAGCATCGCCGAGTCGGCCGCGGGGGCGACGGCCTTGCCGTTCGCGAGCATGCCGAAGAGCGACGCCATTTCGTTGGGCGTCGTGACGCCGAGGCCGTACTTGACCGAGCTGTCCGGCGCGACGCTCGCGATGCGGAGGTACACCTTGGAGTGCACCTTCGTGTGCGGGAGGCCTAACGCCTCCATCTTTTGCCACACGCGCCGGATGACGACGCGGTCGAGCAGGAGGTTGGTCGCGGTGTTGTCGCTCGTCGTGCTCATGAGCCACGCCGCGTCGCGCACGGTGACCGCGAGGCCCGGGTGCATCCACTGCAGTTGGCCGCTGCCCGGCACCTGGTCGATTTTGAGCACCGTGAGCGGGTCGTCGAGCGCGAGCTGCTTCTTCTCGACGAGGTCGTACACGGTGACGAGCACCGCGACCTTGATGAGCGACGCGGTCGGGAACGTCTCGTCGGCGCGCCGGTCGACGCGCTCGCCGGTGTCGAGGTTGCGGACCGCGTAGCCCACGACCCCGCGTCGCGCGCCCTCGTACGGCGCGACGAGCGAGTCGAGCGCGCGGCGGAGCGCGCCCGTGTCGGCGCGGGCCGCGCCGGTCGCGGCGGCGCGCTGGGCCCGCGCGGGCGCGGCCGCCGCGGCCAGCACGAGCGCCGCGGCGACCGCGCGCG
>JAABUZ0100005433.1_pt1 | contig 16723 bp, 16 predicted proteins | sample 5562091 | NCBI WGS metagenome assembly JAABUZ01 (sample SAMN12813069, study PRJNA571459) | rock metagenome | isolation source: Antarctica rocks | place: Antarctica: Victoria Land, Linnaeus Terrace sud | collected 2015-12-21
GACGCGGCGGGGCGCAAGGCCCGACGCAGCGGCAGGGAAGCGGGCCCTGCGTCCCTAACCTCGGCTCTCGATGGCCATCGTCGAACGTCATGCCCGTGCCCGTGCCCGCGACCGCGCCGCCGCGCCGCCGGATCGCGTCCCGGACGGTCGTGCTCGGGCTCAAGCGCGGCACCCGGCACCTGAAGGTCACGGTGACGCGGGCGACGGTCTCGGTGCCACAGGTCGAGTCCAAGGTCGTCGACTCCTGCGCGACGCCTCACCGGGCCTCCACGAGCCGTTGCGCCTGAGCGTCGGCGCGATACTAGCCGAGGACGACGAAACAGTGGCCGCTGTGCTTCACCGCGCCGATGCAGCGATGTACCGCGCGAAAGCAGCTTCCAAACAATCCGCCGCTACGTCGAGCAGCTAGCGAAAGCCAGAACCCCCCGCGTTACCAAAGTTTCTAACGCGCCCGAGAGGATTCGAACCCCTGACCTTCCGTTCCGTAGACCCTTCTAGAAGTAGGTGTTTAGTCTGTTTACAGGACTTTCAGTTGGCTGGCCGTCTCACGAGAGACCTCACTTTTGCTCAGTTCGGGACATGGTTGGGGACACGGGCCTGACGGGTGCGGCCTGCATCCGACATCCGCAACTGTTAGGAGCCGCCGCCTGCAGCCCGGAGCGGCAGCCGATCTCCGCGGCGCGGAAGCCGCTCTGCGCTACTCCTCGGGCGTCGCCTCGCTCACGCGCACGTCGATCAGTCCTCCGGTGGTCACCTGCGTTTCTCCTTCGCGCCCGATGATCGTGGAGACGCCGATCGTCGTCTCCAACCTGTGCCGGACGCCCTTGTTGGCGCGCGATAGGTCAGACGGCTCGTTCACCTTGGCCGCCTCCAGGTGATCGAGCCAGACTTCCAAGGCGGCCGTGCCCAACTCTATGGCTGCTGTCGCGGCCAGGGTGATGTCGAGCTTCTGGCCGGCGAAGGAGATGACTACGTTGTCTGACTCCCAGAAGCTGTGAACAATCGGAGCTGCGCGGCCGGGGACCTTGACGTGCTTGCTGGGTGCGTCGAGCAGATACTCGTCGAGGTGCTCGTAGAAATCGCGGAAGCGCTTTGCCTGCGGCGCACCCCTCTCAAATGCCTCGCGTGCCGCGGCCAGGCGAGCGTCGGGAACGTGCTTGGCCAGCAGGTCCGCGAACAAGAGGATGCGCCGAATGGCCAGGCAGAGGAAGTAGACGTCGGCATGGAGCTGATCCTCGGCATCGGGACTGTCGGACTGTTGGTCCTCGTTGGGCGTGCTGTGCAAGCGGTGACGCCAGTTGGCCTCGCGCACGCGTTCGAGTTGCAGGGCGACGGCCTTGGTCCAGAGGGCCACGCCCGAGCCGGGACGCTTCTCGATGTCATAGAGATCCTCGATGCGCGAGGTAGACGCCATCAGGTGTGTCCTCCGAGCGTGTCCAGGAGATTCAGCGCCACCGGCCGAGAGGCAAGGGCCCAGGAGCGATCGACGTGGATGGTCATGCGTGGTCGCAGAACTCGCGGATGCCGGCGACCGCCCGTTCGATGCGGGTGGCGCTGACGGTCTTGCCGCGGCCGTGGTTGGTCTCGTTGCGCAAGGCGATCCAGCCTGCGATCTCGGCGCCCCAGCTTTGGTTGTAGGCCGGCTTCGCGCGCAGGGCGTCGTTGAGCGCCGCTAGATGCCTCGGCCTGCCCTGGACATCGGTTGCATCGACGCCGTGTTCGTTGGCAAGCTGGCGGAGCTTGTCACCAAGGGCCTCTTCGACGGCTGCCGTCATGGCCTCGACTTTGGCGTTGCGCTCCAACTCGACCATCGCCCGGTCCAGCGGATCGTCGCCGACTCCGGCTACGGCTCGCTGACCTTCGGCCGTGACCGAGACATCCGCGATGCCGGTTGGGCCAGGTGATCCGGTGAGAAGCCCGGCCTCCAGCAGCCGCGTTGCCGCCAGCCAATCGGCGTACTCGTCGTCGGTCGTGCCGCCGGTCGTGCCGAAGACGAAGCCGTGGTGCGGTGGTGACTCGAGCAACTGTCTTAGTCGCAGCAGGTCGCGCTTGCCCCAGACACCGTCGTCCCAGCTGCCGGGTAGGTGTTCGCTACCGGCGGGTGGCCACTGGCCGATGGCTCTAAGTCCCGCCAGGCTGGGGCGCACGAACCACCAGGCCATGCTGCCATCCCCGGTCGCCCGGTCCTGGACTTCAATGAGGCCTTTGGCCTGAGCTTGGCGCAGGGCCAGGTCGAGCTTCTTGGAGTTCCAGCCCTCGGGAGCCTCGACCGCCTGCGGGTCGATCAAGGCCAGCTCCAGCGCGGTCCGCGCATCGCAGTGAACGATCGCTCCCACGGCGTCAAGGAGCTCTGAGTTAGTCACGGGCGTGGGTCGAAGATTCCCGCTGCATCAGTCCGGTGGCTCCTGCCAAGCAATCGGTCGCGCGCGTCGCCGGCGCCTTCAGGGTCGACTTAGAAGGGCTTGTAGCTGATAGCACCGCTCACGATCTTCGCGTTGAGGTCATAGAGCCTACGATTGCGCTCAGGCGTGTCGTCGAGCACCGACGCTGCCCAGCCGTACGCATCGGCCACTGCCAGGTCCAGGTCGTGATGAAGCAAGCGCAACGCGTCGAATGCACCGTCGGCGATGCGGTTGTAGAGCAAAGTGAGGCCGATGTCGTGCTCTGCGCAGAGCGTTCCGCGTAGGGCGATCAGCTCGGCGGAGAGTTCGCCGATGCGAGCGCGGTGGGATCCCGATGCCTGGGGCCAAGGAAAGGTCTCGAAGGCGCTGCTGGGGGTATAGCGAATACGGTCTTCGAAGGTCGAACTTTTCTTGGCGGCCCAATCCGTATGGACGCGACTGGTAAGGACGCCCATCGCGTAATCGGTATTGAGCGCGAAGACGTTAGTGGCGTTACTTGGTCGCCAGTCCGGCTCGCACCATGTGAACAGGATGCGCTTACCGGTCGCAGTGCCTGCGATGAAACGGTTGAGCCCCGACGTGGCCGCCGCCAGCTCCGGACGAGGCCGCCACAAACGCCACCATGAGTGCGCGAACACCGGGTCGCCGTCCCGAGCGGGCTTCACCCGCTCTCGGACGATTTCAAGCGCTGCTGGAAACTCCATCGCCGCCTCGAGCGACATCACGCCGAAGTCGACGATGAACCGAGACGGCCGCTGAGACACGCCCGACGTGATGTCTTGGCCGCCAAAGTAGGGACGAACTGCGAGCCGATAGTCGGCATCGCTGCGAGCGCGGAGCTCGCTCCCCTCCTCGTAACTTATGACAAAGCCGTCGCCCCGTGGGATGACCCCCTGGAACGCTCGTCCCCGGTTACCGGGGATGACCGGCACGTCGGCTATCGGGACGGTCGACGCCTCGAGCGCCGTGTCGATTCCCTCGACGAGCACCTCGTCGAGCGTAAAACTCTGCCGAAGTGCGGCTGGTTCGCGAACCCAGTTCACAATGCTCACGTCGACGGCTGCTTCGCCTGGCCAGTCCTGCGTCGATACGGCGTCGGTGATCACGCCTCCGTGCTCGACGACATAGTTGAGGCTCGCCGAGCGCGCCCGGTTCTGTGAGATCGAGTTGGTGCCCACCAGGCCTGCCCGCTGCCCTGGGGCTAGGTGCTCGTGCGCCTTGCGGAACCAATACACGCAGTGGTCCTTGACGCCGCAGCCGAACTCACGCTTGAGCCATTCCACGTAGTCGTCGCCGAGCAGGCTGCGTAGATGACGGTCACCGTGGAACGGCGGGTTGCCGATGATGACGCTCGCGCGGGGCCAGTCGACTCGCAGCGCGTCCGCGGCTTGGATCCCGGACAGGTCTTCCAGTGGGAGCGTGGCTTCGTCGAGGTCGAGCTCGTCGACGGCCAGCTTGTGAGCCATCCACAGGGTCACGCGCGCGAGGGCGGCCGCGAACGCGTTGATCTCGATCCCCTTGATGTTGGTCAGCGGGAAAAACGCCGTCAGCGCCCCTTGGTCCGCCCCGCGCCGGCCCTCGGCTGAGCGCAGCTCCCTTTCCTTCTCGTGCAGCCGCTGCTCGAGGCGGCGTAGTTCCCGGTAGGCGACGTAGAGGAAGTTGCCTGAGCCACAGGCCGGATCGAGGACGACGAAGTTGAGCAGCTCGTTTTGGAGCCGGCGGACGTGGGCGACGGTCGACGCTGCCTCGATGCGCTCTCGCCAGGGGTCGACGATGGTCGGCTTGATGACCTTCTGGATGTCGACCTCGTGGGTGTAGTGCGCGCCGAGTGCGTGCAGGGCCTCCTCGCCGAGGGCGCCTTGGAGAAGCGAGCCGAAGATGTGAGGCTCGACCTTGCGCCAGTCGTACTCGCACGCGAGGCGCAGGGCGATCAGCTCGTCTTGCTCGAGATGCAGACGGGCGGGGTTTTCGAACAGTCCGCCGTTGACGTAGCGCGTGTTCGCGTACATGCCTCCGCCGGGTCGCGGGCCGGGCCGGTTGAGCCATTCGAACAGCGCGCCGAGATCATCGGCGCTCGATCGCTGCGGGCTGGAGATGAGGTCGTCGACGAGCTGCGTGAACAGGTGCTCTTCGAGCTGGCCGAGATCCTCGGCGAACATGCACCAGACGGATTGCAGGAGGAAGTCGCGCAGCTCGTCGGGGCCGGCGGCGCGGCGGTCGCCCAATCGCGCGTATAGGTCGGTCATGAGTCGCACCGCTTCGCGGGTCACTGCCTCTTGAGAAGCAACGAAGACCGGCTCTCGACCGGCGAGGAACATGAGTGCGTCGACTCGGTCGGGGAGCTCGAGGAGCTCGAACTCGGCGCGCGGCTCGTTGGGGTAAGCGCCTGGCTCCCACACTTCGAAGCGATGGAACGCCGAGAGGACGACGTAGCGGGGCGCCGGCACGTTGTGCGCAGGGTCGGCCGCGTTACGCCAGTACCCGAGGGCCTGCTCTCGATGGGCGGGCAGGCGCCGAGCCTCGCTCGGACGCTTCATCTCGATCAGGCACCGTCGTGGCCAGAGCAAGTCGAGGAACCGCCCCTCCTGCGCCTCCTCGAACCGAGCCCCAGCATCGAACCGATCGGTGCCGTAGCAGCCGAACAGCTCATTGAGGAATGTCTGGGCCTCCGCCCGCTCGCTGCCCTCGTAGAGACTCCACTTGCGCGCAAAGTCGACGAGGTTGCGCTGGATCTCCTCGCCCGTCATCGCGGGTCGAAGTCGATCAGATGGCGAGCTTGAGCGTCGAGTCAGACACGGCGTAAAGCGTGCCCTGGGCGAGCTTGCGATGCAACGCGTCGAGCTCCTTCTCGGTCTCTCGGAGCGCGGCGACGATGTGCGGCTCGGCTCCGTCCTTCTGAACGGCGTCGGCCGCGCGCTTGGCGCGAGTGCGAGCGTCGCTCACGTAGAGCAGGACCTTCTCGACCTCGCTGGACTGGCTCTCGGTCATCTAGAACCACCGTATAGCGTCAGCTGGACGGCGTAAGCCGCGTCGGACAGATAAGGCGCTGTTTCCGGGCGGCTTCTGCGCGAGTCGCCCAAAGCCGATTACGAAGTCCGCACGACTGTGGTCTTTCCCTGGTCTCGTGGAAACCGAACCGCGGCAAGACCACTTGCGGTTCAGCGCTCAAGCTCCCAGCCGCGATTCGCCTCCCGAGCGATGGTTCCCCGGTGCTGCTGGATCTCGTGGCGTAGTTGGCGTCGGTCGGAGCGCTGGCGTAGCTCTTGGGGGTTCTCTCCGAGCGCCTGCTCTAGGTCAGTGATGTTGTAGTGGTCGCGGTAGCGCTCGATGCGCTCAGCGGTTTGCTGCCAGCGCTCCCGCGCGTCGAGGCGTTCGGGAACGGGTCCAAGGGCGGCGGTGACGTGCGCGGGCGGGTCGATGAGAAGCGCGAGGCGTTGTACGTGGTCGCGGTGGTGGAGCTCAGTAGTGAGCGCCGCGGAGCGAGCGAGCTCCGGCTCGCTCAACTTCAGGGGGTTTTGTTGGCGCTGATCGAGCCGGTTGGTGTGAGCGTCGAGCTGGTCGAGTCGCTGGTGGGCGTGGTCGGCGATTGCCTGCTCGCGCGCCGCGGCGGGCCGGTCGCCCCGCTGATCGGCTTCGTGGGCGCGGCGGCTCGCGGAGTCGAGCGCGCCGTGCGCCTGGCGGCGCTGGCGCTCGAGCGCTTCTCGCTCGCGTTCGTCGATCCGCGCGTTCGTTGCTCCGCCATGGCGCTGGGTGAGCTCGGCGTGTTCGCGGCGCAGGAGCGCGGTGGGCTGGCCGGCGAGGTCGGCGTGCGGGCTGGTGGTGTCGATGGCGAGTTGTTGGCCGCGGCTACGTTGAAGCGCGCGGGTGAGGGTCTTGAGCCGGTCGCCGGGGGGTTCGGCGGGGGCGATCTCGTCGCGGTCGTTGGTGGGGGCGGTGAGGTAAAGGTGGTTCTCGGTGCGGCCGCGGCTGAGCGCGACGTATCCCCACTCGCGGTAGAGATCCTCGCTGCCCAGGACGAACGCGCGGCCGGTGGTCATGCCCTGCGCCTTGTGCCCCGTGATCGCGTAGCCGTGATCGAGCGTCGGGCCGCCGCGGTCGGTGCGGGCGTCGAGGTAACTGGCCGGGAGCTCGACGGTCCGGCCGTCGGTCGTTCGCAGGGTGAGCGAGCGGTGTTCGAGGTCTACTGCGGTGATGGTGGCGCGGGTGCCGTTGAGCACGTCGAGGCGACGCGCGTTGCGCAACGCCACCACCCGGTCCCCGACCGCAAACACGCGGCCATCGACGTTGAGCTCGGTGTCGCCGAGGTGCCGCCCGGCGCGCATGCGGTCCCGGGCGCGCGCGTTGAGATCGGCGACGTCGTCGCGGCGGGCGGCGATCATCACCGCCTCCTCCCCGCTCGGGTCCTGGGTCGCGTCCCACCAGTCCGCGATGAGCCGCTCACGCACCCCGCCCGCGGTGTCTTCCATGACGAGGCGGCCGTGGCGGGCGTAGGCGGCCAAGGCGGGGGCGGCGGCGCCTTCGCGCAGGGCGGCGAGCGCGTCGCGCTCCCACCCCTCCCGCTGACGACGATTCTCCTGAAGTTCAATCCCGCCGCCGCGGGCGAGCAGGCCGCGAAAGACGCCGCCGGCGTCGATCTCCGGCAACTGACGATGATCCCCCACCAACACCACCTTGGTCTGGGCGCGGGCGGCGTGGTCGAGCAGCTCGCCGTAGGTCCGGGTGCCCACCATCCCCGCCTCATCGACCACCAGCACCGTCCGACCCTCGGCGAGCAACCCGCGCTCACCACCCTCGCGCAGCTCGCCAAGCAACGCCGCCAAACTCGTCGAGGGGATGCCGGCGCCGTCCTGGAGCTCCCGGGCGGCACGGCGCGCCAAAGCGGCGCCGATGACCCGGTAGCCCTCCGCCTCCCAACCCGCACGCGCGGCGTCCAGGGCGAAGGTCTTGCCCGTGCCCGCCGGCCCGACGACGACCTGCACCCCCTCCCCACCCGTGAGCAGCCGACGAACCATTCGGGCCTGCTCGCCGGTGAGCTCCGGCCGCGCGCTGAGCACCGCCTCAACCCGGTCGGCCGCCACGGTCCCGGCCTGCTCGTCGCGGCGGCCGCGCGACCCGTCGATGATCCGACGCTCGAGCGCAAGCAGCTCCAGCGTCGAGTACCGCCGCTCCTCAACAGTCGCGGGCACGACCCGGCCGTCGGCGCGGCGCACCACGTCGCTATGCGTCAACCCGCGCACATCAGCCGCCAACGCCACCACCCGACCGCCAACCAGCAGCTCGTCGGCGAGACCCTCGACCACATCCACGTCGGCGCCCTGGGGCAGGCGCTCAGACCACGCCTGCACCACATCGCGGCGCGTGAACGTCGACCGCCGCCCAGTCAACCCCTCCGGACCCACGAGCTCCTCAGCCACCGCGGCCACGGCGCCCGGGTCGAGCTCACGCGCCCGCGTTCGATCAAGGAGGTCTCGCAGCGCTCCAGGCTCCAAACCGAGGGTGCGGGCACGCTCACGCCACTCCTCCCCCAGCGACTCCGCCGCGACGCTGTAGTCCTTCGCGCGGCGGGTGTCCAGCGCCGCGACCTGCGCCGCCCTCGAGGAGCACTCCCCCCGCTCGGCCATCCGCTGCTCAAGCTCCGCCCGCCGGCGACTGAACGCCCGCAACACACCTGGCGAAATCCCAGTGAGATCGGCCTGCCCGCGCCGGACCGGCCCCCACTCCACCCCCAGACGCCGCGTCAACTCCGCCCGCAACTGCGCCTGATACAGGTAGCCGCCGGTCTTCGCGTTTACGTAGAGCCGGCGCGCGTCGAGCGCCGTCCACCGCCCATCCGGCCCCCGGGTCATGTTCGCCACCAACACATGCGTATGCAACTGCGGATCCCCCGCCCGGCTCGTGCGATGCCCGAACGCCGCCGCGACAAACCCGTTGCCGAGCACACTCTCCGTGCCGCCGTGACCGCGCCGAGCGACCGCCGCCTGGCGCTCCATGTACCCCAACGCCCCCGCCACCGCCGCCTCATGCGCAGCACGCACCTCCCGCGACACCTCCCGGTCCCCGAGGCCAAAAAGCACGCTCACACTCTTCGGCGCGGAGAACGTCAGATCGAAACCGGGAACGCGAACACCGCCCCGCGACAGTTGCGCCAGCGCCTCGCCGGTCTTCGGGTCCTCGCCGGTCAGGGCGCGATGAAGCAGCTCGCCCTCCACCCGGCTCCCCGATAGCTCGAGCTCACCGGCGGCGCTCCCGATCCACGTGCCCGGCGCCTCACCCGCGCCGGCGTAGTAGTCCTCAACCCCCTGGCCGACCGCCTCTAGGTAGTAGTCCGCCTGCCCCTGCCCGAGCTTCCCGATCGAGAGCACCCTCCCCACTCCGCAGCCCCAGACCGAATGGGGGCACCCAGGTGCAAGTGTGTGAGAAGTTTCTTCTTCGCGGGTAGCGCAGCCACCAACGGGCCTGTCTTGCCAGCACTGGTTGCGCTGCCGCTCCGGAAGCGGCCCGAAGGGACGCCACTCGTCGATCAACAGATCGACGAGAAGAAGGTTCATGTCGGAGCCGGAGGTCGCATTCGCGGCAGGCGATGTCTCAGGAGCCCTGTTCACCTTGCGTCGCGGAGGCGGATGGTTCGGCCCGCCGCGTCATCTCGTCTTGTCCACGGCACGCGCTTCGGTGGCGGATCGTGAGCCGCAGGGTGGCGGGACGCACAGCAGAGCGGTGGAGGACAACCGGCGGGGGGCGACTCGATGGGGTCGTACCCCGCGCCGGTTTCAGGCCTTCCCCGCCACGCGCAAGGCGTTCGGCTTGATGTTGCTCGTGCGTCGTGACGAAGACGGCGTCAGTGGTCGGCGTATAGCGTGCTGCGGCTAGTGAGCGTGGGAGTGGAGATCCGGCCGGTCCTGACGCAGGGCGACGTGGGGGCGTTCATCGAGCTGCCGTTCGTGCTCTACGCCGGCGAGCCGCGGTGGATCCCGCCGCTGCGCCTCGAGCGGCGGGCGTTTCTGTCGCGGCGCTTCAACGCGTTCTTCGGGGAGGGCGAGGCGCGTCTGTTTCTCGCGTGGCGTGGCGAGCGCGTCGTCGGTCGCATCTCGGCGCACGTAGACCACCCGTTCAACAACTTTCACGGCCGGCGCTGGGGCATGTTCGGGTTCCTCGAGCTCGAAGACGACCCTGAGGTCCTCGACGCGCTGCTCGGCGCCGCCGAGGAATGGCTGCGCGCCCGCGGGTGCGATCGCATGGTGGGACCGATGTCGTTCACGATGAACGACGAGTGCGGCGTGCTCCTCGAGGGATTCGAGCACCCGCCGGTGATCCGCACGCCGTGGCAAGCGCCCTACCTGCATCGGCTCTGCAACGACGCGCTGGACAAAGCCATGGACCTGCTTATGTGGGAGATCCGCCTTGATGACCGCAACGAGACGCTGCCGGTCATCGAGCAGCTCGCTAACGACGCCGAGTCCAAGCACGGAGTACGGCTACGACGGATGTCTCGTCGCACCCTGCGCCCAGACCTCGACCGCTTCGCCGAGGTCTACAACGCCGCATGGAGCGCCAACTGGGACTTCCGCCCCTACACCGCCCAAGACCTCGACCACCTCGCGCAGGAAATGCAGCTCGTCTTTGAGCGCGACTGGTTCATGATCGCCGAAAAGGACGGCGAGACCGCGGCGGCAGGCATCAGCATCCCCGACATCAACCAGGTCCTCGCCCGCATGGGCGGCCGAATCCTCCCCACCGGCTGGTGGCACTTCCTACGAAAGCGGCGAATCATCAACCGCGTACGCATCGGCTTCCTCGGCGTCAAACCCGAGTTCCAGCACACCGGCATCGCCGCCAAGCTCTACATCGAACACTTCGAGACCTCAAAGAGGCTCGGCGGGATCACCGGCGAAGCCGGCTGGATCCTCGAGACCAACGTCGGCCTAAACCGGGCCATGGAGGCGCTACACGGCCGCGTCATCAAACGCTTCCGAATATACGAGCGGCGCTTCTCCAACGACACCCCACCCGCCTTTCCCAAGGACGCACGCACCTGGTCGCCGTCCAGCGCCGCCGACACGCCGGCATCGTGAGCGGTGGTCCCGCAGCCGCATCTCATCTCGTCGGAACGTCTGCGGGAGGGGTGAGCGCTCCCGCCATTGGCCTGGCGGCCGTGCCCATCGCCGCAGCGCTCCGACAGACCGAGATCACCGGGACGCGCGTCGAGGCCAACTGGACGACTCGCGGCCTCGCCATACGGGTTCGTCAAAACCACCCGTGCATCGCCGGCCAGTCGAGCTTCTCGCTCTTGGCGATGTAGTCGCTGACCAGTGCGTCTAGCGCGGCCTTGCTCTCGAGTTCGGATTCGACGAGGTACCGGCGCCCCTGGCCGGTGGCGGGCTCGTCGGTGATCCGGACGTCCCCGTCGACGCGCTGGCCGACCAGGACGCGCTGCTCGAGGCTGGTGGCGTAATGGGCGAGCGGCACCCGCGCGCCGGTGGGCTTCTCGCGGCTGGTGGTGGTGGTGTGGGCGGGGTTGGTGGTGGTGTGGGTGTTGGGCATGGGCCGCGTGAGGCGGCCGGGCGGCGGCCCGGAACCCGAGCCCGTAGGGCGAGGGCCTGTCAGGGAGCCCCGTCGCGACAGCGACCAGCCGCAGGCTGGCCCCAAAGGGGCGGGGCTTGCAGGCCCAGACCGCCCGGCCGCAGCATCCGGCCCGTGTCCCGACCCCCCGCACCACGCAAACCCGCCCGGCGCCAACGGCCGGCGAAAGCTCGGGCCACGGCGACCGCTCTGCCACGCCGTCGGTCGCCGCCCGTGCGTTCTGGCAACTCGCGCTGCGGCCCCTGGTGCGCCGTGATCTGTCTCCCGCTCGGGAGGGTGGCCGCTCTGCGCCGCGTTAGGCGGCTTCGGCGAGGTCGCGCAGTGTCCGACGGGCGCGCGTCAGGTGCTTGTTCACGTTCGTGTAGGACGCCTGCTCGGCGCGAGCGATCTCGTGGTAGCTGTGCCCCGAGGCCAGCCGCGTGAGGTACCGGCGCTGGCGGTCTGGCAACGCGGCCAGCGCACGCAGCGCCCGCCGCGCCTCGAGCGCGTCCTCGAGTTGGTCGGCGGGGCCCGCGAGCACCGGCGATTCGTCACCGTCGATGTCGGTGAGCTCGTCGAGCGCGACGGTGCGCCGCTGGGCGCGCGAGAGCGCCCATGCCTCGCGGATCGCGACGGTTCGCAGCCACGCGAACAGCGCGGGGCCACGGTCGGGCTGGCGACGCAGCAGGATGATCCACGCGCGCTGGCAGGCGTCCTCGATCAACACTGCGGGCGCGTTGACCTGCCGGGCGACGGCGCGCAGCAGCGCCTGGTGGTGATGGCGGTAGAGCTCACCTTCGTCCCCGCGCAGCCCCACGCGAGACGCGGTCGTCGGGGCGGTCACGACGTCACCGCCCGCGAGCGCGCCGCTGCTCGGCCGGGTGCGCGCGAACGTGCCGCTCGTGGCGTGATCAGCGCGAGGGCTGCTTCGCGGCGCGCGGCCTTGCGGGCCGCGCGCCGCTCTCGGGCCTGTCGGGCGCGTTGGCGGCGCCAGTCCTCGAGCGTGAGCCCGAGCGGGATGTCGGTGTGCTCGTACGTGAGCGCGCCGGGGAACGTGGCCGGGTCGGTGAGGTCAACCGCGGGCATGTCAGGCGGCCTCGGCGAGCTGGCCGCCGCGGACGGCGAGGTCGTCGAGCGCGAACTCGAGCTGATCGCTGACCGGACGCTTCACGAGCGCGGCGATCTGGCGGCTGGCTTGCCGGCGCGTTCTTGGCAGCGTGAACGTCGTGCCGGTCTGGTGCGCGAGGCGGCGCAGAAACGCGAGCTGCTTGGTGGTTGGCGCCGGCGGCGATTGGGTGGTGGCCATGACGGGGCTCCCTTTCGGTGGTCGGGGTTGCGGTGCGCCCCTCCACACGGCCGGCCCCACACGCCCCGTATCCCCGGCGCGTCGCACGCTTCCCCCGCGTTGGCTCTTCCGCACCCGGTGGCGTGACCGTGGGCCGGCCGAAAGTGGGGCGCGAAGACCGCAACCCCCGGCCACCACGAAGCACAGACACGGCACCCTTGAACCGCCGTGGCCCGACCCCTGCCGGGTTCTCGTGAGACGTCGAGAGGTTCTCCGCGCGGGTCTACGCGGCGAGTGCCGCCGGCTCGGTCTCGCCCGTATCGGCGTGCTCAACTGCCGTCAGCGCGGTCTCGATGCGCTTGGCGATCTGGTCGATCGTCTCTGCGTCGTTGTGCACGGCGTCGAGTTCGCCGGATTCGCCCCACCCGGCGATGTACGGGATCGTCTCTCCTGCGACGTCCAGGCCGACGGAGCCGAGGAGCACGTAGGTGACGCAGTCGACGATGACCTCGGCGCGGGCGCGTCCGTGGTCGGCGTAGCCGACGCCGAGGGCGTGCACGATCTCGTGGACGAGCACCCGCACGCGCGCGTTCCCGGGCAGGGCGGCGTTGACGACGATCTGCTTGGCGGTCGCATCGCACCAGCCGTCAGCGGCGCCGTCGAGCCGGCGCTGCTCGACCCAATAGCCAAGCTCGCCAGCGAGCCGCTCCAGCGGATCGAGCAGGTGGACGTGGCTCTCACCGGTGATCGGCTCGGAGGGTGGCTCGAGCGCCACGAGCTCGCGGCCAGGTAGCGGCTCGGTCTGCGCGACGTCGAATACGGCGACGGACTTGAACAGCGTCCGCACGTTCTCCCCATCCTCGCGGCCGGACGACGTGTCCTTCCGGGTGTCTCGGTCGCGAATGGGCATCGGGGCGAGGATCCGGATGCCGCGCTCGCCCTTGCTCACCCGGCGCCCGAGGGCCTTCCACGCGTGGAAGCCCGCGACGAAGCGAGCGTCGGGAGCTTGCAGGGCGATGAGCAGCTGGTTCCCCAGTGAGTAGCGCGCCAGCCCGTTGCGGGCGCGGATTTCGATCCAGCGCCGCCAGCCCTCGCTGGAGAGCAGCTCGCGGGCGGCCTGCTCGAGGCGCTCGCGGTCCTGCGCGCGGCGCTGCGCGCGCTCGTCGTCGGTCAACCACCGGCGGGTCGTCTTGGCCATCACGGCCACCTCCTTTGGAGTCAGGGATAAGGGGCCGCGGCCGGCCGGCCCGCGCGATGGCGAGCGACCGGGCGCGACCGAGGGACGGGTCAGGCCGCCTGCGCGGCCGGCTCCTCAGACGCGTCCGCGGCGTCCGAATCGGTCTGCGCCGGGGCTTCGAGCTGCTTGCGCAGCCGGTGCCCGTCGACGCTGTAGCGGCCGTCGACCGCCCGACCTCGGCCAGGGCCTGCTCGCGCTCGTTGTCGCTCAGGGTCCCTAGCGGTTCGCGGGTTGAAGTCCGGGCCGGGGCTGATGCGGCTTAGGGCGACGATGCGGACCTCGCCGACATGGGTAGGGTGGACGTCGGGCATGCTTCTGCCTCCTCACCTTTGAGGACGTGGGGCCCGCCCGTTGCGGGCCCGCTGGACCCCCGGCGCCGCACGGCGAAGCCGTGCCAAACTGGGCGCCGGGTCAGCGGACCGCAACCGGCGCACCCACCACCCCGGCTCCCGTCACGCCGCCCTGCGATCCGCGTCCTCGCGGACGGGGATGCCGGACGAGCGGTAGGACTCGATCGCCACCTGACGACCCAGCCGATACAGCGCCTCACGGCCGGCGCGCAGCGTCGACCCTGGCACCGCGGTCTCGACCACGATCCGCCCGTCGATCACCGGCTGCTCACGGACAAGCGTGTAGGGGCGAAGCGCGCCGGCGAGTGCGTTGGCGATCTCCCGCCACGGCGGGTCGATCCCGTCCCGAGCGGCGCTGCGGCGGACCTGCTCAAGCTGGCGTTCGGTGTCGGCGAGCTGCTCGACGAGCTCGTCATAGAGCGCGGCCTTGGCGCGCAGTCCGCGCAGCTCGGTGGAGACCTTGGTAGGCATCGTGTCGCTCCTTTCGTGCGACGCCCGCCCGGCCGGGGGGCCGGGCGGGCGGTGTCGCGGTCCTCAGGCGGCCTGCGCCTGTTCGTCGCGGCGGGTGCGCTGGGCGGCGACCTCGTCGGTCGGGCCGTCCTGGCTGTCGGACTGGCCGCCGTTGGGCCGGCTGGCCGTGTCGAGAAACTCGACGGTGTCGGCGACGATCTTGTGGCGGCGACGCGGGCTGCCGTCCTGGGCCTCCCACTCGTCGAGCTCCAGGCGGCCCTGCACGCCGGTGCGCCGCCCCTTGGCCAGGTACTGGCCGCAGACCTTGGCCAGCGGCCCGAAGGTCGCGACGTCGACGAAGACCGCGCCGCGGTCCTCGCCGTCGCGGCCCTTACGCCGCGGAACGGCCAGGCGCAGGTCGCAGATCTCGAGCTCCCCCGCGGTACGGACCGTCGGGTCCTGCGTGAGCCGGCCGGTGAGCGTGACGTTGTTCATGAGCTCCTCCTGATGGGTCGGTGGTGTCCGATGACGCCGCCCGAAAGGGCATCGCCCCCTCATCCGCCCCACGCCTGCCCCCGCGCCCCGCTCCCCCAGCCACGCCTGCCCCGCCACGTACGCCTGTCGTGGCAGGGGGCGATGCGATCCTCGAGGCAAGGCATCCGGACACCACCGCCAACAGAAGACGAGCTCTCAGAACCCCTCGCGCCCACGCCGGAACGCCCTATCTCGCCTTGCGTGCGTTCAGTCGATCAGCAGCGCATGCAGATCCGCACGCAGCGTGGCGAAACCGCCGCCTCGCAACTCGCGACCCCACAGCGCCGCGGCCAGGTCATAGACCGTGCCGCCCCGGCCGCAGCCGAAGCAAAACCAGCCCTGATCGGCTTCGGCGTAGACGTGCAGGCTCGGCGTGTCATCGTCGTGCAGCGGGCAATGGACCTTGCGCGACCTGCCGACCGCCTGCCCGGTCAGCCGCTGGACGTAGACCTCGGGCACGAGGACGTCGAGCGTTCCGGGCCGGTTGCGCGCGCGTCGAGCGCGCGGCTCCGGGCGCCATCCCGGTGCGTCTGGCAGCCCGCCGACCAGCTCGCCGAGCGCAACCACGCTTGGCTCGCAGTACGCGAGTCGGACCGGCGCGTCGTGCTTGTGGTTGACCGTTCCGGGCGGGCGCAGGATGCGCGCCGCGTCGCCGGCACGCAGGTCGCCGCCGAGCGCGAACGCCAGCCGGCCGTTGGCCCGCTCGATCACCCTTGGCGGCACCCCCCGCCGCAGCCGCCAATACGCGTGCACGTGCCCCGCAGCACCGGAGGCCACCACAAGCGACGGCGCAGGGTCGACCGGCTTGAGCGCTCGCAGCCCGTCGGGCACGTCGAGATCAACCCACACCGTGCGCCCGTCACCAACGACGTCGGCACGCCCGCCGGCCGGCCGCCAGCGCGGCAGCACGCCGACGTAAACGTCGGTGCCGTCGCCCAGCGAGCGGATCGTGCTCGCCACTCGCTCAAGCGCCTCCACGCGCACGAACCGGCGACGCATCCCTCCCGCGGTACGCCAGCGCAGCTCCACCAGCGTGCTCGGCCTTGCGCGTCCGAACAGCGCGTCTAGATAGCTCGCGAGCACGTCCGTGGCCATCACGCCGCCTGCCCAAGCCGAGCGGGGACCGTGTCGAGGAGCAGGTCCACCGCATCCCCCGCCGCTCGCGATCCCACCTGCGCCGACTCCAAGGCGGTCAGCACCTCATAGCCATCGGCGGTCAACTGCCCGGCGAGAAACACGCGCGTGAACTCGCCGGCCTCGGCAACCACCAAAGCCGATCGAACATCGCTCACCACAAACCTCCTCTATCGGTGCTCCCCACCCCGTGCGGGGGCCGCGAAGACCCAGCGCCGCACGCCGCAGGCGTGCCACCATGCGCGGGCCGCGGCCCCACCCCGCCAGCACCCCTGCCTCCCGGCGCACGCACCCGCCGATCACATGACGACGCAGTCGAGCAAACGCCGCGAGAAAGCGTCCCGGCCCGCAGCTACGCTCGACCCTCGGCGGCCCGGAATCCCGCACCGAGTCGCTCCGCGTCGCTCAACACCATCAGCGACGGAACACGCCCCCAGAGAACCCGTGCTCATCGGGCGAAAAGCGATGCGTGCTCTGAACCGACGCAGAAGAGCCACGACCGGGAAAACGATTGTCGGACGCACTGAGCTCGCCGAGCGTCCGTAAGACGCCCCATCACCGGAGACACGACCTGGCGGCCCTCACGGGACACAGCGACGACGCGCGAGGTTCTCCCTACGGGCGGCCGCTCCGAGTCCTGCTTGTGGCCGTGGCTGTCGGGCAAACCTGCGGCGCGGCGTGGTTCCGCTCAGCCGAGGGTTTGTGTCAGGGTCGACCGCGCCGCGGTGTCAGCCGGTTTCGGCCGCGATCCGGTGGCCGTGGAGCTTCAGCAGGT
>JAABUZ0100005435.1_pt1 | contig 16721 bp, 3 predicted proteins | sample 5562091 | NCBI WGS metagenome assembly JAABUZ01 (sample SAMN12813069, study PRJNA571459) | rock metagenome | isolation source: Antarctica rocks | place: Antarctica: Victoria Land, Linnaeus Terrace sud | collected 2015-12-21
CGGTGGGGAAGACGTATCTGTGGTTGAGCCAGCAGGAGCCGTGTCTGTGGACGCATGAATTGGATTTGAGGCCGGCACAGGAGAAATTCTGAGTGAGTGGAGAAGGGAGAAGACTTTGATCGAGAACATTTGGTGGGGGCTTGATGGGGCCTTGATAGAAACTAAAAATAAAAGCCACTCCACCATTGAACCAGCGCCATTAGGAATCGACCCTAATCAGACTAATAGACCAGAACCGGACACATTGATGGGCTTGCCGGCAAAAGTCATGCCCCATTCAACTTTAGGCGACCGACCCCACCACCCCACCACCCCACCAAAATTTATGGGATACTGGATCACGAAACAACGCTTTCACGCATTGACACTAGGCATTTCTTTGGTATTTTCTATGACATTTGCTAACTAATATTTGGGGAACAAGCTCTACTAGAGATTAATTTTAATAAGTTTTTCTTTGTTCTTTGCAATGCGCTTGCATTGCATAGATATTTCGTTAAAGTACTTTTATATCTTTTATTACAATATTGCTTATTACTCTTGTTGCATAGTTTTTATCAATTGCTCTTGCAATATCTACAAATAATAATATACGCGTTGCTTAAGTATATTTTATATAGTGTAATCGTTAAGTTGAATCGAACACTTTTTTCTTAATTTAATTTATTCTCTTGAATCTTGTAGAATTGAGTTAGGATTAAGACGCAAATTCGACTCTAGAGTCGAGTTTCGTCAAATCAATATCAAGAATTTAAGCTAACTTCATCGCATTAACATTTGCTTATCTTATTTTATTTTATCTATGCGTTAACTTAATTAAGCTAGCGTAGAATTTACGCTAATTGTATATAATTAGCGTGTTACGTAATGTTACGTAATTGAATAAATTAAATCAAATACTTAACGTGCATTCTTCGTTTGCTTTATCTTGTTAAGTTAGAATTTAAACTAATTGTCAATTCGATATTTGATCCCAACTTTGAAATCGAATCGAATCGACGATTTAACTTTAGAAATAAAATTGAAAATCGATTCGATTTTAACTATTTTAAAATCGACTCGAATCGAATTGAATTAATTTTCGATTTCAAAAATTAAAATCGAATCGAATTATTAAAAAATCGAAAATTACGTCATTATGTCAAAAATTACTATTTTTAAACTTATGTCATTATAATTATGAAATTTTGACTAAAGTATAATTTGATATACTTCGAAATTACAATTAAACTTGTTTATATTGTTACATAATAATCTACTCGAATTGATTGTTACTTACATTATTATTTTGCATTACTCTTTTATTTTAGAGAGATTTTCTTAATATTTTCGAGTTTATAATTACACTTTATTCTATAATAATTTGCTTAACTTAATTGTTATTTGCATTATTATTTTGCATTACTTTTTTATTTTGAAGAAATTTTCTATACATTATTTAAAGACATTGTTTTTATTATTTTTATTTGCAACATATTTAATTCTTTAAAAACTTCAAATCAATCATTATCTTTAATCGAAGATAATTTTCGCAAATTTATTTTGCGCAATTCGTTATTTAGTAGTTTACGTTTTAATTAATTTGCGAATTAATTTGATTAAAATTTTCTTAATTTTATTTTCGACAATAGAAAAAGAATTTTTTGCGAAGCATTAAACAAAATTAGAGACAATTTTTCGTTGCTTATATTAAGAGAGAGAAACAAATATATTAAATAAAATTTAAATATTAATATTTAATTTCTAGAATAATAATTATAAATTGCGATTAATAAAAGTATTTTAAACAAAACTTAATTAAGACTTGTTAATTTACGTTAAGCAAAAAAATTTAATACAAAAGCACAATTTAAGCTTTGAAATAAATTTGTTTAAGTAGCTTCAACTATAAAGAGTTTTTCTAAAATTATTTGCAAAAGTTGTTATAAACTTTTGAATTATTTTATTGCTTATAGTCATTTAAGCACAACAAATATAAAAAAACATGTTCAATTTATCTTTTGCTTAAAACGAAAAAGATCTAAATCGCAAATCGCAATTGATCTAATCTTTAATCGCGTAAATTACAATTAATAATGTAAATAAATAATGCAAAACTAACATATTATTGGAAGAAAAATTATATCAATTTGTCGTTCTTTTTTGTTTAAAATAATTAAGAAAATTAACTATGCAAAACTTTTATTAATTTAAATCTATTTTTCCGAATCATTAATAATTTTTTACTTTTAAAAGTTATTAAAAATGCTTTAATCAAAACTAGTGCTTCTAGATCGCACGAAATTATCGAAAATAATTTTTTCGAATTTCGATCAAATTCGTAAAAAATCAAAATAAATTTTAAAAATGTTTAGCGTGTCTTTATTGCTTTAAATGCATAATTTAGTTTTTAAAAAATTGTCTACTTAGAAGTATTAATATATTAAGTTAACATCGCATTTCAATTTCGCGAATATCTTATTAAATTTATTTTTCTTGATATTAAACATATAAATTGTTAATTAATGTTAGAGCTTATAAAGGTTTTGAAGTTTTTTAAGATTAAAGACAAATTTCTTGATATCGTTATTAATAATGCGAATAATAATGACATTCTAAAAAACGAACTTAAAAGAACTTTAAATTAACAAGAATTTTAATGAAGCAAATAGCAAAACTCTATTTCTTGTTTAACTTATATTATTAACTTAATAATTTAAGATTTTATTGCGATTTTAAAATTAAAAGCAATAATTAATAATGTTGTTGCGCAATTAAAGAATGCACAAATTTAAAATATTGCAAGAAATACAAACTTGTTTGTTATAATTAAAAAGATTTTTTTTTTATAATAATGCAAAAAGATAATGCATTTGCTAAATTTTATTTAAGTTTGCACTCTTATAATTGTTATCAATGATTTAGCTTAACGTTTGCTTCGCTTTAAAGTTTTTTAAAAACAAATTAAAAAAAAATTACGAAAATTAGTACAAAATATTTGTATTCGTTAAAACTTTATCTATTTAATGTTTCGTTATACGTATTAATTATGCGATTTTATTAATCTTTAAATAAAGAAATACTCTCAAAATTAAAAAATACAACAAACTAAACTAAACGAAAGCGAATAACAATTAATTTTACTTGTTAAAAATATATTAAATTCTTTTTACGAATACATTTTTATAGTTTTACGAACAATTAATACAAGCATTTATTTAAAATTTTAAATATTTGATGTGATATTTAATTATCTTGAACAACTAAAGAAAACTATTGAAATTAATGTTTATTTTTTAACAAAAATTGTAACAAGAGCTTGCAATAAAGCTTTAACAAAACTTGCAAAATATTATTCAAAAATAAAAAAATTTAATAACACATTATACAATCTTGTTAACATTTTGAATTCTACGTAGAAATTAAGTTTTTACAAGATATAAAATAAGAAAAACAATAATAATGTTGTTAACTACGAAACAAAATATAAAATCGAATTTAAAATCTATTTTTAACGTTATTACAATTTAATTGCTAGTTTAAAAGCAAAAGCACAAAGAGCAAATATTGTTAAAAAAATAATGCAATATAATAATGCATATAATTTTTTGCTAACACTTTTGTAATTTATTGCAATTATTGCGAAATTCTTACTTCGATAACTTTAACGCTCTCGTTCGACTTAAAATAAAGACGATTAATATTTTTAAACTAATATTATAAAGAATAAATATTTAATTTAAGAGTATTAAAGAAATAATGCTTCGAACTTTCTTAAGTTAACGCAAATAACCTAAAATGTGTTTTTATATTTAATGTTATTAATAGATATTGAACGAATTTTTAGTTTTATTCAAAAAATATATTGATAAAATCGATTTTAAATAAGTTCGCAAATAATCGAGCAAATTATAATGATCAAATACTATAATTGTATTATAAATTTAAATTTAAAAAAGATTGTTATTAAATCGTAAAACATATATCGCAAAGAAAAGAATAATGATCAAACGATAAATAAAGAAAAGAATTTTTTTCGAATAAAGTTCGAAATCATTTTAAATCAAGTTTATTAATAAACGTATTATATTATTAAAAACATCGCATTTACAATTATAACATAAATAAACAAATTTTATTTATAATAATGCAAAAAAATAATGCATTTAATAACTTCGATTACTAAAAAAAAAAGCTATTAATAACTAAATTTCGAAAATTTGACTCATAATTAGCACAAATAACACATCATAATTGTTCGAAAAAAAAACATAAAATTATTTTAGAATTTTTACTATTAAAAAAGATCGAATTGCTTCATTAAACGCTTAATGAATTAACAATTTTTAAGCTAAATTGTCATGCGTTTAACGTAAATTGTCGCAAGATTCGAATCTATATAAAGTAAAATATTAATTAAATCTTGTAATTACAATAATAATGCAACAAAATAATGCACTTATTAAAGAAAAAAATGCACATAAACGTTTTTACGACTTTTTAAAATGCGTTTAAAGTCGAATTTTAAATTTAATATTTGTTCTCTTTACGATCGTAATTTTGAGCTTCGTCGTATAGTATCTCGCGAATCAAACGTTAAAATGAGCGCTTAAAAATAAGAAAATCGATAAACTTTTAATATTTTTTGATCTTTTAAAGTGCGATAATTTTAGACTTTTATTTTTGCTCTCTTTATCGCAAAACATTAATATATTAATTAAAAATGCATTATTTGTTCGCATTATCTTGTTTACGTCAACATTATAAACATTCTTTTCTTTAACATTTTTGTCTTCGACACTTTTGTTTTTATTATTATTTATTTCGTCTTGTTTAAATTAATTATAAGAAATTATTTCATTGCAAGAGAACTTCGAAGCGAGCTTTCGAATTAACAAATTAAGCTTATTAACTATAAACAAGACGTATTGCATTACTTACATGTATTACTTGTTTACTTTGTACAAATTATTAAAAATAATAATGTTAATTAAAATGAATTGATGTGTACTTAAGAAGTCATAAAAAAAATGCGATAATTTTTAGAACTTTTATCGATAAAAACGCGTCAAATATCGCGTTAAAAATCGCGTAAAAACAAAAGCTTAAATTAACGATTAACGACAAAATTACGTGAAATAAACGATAAAAAAGTTAACGTAAATAAACTTGCATTATTTATTAATAAAATTAAATAAATGTTAATGTAAAGAGATAATAATTGTATTAAGTAAAAAGTTCAAAGTAAATAAAAGTAGAAATAAAAGATAATTCTAATCTTAACGCATATAATTTTTACTATAATTTGTAAAATTATTTTTTAACATTTTATTTATAATTTTATTGATCTTTAAAACTTTTCTACATTTTAAATCTTATTGCACTTTATTAAATATCAAGATATACTTATAATTTAATGTACGACTACATTATCTATATGCATTACTAGTAAACTAAGCTAAGAAATCGCACAAACAATAAAATTATTATTAATTAATTCAAAAAGCATCGCAAGTCGCAATCGTACGCAAAAATAAAATAATAATAAAAAGAAACTATATCGAAAACAAAGTAACGATCGCAAAATTATCTTAATTCGCGTTAAGAAATTGCGTGAAACGTTTATTTAAATAAAAGTCTTTTAGTTAAATCGTAAAGTTATGAAGAACAATATTAAAAATCAAATTAATAAGCATCAAATTAATTAAGATATTTATAATAATGCATTTAAATAATGTAATAAAACACACAATGTTAATAGCTTAACAACATAATGTTTTGAAAATTAATTTAAACAAAAAGCAAAAAAGAAGTTTATAATTAAGAAAACAAAGCGATTTAAAATTACTTAAGAAACGCAAACAATGCGTGAAAATACAAATATAATAGTAACGTTTTTCTTTTAAAATGTATGCATTATCTAAATGCATTATTTGTTTTTTACATCTAAATTAATTAATATTGTAGTTAAGCATTGACGATAAGTTTAATATTAATAAAAGTTTTTTAACATTTATGAAATCAATTGTGAAAATCATTTAACAACAAGTTATTTATTATGATAATTTAAATAACTTAAAAAGAGCTAATGACGTCAATTCTTTCAATTTGTATAATAGCTTTGTTAAAGAATTCGCATCATCGAAAAACGCGAAAAAGAGAAAAATTTCTAATTTTATCGATGCTAAAATAAAGGATTTTGACGATGTTGTTAAAAAAAAATAATAATAATCAAGAAATTCGATATACAATTTAAGAAAATGCTAAAACGTTAAATTATAACTACTATGAAATCACTAATGTTAATAATAATAACGAAAAAAAGAATGCGAACGATAAAAATTAAAATCGCAACGACAAAAATAATAACGAAATCAAAAGCGATTCGAATTAAATTATTTAAAATAATAGTATAACGAACGAGATTATTAAAATCTTGAACTAATGATTTTACACACTTAGCTTAAAGAGCTTACTATTATAAATTAATATTATAATGCATTATTACATTGCATTACTATATTGCATTACTATATTACATTATTAAATCTAAAATGTACAACTAAAATTTTAAACAAATTAATTATAATTTATAATAAAACTAATGTCTTGACAATTCGAGTCGATTTTTTGAGTAATGTATTTAATTTTTTTAAGAATTATGCTATTGCTTTAGAGTTATTAGTTCTTTATATATTTTTAAATAAAATATGCGTAAATATCAAAATTTCGATAGCTTAGTAATAGAGCGTTTTAATTTTTAATAATAATGACACAACATTTATAATAATGTTATCAAGAGCATTATTGTGCTTTTATTGATTTTATCGTAGATATTGTGTCATTATTATCGCGAGTTAAAAGATTAAGAATTCAAATTCTTTTTAAAATATAATAATTTTTTTTTTATAATCTTTGACAAAATTATGCAAAACGAGATTGTCGGACTCTTTAATTAGAAAAGTTAAGTTAATAATTTAATTTTAGCTATTTAGATAGCTTGAATGCATTACTATAATGCATTACTAAATAATTTTATATCGAAAAATTATAAAATAAAATATAATATTTTACTATTTATTTTAGAATTTCTTTATACGAATACTAAGTTTTGACAATTTAATTCGATTTTTTGATATAATTTTCGATTTTAAGTTTAAAATTAAATCGAATTGTCGATTTCAACTTTAAAAATCGAATCGTTAAGATTTTCGATTTGATTCGATTTCTTGAATCGAAGTCGATTTCCCAAAGCGACGCTATCAATCTATTAGAACTTTTGCTCGATCTTAAGATTAGAATTAAGTAAATTAACTTGTTTGAATTAAAACTTAACTTGTCAATTACACTAAAATTTACATAGTTTCTTGCAAGTTAAGATCTAGTAATTGTAATAAATGCGTTAATAAGTAATATAATATATTACGTTAATACTTAATTCTTTATGCGTAATTCTATATAAATTTGACATTATATAAGAAGTCTTTGTTCTCTAACTATTTTATACTTAAATTTGATTTATATATTGTCAAGTTTCTAAAAATAATACGATAAGATCTTTCGCATATAGTACTAGTATTACGTTATTACGTTATTATATACTTTAATATCGATATTTTTGATCTCTTTTGCATTCTATTTTGCTAACTTAATTTAAAATTTGTTATCTATAGTATTAAACTCTTATTTTAACTTAATAGATTTAATATATCTTTAATTACAATATTTAAGATACTTTTCGTTTCGTTATTATAAAAGATAAGAGATATATATATATAATAAAAGACGTCGTCGATTATATATAAAGCTTTGCTCTTGTTTTGTAACTTTATCTCTTGTAAATTCTTATTTGCAATAGTTATTTTCTTTTGTTTTAGTATATACTCTTGTATTTCTATATCTAGATTAAAATATATCTTGTTTGTTATTAGAATATAGCGTTAAAAGTAAAACAACTTATATTAATAATTTGTAACATAAATTACTCGCATTGTCTTACTTATCTTCGAAATAATCTTAATTTTGTACTTTTTATAATATTAAGAGTTGCAACGTAATTTGAGATTTTTGTTAAGTATTCTAGTATATATATATATTAAGATCAAATTAATTTATTTAATACTTAAAAAAAGTATTGCGATAGAAATTTCTTGTAGAACTAATTAACATATCTAATATGTTGTTGAAGAACTTAAGAGATTGTTCGAGACAATATTTGTTAATGTAAGATTATATACAAACATGTAACAAGATTGTGAGATTGTGTACAAACGTGTAACAAGACGTCGTTACATTGACGCACACAAAACGAGACTACATAACATGTAGAACTATAGTTTAAAGAGATATTAATTCGTAAGAATTTCAAAAAGAATTCTTAAAAAAAAACTTTGCACGACGTCAAGTCGCTACTACAAGAACTTAACATTAACGTATTTATTAAATTATTGATCGCTAACATTACAATTGCTCTTCTCTTTAAAATTTTAATCTTTAAAATGTTTATTCGACGTCGCAATTGCGTTGCGACTTCGCTTTCTTTATAATATTAATAACTTTTTAAGCGTTACGATAATAATGCTTTGCTTCTTTACTTTTTGTAAACGCATATTTTTGCGAAATGTGCAACAATTATTCGCTTCGATTTATTGTCGTATAAAAGAAGAAGAAGATTTAAATTATCGAAAGAATCTTTTTATAAACTTTTTTTATCTTTTTGATAAATGTCGTTTGTCGCGTCGAATTTGCGCATTTATCTTAGTTGTTTAGTCGTATCTATAAAAAGACTTCTTGCACTTCTTTTCTTTATCTTTGTTTAACATTTTATGCGAGAAGAATTAAGCAACGATCTTGACTTCTCTCGTGTACTATCGTGAGACGCTTTGTTCTCTTTGATAGAGTCTTATCGTAAATTAATTATATGTTAATAGACAAAAAGACATTTAAATTCTTAGCAAAAATATTTAACTTTATTCTTGTCACTATATCGCTATTTTAATGTTACGATAGCGCGACGACATTCGACGTTATAATCTTCAACTTTTTCTTTTCTTTGCATATTAATTTCTATAACGAAGCGATAAATAATTGCAAACGCTTCTTTTGTTGTTCGTATTACTAACAACAATAATGCGCGCAATAAAACAAATTCAAGTAAGTATCTTTAGACTTTTGTTTGCATTTGTCGATAACTTAAAGTAATATTGTTATATTTAATGCTTTGCAAATTGCGACTTAACTAATATAAATATTGTTACATGCGAATGCTTCGACTTCGTTGCATATAAAATTAATAATATAGCATTTTATTACAAATATATCTTTGTCAAGTTTTCTTATTCGCATCTTTGTTACTTCTTGTAAACTCTTTTATTCTTTCTATCTTTATTGTTTCTTTTATTTTGAAAAGAAATTCGATTATATTGTAAATATTTACTCTTGATTTTTTATAATTGCTTACGCTCTTAATGTTATAAGACGAAGAATTGTCGCTACGATTATTGCGCTAAAAAGCGCAAAACTATACATTTTATCTCTTAATTATATACTTAACTTACAATTTAATGTGTTACGATCTCTTAACAATTTGTTAAACGAATCAATATTTTGATAATTTTTTGCGCGCGTATTCTCGATAACAAGAATATCGAAATTAATTAATTTGAACTCGTTTTGCGAATTTGACGCTATTTATAATTTATGTACGCATAAATTAGACAAAACAACTCGACTTCGCATTTAAGTTAAAAAATGTTATTAACTCGCATTAATGCGAATTTGCAACGTCTTTATAAAATCTAACAAAAAATGTTAAACGTAATGCGTTATCGCATTAATCTTAATACTTTTTCTTTAAAAAAATTAAATAAGAACGAAGAATTCGAATTTAACTTAATTGTTGCGAAAGGTAACGTTGCTTCTAGCAAGAAAACGTTGTAAATTTTGCGTAATTTAAAAAACTTGTTAAAAACAACATTATTTGTCTTGTTTCTAATTTTTGAGTCGAACTTTTATAAAGAAGAGCGACGTAAATATCTAGACGAAGTTTTTCTCGTATATTATAAATTATTTTTATAGTTTACATAATTTGAACTTTTATGTAATACAAATTGCATATTAATAAGATTAACAATTAAAATAAATTGCTTTTAAAATAAGAAATGCAATTGCTAATTTATAAAGAGTTTAACAAATCTATTATATTGCGAGTCTTATTATGTTAAATTCTCGTCGCATCGTTAGCGCTTAAATCTTTGTTAAACTATTTAATTACTTTAAAAGCTTCAAAATATATTGCTTCTTCAATTTATTAAATTAATTTAACAAATTCTCTAAACGACAAATATTGATTCAATTATACGTTTTATTGACGTTGTATCTTCGCATCTTTTATAAACAATAATAAAGAAAAAATAGAAATAAGAGTAATAAATTATTAAAGAGAAGCGAGACAATTAATTAACGTAATTTATTTGCACTATATAGTATGTATGCGAAGATTTTTTTTAATAAAGTAAAGTAAGAGAAGCAATTAAATAAAAATAAGAAAAACAATTAGATTTAAGCGCATTTCATGCAATCTTCTTATAACTTTCTAATGCTTCAATAGATTTATTAAGAGAGTATTACGTTATTTGTTTAACTTCGTTTACAAAATACATTAATTAAAAAAAAATAACAACGATAACAAATTTTAAGACGTTTATCTTAATACAAATGTAATTTTTGAAATTAAAGTGCATTAACATAAATGTTTGCGTAAAAATAAAAATAAACTTTTTAAATGTTGCTACAACGTTCTTGTTAAATACGAAAAACTTATTTTGTTTCTTTTACTTATTGTCTTTTAATAACTTTGTCAATGTTCGAATAATTTTTACATAATATTAAACAAATCGTCTATAAAAGTTTGCAAATTCTAAAAACACTTAAAGTTTATAAAGAGTAATTAATTTAAATTACGTTATAATAAAGTTTATACAATACAAATTTATTAACACATCGTAATTGTTTATAATGTATTTCAAAAATTTAATTAAAATTGTTATAAAGAAGCATTTTAATAACTTGACATAAAATTTATACAATTGCAAACGTTTAAGAATTTGACAAATGCAATTCTAGTATCTCTTTTATATCTTCAAGTAAATCAAGATAGCGTTAAGATATATTACACAAATATAATTAATTAATTTTCGCAATACTTTATTAATTTAAGATTAAAAAATAATTAATGCATTCGTTAATTTAAATAACATTATTATATATTCGAAATAATTGTATTGTGTTTAAAAGGCAATTTTTTATTTATTGTTTTAACGAATGCGAATTCAATAATAAGCGTTCTTAAGATTTAGCTTTGTAAAGTAGACAACGTCAATTAAACGATTTAGCGTCTTTTCGATCAAAGATAAAGAACATTTGTTCTTAATAATTATAACATTAAGATTACAATAATTGATATACAATCTTAAGCTATTATCGCTTTTTAATACGAATAACATTAATACATCGACAAGACTAATAAACTTATAAATTCTATTTAACGTTAAATTTTTCAAAAGATATTCTTGCAAAATATCTAGTTTTTTCTTAAAAAAAAAGTATAGTAATTTGTAAAGAAACTCTTTACTTAATAGTAAATTAATATTACAATTTTTTTTCTTATAATTAAGAAAAATAAATGCGTTCTTTGAATCAAAAACATTATTATAATTTTTAATGCTTCGCATTTTCTTAAGAACGTCGCGCAATTAAAGTTTCTCGTTTATATTAAAATTATAGCAAACAAAAGCAAACACAAAAATAAATTTCTCGAATTTTAAAAAATCTTTTAGAAATTTTAGCACAATTATCTTCTTAATAACTTGATAGCGTTAAATTAACGTATATTAATCAACATATAAGTTTGTCTTTATTATTTAAAATAGATTAATAATAATATTGTGTGCGACGTTGTCAAAGACGTAAAAAATTTATTTTAAAGTGTACTTACATTTATTATTATTGCGAATTTTAATTTTTGCGATGTAAAATTTTATAAATCGAGTCTTTTAAATTGTAAATGCTTTCGCTTCAATAACAAGATATTAAATCTTTTCAAGATATTATAACGTCGTTAGTTGTTCGCTAATGCAATTGAAGTAAACGTTTTTATTAAAAAAGTCTTTTTGTTTATATTATTTTGTGTTAACAAATATTAATAATTTTGCGAAGAATGTCTTTGTTTTGTGTTTTTGACTTGCAATAGCAATTATAATTGTTGCGAATTTATTTAATTTCTTAACTTATTAAAGACTTTCTTAATAATAAGTTGCGATAAGAGCGCATTTTGAGCGTTTGTCGCAAAGATTAATTAGAAGTTCTCTACTACATTTACTTGCGTTTTCTTAGAAAATTTAAGACAATTTTTTGCGATATATTTCTTCTTCTTGCAATTATAGTAGATGCGCTTATTTCGCACAATATTATTAGCTTTTTTTAAATTACGAAGAAGAAACTTGTTTGTGCTTTTTCGATAACTTGTAATTGCAAAGACGTCGCGAGTTTTATTCGTTAACATAATTTTTTCTTGTCTTCGACTATAAGAACTTTCTTTAAAATTGCGAAATTCAAAGAATAATTCTTTTTTAAAAAATTTATTTAGTATTTTAAATCTTAAGAATATTATGCTCTTTATGCGTTGCGTCAACGCGACAAACGTACTTCTTATCTTAAGAATTTAAATTACGTTGTTGATTTTTTCTCGAAAATCTTTTCTTAGTCTATGTAAGAAATAATTACGTCGTTAACGTTTAATATATTTGTCAAGATTTGCTTCGAACGTTTTTAAATATGTTACGAAGTTGTTAACGCTTTGCGACGATTATTGCTTAACGTTTTTATATTTTTAAGAAAAAGCAAAACGACAATTCTTCGAATTCTTGATAAGATTGATCAAATACTTAATAAATTGTTTTTAATCTTATTTTTTAATCTTGTTTTTATTTTTATTTTTATAATTCTTTTATCGCGACGTAGACGCATCGCAAAGAAATTACTAAACTTAACAAATTGTTGTAATTTTTTCTAGAAATTATTCTTTATTAACTTCGAAAAAGTTTTTAGTATTTCGAATTTAATCTTTTTATTTTTTAAAGTTCTTTTTATAATATAAATTTAAATTAATCAATTTTATAAACTGTGCAAAGTATTATTTCTTAAGCGTCAATTTGTTGTTTTTATTGTTAAAGTTGTTTTTGCAAAAGCGACGCAAATTAGACGTTCTAATTTCGTTTAAACGAAAAAACTTTTCAAAATGTTTGTTTTTTACTTAAGCGATATAAAAAATTTATTTTGTTTAAAGTTTATGTCTTTTTGCTTGCTTCTTAACAAGTAACTTTTTATGATTAATATTTTTATTAAACGATAATAATAACATAGTATTGTTGTTTTGCGAAATTTTTTCTTGTAATGTAATTTTAAGATTTGTAATTAACACAAGTTAGATTTTCGCATTGTTTTCGTTTTTTAATTGTTAAAACGTCGCAATATTATTGTTGTTATTTAGATTTCGTTTTGTATTGCGTATCGTATTAATTATTTTATTAAACAATTGTTTTTATAGATTATGACAAATTAATATTGTGAAATTATATACGAACATGTAACAAAACGTCGTTACATCGACGTTAGACTAGTCGCGTTAACCTAGAAATGTCACGTGCAAATGTCAAGATTCAAGTTAAAAAAAATTCGAGAAATCGAATCGCTCAAAGTAATTTAGTCGATTACTATAAGTAGTTTAACGCAAAGCGCGCTAAACTAATTTGAGCGATTTGATTTCAAAAAATCGTCGCGATCCAATCTTGGCGTCGAGTCGAATTAAAGAGATAATATTATAACTTGATTCAACGATTAGTTTAATCGACGCATACAAGACGAGATTACATAATATGTAGAACTATAGTTCAAAAAAACATTAATTCGTAAAAATTTTAAAAGAAATTTTTTAGAAAGAAAATTTTGCACGACGTTAAGTTGCTATTACAAGAACTTAACACTAACGTATTTATTAAATTATTGATCGCTAGCATTACAAAGATGTTGTTATATTAACGCACACAAAACAAGATTATATAACATATAAAACTATAGTTTAAAGAGACATTAATTTGTAAGAATTTTAAAAAGAAATTCTTAAAAAAAAAATTTGCACGATGTTAAGTTGCTATTACAAGAACTTAACATTAATATATATATATATTTTTTTTTAATTTATATTCGATTTAACATTTCTAAGAGTTTATGCGAGAATTATATATTTTTACGATTTTTAAATTTGATCAATTACAAATAGATAAACAATGTTAGCGTTTATTTGTTTAATTTTAATTGACTAGAATTCGCAATTATCATTTTGTTCGTAATAAATTGTTATAATAACGCTATATTTTCGTCTTCTATATTGTGATATTTGTGATACAAAAAAATTCTTCAAACAAGAACTTTATAAATCTAAGAAAAGCTCGAATATTATTAACAATATTGTCGTCTAAAATTGACACAACAATTTGATAATTAAAATTATACGCATTGTCGCAACGACAAATTTGATTTCGTCTAACAATTGTTATAAATTTGTAATATAAATTTTTTGTTACATTTGTGTTTTTTCTTATTGTTATTTGAAGCAAATTAACAAAATATGCTTAATTGTTATGCGTCTCTAATTGCAATAATAAGTCTTTGTCGTAACTTCAAATATTTATCGTTCGCACAAAAATTAATTAAAGTTAATTTGATCTATTCTTAATTATATTAGAAGTACATTATATAATTTGAAACAATTAATATGTAATTGCATATATTTATACGTAATTCTAAATATAAGCTTGCGATACTTTGCGTTGTTCTTGTTTTTTAATTATCTTAGTTGTTACTTCTTTCGAGTCTTGTTCTAAATAAACGTCTTTCTAACGACGAGCTTGTTTAATATTTAATTCGCGAGAAATAAACGCTATTTATACGTTTTGTTAACGATTTCGTTTGCAATCTCGTTATCTTTTATGTCTTTATATTTTGAAATTTAATAAAGTTTTAATATAACGTCTCGACGTTGTATCGCGTTATATATTTCTTACATTCTTCTAAAACATATTTAATTTAATATTAATTTAATTTTTTTATAATCTTTAGTAAAGTTTAATTGTCGAAATATATCTTGTAAATTTGTTCTCGCAAATTAGTAAATGTCTCGCAATGCTTTGTTATTTTTTCGATTGCTCTTATAAGTCTTTCGAGTTTGTTATAATGCGTAAATGTTATTTTGACGTTCTTTAATCGCTTTTTGATTCTTTAATTCGCTTTTATTAAAATAACAATAAGGTTTTTATTGCGATTGCTCTTGTCAAAATACGCTCTTTAATATTGATTAAACTTGTTCGCATTGTGCTTTTTTTTAATTATTTTCTTGCTATACGCAATAATTATTTTAGAAGATTTTATTTATAAAATAGTTATATAGAATTGTTATTGCAATATTGTTGTCAATTCGAATTCTATTTGTATTTATTTTTTCTTAAGTTGCAAAAATATTATTCTAAGTCTTGATTTTTGTTCTTTTTTTAACATTAAATTGTTACGTATGCGCAATATTGTTGCGTCTATTATTTTGTTTAACTTTTATACATCTATAATAACTATTAATCTTTATATTAGTTTTTCGAGATGCATATTAATAAAAGATACATTAATTTTAACTTGTAAAACTTTTATAAACGTCGTTTTGTAAATGTTTGTAATACGTTAAAACGCACAATTTTGTATCGATCGCAATTTCGAAATAATTTTTTTTCTTAAATTTTTAATATTTTTAAACGTATATTATGCGACAATATCGTAAACTATTATTGATTTTTCGATAATAATATATTTGCACTTATTTGTCTTTAACGAAATGTTAAATATTGAACTTTCTATTATTAATGCGTTTTTGTGTCTAATTATTAGCTTAATCTTTATTTGACGTAAGTAAATTCTCTATCTTAGCTTTAAGTTTAGTTGAACTCTTAATATTTTAATATTTAATTTAACAATTATCTCGTATTTTATTAGTGTTATATAAGTGCTTATATCGAATCTCTTTAAAGTTCGCGAAAAATAAATTAATTTATGCTTCTTTTTCGCGAATTTAAATTTGTAACTTCGTATTTATTGTTCGTATTTGTCGTATATTTAACTTAGCATTTTGCAATTACATTCGATCGATTTCTTACATATTAATATATTAATGTTGTTTACGAAATTCGTAACGCTAACTTGCAATTTGATGTTATTATATATCTTTAATAGATTTGCATTGTAAAACAAATATAAGACTAAGAAAAAAAAAGAATTTTGCAATATATTTACGTTCGCATTGCGCTTCTTTATTATATAGTTGTCTATAATTAAAATAATACGACGTTTTTCTAAAAAATTCTTTATTTATTTAAGCAAATAAGTAGAAATTCGTCTCTTTTTTATATTGTAAAGCAAACGAACATGCGATACATTGTCGAATGCGTCTAATATATCAAAATTAAGTAAAAATGTTACTCTTTTCTTTTGATTGCTTTATATTGTGTATAGACTGATCGCGCTAACCCGGAAATGTCACGTGCAAATGCCAAGACCTAGGTCAAAAAAAATTCGAGGAATCGAATCGCTCAAAGTAGTTTAGTCGATTACTATAAGTAGTTTAGCGCGAAGCGCGCTAAACT
>JAABUZ0100005438.1_pt1 | contig 16711 bp, 18 predicted proteins | sample 5562091 | NCBI WGS metagenome assembly JAABUZ01 (sample SAMN12813069, study PRJNA571459) | rock metagenome | isolation source: Antarctica rocks | place: Antarctica: Victoria Land, Linnaeus Terrace sud | collected 2015-12-21
CGTCGATGAGGTGCTTCGCTGGCCAGATGATCCAGACCAGTTGTGTCCCACCCTCCAGGTAAAGCTTTGCTTTGGCCTTCATTTCAGGCCCATACTGCGACGGCGACGCGACCTCGACCGCCAGGTCAGGGGCGAAGGGGACGGGTTTGGTGCGGTCGCTGATATGCACCCGTCGCGCGGCAAGATAGAAGCCGACATCCGGGGTCAGGCCCGTCTCGGCGCCACGGAACCTGTAGACTCCATCGGCTCCCGTGACGATGCCCAGGCGGTGTGGACGCACGAAGCCATGCAAGGCGGCTCCGAGGCCGAACGCGATAGTTGTCGCTTCCTCGCCGCTCCCAGCCATACGGACCAACACTCCCTCGACCACTTCATATCGCCAGCCGTCATCCGGCAGGGCCAGCATGTCGTCCACGGTTGTGTAGCCGCGGCCCGGCACGATCTCGGCCCATGGCGCCAGTGTATCCGATGCCAGTGTCCGCGCTTCGGCCATGTCGGTGTCCCTCCTCGTCGCTGCTCAGTCGTACCGCCCGCGCGTCGGGGAATGGTCGTCGTGTTGGAGATAGGCTAACCTACTCATTGTCCTATCGTTCCGCGACACGATCTCCGGCCGTGCGTCCACCACCAGTATACGTTGGCTGACATCTCCCGGCGCTATCCGGCGCTATCTAGGGTGGCGCTCCAGTGTCCGTTCCCTGCCCCGCGGCTTCAGCGGCGGTCAGCCGCGGGGCAGCGGGATCGCCACGTTATGAAGGCGTAGCGGCCTGTTTGCGACTGATGGCGCGCTCGGCCGCCGCCAGCACCGTGCCGACGGAGAGGGTGTGCAGGCAGGTGGGCACGCGGCAGTGCGAGGTCGCCCACACCGGGCCGCTGCCCACGAAGTAGAAGCAAGGGCTGCACACTAACGCGGAGCGCGCCACCTCGACGTACGGGCCCATGGGGGCGTAGTTGACCACGCTGGTCGGCCCGAAGATGCCCACCGTCGGTATCCCCAGCGACCCCGCCATGTGCAGCGGCGCGCTGTCGTCGCCCACGAAGAGGTACGCCCTCTCCAGCAGGGCGGCCGATTCGCCCAGCGAGACGCGCCCGTTGGCGATCACCGCGGGCTCGCGCATGGCCTTTGCCACCTCCTGGGCCAGCGTCAGCTCGTCGCGCCCGCCCATGATGACCACCCGCGCCCCGTGGCGGCGCGTCAGGCGGTCGGCCAGCGCGGCGAAACGGGCGGTGTCCCACCGTTTCATGCCGCGGAAGCCCTCGCCGCCCGGATGGAGCGCGATCACGCGGTCCCGCGGCCCGATCCCTTCTCTCTGTAGAAACGTGGCCACCGACCGGCGGTCCGCGTCGACGACGCCCACGGTCAGGCGGGTCGTATCGACGCGCAGGCCGAGCAACCCCACCACCGTGGCGTAGCTGGTGGTGGCGTGCCGCCGCTTCCAGGGCCGCTTGCCGACCGGGATAAACCACTGGTAGGCGGGGATGTCCAGGGCCAGACGCCGCCAGACGCCGCAGGCCACGCTGAGCCACCAACTCCACGGGCGGAACTCGACGGCGATGCTGAAGCGCCGCCGTTGCATCGCCAGCAGGAAACGCGGGTAGCCGAGCGTGGTAAAGGTCTGGCCCGTCGGATGCAGGATAACCTCGTCGACATCCGTGTTCCCGCGCAGGATGCCCGCGTTGGTGGGGAACACCAGCGCGGCGATGTGCGCGTGCGGGAATCGCTCGCGCAATGCCCGTATAGTCGGCGTGGCGAAAAGCGTATCGCCGATGGGCAACATCAGGTTGAGCAGGATGCTATCGACCCGGCGCGGCGGAAACAAGCGATAGGTCCAGTTCAGAAGCGGGCTTGGCATAGGTTTACGCTCCGGGCGCCGCCGACCCAGGCGACTCGTCCGGCTCAGGACCGGGCTCGGGTCCGCGCGCGATGAAGCGCTTGAGCCGGCGTTCCAGGGTTGTGCGCGGCAGCATCACGTAGTGACCACAGGTACGGCACTGCAGGCCGATGTCGGCGCCCAGGCGGTACACCGTCCACTGATAGCCGCCGCACGGATGCGGCTTGCGCAGCTGCACCACGTCGCCGACGCGGATCTCGACCGGCTCAGCCATGGCGAGTGGGCCTGAACATTAGCGGCCTGCGACTGCCCGGCTGGACCGGGACCAGCCGCGGCCCGTCGGGGGCCAGTCCGCATGTGTCGAATGGCACACCACGGGCCGACCGCGGTCGGGTGTGGGACGACGGACGCTGCTGGCGACGCATCAGCTGGACCATGCGCGGACCCTGGCCATGGTGAATAGCTAAGGGACAGTGGGCAGTCGGTGCTGGGCAGTTCATCGTTATGACTGTGGTGCTGGGCAGTTCATCGTTATGACTGTGATGCGTGCGGGTTGATGGCGTTGAGCGCGTCGTTGATGCGGTCGCGCAGCGTTTGCGCGGCGGCGCGGGCCTGGTGGGCGTAGTCAGGACCGTGACCGGCGTTGGCGATGGCGCGCGAGGCGTTCCAGAGAGTGTGCGACGCAGCGGCGCCCAGCGCGTCGGCCGACGCCGCGAGGTCGCCTCCCTGCGCCCCCAGCCCCGGCGCCAGCAGCCACAGGTCGGTCGCGTCCTCCGCCACCGCGCTCGCCGCGACGGGGTCGGTCGCGCCCACCACGAGGCCCAGCTCCTGGGGACGATGCCAGTCGCGGACCCGGCGCGCGACATGCCGGTAGAGCGGCTCACCGTTGATCACGAGGTCCTGCAGGTCGCCCGCACTGGGATTCGAGGTGCGGCAGAGCACGAAGGCGAAGCGGCCCGGGCGGTCGATGAACGGCGCGACGCCGTCGTAGCCGAGGTAGGGATTGACCGTGCAGGCGTCGCATCGCAGGCCATCGAAGATCGCCGCCGCGTACGCTGCGGCCGTGCTGCCAATGTCGGACCGCTTGGCGTCGGCGATCACCGGGATGCCATGGGGCACGGAGCGCACCGTCTCGGCCAGCACGCGCCAGCCCTCCGCGCCGAGCGTCTCGTAGAAGGCCAGATTGGGCTTGAAGGCGCAGGCCAGGTCCGCCGTGGCCTCAATGATGGTCTGGTTGAACCGCAGCACGCCCGCGGCGGAACGCTCGACGCCCGCGGGCAGCGCGTCGAGCGTCGGGTCGAGGCCCACGCAGAGCTTACTCCCGTTGCGCCTGATGGCCGCCGTCAGCTTGTCCAGAAAACTCATCGCGCTCCTACGTCCCCGTGTATCTCCATCATCACTATAACAATATCGGCCGTCCCCTTGACAACGCGGAAGAACTGCTCTACTATAGTGCTATCATCATAGATGGTTAAAGGTTGTGCCGGGGAGGGTCAATGATCATCTTTCGTCTGGACAGCGCGTCCGGGCTCGTTCCCTACCTGCAATTGGTGCGGCAGGTCAAGCACGCCCTGCGTCTGGGCCTGCTCGAGGTGGGCGACCAACTGCCTACGGTGAAGGAAGCGGTGGCGCAACTCGCCATCAATCCCAACACCGTGCTCAAGGCCTACCGCGAACTCGAGTATGAGGGTCTCATCGAGAGTCGCCCCGGCCAGGGAACTTTCGTGACGCGCACGCTGGCCGGGCCGTCGCTGGCCAGCCACGCCGCGCTGCGCCGCGACCTGCTGCGCTGGATACGAGGCGCCCAGGCGGCTGGGTTGGACGAGGAGAGCATCGACGCCTTGTTCGCCGACACCTTTCGTGACGCCTTGAGGGAGCAGGAGGGGATCGCATGACTGCCGCCTTGCACACGACGGGCCTGGGCAAGCGCTATGGCGCCCACTGGGCGCTGCGCGACTGCTCCCTGGAGTTGCCGGTGGGACGAGTGGTCGCGCTCGTCGGCCCCAATGGCGCTGGTAAGACGACTCTGTTGCAGCTCGCCGTGGGCCTGACCACGCCCAGCGCCGGTAGCGTTGCGGTCTTCGGTCTGGCACCCTCCGCCCAGCCGCGCCAGGTACTGCCCCGCGTGGGCTTCGTGGCCCAGGAGCAGCCGCTCTACCGGCGTTTCAGCGTGGCCGACATGCTCACGCTGGGCCGCAAGCTCAATCCCCGCTGGGACGACGCCCTGGCCCGGACGCGGCTGGCGCGGCTGGGCCTGCCCCTCGACCGTCAGGTAGGCCGGCTCTCGGGCGGACAGCGCTCTCAGGTCGCGCTGGTGATGGCTCTGGCCAAGCGGCCCGATCTGCTGCTGCTGGACGAGCCGGTCGCCTCCCTGGACCCGTTGGCCCGGCGCGAGTTCCTGACCGTACTGATGGAGGCGGCGGCCGACGACGGGCTGACCGTCTTGCTCTCCTCGCACATCATCGCCGACCTGGAGCGCGTCTGCGACCACCTGGTCATCCTGTCCGCGGCGCGCGTGCAACTCAGCGGCGACATCGAGGAGATCGTGGCCACGCACAAACTGTTGGTCGGACCACGCCGCGATCCCGCTTCCATTGCCCACGTCCACCACGTCATACAGGCCACCCATACCGCGCGGCAGACGACGCTGCTCGTGCGCGCCAACGGTCACGTCTGGGATCCTTCCTGGGACGTCCACGACCTCTCCCTGGAGGACATCGTCCTCGCCTACCTGAGCCAGCCGGCAGCGGAACGCCCCGCCCTACTCGCGCGCGGGGGAGAGGGAGAGGAGGTCCCGGCATGATCTGGGTCACATGGCGGCAGCAGCGCTTCGAGGCGCTGATCGCGGGGGCGCTACTGGCGGCGATCGCATTCTTCTTGCTCCTGACCGGGCTCCAGATGGCCGCGGCGTACCACGACCAGGGTGTGGCGGCTTGCCTCGCGTCCCGGGAGCAAACGTGCGGCGAGATCATCGACAGCTTCCGCCGTCAGTTCAGCCCGCTGGTCAACATCGTCGGCTGGTTCGAGTTCCTTCCCCTCCTGTTCGGCGTGCTCCTCGCGGCGCCCCTAGCGCTCGAACTGGAGCAAGGGACCTACCGCCTGGCCTGGACCCAAAGCATTACCCGCCTGCGCTGGATCATCCGCAAGCTGGGCCTCCTGGTGGCCGCCGCCGTCCTGCTAGCCCTCGCCCTGACCGCCATCCTGACTTGGTGGCGCACGCCCCTGGATGGGATGGATGGGCGGTTTGATCGGCTCGGGTTCGACTTCGAGGGGGTCATGCCCGTCGCCTACACCGTCTTCGCGCTGGCGCTGGGCCTCGCGGTCGGGACGCTGCTGCGGCGGGCGATCCCGGCCATTGCCATTGCTCTCGTCGGCTACTTTGTAGTCCGCGTCGTGGTTGAGGATGGGGTGCGTCCGACCTATCTACCGCCGCTAGTTCAAGCGGCAACACCAGGCCATCCAGGGCGGTCGGCGTGGATCCTCGACCAGAGCTATCGCGACCATCTCGGCCATCCCATTGGCATCGTCGATCTCCTACGGCTCTGCGGCGTGTCGATTGACCACGGGCAGGGCGCGCATATCGTCCCGGCCTGCCTCACTCGCCACGGCATCGTTAACGCCGTCACCTACCAGCCCGCCGACCGCTTCTGGCTGTTCCAGGGCATCGAGAGCGCCATCTTCCTCGGCCTGGCGGCGGGCCTGTTGGCCCTCACGATGTGGTGGGTGCGCTATCGCATCGCCTGAAGGGTGCGGCCGAGCGTGCGACTTGGGTCAAAGGCCCTGCCTCACGCTATGGGTGCTACACTCCCCTTATGGATGTCGATCTCTACCGCGACCGGCCCGATCTCTACGACCTGCTGCACGATGAGCAGACGGCCGACCTGGTGTTTTATGGCGGCCTGGCCCAGGCATTGGTTCCACCCGGCGGCAGCGCGCTGGAGTTGGGCTGCGGCAGCGGCCGCGTGATGGAGGCGCTGCTGCGCGAGGGCCTGGAGGTGACCGGCGTCGACGCCGCGGAGCCCATGCTCGACCGCGCGCGCCGGCGCCTGGACCGCTTCGGCGCACAGGCGCGCCCGATACAGGGCGATATGCGCCGCCTCGAGGCGCTGCCCTTGCGCCCGGAGGGCTATGACCTCATCGTCTGCGCGGTCAACACGTTCATGCACCTGGAGGACCACGCCGCGCAAGCGGCCTGTCTCGCCGGTATCCGTGCCTGCCTGGCCCCCGATGGGACCGCCGTGCTCGACCTGGCCAACCCGTTCCATGCCATCACGCTGCCCCAGGGCACGCTTACCCTGCGGCGGCACACGTACGATCTCGCCACCGGACGCCAGGTCAGCGTGACCGGCGTGCTGGAGGTCGATCCGACCGCGCCGCGCGTCGTGGACCGTCTCTTTTTCGATGAATGGGGCGCGGACACGGACGGCGCGGTGCGGCGCAGCTCCTCTTTGGTCGAGCTACGCCTCGTCTTCATGCCCGAACTGGAGCTGCTGCTGTCGGCCGTTGGATTGGGGATCACCGACGCCTACGGCGACTATGAACTCGGGCCGTACAACGCCGCCGCCGACCGTATGATCGTGGTGCTGCGGGCTTACCGTACGTGACAAGGATAAGAAACCTTACCCTTACCCCCTCTCCCACGTACAGGGAGAGGGGGTAGGGGTGAAAGGTATAGTTGCGGTACCCTGCCTCGCGTGACATAATGACGGTACGTGCATGTCCATCCATGCGGCGATACACCCGCGCCGGCGCGGTCATCGCCTCTATAACAACGCGATAGAGCCCCTTGGGGCGAGAAGGATACACGATCGTGGCCCGAAAGAGTATGGCCGAGCGTTACGCGTCGCAGCGTAGCGGCAATAAAACCGTCCGTCGTCGCGCCCTGCCCCGGGTCGGCGAATCGTTCGATGAGAGGGACGGAGATGATCGATACGACACCTATGAGGACGAGTTAGCGGTCACGACAGCCACGCGCAGGACCGTCAGCCGAAGCGCGACCGCGACGTTGCCGCGCCATGAGGTGACCGGCGGGACCACGACGGTGATCCGTCCCCGCGCCGATGTCGAGCGTGAGATGACGGTGGAGACGCCTGCCGTGGGCGGCGCGACGAGGGCAGCGCGCGCGGGCGGGGCGGCGGCGATGCCGCGGCGAGCCGCCGGCGCGCGCGTGGCGCCGGCGCCCATGCCCATCCGCACCGACTACGGCTACGTGAAGCGCGACCTGCGGCGCATCGCCATCACCGCCGTCGCCATGTTCATCCTCCTGATCGTGCTCAACCTGATCGTGCGGGCGATCATTCACTAGTCGTTAGTTATTAGTCATTAGTCTTCCTTGACAGCAGCGCGGCCAGCAACGACCAAAAACTAATGACTAACGACTAACAACTAACGACTAACGACTACATGGACACCCGCCGCGCGCTGCCGTCGGTCGATGCCCTGTTGCGGCACCCTTTGGTGCTGCCGCTCCTTGAGACGTACGCCCGTCCGGCCGTGGTCGCGCTAGTGCGCCGGACGCTCGACGCCGCCCGCGGCGAGGTGGCGAACCACGCCGCGTCGGACGGCATGCCGCCGACCCTGGATGCCCTGGCTGAGCGTGTCGCCCGTGCGGCCGGCGACCGCTGGCGGGTGGCCCCGCGCACGGTCATCAACGCCACGGGCGTGATCTTGCACACCAACCTGGGACGCGCCCCGCTGAGCAAGGCCGCGGCCGCGGCCGGCCTCGCCGCTGCGACGGGCTATAGCGCCCTGGAGTTCGACCTGGCGAGCGGTAAGCGCGGCTCTCGCAACGACCACCTGTCGCGCCTCCTGGCCGACGTGACGGGCGCCGAAGATGGCATCGCCGTCAACAATACCGCCGGGGCGCTAGTGCTGGCCCTGGCGGCGCTCTGTCGGCGCCGCGAGACGGTCGTCTCGCGCGGGCAGGCCGTGGAGATCGGCGGCGGCTTCCGCATCCCGGTTATCATGCGCGAGAGCGGTGCGCGCCTCGTCGAGGTCGGGACGACCAACCGCACCCGCCTGGACGACTATGCTGAGGCGCTCTCGCCGCGCACCGGCGCGCTGCTGCACGTTCACTCGAGCAACTTCCGCATCGTCGGGTTCACCGAAGAGGTGGGGCTGGCGCCATTGGCCTCGCTGGCCCACGAGCATGGCCTGCCCCTCATCGCCGACGTGGGCAGCGGCGCCCTGCGCGATGTGCGGCCCTACGGGCTGGCCGCCGAGCCGCTGGTACAGGACAGCGTCGCCGCCGGCGCCGACCTGGCGCTGTTCTCGGGCGATAAATTGCTCGGCGGGCCGCAGGCCGGCATCGTGGTGGGCCGCTCGACGTTCCTGGCCCGGCTGCGCGCCCACCCGCTGATGCGTGCGCTGCGCCTCGACAAGGTCGCCATCGCCCAGCTCAGCGCGACACTGCTGCACTATATCCGCGGCGAGGAGGAGCGCGAGGCGCCGGTCTGGCGCATGATCGCGGCCCGACCCGCCGCACTGGAGGCGCGGGCGCGGGGCTGGCTGGCCTGTTCGCCGGCCGTACCGGGAGTGCTGGCGGAGGTCGAACCGGTGGCCTCAACGGTGGGCGGCGGCTCGCTGCCGGGCGAGACGCAGCCCAGCTTTGCCCTGACCCTGCGCGCGGCGCGCCGCTCGGCCGCGTGGGCCTCGGCGACGGCCGCGGCCTTGCGCGGGTGCGACCTGCCCGTCGTGGCGCGCGTCGAGGGGGACCGCGTTATCCTCGACGCGCGCACGGTGCTCCCGGAGCAGGACGACGACCTCCTCAAGGCATTGCGCCAGATACTTGTGGCTCCGGCGTAATATACTGATGCAATGCGTCCCTCGGTCCCAAAGATCGCCCGCCGAGGGACGGGGCCGCGGTGACGGGGCGCGCGTTCGGTTCGTACGTGGGATAGGGATAGATGGCTAGTAATCCGCGCCCGCGCAAGTCGCTGGTCCAAGAGCTCCTGGAGACAGTCCTGTTGACCGTAATCCTGTTCGGCGCCGCGAAGTTCAGCCTGCAGACGTTCATGGTGCAGGGCCAGAGCATGAACCCGACGCTGCAGGATAGCGAATACATCCTGGTGGACCGCATCAGTTACCGTTTCCACCAGGACGGCCTGCCCTCGCGCGGCGACATCGTCGTCTTCAAGGCGCCGCCCAGTCCCTCGGAGGACTACATCAAGCGCGTCATCGCGCTGCCAGGCGATACCGTGGCGGTGCGGCCGGTCGTCGGTCCCAACCACGTCGCGGTCAACCACGTCTTCGTCAACGGGCATATGCTCTCCGAGCCGTACATCGCCGAGCCGCCCGACGGGTTGTCCATGGTCTTCAGCAACGTCAATTGTGTCAGCGCGCGGGGCTGCCAGTACACGGTACCCGGCAATGACGTTTTCGTCATGGGTGACAACCGCAACCGTAGTTATGATTCGCGCATGTGGGGGCCGCTGCCGGTGGCCAATATCGTGGGCCGCGCGCTGGTCTCGTACTGGCCGCTCAACCATCTGTCCTTTATCCAGAGCCAGTCCTCGTACCATTAAGAGTGATTAGTGGTTAGTGGCTAGTGACGAGTGAGGTCCACTGGCCAGTGGCCAGTGGCCAAGTGGCCACTCACGATTTGACACCTTCGGGAGGGTAGCCTAGAATGGGATGAGCGATAGGTGCTTCCTGCCACCATCCGCTCAGCGTCGCCATCAGCCACGTCGGACGCGGGTAAAGACAACGGATGGGTGACAAGGCACGACGCGCCAGCCGCGGGGAAGTGTCGGAATTGGTAGACGGGCATGACTTAGGATCATGTGCAGCGATGCGTGCGGGTTCGAGTCCCGCCTTCCCCACCTCCTCTGCCGATGAATGTAACGGAGCCCTCCCGAGAGGATCGATCACGATTGAACGTACAGGTCGCAACACTACCTCACAACCAGGTCTCGCTCGATATTGAGGTCGAGTCGTCCGCCGTCGGCAACGCCATCGACCGCGCCTACCGCAATCTGGCGCAGCGCGTCTCGGTGCCCGGCTTCCGCAAGGGCAAGGCGCCGCGCGCCGTGCTCGAGGCGGCCATCGGGCGCGCGTCGGTGCTGGAGGAGGCCGCCGATATCGCGGTCAACGCCGGCTATCGACAGGCCCTGGACCAGACCGGCTTGCAGCCCATCACGCGGCCCGAGATCGATGTGCAAGGCAACGGCGTCGATCCGTCGCAGCCGCTGTTTTTTACCGCCAAGTTCTACGTCTACCCCACGGTCGAGTTGGGTGACTACCGGTCGCTCCGCGTCGCCGCGCCCCGGACGCCGGTCACCGACGAGGCGGTCGATGCGGTGCTCACGCGCATGGCCGAGGGACAGGCGCCCTGGGAACCCGTCGAGGATCGGCCGGCCGAGTCCGGCGACGTGGCCAAACTGACCCTGACGGGGACGGTCGAGGGCGAGACGGTCATCGACAACGAGGAGCAGGACTACTATCTCAACCCGGATGGCGTGCCCTCACCCGATACGATGCCCGACCTGACCCCCCACATCGCCGGGATGGGCGTGGGCGAGTCGCGCGATTTCGAGTTGACCCTGCCCGAGGGCTACCAGCCCCCGCGGTACGCCGGCAAGACCCTGGCCTGCCATGCCACGCTGATGCGTCTGGAGCGCAGGGCCATGCCCGCGATCGACGACGCGTTCGCACGATCCCTGGGCGAATTCGCGTCGCTCGACGACCTGCGCGCCCGCGCGCGCCTCTCCCTGGAGGCGCAGCAGCGCAACGACGACACCGAGGCCGTCGTGGCCGAGGTGACGCGCCGCGCCATGGACGCGGCGACGGTCGAGCTGCCCCCTCCCATGATCGAGGATGAGATCCATCGCACCCTCGATACCCTCAAGGACGAGATCGAGAGCCAGCAACGCCTCACCATGGATCTCTACCTCCGCCTAACCGGCAAGACGATGGACGATCTGCACGAGGAGATCCGGCCCGCGGCCGAGGAGCGCGTCAAGAGCAATCTCGTGTTGGAGGCTATCGCCGCCGCCGAGGGTATCAAGGTGCCGCGCGAGCAGGTCGACGCCGAATTGCGGGAGATCGCCGCGCTCCCCACCATCAAGGAGCGCGACCGGCGCAACGTCTTGAGCTCGCCCACGATCCGGGGCCGCGTCGAGACGCGCTTGGAGCGCCGCCTGGCGCTGCAGCGCCTGTTGGAGATTGCCCACCCTGCCGATACTGATGGAGCGCCTGGCGACGATGCGGCCGCCGCGCAGTTGCGCCAACAGGCGATCGAGACCCATGCCGATGCCCTGGAGAGTCCGACGCATCAACCCAGCGAAGAGGAGATCTAGATGAGCCTTGTCCCAATGGTCGTCGAGACCACCAACCGTGGTGAGCGCGCGTATGACATCTACTCGCGCCTGCTCAAGGAGCGTATTATTTTCATCACCACGCCGGTCGAGGATACGATGGCCAGCTTGGTGGTGGCGCAGCTCCTCTTCCTGGCCAGCGAAGACCCCGACCGCGACATCCAGCTCTACATTAACAGCCCTGGTGGCGTGGTGACGGCCGGGCTCGCCATCTACGACACCATGCAGCACGTCAAGTGCGACGTGCAAACGATCTGCATGGGCTTCTGCGCCAGCATGGCCTCGGTGCTGCTCTCCGCCGGCGCGGAGGGCAAGCGTTTCGCCCTGCCCAACTCGGAGATCATGATCCACCAGGGCTCGGCCGGCTTCCAGGGCGCCACGCCCGACATCGAGATCCAGTCGCGCTGGATCTTGCGCACGGTGCGCCGCCTCAACAGCATCCTGGCCAAGCACTGCAACCAGCCTTACGAGAAGGTGGAACGCGACACGCAACGCGACTTCTTCATGACGGCCGAAGAAGGGCGCGAGTACGGCATCATCGACCATGTATTGACGGCCGAGCAAGTGCCGACGCTGGCATAAGGAGCCCCGCAGATGGCTAACAACAAGGGAACCCCGCGCGTGCAGTATCGCTGCTCGTTTTGTGGCAAGAGCCAGGAGCAGGTCCACCGCCTTATCGCGGGGCCCGGAGGCGTGTATATCTGCGACGAGTGCATCGACCTCTGCCGGGAGATCATCGAGGAAGAGCAGGCTAGCACCCCCAAGCAGAAGCTGCCCATCACCAAGATTCCGCCGCCCAAGCGCATCTTCGAGCAACTTAACCAGTGGGTGATCGGACAGGATCGCGCCAAGAAGGTCCTCTCGGTCGCCGTCTATAACCACTACAAGCGCGTCGCGGCCGGCATGCAGATCGACGACGTGGAGTTGGGTAAGAGCAACATCCTGCTCGTCGGCCCCACCGGCTGCGGCAAGACGCTGCTGGCGCAGACCCTCGCGCGCATCCTGGACGTGCCCTTCTGCATCGCCGACGCCACGGCGCTGACCGAGGCCGGCTACGTCGGCGAGGACGTCGAGAACATCCTCTTGCGCCTGATCCAGGCGGCGGACTTCGACGTGGCGCGCGCCGAGAAGGGCATCGTCTACATCGACGAGATCGATAAGATCTCGCGCAAGAGCGACAACCCCTCGATCACGCGCGACGTCTCGGGCGAGGGCGTGCAGCAGGCCCTGCTCAAGATCATCGAGGGCACGGTGGCCAACGTCCCGCCGCAGGGCGGGCGCAAGCACCCTCACCAGGACTTCATCCAGATCAACACGGCCAACATCCTGTTCATCTGCGGAGGGGCCTTCGAGGGGCTGGCCGACATCATCGACAAGCGCACCGGCGGCCGCCGGCGCTTCGGCTACAACATGGCGCACCCCGACGAGTTGGCGCCGACGCCCAAGAACGTGATTCCCGAGGACTTGCTGGCCTATGGATTGATCCCCGAGTTCGTGGGACGCTTGCCCGTCACGGTCACGCTCGATCCCCTGGACGAAGAGTCGCTGATCAAGATCCTGACCGAGCCCAAGAACGCCATCGTCAAGCAGTACCGCAAGTTCTTCGAACTCGACAAGGTCGAACTGGTCTTCACCCTCGAGGCGCTGCAGGAGACGGCCCGTCAGGCCCTCAAGCACAAGACCGGCGCGCGCGGCCTGCGCACGATCGTGGAGGATGTGCTGACCGATATCATGTACGAGATCCCCTCGCGCGGCGACATCCGCTCGGTCCGCGTGACCGACAAGGTGATCACCAAGGAGGAGGCGCCGATCCTCGAGCCGACCCGCCTCGGCCCGCGCGCCGACGAGGACCTCCTGGCCCGCGACGAATCGGCGTAGGCCAGTGGCTAGTGACGAGTGGCTAGTGGGGACAATAGTGAAGGGGGCGGGCCGCAACTGGCGGCCCGCCCCCCTGCGTTTCTTCCACGCGGTAGAGAGTGATTAGCGCTCGTCACTAGCCACTCGTCGCCGGACGGCGGATGTGCCGGTAGATGTAGAGGGCCACCAGGGCCACGACCGCGATGGCGATGACGAGATCGAACTTGTGCAAGGTGTTGCCGACGCTCTCCCAGTTGGAGCCCAGCGTGTAGCCGATGTAGCCCAGCACAAGGCACCAGATGAGCGATCCGATGAACGTGTAGGCCACGAACTTGGCGAAGTTCATGCGGGCAATCCCGGCCGGCAGTGAGATGAAGGTGCGGATGATGGGCAGTAAGCGGGTGATGAAGATGGTAATGTCGCCGCGGCGGGCGAAGAACTTATCGGCGCGGTCGGCGTCGCGCTCCGAAATCAGCACATAGCGTCCGTAGCGCAGCAACAACGGCCGCCCGCCCGTGGCGCCGATCCAATAGGCCACGACGGATCCGACGACGCAACCGACGGCGCCCGCCAGCGCGCTGCCCAGTAAGTTTAGCTCGACGTGAAACGTCGCGACGCCCTGCCGCGTGGCCAGGAACCCGGCCAGCGGCATGATCAATTCGCTGGGTAGCGGGATGCAACAGCTCTCGATGGCCATGGCCACGACGATGCCGCCGTAGCCGAGCGTCGTAAACAGGTTGGTGATGAAGTGGAGGATCGTGTCTGTCATAGCTCCCTTACTGCTCTCCTGCTTGTCGCGCTTCACTTATCGCCCCGGCAACGCTCATGACGCCACGCGCCGGGGTATGGGGCCGGCCAGCGCCGCGTCATCCTCGGTTATGGCATGGGATAGGGACGTCGCGCATACGCCCTACCAGGCGTGACGGCGTATGCGCGACGCCCCTACGCCTGTCTGTCGTGGCGCCGCGACAATGACATACCTCGGGGGCCGGTTTCTTGACAATCATACTGCCAAAGGGCAGCCTAGCAGATGGTGGCGCTTGCCGCAACTCTGCTTGAGCCTGGCACTAGGGCAGGACAGGACAGGGCAGGGCAGGACAGAGCGGGACGACGAGGGTCTGCGTATTGTCGACCTGGGAACGGGTGGCGTTTGCTGCGCTGCTCGTCCGTCCCAGCGTTAGCCTTAGACTTGGGGCGGGTGGGATATCCGCGCCCGCCGATCTATCGCCACGACGACCATGCGCGAGAATGCGCAGACCGTGCGAAAGCGCTGGGCAAGAACGTCCTGGTCGACCGCGACGCGCTGGACGATGTGGTGCGTGCGGTGGAACTGCGCCCGGGTGGCCAGTCGCTGGAGATCGGGCTGGGCATCGGGACGCTGACCGCGGCGCTGCTCGACGCCGTAGGCGTCGAGATCGTGGTCGTGGAGTTCGACGAGGATCTGGCGCGCGTGCTGGAGCAAAAGCGATGCGACGGATAAAGCACGGGTGGGTGTTTCTGGGGACAACGTTCCTCCGAAGGCGGTCTACGATGTGGCGCATCATAGCCCTGGGGCTCGTGGCAGTCGCGCTGCTCACGGTGGGGACGGTCGTCTGGGTCTTGCCGCGCCACGGTGATTCGAACGGCCCCGTTGTCGGCCTTATTACCTTCCCCGGAGACGGCCGCGCCATCGCCCTACGCGCGACGGTAGTGGCTCAAGTTGATCGGCGTATCCTCTAACCCCGTCGCGACGGGCGGCTAGACGAGCGCGAGTTGGCGGGGCGGCGCGGGATCGCGATGCTCGACAGCGCCACGGCCCGGCAACGCCCCCAGCGCATGGTCAGCGATCCACCGGTACGCCGGCACGCACACGGCGTCGCCGAAGGCCGTGCGCAGGTCGTTGTCCTTGAATCCGGCGAGTTCGCCGATGTCGGGCACGCCCTGGAGGCGGCCGTACTCGACGGGGGCCATCCAGCGCACGCGGACGGTCTCGCCCTCGACGATGACGACGATCTGCTTGCTGCTCCCCCCGCCCGCCGTACGCAGGCACCCGGCGAGGCCGTCGGCGCGCAACTCGTAGACGCTGCGCCCGTTCCTGACGCGGCGATACGCGGTGGCGACGCGCGGCCCATGGTGGCCCATCATGCTCCGCAGTCGCGTCTGGTGCAGGGGACTCATCTCAGCCAGGAACCTCTCGACGTGCGCCTCGTCCCACCAGTCATCTCTCTCCCAGTCCACGATGTCGGCGAGTGTCAACGTACGGTGCGGCAGCGCGGGGAACTCGACGACGCCCCAGCGCAGTGCATCCTCCGTCTCCGTCATCATCAAGGCCCGCAGCGCGTCCGGGCGCAGCGCTCCGCCGGCGACGACAGCCGTTCGATAGAGCAACCCATCGCTCGGCAACGTCATAAACGCGCCGACGAGGTCGTCGCGGACGGCGATCATGAACAGGCGCGGCCGGCTCTGCGGCGTGAAGTGCTCCGCAGACACCTGGATCGCGTCTACGATGTAGCCGCGCTCGTTGACGGCGCGCACCGCCGCGCGGAAATCGCGGCCATCGTGCGAGTTGAGAAACCCCGTCACGTTCTCGATCATCAGCGCCTTGGGCGGCTGGTCGAGCTCACGCAACTGGTCGAGCAGGCGCATCATCGCCCAGAACGTGCCCGAGTGCGTGCCTGCGAGCCCTTTGCGGTTGCCGGCGAGCGAGAGGTCGATGCACGGAAAGGAGGCGGCGATGAGATCGACCGGGCGCGGGAGAGTCGCTGCCTCGATCTCCCATACGTCCCGCCGCTCGAAGTGCGCGTCGGCGGGGTAGCGGCGGCGATAGATCGCCTCCTTGGTCGGGTCGATGTCGTTGGCGTAGACGCACTCCCAGCCCAGGGGTTCGAGCGCATCGCGGACCAAACCCACCCCGGCGAACAGTTCGTAGAACGTTGGCATAGCGCGCTTCCTCCGTGAGGGGGTATAGAGTCCGTGGATTTATGTCGCCATTTTACTCCCCTGCGCTGGATCGTGCCCTTCCGTGATTGGGAGGTCTTCGCGGCGATCTTGGTGAACGACCGGGGCAGCGGCGTGGCGTACGGGAGCGACCTGACGGCACACGAGGTCAAAAGCGCGACGTTCGGCGGCTCGTTCGAGTATCAGTACCACAAGAACACGGGCAGGCAAAAGTTCGAGCACGACCAGACGGTCGAGCACGTCTTCGTCGTCTACGATGACTCTTATCGTTCCGTCGCCGTCTATACGCTCACGGCCGCCCAATTTGGGACCTTTGCCGCAGGGTGGCGTGCGAACCTGGAGGCTAGTTACGGGGTGGGCTCTACGCAGCAACGCTTCCGGCGCAGCATCGCTTTTGGTGACGTGACGCGCTCGGGGGCGCTCGGCGCTCGTGTTGCGGATACAGGACGGCGTGCTGGTGTACCCCGCAGCGACGTAGGAGCCCTGCGCCGGGTCCTGCCGCCCAGTAGGCTATGCAGACCCTTCAGGGCCCGTGCCCTGCCGTGACCATGTATGGGCAGGTGGCGTGTCGCCGACAATCGCGAGGCACGCCTCATAGCGCGGCGGAGGGACGCGGATGGTATACTAACAAAGGACCGCGTTACGCACCCTCACGTCCCCCACCACACTCACTCACACATCACTCAATCTGCGGTTGCGCCCTTAACCATCCTGATGACCTCTCTTGCCGCCGAGACGCGCTCGCTCCTGCATGCGCACGGCGTCCACCCGCGT
>JAABUZ0100005439.1_pt1 | contig 16710 bp, 10 predicted proteins | sample 5562091 | NCBI WGS metagenome assembly JAABUZ01 (sample SAMN12813069, study PRJNA571459) | rock metagenome | isolation source: Antarctica rocks | place: Antarctica: Victoria Land, Linnaeus Terrace sud | collected 2015-12-21
CAACCGCGAGGGTCGTCGCTACCCGGAACGATCGATTGAAGTTGGTTAGAGCAATACGAAGTTCTTATCCTTATAATAATTCCTGGTTAGTATATCACAAGAGGCCTGCTTCAATCTGCACTCTCTTCGACGAGGGCATAACTCCGTTGTTCCGACAACTGAAAATTGGCATAGAACAAACTAGATACGTATGCATTGAAAGGGAGGTGGGAGGGGGAGATGACGGCGTGTGTAATCTAGGATTATAAGAAAGGATCCACCGAGGTCCCCTCCCACCTGAGCATATAGTACATCATCTACAGGAAAAACGCAAGTCCTTTCCGCATGCAATTCCTTTCCCTTTACAAAATTTTAATGCGTAAAATTCCCCATACCGCCTGCTACTACACAAGATGCTCAAATAGACTCTAGCGCTAAAAACTCGTCTTTATAATTGAAGATAGATCTTTGATTGGGGGGAGAGGGCGTAGAGAAAGGGTGAAAAGAAAAAAGGAGGGAGGGTGGAGGGTATGTGGTATGTTCAAGGTAGTGGATCGCACACTAGAGATGTCGCTCTCTCCGAAATCGAAGTTTGGCCTCCCTCCCATCCACCGCCTATAATACAGTACGTACAGGAAAAACGCAAGCCCTTTTGTACCCTTCCCCATTCCGTTAATAAATTCTTAATGCAGCAAGTAAGCATTGAAAAGCTCGTCGCCAAAAAAGAGAGAGGCCCACCTTGTAAGGGTGGGCTCTTCTGCGTTGGCCGCGTTGCACGGCTACTAGTCAAAATGCGACATACCCGTAATCCTTTCTCCGCCTCCAAGAAACCTTTTACCGTATCTATAGAAATTTAGATAATGCACTATGCTTATGGGTGTTAGAGCACGTTGCTAACCCAACTGTAGCCGAACGACCAGCATGGAATCATATGAAGAGCTTGATTAAAGCTAATATGAGCTACACTAAGAGCGATAAATGAGATGGCGACGAAGGTCAAGAAGGCGATGATGATAAGAGCAAGCATCTGTTTGTTGCGAAGTGCGATGGCCATGTGCGTGATCCCCTTTTCTTTCTGCTGTTGCATCCCCCGACACAGGAGTGCAATACTGTGTGCTGCTTGATAAGCAAAGATAAAAATTTAGATAAAGACCTAGAATACGGCGCTGACCTAAGATGACAGTCTGAGTTTCAGTTTTCTCATTTCTCATCCTCTCGAAAAGATCTGAAACATGGGCGCTGAGATAGACATCCTCTCAACATGTTTGCATACAGATAAATGAGATGTGTGCACTGAGCACAGTCGTCGGGAAGGATACATCCTCTGGCTGATCTGCGTCCTTGCAGGTTGTTTGCGCTAACTCTCGGGGGTCTCCCAACCGCTTCCAAGAGTTGCCCATCCGCTTCATTGCCATCACCTTCATCACTTGCATTTCCTACCCTGTGATTAAAATATAAACTATAGAGGAGCAAAACATGGCTCTTTTTATCCAGAAAGTGGAAGGTCTGATCAGTAGCGGCCGGTAGACAGGAATCGTGGCTTCGATTGTCTATCGTCTACGTAGTAGATGAGGGTAACGAATTTGGTGGAGCGCACCAATTTGGGGTGGAGATCACCAAATTTTTGGATGTTATAACAGTTTTCATGAAGGTTCAATATAAGGGTGTCTATTACAACCTTTATCTTGGATATACCTACTTAAAACTCTGGTTTATGCTACTTAAGCGTACCTATGATGCGTGACGTCTCTTTGATATAATCCTCAACATTCTGATAGAGAAATTTTTGTAGTTTGGCTGAATTAGATGTACGTAAATACATTTTCGGGTGATGTTTCAGATATTGATTATAGATAGTAGGGTAAGACTCTACTCGCACAGCTACACTAAGTAGTGGAGAAGCCTAAACAATAGCGAAAAACAAGCTTAAAGTATTGCGACTTCCACCACTTAATGTAGCTGTACTTAGCGATAAAATGCGTCAATACCTTGTTTTTGGTTCGAGAATGGGGTATGCTCTCAACAGAGGTAATTAGCACTCCATCTGGTCAAGGCCGATGGGAACAGACGAAGTGTCCATGCATACGATCAATATCTGACCTCAAGCAAACCGAAGTGATCAGATGGACGCCCTCGAAAAACGGCTTGAAGTTTTTTCGCCTGTTAGTGGAGCTATACCCCTTCCTGTGACGAGTACGCTTTTTCTTCAGCAAAGCAATTACTTGATAGTCATTGTGCAATGTCCTAGTAGTTTTTCTCAGATTAGTAGATGAGTTTTTTAGTCAGTTACAATAAACACTAAAAGGAGAGTAGAGCGTGAAAACAATCTATTACTTGACATTCGATTCAGAATGCTCTACGTGTAGCACGTTGGCAACTACCATCGAAGAGACTACTAAGGGGAAAGTATCGGCAACTCGTCTCGGCTCTAAGCGAACACAGGAATTACTCGATCATGCGTTTCCAGATGGCTATGAGTGGCAGCCCTATCTGATCACCATTCAGGGCGATCGAATTACTGCTGTTGGTGGACTTGAAATGGCTATTCGATTAGGGCGGATTTTGGGTCCATTAAAGGCTTTACATGTTTATTCTCTCGCTCGACAGTCTGGCGTAACGTTCAGTGCAAAGAACGAAACCGAATCAAAAGGAATATTTCTTTCAGATCGACGTACATTTGTCAAACTCGTCGGGGGAACAGCGCTATCCATTGTTCTTCCCTTCATTCCACTAGGTCCACAGTATCGCGGGTACCAATGTACGGCAAAGTGTGCTGTTGATGGAAAATGTTCTCAGGCAGGCCAGTATGTTACTGCAAAGGGTGGTGCTTTGACAGAGTCAGACGCTTGTGCAGATGCGAAACATCAAGTACAATTGTTGATTCAGAGAGGGTGCACTGCAAAACATTGCCGTTGTTACGACTGCAAAAGGGTATAATCCACTAGCTTTTAGCGGAGGACGATTATGAGCATATCATTTAAATCCAGAATTGAAGAAGTTGTCGCACGTCTCTCTCCGGCATTACGCCAAAGTGAGGAGAAAAACCTTTTATTGCTACAAAATGCTGGAGTTACGTCATACGAGAACTTGTTAATCTTCACACAAGACACGCAACAAAATCCTGAGCTGCGTCAGTTTGCGATATGGCTCCTCGCACGTCTAGATGATACCAAGGCAGTACCATCTATACTAAATGCGTTGACAGACACAAAACATTCTGTTGTTCGTCGTGAAGCCGCTCTTCGCGTAGCAGAGATCGGAAAGCTAGGCGCGCCAGAGGCAATTTCTCCACTCCTTAATGTACTACAAACAGACCCAGACGCACAGGTTCGTGCTGCTGCAGCCTATGCTCTACGCCGGTTTAAGGGTACAGCAAATGAAATGGTGGTAGTCACTTTATTGAACACACTACAAAATCAACAGGAAGACGCCGCTGTACGTGGCGAAGCAGCAGAGTCATTGGGAGAACTTGGTGCTCATCAAGCTGTTCCAGCATTGATCGCTGCATTGCAAGACCCCGCAGCGAATATTCGCTTAGAGAGTGCTTTTGCACTTGGACTCATTGGCGACACTCGCGCACTACCTGAACTTACATATGTTGCAGCAACCGATCAGGGGCAGGTTCTGTGGGGAGGTCCCGAACCCTGGTTAGTGAAAGATGAAGCAAACGAAGCAATTATGCGTATCCAGAATTAAGTAGGGATAAAAAAAGGTAACTATATCTACAGAAGAGACAAGGCTAATGGTATTCATCATTGGCTCTTGCTCTCCTCTGTGTTCAAAAAAACCAGGATCTGTGAAAGATTGCTGAGAGAAGCTTCCCTACTGAGATAAGATATTGCTTTTTTCCTGGTAATGGCAAGTTTGCCCTATCCCCTTTATAAGTGCATTTAAGGCTCTATCCTGACTTTTGGTTCCTGCTGTGCTCACATCCCCATTATCATACTGATTGTCAAACATTTAATGACTTAAGCCCCCTTTGCTGCAAGCTCATATTTCATCAACTCTACCTGCACAGCTTGTAGATCTAGCCCAGCTTTACTCTGCTCAAACACTTGAGCTGCTTCCTGTAGATAGTCAAGCCCACGTTGATATTCTTTCTCTCTTATGCCATTACGCTGTAACAGTATTTTGCCATAATCTCTTAGTGCACGTGCAAGCTCTAGTCGCATGTTACTCTTATGTAAAGTACGCAATACTTGTTCAAATCGCTGATCAGATTGTTCTTGTTGTCCTAATGCATTAAAAATGTTTCCTATTATTCGTTCAGCACGTGTGACAAGCCATTTTAACTCAGCCTTATTTGCTTGTTCTAATGCTTGTGTAGCTTGCTCATAAGCAAGCGTGACTTCGTTAAGCAATAAATGTGCTTGAGCAAGCTCCAGACGAGCTTCTATTCTTGCGTCCGCTTCCATGCCATCAAATGTCAATGCATGTTGCAACGCCTTTTTTGCCCGCTTAAGCATACTTTCTTGCTTGTGAGAAAATGCTGTATTTGAGTCATTGGTATACGTATAAGTAGCTTGAGCGAGACGTAAATAACCTAGAGCTAATAAAGTACTACCAATACAAGGAGGAACGTGTGTATTATGTGCTACCTTAAGCGCATGCTGCAAAATAGTTTTTGCTTCAAGAAGTTTACCCTGTTCCTGCAATACAATGACTAAATAGGAGGACCACCAGCTTTCAAATATGGGATCTTTCATATATGTAGCGTATGTAATAGCTTCTTTAAACTCAACCTCAGCTTCAGCTAAATTGCCTACACGTAAGTCAAGCAATGCTAAATTTGCACAAACAAATGCTAACAGAGGAATGTCACCCATACGTTCAGCAACGCCAAAAGAGCGACGTAGTGCAGCTTGTGATTGCGTGTAATCAGCCATGCTTAGGTATCTATCACCTAAGTTGTTGCTAACAATGGCAATCTCTCGTTTACAATCATACTGCTCGAAAATGGCTAAAGCTTTATTAAGATCTTGCAGCCCATCTAAAGCACGACCATCTGATGTTTTTACATTGCTTAACAACATGTAAGTACGTCCGAGAGCAACAGAATCTCCTATAAGGGTACGTCTGGTACGTGTCAAATAAGACATGTTTGCTATCGGGCTGTTTGCTTGTTTTAATGCTTTTGTAAACAAATTAAGTGCTTCGTTTGCACTCTGAAGAGCTGCATTATAGTTACCTTCGCGCCAATAAGTATAACCTTGAATGAATTTCAGGTACGCCCAGGCAGAACCTTCTACTAGACCTGCTTCTCTTAGGACTTTCTCACCACGTTCACTATATTCTCTGGTGCGAACTAAATCTCCACGATTGTACCAGGTATGTGCAATTTCACTCCAAAGTATTGCTTGCAGTTGTGCTTCTTGTAAGGGATCAATTGATGAGTCGTTACCATTCTTTTGTCTGCGAACGTTTAATGATTGCTCATAGAAGTGTAGTGCTTCTTCCTTACCTTGAATTCTTGTGCATTCAGCAAGAAGTTCTAAAATGTAGGATTGACGTTGCCAATCTACCAAGTTGCCAATACCCATGTATTCAAGTGCGATGCGATAGTATTTTTCTGCTCCTGGGTATGATGATAACTTGAAGGCACGATTGCCTGCAATCTCAGAGTAGTGAACAATTTGTTTAGGATCAGCTCCACCTCGAACAAGGTGGTTGGTAATTGTCTCAGCCCAGTCTTCTTCCTGTCCCGCATAGAGCTTCTTAAAAACCTCCGCCGCCCGCCTATGTTGGCTCGCCCGCCGTGCCGCCGACAAACTCTCGTACAAATGACTGGCCAGCAAAGGGTGCCAGAAGCTGTAGGTTACGCGGGTGCCGGTGCCTTCTTCTGTGAGCATGCCGGACTTGAGGCCTTCTTCTATGAGTTCGAGGACGGCGTCTTCGTCGTAGTTGTTGCCGCTCTCTTCCATTGCGCTTATAACCTGAAACTCGAAGGAGCTGCCGAGGACGGCGGCTTTTCTGAGCAGGTTCTGGCAGTCCTGGCTGAGGCGGCCCATACGCAGGCCCAATACGGCGCTAATGGTGTCGGGCAGAGGGTCTTGTTCCCGGTTGATGAGGTTAGGGGCGGTTTCGAGGGTGCGGGCGAGTTCTTCGGCGAAGAAGGGGTTGCCGGCGGCACGGGTGCTGATGCGCTGGATCATGGGTTCGGATACCTGGGTGACCTGGGTGACGAGGGAGGCGATCTGGTCGGGGCCGAGCGGTTCGAGGGCGAGCGATTCGATGGCGTTCTCGCGCCTCAGGTCGGTGAGCAGGGGACGCAGGGGATGGTCCTGGGGCAGCTCCATGTCGCGGCAGGTGGCGACGATGACGATGGGGTAGCCGTGCGTGCGCCTGGCTAGATACGCCAGCAGCTCGCAACTGCTGCTATCGGCCCATTGCAGGTCGTCGAGGGCGATGAGCAGGGGAGTGCTCTCGCTGATCAATATCAGAAGTTCTTTGACGGCCTCCCAGAGGCGCAGCTGCTCCTGTTCGGGCGAGAGTGAGGTGGGATAGCTGACCTGGGTGATCATCTCCTGTAGTTCGGGCAGCAGATTACTGAGGGATTGGAAGACGATGGGCCGCTTGTTGATCTCCTGCCGCTGCCACACGCCCTGCACCATCGCCTTGCGCAGCACTTCGATCCACAGTCTATAAGGGATCGTTCCCTCCTGGGCGTAGACGCGGCTCCACGCCACCGCCCAGCCGCGCCGCTTGGCCTCGCGCCCCATCTCCTCCGCCAGCCGTGTCTTGCCGATGCCCACATCGCCCATCAGCAGCACACACTGCGGCCGTCGATGCGGGTCCAGCGTCGCCGCCGAGGCACGCTTCTGAGCCGTCAGACGAAACTTCGCCGCCTGCTCCGTCAGCTTCACCAGCTCGGTCAGATGCTCCAGCTCTGATTCGCGTCCAACCAGAGGACTCTGGTGGGCGCGGCCGATCTGCACAGTCGCGATCTCGCCTGTCCCTCCAGCCGGAGCCGCCCGTGTCGCCGTATCGCGACTGGCCGACTCGGACGTATGGATCGCCCCCTTGCCCGTCAGCTCGCGGCCCGCGCGCAGAGCATCGTAGATCGCCCGCGTCTCTGGCAGCGGAGCGATCCGATATTCCTGCTGTAGTACTGTATGCAAACGTTTGTATGCACGCAACGCCTCGCCACGCCGGCCCAGTTGTGCCAGCAGGCTCATCAAGCGCTGGACGGCGGCCTCGTTGGTGGGGTCGATTGATAGAAGTCGATCAAGAGGATCGAGTGCGCCGGTGAAGGCTTCGCGGGCGATCTGCAGGTCGGCGAGGTCGAGGAGGAGGCCGATCCAGCTGCGCTGTAGGGAGTCGCGGCGGGTGCGGGTCCACTCGTTTTTGCTGTCTTCGGGCAGGAAGGGGCCGGCGTAGAGGTTTGCCGCCTCGCGCAGCAGGCTCTCTTTCTGGCCGGCGTCCGTGCTCTCGTTGGCGCGGGTAATCAGATTTTCGAAGGCGTCGGCGTCGATCCAGATCTGTGGATGGTCGGCGAGGACCAGGACTTCGCGCTCGGTGAGGAGCAGGGGGGAGGAGGCGGGCCGATTGCGGTTGGGCTCGAAGAGTTGGCGTAAGCTATGCACCGAGCGGTCCAGCCGGCTCGCGGCCATCTCGGTATCCAGATCGGGCCACAGCGAATCCATAATCTGCTCGCGTGTCAGCTTGCGTCCCCCCACGCTCACCAGGCAGCCGAGCAGAGCGCGCACCCGTTGATGCTGCCAGGGGGCGTCCGTCACCGTCTGCCATTCCAATGGATCGCGGGGATTGCGCCGCTCCAGGCGAAACTGTCCCAGCGTATAGATACGCAAGGTAGACTGCTCGCGCTCCGCCTCCTGGGCTGTTGGGGACTGTTTCGTCACCCCCATTGCCACCTGTGCCTCCGGTGGAAGGTGCTTGCCCACATACGAACGGGTCGTGCGACCATCAACAGTCTGGTAAGCATACCAATAAGGACCATGCCCCACCCCCTCGCGGCACCGCTTGCAGCGCGGCTTCCCGCAATAGCTCACCTGCTGATGATACGAAACCTTACTGTTCATCGCAACCCTCCTGAGTGTCCCGCTGCAGCACTCTTCGTACGTACGGCGGCCTGCTGGCAACGTATATCTATCTATCTTTAAATCACGCTAAATAAACTTTTTATCGTCCAATTCACTGCAAAGGTCCGATTCATCGTTTCCATACTACATTATCAACCTTTATGAAGATCCTCTGCTTCGCAGAGAGCGTGAGATGATCGAAAAACGCATAAGAATAACTCTACAAATTGACAACATCCAATACAGAATCTATTCAAAGAGTAGTATATAGCATACATGACAAAACTTCATTGTCGCATTAAATTTACGTAAATATGATGGGCCTTTTGGGCATCAATTGTCGGATTGAGCGTGAACCTGGCGGGACCAGGAGAAAATCGGGCTATTCAATGAGATGTAGTCAGGTAGTAGTGCACGAACAAAGTGGAAATGCTGGGATGAAAGTTCATTGAATAGCCCCGCGTGAAACAACATATTAAGTATTGATTCACCAGACAAAAATATAGACGAACAGCTTACCCGAATGTTAACATTCTAAATGGCTAAGTGCAATAATGTAAGCTCCCATTGTTCTCTACACATTTCTCTATAACAATTGCAGTACTCCCGTTCTCCCTCACAGAGAATGTCTGCCCGATAGCCCGCCGATTAGATCGGCCGAAGCCACGCTTCAGCACTGCATACCTTTTGTGCCTGGAATAACTCTTCCCCTCTGCATAGAATGATATCCCGATAGCCCGCCGATTAGATCGGCCGAAGCCACGCTTCAGCACTGCATACTTCTGGCCGGATGTCTATATCAAAAATCATCATTGCGCGCAGACCTGCTTCAGCCGGAGGGTAATGACTATCATGCCCGATCACTGAAAAGATCACTCGATTTACTCGATATACTATTAATGGACTTCTTATTAGGAATATCGCTTCTATGGATACCAGGTAAGTGAAGTTGGGTGTATTTCGGGGCGAACATGGGAGGTGGGCGGAGATCTACGGACGCGATGCAGGAAGGGCAAAAAGGATACAAGGGGCTAAAAAATCAGGTCCGTACATTTACTTGCACTAAAGGGCAAAGGCCAGGCTCTCTCCTCAACAAAAAACATGCCCCTAGAGCCCGATGCCGCGAGCAATGTCAGCGTACGCAACGTCTCGGTCGCTCCATTGAGTGACGGGTTTGGCATCGGCGGGAAGCATTTGGATCTTGCTGAAGGAGGTGTCTTCCCAATCACAAGGGCGGAGGAGGATGGGGATGACGCGAGCTTCGCGCTTGCTATGGCGTTCAATGGCGCGCCGCATTTCGCGCCCGTAGCAGTAATCGGATTTGATGAAGTCGGAGCTGACGAGGAGGAGGATGATAGAGGTGGTGTTGAGGTGAGCTTCGATCTCTTGCTCCCAATCCTCACCGGGAACGATCATTGCGTCATACCAGCTTGTAATTGATTTACTTCGATGCAAGCCGGCCAGATGGATATCAAGCTCGTCACGTAGTGCCTGATCTTTGCGCGCGTAGCAGTAGAAGAGTTCAAGGGCTGTCTGCGGTGGTTGTGCTTCGTCTTGCTGCAGTATCACTGCTTGCTCCCTATCTCTGTTACGGGCTGTGTTTCATGGGATATATAGGTATGAATGCTATGAACGATATCTATCATACTAAATTACGTGGGAGAATGCTAGTCCTGTGTTTAGCATGGCCTGAATGTACATGTTATCTCTGCTCGTTTGAATAGGTTGTGATAAGGAAGGCTGTGATAGTGACCTTGAAGATAAAGAAAATTGATTGTGGGATGGGATAAGTTGCGAGGGAAAAGGGGGAGTGTCAGGAAATATTTATATGTATGCCTGAAACCCTGATGGGATTTTGAGTACCTTCATGCTACACTTGAAGGCGTAGAAGAATATTTGCAAGGGAATTTCGTACTTGGAAGCATGCGAGAAAACACTCTTGTAAATGGTGACATACTGTTCATTTTTTGAGAATAGGACAATGAGAGAATATTATAAACAGGAGAACACTTCTTTTCCCTCTCCTCTCTCTGAAAGTTGCTCGCGCGAGGAAATATGCGAGTCAGTAGAGGAGCCTGACCAACGACGGTTTCAGAGAAGAAAAGAATGTGCTTTACAATGCCTCGCCCGACATCGCCCCTACTTAACGAGAACTCCCCTTAAGATAGCAATGCTTTTGGCTCTTTGTACAAGAAATCAGAGATATGTTCCATTTTCCACTCGTCGTCTTCGGCATTGGTCAAGTGGCTTTTTGGCACAGAATGTTCATTTGATACAAACGATGCAGTCTAACGGCAATATGGAAGGCAAAGAGGTACGCTTTGGCGTTGGAGGGTCTGTATTGACGGCGGTGGTGACATCGAATGGTGCCACCGACTCTACCAAAACATACCTGCCAGCTATCGCACTTGGACCGCTGGTGGAACATATATTCATGGTCGGAAAGTAAGAGGTGTGGGCATGAGGAGTACAGAAATAGTGATTCGCTTTTTGCTCCCTTGCACGGCGGATATGGATAGAGGAGCGATTGATGCAGCAGTCGAGGTCGCCTCCTCTTGTGGAGCAATCCTTGTGCCTCTTTCGCTACGGGATACGTTGAAGGCGCAAATAGTACCTTCAGAAGCTCAACCCCCCGAACAAGATTTTTTGGAGATTGTGCGGCAGCAGGCGGCAATCATGAATGTACCTGTTGAATGGATTGCGATGTCTACCCATGATGCGGGACAGAGTATTCATATCTTTGCTGAAGAGATGGATTGTTCGGGCATCCTTCTTTTTGTGCGTGCTGGAAGAGGTGTCTTACTTAAGACAAGTGAAGTGCAATACGTAATTGAGCACGAACACATCATCCTACCCTTTCTTGTTCATTTGCTTCCTGATGAGACAGCTCCCTCTCCATCACTGTGGATTTCTAATAAATCTTATAGCAGGGAGGTAGCAACACAGAGAAAAAAAGCCCTTCCTCGCTGGTATCCATTGGCGCTGCTTGCCTCTTACTTAATCGTAGGCGTCCTCATCTACGTGAATGGACTGCATCTACTCGAAGAGCCTGTATTCACTCTCGCCTCTCTTCTCGTAAAACTCGTTTTTATTATTGTCGTCGCAATGTCCCTTACCGCAGTACTCGCGTTTTGCGTAGAAGTCTGGCGACAGAAGCAAGAGTAGTAGTACTCTATACATATGGTTGACATCTTCTGCTCACTATCATGCCGACGCGAGTTACATCAACGGTCTTACAGGGTGTTGCCTTTGCCGATGTGTCGTCTCTTCTGATCGTGTTTCTAGAGGAAGACTGAAATCGCAAGGTGAATCAGGGCGTATTTATACTCCATTTATCTAAAATGTTCCAAAAGTGTAGTAAGATACTCACAATGGCTTGAGTAGTTGACAAATAAGAGTGATAATGATTACTATATCGATTGAATTTGAGAAGTTGCGCCTGGTGAGTGGTTGAAACCAGAGATGGTCTCGTCCGCGCGGCATTACTTCGTGTATTTCCAATTACGAGTCCCGCGTAGCGACAATCCCTTGCGGTTGGAGCCATAAAAGTGGGTCGGGCTAGTATTGCTCTGTCATGCTTCATCGTGACCCGAGACAGGGGGTATAGAGCGCTTTGGGGCAAGGTGGGTGATGGCCTCCCCGTGAACGGGGCATGCGCACGATGAATCGGTGCCTCTGTTTTGCAGAGAGTGAGAGTGATTTCAGTACTTCGTTGAAAGGATTAATGAGATGCAGAGTGGCTCAAAGGATTTTGATGGGCAGCATCTGCCGATGAAGAGGTCGGCGTGGAACCGTCTATGGAATGGATGGTATGGTCTTAGCACGCCCCCGAGCCCGGCCGTGGACGCTTCGCTCGATGTGCGTGAGGTGGTGAGGCGGGCGCGGGTGAATAGTATTGTTGTGCTTATGCTCTTTATTTTCAATGTTCCTTCGTTCTTTGCGGCAATCTACGGTTCAAATAAAGGTCGAATCCCTGAACTTATAGTTCTCAGTGTGGTTGATATTATCGCTATCTACTTCAATCGACGCGGTGCGGTGAATACAGTCGGGGCGCTCATCTGGCTCTCGTTTTCGGCCAGCATTATGACGGATATTGTTACAACGCCCGGCGGCCTCAGCCTGACAGTTATTTCACTATTTATGCTGCTCATTCTTCCACAGACGATAGCTAGCGTGATGCTTCCTCCCGTCTTTGTCTTCGTGTCGGCTATGGTCAATGTTGTGTTCTGTATCCTGGTTGTAAATTTTCTGCCGCATCCAGCGAGTATGAATGCTCTGATGCCAATTGCGTTCGCGAACGGCATCTTTCTGCCCATCACCGTGTTGGGTATCACCGCCGTCATTAGTTTCCTGGCACAAAATAGCCTGGCGCAAGCGCTGAGAGATCGAGATCGAGCACAGGAGATTATTCGCCTGGAACGCCACCTTGCTCTACAGGCGGATGAGATGTTGAAGCGGAAAGAGCAATTGGAGCAGGGCATTGCTGTGATTATTGATACTCAGACTCAGGTGGCGAATGGCAACTTGAATGCTCAGGTACCTCTAACTTCTGAGCATGTCCTCTGGTCCGTTGCGAGCACGCTGAATAATCTGATTGCCCGCTTGCGCCGTTATCACCACGTGGAAAGAGAATTAGAGGTAACGAAACAGGGTGCGAACATGTTGATCAATACTATTCATGCGTATAAGGCTGGTCAAAGGACAAACCAGTACCGGCGTACAGGGACGGTCATCGATCCCATTGCCAGGGAAATCTTTAGTCAGGAGAATCCGCGCTCTACACATTTGCAAGATTGAGATGTCAAGTATTGGTTGTGCTTGCCTCCTGCCACTGATGCTGTTAAACTGTTCCTTGAAGCAAAAGATATGTCCGCAAAAGGATGTTGTTTATGGATACTGGTAAGCTCTCTCCTGAGCACCCACAGGGCGGTACCGAGTGGCACAACCCCACTTTCTCATGGGCCAGGATACGGAACTGGATGGTTGCTAATACGTTGACACCTACCTGGCTGCCGCCCGTCTTGCAATCGCCGTTCGCCGGCTATCTCGCCGCCGCCGCCCTGCAAATCATCGCCGACGCCGCCGTAGCCCTGCTCCTCACCTTCTACCCCGGCTTTGCCTTCGCCGACGCCCCCTCCCTCCTGATCGTGCTCGTGATCGCGTTAAACTGGGGCGGAACTCTCGGCATCTTTGCAACGCTCTTTGGTTGCCTCCCGATCATCTTTTTCCTCCTGCCGCCCACCTTCTCACTACAGATTAGTGAACCGGGGGATGTGCTTGGAATTTTCTTCTATATCATCATTGGCGTCACCATTAGTCTGCTTGTCAGCCGGATGCAGCGGGCGCGCATAGAAGCTGATCGGCAGCGGCAGCGTTTCCAGGATGTGTTTATGCAGGCACCAACGCCCATTATAGTACTGCGCGGGCCGGAGCAGCGGGTGGCGATGCTAAATCCAGCGGCCCGGAATCATACGATCGGAGACGAGGCTACTGGCAAGATGCTGGTAGAAGTTCTGTCGGGCCACGATTTACAGAATGTGCTGCAGCGGCTAGACGATGTCTATAAAACGGGAAAATCCTTCTTCGTGAAGGAGAGGCGTGTACCGGGCAATGAGACGCGCAGTGAGCAGTATTTCGATTTTACTTATCAGCCGACCCGTGATTATAAGGGCGAGCTGAATGGCGTCATTCTCTTTAGCGTGGATGTGACGGACCAGGTGCAGGCGCGTAAACGTGCGGAGACGGCGGAGCAGCAGGCGAACGAGCGCGCACAGGAGATGGAGGCGATCTTCGAGGCTATTGCCGATCCTCTCTTTATCGTCGATGAGCAGAGCGGTCCCCGTCGAGTAAACCGGGCGGCGCGCGAGCTCATTGGAATCTCGAATACGATCGCGACTGGGCAATTGCGCGAGAGAGGGCCTTTCTTTGAGCTCTACGATGAGTGGGATCACGTCTTGTCTAAAGAGGTCTGGCCGCAGACGCGCATCCTCGCGGGTGAGGTGTTGCGGGGGGCGACGGCCGTTGATGTGATAATGCATACGCAGGATGGGCGCAAGCTTTATCTGAGCATCACGGGCGCTCCCGTGTTTGCCGCCGATGGAAGTATACAGAGCGCGGTGCTGGCGTCTCGTGATGTGACGGCACGGCGGCAGGCGGAGCGGGAGCGGGAACGCCTTCTCGCCAGCGAGCAAACAATACTCAACGTAATTCCCGTTGGCCTCTCTATCGTGGATGTGCATGGACGCTTACTAAGGTGGAATGCCTTCTTTGAGCAGATCTGGGGTAAGAGTGCTCTTATGGTTGAGAGCAAGGATGATTATGCAGCATACAAAGCGTGGTGGACCAGTAGTGGCAAGGAGCTCGCCCCTGAGGATTGGGGGGTATCCCGCGCCCTGGCCTCCGGCGAGGTCTCTTCGAACGAGGAAATTGATATTGAGAGCTTTGATGGTCAACGCAAGACAGTGCTACTCGCAGCCGCGCCCTTCTATGATCAATCTGGGCAGTTGCTAGGTGGTGTGACCGCTATGCTTGATGTCACGGAGCGTAAACAACTAGAGCGGCGCACACAAGCCGCCCTGGAAGCCCTGCTCTCTATGGCGCAGGTAATTGTTCAGGGGCCAACAGAGCTCAAGGCCGACGATCCGACCGCTACTCCGGACTCTCTTCCACAAAGACCAGTAGCACAGCCGATTGCGCAACGCTTAATCGAACTGGTGCGTGAGGTGCTGGTGTGCAAACAGATAGCCGTCGCAATGATTGAGCCGGGCACTGGACGAATGACGCCTCTGGCGATTGCAGGTCTTTCGCGAGAGACAGAGGAGCGTTGGCGACAGGAGATATCCTCGTCTTATGCCTCAGACTATCTGGACGAGCAGAGCATAAAGCATTTGCTTACAGACGAAGTGATGGTTCTGGATCTTGAGCAGAAGCCACCTTTTGCTCGCGACTATCATGGTTTTGGCTTTTCGTTGGCCGTCCCGCTCTTAAAAGAAAACATCATCTTTGGTGCCATGATACTGGACTACGGTTCTCAGACGCATAACTATACACAACAAGAGATTGCCCTCGCCCGCGCTGTCGCGCGCCTCATAACTCTGGTAGTCGAGCGCGAACACTTGCTTACCGAACGGGCGGAGGCGCGCGCAAACGAGATTGCCCTGCGTGAAGCAAACCGCTTAAAAGATGAGTTTATCGGTATCGCCGGTCACGAGCTGCGCACACCCCTCACAACAATTAAAGCCACCGTGCAACTGGCCCAACGCCAGCTCAAGCGCGTAATGCTCCAGAATGAGCAGTTGCCGGACGACGTGACAAAAAGTATAGCAACCGTCCAGGGTTTTCTGAACCGCACTGAGCGGCAGATAGGCATGCAGAATCGGCTGGTCAACGATCTGCTGGATGTCTCGCGCGTTGAGACCGGGCGGCTAGAACTGCATCCGGCCCTCTGTAACCTTCTCTCGCTCGTAAGTGAGGTGGTCGAGGACCAGCGCTATCTCACTCCTGACCGCACTCTGACTTTGAATCTGCCCGTTGCATCAGAACTGCTGGTCATGGCCGACGCTGATCGCGTGCGCCAGGTTGTCAGCAACTATCTCTCCAACGCCCTCAAATATTCTGAGGTGGACAAGCCTGTCGCGATAGATATTGAGACCAACGGATCTCGCGTCCGTGTGGCCGTGCGCGACGAAGGGCCAGGCCTATCGGAGAGTCAGCAGCAACACGTCTGGGAGCGCTTCTATAGAGTGCCCGGCGTCGAGGTCAAGACCGGCTCCGGTGTCGGGCTAGGGCTGGGCCTGCACATCAGCCGCATGATCATCGAGCGCCAGGGAGGCCGCGTCGGCCTGCAAAGCGTTCCCGGCAAAGGCTCAACCTTCTGGTTTACTCTGCCCCTGGCGGAATGAAATCTATTGGATCTTGATCTGCGCTCCGTCCATCTATTTATGGCTGACAAACGTATACAACTTGGGACCACAACCAACGATCTGAAGCAAATGTCTTTAGAACGTTCAGAAGTGCTCGAACAGAGCCTCTGATAGATCCAGATGGAAGAAAGCAAAGGAGAAAACTATGTGGCCATTTGACGAAAATCGACGAGACACGTATCAACAATACGCCCAAGCATACGATTCAGGAAATACTAACAACATTGATCCAAACCAGGCATCGAACGACGTGCAGCAATTTGCCCAGAACGCACCACCAGACGTGCAGCAGCAAGTCTACGCCCAACACTTCTCACAGATGTCTCCCGATCAGCTCGCGCTCGTCGCACAGCAGATGCCCCCAGAATACGGCGTCAATTCCAACGATCCCAACTCGGTCGCACAAGGCTTCACCCGCTTAGGTCAGGAGCGCCCAGATGCTGTACAAGGCATCCTCTCTCACCCCATGCTGCTAGGAGCCGGTGTTGCCCTCGCTGGCCTCATCGCCAAGCACATGCTCGACGAACGCCGCGAACAACAGCAAGGTAATCAGCAGCAAGGTAATCAGCAGCCGGGCAACCAGGGCGGCTTCTTATAGTCGAATGTTGTTCTGATCTAACCGCGTCGTGACAATCCCTTGCGGTTGTCGGAGTGGGCCGCCCTGAGAAGCAGACAGAGACTTCTGTAATCATCGCAATCAGGGCGGCCCACCTCATCCCCCAGCATGCTCCCCCCTTCGCCACTCTCTCTATCAGAAAACGTGCCCCGAT
>JAABUZ0100005441.1_pt1 | contig 16709 bp, 11 predicted proteins | sample 5562091 | NCBI WGS metagenome assembly JAABUZ01 (sample SAMN12813069, study PRJNA571459) | rock metagenome | isolation source: Antarctica rocks | place: Antarctica: Victoria Land, Linnaeus Terrace sud | collected 2015-12-21
AACAGAAATGTCCCAGTCTACGGAAACACTTCAAACGGCCCGAGTGCTCACCTCCGAGGAGATCGGAAAACTTATGGAGGAGAACGGGAAACCGGCTGAGACGCTGATGCGCGTGGTTGAATTGATCTCGGGGCGCTTTAAGACCGATGTGTGCTCGGCGTATCTTTTGGAACCTGATCGGGCCAATCTGGTGCTAGCCGCCACCGTTGGTCTCCGTCGTTCCTGTATCGGCACGCTTCGAATGGGGCTGCATGAAGGGCTCGCCGGGTTGGTCGCCGAACAAGTACGTCCCGTGGCTGTCGATCAGGCGGGAAAGCATCCCCGGTTTAAGTACTTCGGCGAAGCGGGCGAGGATGCCTATCAATCCTTTCTTGGGGTACCGCTGATTGATCGCGGCGTTCTGCAGGGAGTTCTCGTGATTCAGACGAAAGAGGCGCGCGTCTTTCACGAGGATGAGGTTCGCCTGTTCGTGGACGCCGCCGCGCAGCTTGCGCCGGTGGTCAGCGAAGCCCGAACGCTCGACCGATTCATCGCCCCCGCGCAAGAGCGGCTCTGGTCCCTGGCCCGTAATCTCTGGTGGAGCTGGGATCAGGATTCGTACTCCGTATTTCTTGATTTGGATCCCACGCGTTGGAAAAGCCTCAACCACAATCCAATCGCTTTATTAAGCGAGATGGCGCTTCCGGCCATTGAGCGCCGCGCCGGCGAGCTGGTGCTGCATAGCCGAATCAACTATGCGTACCGGCGCCAGCGCGAGTATCTGCTGTCTGACCGTACTTGGGGCGCTACTTATGCGGGAGTTCTGCGCGCTCATCCAGTGGCGTATTTTTCCGCTGAATTCGGATTGCATGAGTCGCTTCCCATTTATTCCGGCGGCTTGGGCGTACTCGCGGGAGATCACATTAAGAGCGCATCCGATCTCGATATCCCGCTGATTGGCGTCGGCTTGTTCTATGGCCAGGGTTACTTCCGGCAATATCTCGACGGCACGGGCTGGCAGCACGAAAAGTATCTTGAGACAGACATCAGCCGCCTGCCCATGGAACCGGCCATCGGCGCCAATGGCGAACCGGTAACGGTGCAGATTGAAACACGCAACGGCGCAATCAGGGCCAAAGTTTGGCGGGTGAAGGTAGGACGATGCGATCTCCTGCTGCTGGATTCCAATGTAGAGGGGAATGCTCCCGAGGACCGGGAACTGACTTCGCGCCTGTACGGCGGAGACTCACGGGTCCGGATTCGTCAGGAACTGCTGCTGGGCGTGGGCGGAATTCGAGCGGTGAAGACCATGAACATTACGCCGGGCGTGCTTCATCTCAACGAAGGCCACAGCGGATTCGCGGTGCTTGAAGCGATTCGAACGCGCATGCAGGAAGAAGGCAGAGATTTCGAGGAGACCGTGCCGCGCGTCGCGCGCGAAGTTGTTTTCACCACTCATACGCCGGTCCCGGCGGGACACGACCGGTTTGACGCCGGTCTGATCGAAGAGCACCTGGGTCCGTTGCGGGATGCCCTCGGCTTGTCTCACGACCGCCTCATGGCGCTGGGCCGGGAAGACCCAGGCAACCACCGCGAGGAGTTCTGCATGACCGTCTTGGGACTGCGGCTCTCGCGCCGCGCGAACGCGGTTTCCGCTTTGCACGGCGAAGTTTCACGCCAGATGTGGACAGGGCTTTACCCAGGCAAGCCGGAAGACGAAGTGCCCATCGGCCATATCACGAACGGAGTACACGTGCCCACGTGGCTGGCGCCGCAGATGTCCCGCCTTTATGATCGCCACCTTGGGCCGGACTGGCAGCATCGCAGCGGGGAGGCAAGCACCTGAGAAGGCATCGAAGGCGTTGATGACGGCGAACTTTGGGAAACTCACCTGAGCTTGAAATCACGTCTGATCGAGTTTGTCAGACAGCGCGCCATGGGGCAGGCCGAGGCCCGGGAAGAAGCGCGTGACCGAATCCTGAGTCTTGGCCGCGTTCTCAGTCCCGACGCGCTGACCATCGGCTTCGCGCGGCGGTTCGCGACCTATAAGAGAGCCAACTTGGTCCTCGCGGATATCGAACGTCTCGCTTCCATGGTTAACGATCCGAATCGCCCCGTGCAGTTTGTTTACGCGGGCAAAGCTCACCCCCGCGACGAGCCCGGCAAGCGAGTCCTGCAGCAAATCGCGGAGATGATGCGCGATCGGCAGTTCGGCGAGAAGTTTGTTTTCATTGAAGACTACGACATAAACGTGGGGCGTCATCTCGTGCAGGGCGTCGATGTCTGGTTGAACAATCCGCGCCGGCCTTTGGAAGCTTCCGGCACCAGCGGCCAGAAAGTAGTCCTGAACGGAGGTCTGAACCTCTCGGTCCTGGACGGCTGGTGGGCGGAGGCCTACGACGGCGGCAACGGGTTCGCCATTGGAACCGGCAGAACTCAGTCGAACATGGATATTCACGACAGCCGGGACGGCGAAGATTTGTATCGCGCGCTCCGCGAAGAAGTGATCCCGCTGTACTATCAGCGGGATCGGGACGGCTTGCCGCGAGGCTGGATCAAACGGATGAAGCGGACAATCCGGACGCTCGGCTGGCGCTTCAACGCCAATCGCATGGTTATGGATTACACGCTGAAGTGCTACGTTCCCGCCGCGGGCGGCGTCTCCAGCGACATACGCGGACGATATTGAATGGCGTTTCTCCCTTGGTCCCATAGTCGAATCGCGGGAGAAGCCCTTCTTGCTCACAACAGAAAAAGAGCCGGACGATAATCAAATTTGGCGATACAGGTTGCGTTAAATCATTGTACGAGTTGTAAATACGACAAGCCGGTAAGCTTGGGTCCGCAGGTGGCGCGGTTACGGCCCGCGCCTCACTGCCGAACGCCGATTCTCAGCTACTCGATGAAGGTTCTTCCGGCGAAACACTCCATCAACTGGCAGCAGGACCCGCATGGCAACTTCCTGGCGCGTCTTCTTTTCCCCGAGAAGACGGAAGAGTTCGTGGTCGAAGTGGACTTGATCGCCGAGCTTTCCCCGATCAATCCGTTCGACTACTTTCTTGAAGCGGAGGCGGAAAACTACCCTTTCGAATACTCTCCATCGCTCGCCAGAGATCTTGAGCCGTATCTTGCTTTGCAGTCCGGCGGTTCACTGCTGCAGCGCTTTCTCGACAGCGTGTCCTCTCAAAGGCGTCCCACGCTGGGCTTTCTGGTTGATCTGAATCAGCGGGTGCGGGATGAGATCGGCTATATTACGCGGCTTGAGCCGGGTATTCAAAGCTGCGAGGAGACCCTCAACCGGCGCACCGGTTCATGCCGCGATTCAGCCTGGTTGCTGGTCGAAATTCTTCGGCACCTCGGCTTGGCGGCGCGCTTCGTCTCGGGATACCTGATCCAACTCGCGCCGGACGAACCCGCGCCGGAGACGTCGGCCGCGTCTTCGAAGGACTCCTTCGATCTGCATGCCTGGGTGGAGGTCTATCTGCCCGGCGCGGGCTGGATCGGCTTCGATCCCACTTCGGGGCTGCTCGCGGCGGAAGGCCACCTTCCCCTGGCATGCGCGCCGGAGGCTTCCGATGCCGCGCCTATCACCGGCACTGTCGAGCGCTCCGGGGTTGACTTCAGCTATTCGATGTCAGTGCATCGGCTGAACGAAACGCCGCGCGCCGCCAAGCCTTATAAGGATGAGCAGTGGAGCCAAATCGAACAGCTCGCGCATAGAGTGGATGCTGACCTGACGGCCGGAGATATGCGCCTGACGATGGGCGGCGAGCCCACCTTTGTCGGTCTCGACGAGCCCGAGAGTCCGCAGTGGAACGGTGACGCGATGGGCGCGCTGAAACGGAACCGCGCTGTCACCCTGATTCGCGCAATCCAGGAAAAAATGGCGCCCGGAGCCTTGCTGCATTTCGGCCAGGGCAAGTGGTATCCTGGCGAAGTCTTGCCGCGCTGGGCGCTGAGCTGCCACTGGCGGACCGACGGCATTCCGGTCTGGGAGCGCGGTGATCTTATCGCCCAGGAAGACCACGATTACGGGCTGGGCAGGGCCGACGCGTTTCAATTTATTGAGGCGCTGACGCGCCGCCTTCAGGTGAGTTCCAGCAACATCCTGCCTGCCTACGAAGATGCTTTCTATTATCTTTGGAAAGAAAGGCGTCTTCCCATCAATGTGGACGTGGCGGATTCCAAGCTGGCGAACGCGCGTGAACGCGAAGAGCTGGCGCGTGTGTTCGAGCGCGGTTTAGCGGAGCCGGTCGGGTATGTGCTTCCCATTCGGCGACGCCGGCATGGAGGACGTCTCTACTGGTCAAGCCAACTATGGTTTCTGCGTCCGGAACGCTTGTTGCTGTTGCAGGGCGATTCGCCGGTCGGCTATCGTTTGCCTCTCGACTCGCTGCCCTGGGTTGCGCCGGACGATATCGAATACGACTACGAGCGCGATCCTTTCGCCGATGACGGGCCGCTGCCGCCGCGCGAGGCCGGGCGCATGGACCTCTTCGCGGCAAGCCCGGCCGATGATCCGTTACCGTCCGCGCCTACGGGAGGCGAGTCCTCGAAACCCCTGGTGCGGCCCGCCCTCTGCGTGGAGGCTCGCGAAGGCCGGCTGCATGTGTTTCTGCCGTACACGCCCAAGCTGCCGGACTATCTCGCCCTGCTGGCGGCGGTTGAGGATACCTGCCTATATCTCAACCAGCCCGTATGGATCGAAGGCTACGCGCCACCTTCCGACGGGCGCTTGAAGTCTTTCAGCATCACTCCGGACCCCGGCGTGATTGAAGTGAATCTTCCGCCCGCCGGCAACTGGAATGAATTGCGGGAGATCAATACGTTGGTCTTCGACGAAGCGCGCCGCGCGCGCCTAACAGCCGAAAAATTTATGTATGACGGGCGGCACACGGCGACCGGCGGGGGCAATCATATTGTGCTCGGCGGTCCCACCGCGTCGGACAGCCCGCTGCTGCGCCGGCCCGATCTGCTGCGCAGCATGGTGACTTTCTGGCAGCATCACCCGTCGCTGTCCTATCTGTTTTCCGGCTCCTTTATCGGCCCAACCAGCCAATATCCGCGCGTGGATGAAGCCCGCATGGATGCCTTATATGAGCTTGAAATCGCGTTCAATCAGCTTCCGTCAGGCGAGTGCCCTCCGTGGCTCGTTGACCGGCTGTTCCGGAATCTATTAGTCGATATGACCGGCAACACGCATCGCGCCGAGTTTTGCATCGATAAACTGTATCCGCCGCAAGGTTCCGGTTCGCGGCTCGGTTTACTGGAGCTTCGAGCGTTCGAAATGGCCCCGCATGTCAGAATGGGTCTTGCTGAATTGCTGCTGGTTCGGGCTTTGGCGGCGGCTTTCTGGAAGCGCCCCTATGAAGGCAAGCTGGTTCGGTGGGGAACAGCGCTGCATGACCGTTTTCTGCTGCCGCATTTCGTGGAGCAGGATTTTCATGAGGTGTTGTCCTTTCTGCGGCGAGCCGACTACGGCTTCGATCCTTCCTGGTTTCGCCCGCATCTCCAGTTTCGCTTTCCGGTCATAGGTTCCATGGCCGTCCAGGGGATTCAACTTGAGCTTCGGCAGGCGCTTGAGCCATGGCATGTGCTTGGAGAAGAAGCCAGCGGAAGCGGAACAGTACGTAGTGTGGACTCTTCGCTTGAAAGATTGCAAGTCAAGGTTTCAGGGTTGACGGACCGTTATGCCGTTGCGTGTAACGGGCGCAGGGTTCCGCTGCATCCAACGGGCAAGCCTGGGCAAGCTGTCGCGGCAGTGCGCTTTCGCGCGTGGCAGCCCGCTTCGTGCCTGCATCCTACCATCCCGGTGCATACTCCGCTTACTTTCAATGTTGTTGATCAATGGAACGAGCGTTCGGTCGGCGGTTGCGCGTATCATGTTCTGCATCCGGGAGGACGCGTCTATAACGCCCGCCCGGTCAACGCGGCTGAAGCGGAGAGCCGTCGTTCGGAGCGGTTCCAGGGCAGCGGCCACACGCCCGGCCCGATGACAGCACCCGAGGAAGAGATCAATCCGAGCTTCCCGATGACTTTGGACCTGCGCTGGCCTGGTCCTGGGGAGAAACGCCCGGTCGGCGCGCCGACGGTCTCATGATTGCCGATCTTCTTCAAACTTCTCTGAGAGACCCGGCTGTTTACGATGAGCTGTCGGCGGACGGCATGGCGGCTCGCCCTCACTGGGCTGGCCTGATCGAGTCGCTTCAGTCAATTGGTTCCGAGGAACTCGCGAAACGCTGGGCGCGGGCCGAGCGGCGCATCCATGAAAACGGCGTTACTTACAACGTTTACGGCGATGCTCTCGGCGCGAACCGTCCCTGGAAACTCGATCTCGTCCCTCTGCTGATCGCGGCGGACGAGTGGAAACTGATCGAGGCCGGTATCATCCAGCGGGCTCAATTGCTGGAACTTGTGCTCGCGGATCTTTACGGGCCCCAGAAGCTTTTGAAGGACGGGCGCATACCGCCGGCGCTTCTCTTCGCTAATCCGCAGTTCCTCCGGCCTGTCGCGGGCATGCCTGTTCCCCAGGGAGGCTATCTTCATCTGATTGCCGTGGATCTCGCCCGCTCGCCGGACGGCCAATGGTGGGTACTTGCCGACCGCACGCAGGCTCCCTCCGGAGCGGGTTATGCGCTGGAGAATCGCATCATGGTGGCGGATGTTCTTCCGGATCTTTTCCGCGCCTCCAACGTGCGGAGACTGGCGCCCTTCTTCCGCGCCCAACGGGAAACTTTGACCAGCCTGGCGGAATGCGATCATCCCCGCATCGTATTGCTGACTCCGGGTCCCTTGAACGAGACCTACTTCGAACATTCGTACTTGGCGCGTTACCTCGGGTTTACGCTTGTCGAAGGGGGAGATCTTACGGTTCGCGACCGGCGCGTCTACCTGAAGACGGTGGAAGGTTTGCAGCAGGTCCACGTCATTCTGCGCCGCGTGGACGACAGCTTTTGTGATCCGCTGGAGTTGCGCGGCGATTCGTTTCTAGGAGTTCCCGGGCTCGTCGACGCGGTGATTGCGGGAAATGTCAGGGTTGCGAACGCGCTGGGAAGCGGTCTTATTGAAACGGCCGCCACCATGCCTTTTCTGCCCGGTCTGGCGAAACATCTGTTGGGAGAGCGTCTTAAGCTGCCGTCGGTTGCGACCTGGTGGTGCGGACAGGATTATGCGCTCAACTGGGTTCTGGACCACCTTGCAGGCGTGGTGGTCAAACCGGCGTTCCCCTCTCGCGGCATGGAGCCTATATTCGGCGCGCAACTGGCGAGAGGGGAAAAGCAGAGCTTCGCCGAACAACTGCGCGCACGGCCGTACGAGTATGTGGCGCAGGAGCAGGTGGCTCTGTCCACCGCGCCCGTTTGGGACAGCGGAAGATTGCTTCCGCGCAGCTTGGTTTTGCGGACTTATGCGCTGAATACTCCGACGGGTTGGATTGCGATGCCCGGCGGTCTGGTGCGTGTTGCCGGTTCCGAGGGACCCGTCGTTTCCATGCAGAAGGGAGGCCACAGCAAGGATGCCTGGGTCCTCTGGGACGGCCCGGTCGATACGTTCAGTTTATTGCGCCCGCATAATCAGCCCGTCGAATTGCGCCGCGGGCTGTCGGATCTGCCCAGCCGGGTCGCGGATAACCTGTTCTGGCTGGGACGGTATGCCGAGCGCGCGGAAAACATCGCGCGTCTTCTCCGCACTTCGCTTAACCAGGTGAGGCGCGTTAACGGGCCGGAGCTTCGCTGCCTGATCAGGCTTCACGGTTGTTTCGAGTCCCCGTATGGCAAGCTGCCGAAAAAGAGGCCCCCTACCGCGGCGGAGCTTGAACGGGAACTAGTATCGCTGATGAGCGATGCCGAGCGGCCGGACAGTTTGGTTTCAACTCTCCAGGAGGTTCACAGGGTCGGCGGAAGAGTTCGCGACCGGCTGTCGTCCGATATGATGCGGATTATCAGCCAGCTCGCCGAGTCCGCCCAAATTGAGGAGTACATGTTGTTCGTCGAGTACTCGGCGGTGCTGAGCGGATGTCTCGAGCTACTCTCCGCGTTCTCGGGAATGGAACGCGAAAACATCACGCGCGGCTCCGGGTGGCTGTTCATGAGTCTGGGACGCCGTTTGGAGCGGGCCGTCTATTCGGCGCGGCAATTGCGTGAGCTAACCGGGTCCTTCGCCGAGGCGGACTGGTCGTTTTTGGAATACTTGCTGGAGGTGGCTGACAGTTCCATGACCTACCGGTCCCGCTATTACACGACCCTGCAACCCGTGGCGGTGCTGGATGTGCTGATGAATGACGAAACAAATCCCCGGTCTCTGGATTTTCAATTAAGTCATCTTGCGGATTTGTATTCGAAGCTTCCGCGCCACATTCCCGATGATCTGCGGAGCATGCGGGACGCCGTGACGCTGCTGCGGAATTTCGATCTGCAAGCGTTGAACGAGCCGCTGCCGGACGCGGCGGAGGCGCGTCGTACTCTTCATGAACAGCACCGCTTGAAGCGCTCGTTGAAAGCATTGGAAGAGTTTCTTCCTTCCTGGTCGAATAATCTGTCGAACACGTACTTCAGTCACGCCCGCACTTTGCCGGTCACCATAGGCGAATGATTTATCGAATTGTCCATAAGACCACATACAGGTACAAGTCCCCTGTAGCGTTCGGAGATCACGTGGCATGCCTTACGCCCCGAAATCTTCCGCATCATCGGTGTATTCGGAAAGAACTCCGCATTACGCCGCGTGCCGTCTGCAATGAGCGCACGGATTATTTTGGAAACCAACTCAGTTTCTTTACGGTTCAGGAGCCGCACAACCGGCTGGTGGTGGAAGCGCGCAGTGAAGTGGCCATAGACGAACACGAAAAGCCGCGACCGGAGCTCTCGCCCGCTTGGGAAGAAGTCGCCCGATCTTTGCCGCATGACGGCAAGGCGGCGTCGCTCGAAGCGTATCAGTTCGTTTTCGAATCTCCGCGCATTCGGCCCAGCGCTGAGTTTGCCGCGTACGCCGTTCAGTCGTTCAAACCAGGCCGGCGGTTCGCGGAGGCGCTGCTAGATCTTACCGCGCGCATTCACAAGGATTTCCGCTTTGATTCCAAAGCGACCAGCGTGCGGACTCCTCCCGAGGAGGTTCTGCGGAAGCGGTGCGGCGTGTGCCAGGACTTCGCTCATCTGCAGATTGCTTGTTTACGCTCTTTGAGTCTGCCGGCCCGCTATGTGAGCGGATATCTGCGGACGTTTCCGCCGCCGGGTCGCCCGAGATTGATAGGCGCCGATGTTTCGCATGCCTGGGTGTCGTCGTATTGCCCAGCCATTGGCTGGCTGGACGTTGATCCGACAAACAACGTTGTTCCTTCCTGCAATCACGTGACGCTGGCCTGGGGCCGGGACTACGGTGACGTAAGTCCTCTCCGGGGACTGATTCTGGGAGGGCGCGATCATACGCTTAAAGTAGCCGTGGATGTTGAGCCGGTAGAAGCTTAACTGTTTGCCATGAAGTTTTTACTTGACGAGTTGGAAGCCCGACAGCGCGGGACTGCCTCCGTCTACGCCTTGTCCGCGCTGCAGCGGTCGTACGGGTGTCAGTGCAGCCGCGCCGTTTTCTTTCGCAACAGCCATTGTCTGAGTTGTAATACGCCGCTAGGATATGAGCCGCGGCTTGGCAAGGTATTTTCGCTTGCGCCGGGTCCCGAGCCTGGAACCTGGCGGCTGGCTGGCCCGCACGTCCCGGATAACCACCATGCGCTTTACCGGCGATGCGCGAACGCCCATACCGCCGCAGCTTGTAATTGGCTGGTAACAGCGGATCTCAACGAGCGGAACCCGCCGCCGTACTGCCTGTCCTGCCGGCTGAACCGTATCATTCCGGATGTGTCTGTCCCGGAGAGCGCCGTGCTTTGGGGACGAATTGAAGACGCCAAACGACGAGTAGTATCCGCGCTGGTCGCGCTTGATTTGCCGCTCGCCTCCCGTGTCAGCGAAGACCCGCAACGGGGTCTTGCCTTTGACTTCCTCCGCTCGCCGCCCAACGGCCCGCGCGTGCTGACGGGCCATGACAATGGACTGATCACGCTTAACATCGAAGAAGCGGACGACGTCAAGCGCGAGCAGATACGAACCTCCATGCATGAGCCTTACCGCACTCTCGTCGGTCACTTCCGGCATGAAGTCGGGCACTACTATTGGGACCGGCTCGTAGCGCAAGCGCATTGGCTCGACGGCTTTCGGGCGCTGTTCGGAGACGAGCGGGCGGACTACAACGCGGCTCTACAAAAAAATTACCGGCAAGGTCCTGAACCAGGCTGGCCGAAGCGCTACGTCAGCGCCTATGCAAGCGTCCATCCGTGGGAGGATTGGGCGGAGACTTGGGCGCATTACATGCACATGGTGGACACGCTCGGAACGGCAATGAGCTTCGGCATTAACCCGGAAAGCATCGCCATGCCGTTCGACTGTTTCGGACCGGAGGCGCTTTGCGACTTTCAGCGCTCCGACTCCGAACGCTTTCTTTCGTTTCTCAATTCATGGCTGAAACTAACCGCCGTGATGAATGAACTCTGCCGGAGCATGGGACAGCCTGATTTTTATCCGTTTGCGCTGCCGCACGCGGCAATCACCAAACTTCACTTCATTCATCTGGTTTGTCTGTGAAGCCAGCCCGCAATGCGGCTACCATTGACGTTGTTTATGCCGGTCCCATTCACTGTTTACGCATTTCGCAGAGCATGGTGCGAGTGCCGATGCAGTTGCCTGGCGGCATGTGACGCCTTGCTATCATCAGGAAACTTTTGACCGGTGATCTCGTGATAGACTTTTTCGACCTGAGCGGACAGCCCCGCGCCCACGAAGCGACTAATCTGCGGCTGTGCTGTCAGGGTTTCACGAATGCTCGTAATCGACTGATTGATCTCACGCGCGCTCTTCTTTGATTGGACTAGAGCGCCCACGCGCTCACGGAGTTGTTTAAAGAAAAGCTGTTGATCATCAACTACGCTGTCGGCCCCTCTCGGCCCGTGGCCCGGACAGATCACTCGCGCGCCCAACTTCTTCGCGGCGGCCAGAGTCGCGATCCACTGCTCGACATTGCCGTCGCCCACGAAATTGTAAGGGCCGTTGACGCACGCGTCCCCGGTGAAGAGAATCCGTTCTTTCGGAAGCCATGCAACAGCGTCCCCGTGCGTATGGGCAATTCCCAGGTGAAGCAATTCGACTCGATGCTCGCCGTCGTCGAAGTACAACTCGCGTGGAAACAAAACGGACGGAGGGTTCAATCGGCTCGCGGCTACGTCGGGACGCGATTTGGCCGTATCTTCCCAACGTCCGGGCTTACCGTCGTAATAGCCGGTTTCGTATCGCTTCATTTCTTCAATCACGCCCGTGTGCGCGACTGGAGTGGCTCCATTATCGACCATGACCTGATTTCCGTAGGCGTGATCTCCGTGATGGTGCGTATCAAAGGCGAAGCGGATGGGTTTGGGCGTGATGGCGCGGATCTTCGGCAATATGGTTTGCGCTCCCGAGGGAAAGTTCGCGTCGATGACCAGAACATAGTCCTTAAAGACAATCCACCCGTTATTGCAATGGCCCTGATGTTCAATGTCGCCCTGATGAAAGAATACGTCCTTGGCCACCGAGACGGCCTCGTTCATTTCACTCGCGGACTTTGGTTGCGCCGCCGGCTCCTGAGCTTCCGCTTCGCGCAAGCCAGCGGCAAGGGTGGTTCCCAGCAGAACATTTCTTCTCGTGACATCGCACATGGTGCCGTGTACTATATCACAAATGAGGCTGCCGCTTTTTGGAGGCAGTTAGTAAGATTTTGGTTTCCTTTGCAACCGGATCTCGAATAGTTTGGGCCAATATTTTCCCGTGACGAATAAGCGGTCGCCCTTGGCATCGTAGGCGATTCCGTTCAGAACCTGCTCAGATCCTTCCGGTTGGGGCAGCAGATCAGCTCGCGGCAACAAGCCTGTGAGATCAATCCAGCCCATGACCTTTCCATCCGTCGCATTGATGCGCGCAATCCGGTCCGTGTGCCAGATATTGGCATAAATCTCACCTTTGACCCACTCCAACTCATTAAGATTTTCAACGGGCTGTCCGTTTGGCCGTTACTCTGATTTGACCAATTTGCTGTAACGTTTCAGGGTCCCAAAAGCGAATGACCGGCGTGCCGTCGTCCATGATAATGCGCTTGCCGTCCTGCGTCATCGACCAGCCTTCGCCGCGATAATGGAATTCGCCCTGCGCTTTAAAGCTGTCGAGGTTATAGATGAATCCGACCTGCGTGGTGTAGGTGAGTTCGATCAGGCGGTTCTTCCAAGCCACAATGCCTTCTCCAAAATAAGGCGCGGGAAGGCCGTGTTTTTGCAGAACCTGCCCCGTTTGGAGGCTTACCTTCCGAACAGAAGATTTTCCCGGCAACCCCGTGCCTTCATATAAAAATCCATTGAGATAAAAAAGACCTTCCGTGAACGCCGCGCCGTCATGCGGGTAGATATGAATGACCTCGTAACCATACTCCGGCATGGTGGTTTGCGCCCCAGCGCCATTGTTGGAGGCGGTAAGAAGGACCGCCAAAAGTAGCATTCGCATATTCTGCTTCAGCGTACACCGCCAGCGGAATTTCAGGCTTGGACGGATTCGGTATTATTGCGGAGGAATATGAAACTCATGCGCGCCCAAGACTGTATTAAGAACAGCATTATTCCTTCCCTTCTCATTCTCCCGTTGGCGTGTTGTTTTATTTGGCTGGCGCAAGCCGCGACACCAATCCGCGTAATGCTTCTCGACGGCGAGAGCGGAGGGCCGTATCACAAGTGGAAAATGACAACGCCCGTGCTGAAAAAGGAGCTGGAAGAAACAGGATTGTTTCAGGTCGATGTGGTGACAGCGCCTCCTTCAGGCAGCGACTTCAACGGATTTAAGCCGGAGTTCAACAAGTATCAGGTGGTGGTTTTCAATTATGATGCCCCGGATTGGCCCGCGGACCTGAAATCCGGGTTCGAGCAGTACATGAAGAATGGCGGCGGTCTGGTAGTGGTGCATGCTGCCGATAACGCTTTTTCCGTCTGGCCTGCTTACAACGAGATGATTGGGATCGGCGGCTGGCGTCACCGTACGGAAACCGCCGGCCCGCTTTGGTATTACCAGGACGGCAAAATCGTTTCGGATACGCGTCCGGGCGACGCGGGACATCACGGCAAGCGTATTCCGTTCCTGGTTTCAACCCGCGACACCGAGCACCCGATCACGAAAGGTTTGCCCAGGACCTGGATGCATCAGGCGGACGAGCTCTATGCCACTCTTCGCGGACCCGGCGAACATATGACCGTGCTGGCGACGGCATGGTCCGACCCGGCAAACAGCGGCACCGGCCATGATGAGCCGCAGCTTCTGGTTTTGCGGTATGGCAAAGGCAGGATCTTCCATACCACCATGGGACACGATGTGAACGCGCTCAGTTGCGTCGGGTTCATCACAACGTTTCAGCGCGGAACAGAATGGGCCGCTTCCGGAGCAGTCACCCAGAAGATACCTTCCCATTTTCCGACCACTAATTCCGTTACCTACCGCGCGGATATTGCGGCCATGGACCCGAATTATCAGAATGGATTAAATCCGCTGGATGCCGTCGCGGCCGGACATCGCTGAAAAGTTTAAGGGGTTGCGTGTTGAAGCTGTTTGGCGAAAAATTCAGCGGCCGCTTTGTAGGCTGTCACCCAATCCCGCTGCAGGAGAAAGTCATGGATTTCGTTGGGGAAGATCAGTTCTTCGAAAGGCGCCTGCTGTTGACGCAAGGCTTCGACAAGCGTCACGGTTTGCGCGAATCCGACGTTGCGGTCGTCGTCGCCGTGAATCAGCAGGACGGGGGAGCGCCAAGTTTTCACTGAAGCCATGGGAGAGGACTGGTAAGCGAGGCGGGCTGCTTCCGCCACGGCTTGTTGCGCTTCGGGATCGCCTCCGGCAATGCTTTGCACGTCAAAGTTCCGCTCGGTGCTCCAATCGTGAACACCATGAAAATCGACTCCGGCGGCGAAAAGGTCTGAGGCGCGTGATAAGGCCAGGGCAGTTAGGTATCCGCCGTAAGAACCGCCCCATACGCCGATGCGTTTCCCATCCACATCCGGGCGTGATTGAAGATAGAGACCGGCACCCATGACGTCATTAAACTCGCTGGCTCCCGCCGCTCCGTAGTTGATGGCTTCGCGGAAGTCAAGTCCATAGCCGATACCGCTCCGGTAATTGACGGACAGGACAATGTAGCCTTGGCTCGCCAAGTATTGGTTAAAAGAGTAAGAGTTGGAGTAATAATACATGTAGTGGAAGCCGAGCAGCATCTGCCGTCGGGAACCGCCGTGAAAAAAGATCAGCGCCGGGTAGCGGTGTCCTTCTTTTCTTTCGCGCGGCAGGAAGAGTTGGCCGTGGATAGGCAAGCCGTCCGCCGCCGTTATGGTGACAGCTTGCGGCTTCGCCAGTTGAGCCGCTGGAAAATCAGCGGGCACTGTTTCAGGAGCTAAGGAGCTGGTTTTGCCATCGGCGGTTTGCAGAACAGCGTGGGCGCGCTGGTTGTAGCTGGAGGACAGGTAAAAGAGCGCTGAACGGTCGGCGGTGGGAGTAGGCACCCACTCGATGGTTTCCCCCTTGGTGATCTGCCGAGCCGCGCTTTGCCCGGCGGCGTCCACCTGCCATAGGTGCCTGCGGTCGATGTCACCGATGTTGGTTGAATAATAGATGGTTTTATCGTCGGGCGCGGCGGTAACGTGCTCGACTTCGCCTTCGCCGGGAGTCAGTTCCTTGGGTGCGCCTCCTTCCGTCGAAATGCTGTAAAGATGGCACCAGCCGGTTTTTTCCCACGGAAAGACGATGCGGCGATTGGCGGTCCAGGAGAGTTGTGATTCTCCCTCAATACCGCGCCATAAACTGCCGGGGCCGGGGTCGGCATGAAAGAGTTCTTTGTCGGAGTTTGCCGTCAAGTCAAAAAGCCGAAGAGACCAAGGCTCTCCCTTTCTGTGCGGAACGAACGCATAGATGCGGCTGACGGCGGGAGTTCGAGTATACGCAATCCGCCGACTGTCGGGGGACCAAACAGGGTTGGAGTCGTGGTCAACGCTGGCGTCTATGTAACGGAGAACTTTTGTGTCGGGCGTGTATATACCGATAAGGCTGTGGTCGCGACGATTGCTGACAAAGGCGAGTTGCCGACCATCAGGGGACCAGCGCAGGCCGTTGGCGCTTCCTTTCTGCGAAACAGCGAGTGCGGCATCCGCGCCGGATGGTTTCATCATCCATATCTGACCGGCTCGGAGAAAAGCGACGGCATCACCTTTCGGTGAAATGGCTCCTCCATGGCCTTCTGTTAATTTTTTTGCGGGGGAGCCATCCAGGGCCACGGACCAGAGGGCCTGATCGGGTTTGATGGGATTTAAATCTGGATTAGGATTGTCTCCGCCGGTTTCAAAATCACCGCCACGCGCAAAGAGCAGATACCCGGCGTCGGGCGCCCAGGCGAGGTCCGAGATTTCCTGGCCGTCGTCCTTGTCGAACGAAGTGAGTTTGCGGGCTTTCCACCCCGGAGCATCGGCGACCCAGATGTTGCGTTGCCCGCGTTCATTGAGCAGCCAGGCAACACGAGCGGCTTTGGGCGCCGCTACCGGAGAGCTGGCGAAAGGCGCGCTCATGATTTGATCGATGGTGAAGGAGCCGTTTTGGGCGAAGGCCGTAGAAGCGAGAAAAAACAGAATGGTGAGAACACGCATGGGTATGTTCTCTACTGTAATCAATAAGCGGTTTGACATCTTCCTTCCTGCCTAGCGCTGCAGTTCTCCCTTTTCAGGAACACCATTCAGGAACACCAGGGTCCGCTTTTTTACCTTCGCATGAATGGACCGTCCGCTCCGCGTTACGCTTTCATTTGGTAACCAATAAGATCATGACCGCCGCGCGATTTTTCTTTCTCTTGCCGTTTATGGCTGTGGCAATGTTGGGACAATCCGTAACCGCCGAATCAAGAACTGCTCAGGGACAGCAGTTGCTGGAATTAAGTCTCAGTTCGGATCGCAATTATTCAAATCCGTATACGGACGTGGATCTCTACGTGACCTTTTTCGGTCCGGCAGGCGCTCAGGTGCGCAGACCCGCGTTTTGGGATGGCGGCGGGACATGGCGCGTCCGCTTCCTGCCGACACGGGAAGGCCCATGGAGCTGGCGAAGCACTTGCTCCGAGACCTCCGATAGAGGGCTGCATGACCGACGAGGCTCCTTAACGGCTATCCGCTACCAAGGCGCAAACGCTCTTCTTCAACATGGCTTGCTGACGATGTCTGCAGGCCATCGAAACGTCCGCCACTCGAATGGCGCTCCGTTCATGCTGGTCGCCGACACGGCTTGGTCTTTAGCATGGCGCGGCACGGCTCAATCCGTGACGGTCTATGCGGAAGACCGGGCGAAGAAAGGCTTTAACGCCACGCTGCTTATGAGCGTTCAGCCTGATCGCAAAGCGCAAGGTCCTCGGGATCGCTCTTCTGTTGGCGGATTCGACGTAGGCTTTGAGGATCTCTCCGCAGGACATTTGCAGCGGATCAACATTGAGTATTTCCGGTACATGGATCAGCTTATGCAGATCCTTAGTGAGTTTCCGGCGAGCCTGCATGACAGGGAGTAGCATTTCCTGGTAGCTTCGGCAAAGGGTCAGGAGGCTGATGGATGACGCAGCAGAGGACGAACCTGCCGGAAGAGGTGGAGTTACTCCGGCAG
>JAABUZ0100005442.1_pt1 | contig 16704 bp, 29 predicted proteins | sample 5562091 | NCBI WGS metagenome assembly JAABUZ01 (sample SAMN12813069, study PRJNA571459) | rock metagenome | isolation source: Antarctica rocks | place: Antarctica: Victoria Land, Linnaeus Terrace sud | collected 2015-12-21
TCCTGGCGTCCGGCCTGTCCGCGATCAAGCACACGCTGGAGCGCTTCGTGCCGGGCGCGGCCGCGGGCGCGGAGGGCGTCGACGATGCGTCGGCCGGCGCGCGCGCGGCGTGGGCGCGCGCGGACGCGGCCAAGAAGGAGGTGGCGACAGCGGAGGCGCGGGCGGAGGAGGCGCGCGAGCAGGCCGCTGAGATGCAGCAGCAGGCCGACGAGGCACGGTGAGCCGTGCTGCCGCCCATCTCAAGTCCATGCATCCAACGAGACCAAGAAGCTGCTTTGAGATGTGCATGACTGCTCGGGCAGTAGGCGCGGCGTTGCGAACCCTGGTGGAGACAGACAGCTGGGCTAGCTCTGTGAGTCAAAACGTTGCACCATGTGTGGCGCCAAGCCACATGTGTGCCGCCTAATCAGATGACGTGACCTGGTGACCACATTTCAGATGACATGATCTGGTGACCACACGGAGTCTTGCGCCTGCATGCCAACAAAGGCAGCAGCAGTAATCTGAAAGGTCTGACAGACATGTAGTGTGCTTTCCAGGAGCCTGGGGATCTTGCATTGGGACCTTGCATGCTCTGCTCTTTCCGGACGAACTCAGAAGTTGTGCTGGTGACAGCACTGCGATTGTGTGAAGTATGCGGTTGTGAGCGTAGGACGCGTCTGGAGGAGCGCGAGGCGGTTGTGGCAGAGGCGCGCAAGAAGGTGGAGGCCGCCGAGCGCGAGGCGCGCGAGCTGGAGGCGGAGCAGGAGCGCCAGGTGCGGTGCCCTGGGACGGTGCCTGCGCTTGGCCCGACTGCCCGTGACTAGCGCAAGTAGGATGAGAGGATGGGTGTGCAACGAGTATCAGTGGTATCCGCACACAACCCTTGTACCAGGCTGAAGACAGGTGCATCTTGTCACAGAGTGGATGTCTCTTGGGGCTGCGTACTGCCAAGTTGCTTAGCTTATAATGACCCGCGAAGCGGGCTGATATAAGCCTGCAGGACAGAGCAGCAGGGCCACTACCGAGTGGCGCTGCACATGCAGGCTCACACGGAGCTAGAAGCGCTTGGTGGCCGTGCAGCTTGTACACTGTGCCACACAAAGGCGGCAGCTTGAGCACCAATTGCAGCAGTGGTCGTTCATGCATGCACTGACAGGCGCTGCGCCCTGCAGGCCAAGGAGCGCTCCTGGCTGGAGGCGCAGCTGGCGGAGGCCGAGCAGCGCCTGGCGGCCGCGCAGCGCGAGCGCGAGGAGGAGGAGGCGCGCCTGATCGCCGCCACTGACAGCGTCGAGGGTGCGCGCTTGGCTCGGGAAAACGGTTCCGCTGGTGTCCCGCTCGCGGCCTGCCCACGATCGCTCAGGACTAAACTTTGGGATTGTGCCAGATGGGAGGTCGCAGGTTGCCAGCAGGGTGTAGCGCTGTGCGCTTGTATGGTATTGCTCAAGCGCTGATGTGGTTGCACATTTCTGTGTGAATTCGCATGTGCCTAGGCAGACTTGCTTTGTTAGAGCTGAATAAGTAAGTGCTCTTGGCACAGTCCGCCACGCGCCGGCAGGCGGCACCTGCGCCGCCCAGGGCCCGCGCGGCCCGCAGCGGCCACGGCGGAGCGCTCTAACCTGCACCGCCCGTGCTGCCCAAAGGCAAAACAACCGGCCAGGCACCGCTGCCGCGCTATAAAGACTTGGGCCCGGAGGCGAGCCCACGCCCCCGCCGCAAGCGATGCTGCCTGTGCCCGCGCTTACAGGCGGGCATGGGCAGCAGCGCGTGCGGCGGGGGCATGCGCTCGCCTGTGGGGGCAAGTCTTCAAAGCGCGGTGGCAGCGGCGCCTGGCCGGTTGTTCCGCCTTCGGGCAGCACGGGCGGTGCAGGTTAGACGCGCCGCCGTGGCCGCTGCTGGCCGCGCAGGCCCCGGGCGGCGCAGGTGCCGCCTGCCGGCATTAGGTAGCCTTCAGGCGCTGGCAGGCTGTGCAGGAGGTCTGGAGGCTAACAGGGAGCCGCTTGCGCGCAGACAAGACGGCCGAGGCGGAGGAGCGGCTGCGCAAGGTGCAGCAGAAGCGCAACGAGCTGCTGGCGCAAGAGGACGCAGCGCGCTCTGCTGCGGCGGACGCCGCCACCGCAATCAAGGATGCGCAGGTGCGGCCGCTGCCTACACCAGGCAGGGGAGCTCACTCTGCTGGCAAGTAAAGGAAGCGCAGGCAGAGGCCGTTGTAACGCTGAGGCGTTTGCATCATGCACTGCCACTCTGCATCACGCACTGCCACTTTGGTTGGGAGTGCAAGAGTGCGTGGTGTCAGTCATGACCCACAGCGATTTCATGGCTTATGCAACCACACCTGATGGGGTATCACCCATCTCTCGCTTGACTGCTTAGCTTGTTGGCGGCGACTCTGCTTGCTCTGAAGCTGAGGCGCATGAGGCGCATGCAGCCTCTGCTGCTGTGGTTGCCATGACGTGATGCCATGAGATCAGTTTCTGGCTGATCCTTCACGATGCTGCGCATGTCGTGAATTATGTACAGAAGCAGCCCCCTAGTTTGCCTGTAGCAAAACATGAGCATGGCCTCTTGCGCTTGCGTGCGGCAGGCCGCTGCTGCAGCGCGGCGGAAGTGGGCCACTGGCGCCGACCACGCCGCCCAGGCTGCAGCGCAGGGCGAGGACGCTGCCGCCAAGGTGTGCCTGCTGCCACCCGGCTGTGCAGCGGGATGCAGCGGTACAATCTCATGCATCACAATGCAGCACGGCAACCTGCACGTTATTATGAGCTCCACTTGCCCCCTGGCTTCATTGCATGCTGTGGACATGGTAGTCAGCACTTGTGCAATGCATCGTGTCTGCCTTCTGAATATGTAAGCATTCTTGCTTGTTGTGAGTGCGGGGCCGCGCGTGCGCAGGCGGCAGCCCAAGCGGAGGCCGCGCGCGCCGAGGCCGCAGCACACCAGACCAAGGAGCAGGAGCTGTGGGCGTCCGCGCGCGCCGCCGGCAACAAGGCCAGCCACATCGCGAGCACCAAGGCGCGTGCAGTGCGGCGCGGCTTGCCGACCGTGCAGGCTGTGGCTTGAGTGCTGCCAAAGCGTGGGCGCAGGTGGAGCGGCGTGCCAGCAGCTGGGTGTCTGGTCTGGCTGCACGCTGTCTGCCTGAAGAGAAGGTCACACGAGCAGTGAAGCACTGTCCAAGTCCTAGCTGTCGAGCAGGTTATAATATGACAGCTGTTCCGGAAAGGCAAGAAATTCTGGTCTGGTGCGGTAAGGCAACAACTCTGTCAACAGATTCGGCATGCTGAGCAACTGGTCGTCGGTGTGCAGGTGACAACCGTGGACCCGGCGTTGGTAGTTGAGGAGTAGATCTGTGGTGGGACGTTGCCTGCGTGCACAGCATACATATAGTTGCCGATTGTGTTGTTGCCTGCATGTTGAAGCCTCGAGTTGCAGCTCAAGTTTGCCAGCTTGGTGGGTTGTAGGCCTGATGCACGATTTTGCAGTAGACTTTCTGTCCTGACTGTGTAGTTCGCATTTGCCTGCATGTGAGTTATTTAGAGTGTGCTTCTGTATGTTACATAGCTTGCATAACACTGCATGCATGAGCATGCATTGGGTCTATGTCAGCTTAGATATATCAATGTCGGGCACACACCCGTGTTGCCCATGTGCCTGCAATCGGCATCTCCCACAGGAAGAGACTGCATGGTACACCTCTCAGGGCAAGTTCGACCATGCGCCGCTCTCATGCAGCAAGCCCAAGCTGGTACAGCTAAGACCTACAAGAGATAAAAAAGGCCTTGGTGGGTGGCCGAGATCTGCACCATGAAGGGTGGCCGAGATTTGCACCATGACGGGTAATGTTAACAGGCTAGTGGTCAGGTAAGGGCGCAGGGGTTCATGTATGCGCGGCTGCATGCGCCTAAAGTCTTTTCGTTGCAGGTGAGCAGCAGGCTAGGGCATGACACACAGGCTTGTGGGGAGCCCAGCATCCTGCAAGGTGTCAGAGTCTCCAAGCGCATGCAGCCGCTCATACATGAACGCGTGCGGTCTGCACCAGACCACTAGACTGGTAAAGTCTGCCTCGTGCTTGCACTCTCGCGTGGTGACATCCATGGCGTGATGCGTCCTGCTGAGGCCATGCACCCTGCACGGTTATGTGCTGTAGTTGCTTGATTGGCACCGTGTTGAGTTGTTTTCTGTGTAGGCCGTGCAAGACAACGTGCAAGCTCCACGTTGACGAAGTTTGACAGGTCATGGGCGCGCACGCACCCATGGAGGACTTGGAGCTAGCACTTGTCCGTCTGGAGGACGCAGACGGATCATTGCCAGCTCTAAGTCCTCCAGAGCGTGCGCGTGAGCTGCCAGACATCTTCAACGTGGAGGTTTGCAGCAATTTCAAAGCACTACACTTGGAATGCTGAGGTGCGCTCGCGCGCGCCCGCGCCTTTCACACTGATCGCGCCGGTGCTATGTGTATGCTTGCGAGCTCGACTCTCGCCATCTGTGAGGCCAGGGAAGTGCTACAAATGTCCTGAGCCTGCACATGCATGCTCTGGCAGTGCACCCGCTACATTTCTGCTGGTGCCGCTCTGGCACGCCTTCCAACTGTTAATTTCCTTGGCTGTTCCAAGGGCGAATGGGCATTGCAAGCCCATACGGTAAAGTCGCAGCATGCAGAGGACGCCTCAAACACATTTGGCTCGAGCCTCTGCGCAGGCAAAGTGCACAGGTATTTATTTATTTCGGCACGAGCCAGGTGTCAAGGGCAGGGGTGTATTTACACAAGCTAACCCCTAGCCTCAGGTTCCAGGCAAGTGTTAAGACGCAGCAAGGATGTGTTGAGCATCTATTTGCGATATAGTGCTTCGCTGTAGCACAGGTGCAGTGCTTCGTTTACAGAAGGTGCTTACCTCATCACAGAAGCAATGGGATGTGGCTTTGTCAACCGGCTACGTTGCGCCCTAGCGCTTCTGGTGTCCATTGCCGCACTGCAGAGCAGCTCTGCGCTGCAGCACGGGCGCCTTGTGGGGCTGCACACTGTGTCAGCTGCAGCCCAGGTGCTCAACGGCCGTGCTTGCTCGTCCTGGCCTGTCATGGTAGCGCGCAAGGACAGCGCTCTTGTCAACACCACACTTGCTTTCAAGCCTGTCACGGCATGAGGTTGTGGCCGCCAGCCAAGAGAGACCAAGCAGCAGCACACCTATGCTTGAACTGCGAGTCCTGGCACCGCCCCACTAGAAGGGAACCTCTGTCTTGTGTGGGGGCTGTAGGTGCTGTGGGCGTCAGCTGCCACGCCGCAGGCAGTGGTCCCGGACGCCAGCCTCACAGAGACATGCGCTGCCGGTGCGCCCTCCTGCATCTGTCACAATCAACTATGTCTCCTTGTGTAACAAACCTGGCTGTCAGTGTGCTTAATAAGTGCGGGTCTCCTTGCTCCTGCTCCCTGGAGCACTTACGTTGAGCATTCAATCCATCGAACAGCGCGTGCCACACTGGCGGCAGGTGCTGAGGCGGACGAGTCGCAGGACTGGGTGTACGTGTTTCAGTTCAGCCTGCCGCTGGGCCGCGCGGCGCTGGCGGCGACGCGCAGCAATGCCACGCTCGTCGACTACCTGCTGAGCCACCAGCCGCGCAAGCCTGACGGTGCGCGCGCGCCCCATCCCTGCACCGCTCTCCGCGCCCTAGCTAAAAACAAGCGCCGCGCACGCCGCCAGAATGCCAGGCGCCTACCCGGGAGCGCTGCACGCCGTTCGAACACAGCGCAGGTCGAAAAGAACAGAACCCAGAGCTGAAAGTGCCGGTCAGCTGGCGGCAGATGTGCGCCCGCAAGTCGTGTACGCGGGCGTGGTCGGCGAGCGCGACCTCAACCAGACCAACCTTCACAACCTGCCCCAGCCCGACCCGAACACGGTGCGGTGCGCATGGGGCTTGGCCTCCTGCGCGCGGCGCGTGTGCTCACAGGCCGGGCGCTGCCGCAGCGAGGTCCCTGTGCTGTCACCAGGACGCCTCACGTGCAAGTCTGACAGCTAGCACATGAGTTGATCCTTCTGCACGGGCTTGGGCTCAGAGCGCCTGAAACAAGTGCTGGCGGCAGTGTCAACGGCCTAAACCGCACGCCTTTATAGCCAGGAGCGGCTTGCCAGCCGGCAGCTTCGCGTTGGCGCGCACGCCGCCTCGCCTGCCAGGCACGGTCGCTGGTCTGCGCATGCGCGCAGGCGTGGCACGTGGCCGCGATTGTGCGCTTCCCACGCGACGCAAGGGCGCGTCCGGGCGACCTGGGCGCGGGCGTCACACAGGCGGTGTACTGCTTCCGGGTCGCGCCGCTGCCGCTGCCAGATCAGGCCCAGGCTGACGCATGTCCGGACTCGCCGGAGCTGGCTGAGGTGCGGCACCCCGCCAGCTGCATGGGCCCATGCCACAGGCAGACCGGGCTTGCTTACGAGTACCAGCAACTGCTCGGCGAGCGTGGAGCACGGAGCTTGTTTCATGGAGTCGCAGGCGCTACGCAGGCATGTCCGTATGCCGCATCTCACAATTCGTGCCACATAGACACAAAGTTGAAGTCACTGCTGGGCTGTGCCATGCATAAACATGCGCCCTGCATTCTAGCGGACGCCATGCTGCACGACAGCCTTCTTCATCCCAGGACCTATGATGTGCTCTCCTGCATGAACAGCGCATTTGCTGTCTGTTGCAGGTTGAGCAGGAGGAGAAGGCCGCGCAAGATGCGATGTTCCACAACTTCTTCCAGTGGAAGAAGGAGATGGACGCGAGCGATGGCACGAAGCCGCTGATGATCCCGCTCTACCCGCCGGCGCGCTCATGCTATTTGCTAACCTTTAAATTAAGCTATGATATCAATCTGATCACAACTACCAGCTCGCATGTGTGTCAGTGAGCGGACTGCTCGCAGAGATTCACGGCTGTGTCGCTGCAGTCGCCCACGAGGCTCACCATGGCTGCGAGTATGCACCTGCAAGCCTTTGGCGGCTGGCAACCTATCGTGCGGAGTGCTGCTAGGAGGGCCCTGGTCTCAGCACTGATCATGTTTGCAACGCCGTGGCCAGATCTCAGGGTTGAACCTGCTAAAATACAAGGCGGGCCCCCTGGGCGCGCCCTGCTACCACCGCTACCTGCACGGCGTGTACGCGCTCATCCACAAGTACGGCGGCGGCATCCTGTACTATGGCGCGGTGCGGCCTCCCCATTCCATGACGCAACAATGCTCGAGTAGCGCCCGAGGTTGAGGGTGACATAGTGAGCGCGCTCGAACTGGTTTGGCCTCAGTTCATAGAGGAGCCCGCGCAGGCAGGGTGACACTGTTATAAGGGATGATGGGGTAGGGCTAGCTGATATATGAATGAGACATGAATGAGCTGTCTGAAGTGCTTCACCTATGGCGTCGATGGACCATGCTTGATGGACTCAAGCACAGCTTTGAGCACCTCATTGTGCAGGGGCGGAATCAGTGTTTAGACCAGATATGCACTTTAATCTTGAATAAGCCTTAACACCCCCAAGCTGGAGTACGCATGCGCAGGTGGTCAAGTATGGTAAGTAGAGTGGGAATTGTGCACGCGCAGGTCGTCAAGGACGCGGCGCTGCAGGACGAGCACCAGTGGGACGAGGTCGTCATCCCCATCTACGCCAACGGCACCGCCTTCTTCGGCGTGGTGCTGGACCCGGCCTACCGCGGCCTGCTCGCCGTGCGCGACGCCAGCCTGTCCGACTCCGCCAACCTGGACATCAACGCGCTGCAGGGCGGGCTCTACTCTGTGATGTAGCGCGCCGCGGCGGGCGCCGCAGCAGCCAGCTTGTCCGACTCCGCGAACCTGTCCTGGATATTAGTGCGCTGGAGGGCGGGCTGCATGCCGTGATGTATAGCGCCGCGCGGCAGGCGCCGCAGTGCCGTGTGCCGTTCTTGAGGCCGTTGAGTCATGGCCGTGCAGCCAGCGCGCATCGTGCTGCGCCTCCTCTGACAGTCTAGCCGCTGTCTCGTAGAGCAGTGGGGAATGAAGGGCAGTATGCCGGGGCGCTTGCTGCCAGTCCTTGGTCAGCTTCCCTGGGCAGCATGGCAGTCTTGAGTGTTGTGATGTATAAGGGGGACATTAAATCATGTCACATACTTTTCAGACATGGGAACCTTTTGCGGCTGTGCAGCTTGACAGCTGGTGAGGCATCAGACGGAGCGTTTACTTGATATAAATTATCACACATCACTGTGTGTCTCACTGTGGGCGGCTTTCGCATCGGTTACTGGCATGCTCTCTGCTCACACCATGTTGTCACGACATTGTCATGGCAGACCCTGTTGGTAGATAGTGGCAGCCTATGCTGTTGAAAGGTTTCTAGATGCAAATAAAGTCTTGGCAATGCCAACTTGGCATTGCGCACTCTGTTGCACCCTCTGTTGTCAGTCGTGGAGTGTGGTAGAGGTTGGTCTTATATTTGGCATAGAGTAGCTGCGCGTCGACCCACCCTAAAGGGTTTCCAGCTCGTTGAGGACACGCATTGGCCTGAAGCGCCGTGTGGGTTGAGTTGCAGCCTGAGGCCCTGCCTGGAGTGGGTACGCTTCATTTCAGCGGCCAGCAGTTGCTTAATTCCCGCTTGTATCCGACGACCATGACTCCCTAATAGCCATAAGCAACGAAGCTCTCATACACCGTACACTCAGATCAAGCCAGTCCGCCTCACATGGAGCATGCAGTGCGGCATGTCCCGTGTGTGCATCAAGTCACGAGGCATCAAGACACGAGACAGCGCACTTGCATCAAAAGCTCTCGACAGAGCCGTCCGCAAGGGCGGTTGCTTCAGCTGCGGTGGACGGCCGGCCGAGCACCGCGTTGCGGTGCGGGAAGCGGCCCCACTTCTCCACCACAGCCATGTGTCTCCTGCAAAGCCCACACATGGCACGCTTTGCATGCCATCGAATGTCATCGGTGATGCATCTCAGTAAACTCAGTAAGTCTGCAGCGCGTATGGGCACTCAGACAAGCGGCCAGCGGTCTGACCTAGGGGCGATTGTTCTGACACTGGTTGTCTGACACTTTGCCTGAGTCGCGGGCGCCCGCCTGGCGAATTTGATGTTGGCGGCCACCATGCCGAGCTCGGCCTCGCCCGCGTCCAGCGCGGCGCACTCCGCGTGCAGCGCTTCAAACAGCCGCACGCACTCCTGGCGTCGGGCAGCGGGTTCGTGGCGCACTGCTCATGTGCAGCGTTTAGGGCCAGTGGCCTGAGCGCTCTGCGTGGGCTGATGCCCGCCTTACCTGCTGGTCAGCCAGGGTCTCGCTGTGCATGAACGGCATGATCAGCCAGGTGCGTTGCATCGGACGTATTTGGTCGGCCTCGCCGTCCGCCTGTCATGCCAGACCGCGTTGCAGGCTAGACACACGCAGGTCGACGGCCTGCATAGGGCTGTGCAGGGTGAGGCAAGGGTGCTCACCAGCATTCGCCGTGAGTTGCTCAGCGCCTTGCCGTCCAAGGCGAAGGACGCCGGCGCACCCCTGTGAATGTTCCTGAATACACGGCGTTCAGTCAGCCACTGTGCCGCTGTGTAAACTCCCCAAGTGCCTCCACGCAGAGGCAAAACCATGTACGTGCCACAACTCGCAACCAGAGCGGGAGCGGCACCCCGCCTGTTCAGCTGGTCCGCCAAGACGCAGTAGGCCAGGCCGTCGTAAGCTCGTGTCCAGCCCTGGCATTCGCCTGCCGCGAGCGCGCGCACGTCGCTCCCAAAGCGCCGCTCCACCTCCTGCGCGCGCGGGCAGCATGACAACACAACAAGATGCGGCGCATCTCGCATACCAGCGGCGTCTGGGACAGCAGCACTGCTGCGGCTGTACTCAATGCACTAGAGTCAGAGACGTCCAGTGCACCACGGAAGGCTGCCACCAGACGGACCTGGTCAAGCTCCCGCCCGCCCGCAAACCAGATGCCCTTCTTGCTCCAGTCCACCTCGCACGCGCCGGCACTGGCGTAGCCTGTGCCCAGCCTGCGCCGCCAGAGTATTTTGCAGAGCCGCTCCGGTGGACAGGGCGTGCGGGCGGTGCGCGAGCGCAAGCGCCAGGTTCACAGCGTGCCGCACCAGAACTGGAGCACTGCATGCGCTCGGGGCTGCTCTGCCTCCCCAGCATAAGTGTGGCCTGCGTTTACTGAGATACGCCGTGACAAGGCAGGAAGGGACCAGCACGGCTGCAAGGAGCGCAAGATGTGCGCCGACCGCAACATGCCTGCAAGCTAGCCTTCACACCGTGCAATGGCCACAGAAGGGCTGTTCACAGGTGATGGGTGAGAGTCACGACACATTCTCGTCAGCTGGCTCCCCCATGCAGTGCAGTGCTGTGCAGGGGGTGGGACATGTCCCGGGGAGGACTCAAGGGTGGCCTGTGCTCCGATTAAACTTGTGTGGGGCACATAGAAGAAGACAAGGGACGGTGGCTTCAAGGCGATGGTAGCAGCGGACTAGTGGGCGGGCATGGCGCCTTGGAGCTTCTTCCAGTCGCAGGCGAGCGAGCTGCCGGCCGCTGCCGCGCCAAACTCTGGGGATGCCTTTGAGGTCTTCATCGGTGGCGCCCTGGCCAAGATCTACCACGAGGCCAGTGGGCGCTCCAAGGAACACCGCGCGATACGGGAGGCATGCAAGCGCATCCTCGGTGCGCCCACTGCCGCGCCCTGCGCACTGAAAACTGGCATTGTCTGGCAGAGAACAGTGTCCTGGAGAAGTCTGGGAGGTAGCAAGGCTACATTGCCCCCTGGATCACTGACATCTGCGACTGGTACTGATGGGTGGTTTGGGTGGCGCGCTCGGCAGAGTCGCTACGTGCGGAGGAGGCTGCTGGGCGGGGCAAGGTGGTGACGCCCCTGGAGCACGCCACCTGCGCAGCGGTGCGCACGTGAAGCGCAGCCTGACTCTTGGCTTGTCTGGGGCGCACGCGCGAGTGCTGTGTCAAGTGCTGGGTGCAGCTTTCACCAGTGTGGCTGACCTATTGCTGATGACACGAGCCCGGAACGCCTCTGTGGCGTCTGTTGTAGTAAGACTGTGCGAGGCACCAGCGTGGGCACGCCGCTGCGCCATACAACGGGCTGTGTAGCATCGGGCAGCCGCCCGGGCTCACTCGCCATCCCTGCCTGTGCCCACCAGCTTGCCACTAGACTGGGGCCCCAGGACGCTTGACCTGGGCGACCGAAGGTGCTAAAGCCGGCAGCCGCCCGGGCTCACCCGCCGTCCCTGCCTGTGTCCAACAGCGCGCGACCCGACTGGGGAGAAGGGTATAGGGTAGGGTAGGAAGCCTGACCTGGGCGGCCGCAGGTGCTGGAGCCGCTGCGGCTGGCGTGCGCGCAGGACGCGCCGCGCCTGGCGCTGCCCGCGCTTGCGTGCCTGCATAAGCTGGTGCGCTGTGACAGATCGCGCTGTGCTCGCGACGGGTCGCATGCATGCTCGTGCCTGGCCGCCCATGCTCGCGCTGTGCCCTGCGCAGTGGCGCACAGTGCTGCCCACACGGCAAAGTCCGCAGCCACTGACTGCGGAAACAGGCCGGCCACGCTGGCGTGCGGCGGCGTGCGCCTGCGCTGCGCCCCCGCCGCCGGCGACCCCCACTGCCTGCACGGAGCGCGCCCCAACACGCCGCAGCGTCCGGCTCTGGGGTGACGGCCGGGGCTGGCGCGCGCAGGTGGCGCACGCGTACCTGCAGGCGGAGAGCACGCCCGCGGGGCGCCTGGATGACGGGACGGCGGTAGCGCAGGTGGCTGGCCCCGCCTGCCCGGCCGGCCCAGACCAGTCGCGCGGCCGACCAGCGCCAGCGTGCATGAGGGCTCCTGCATGAGGGCTCCTGCAGCTCGCGCGCGCCTGCGGGCGCAGCAGGGCGGGCCGCCGCGGCTGCTCAAATTCCGGCGGCCCGGACTCCATGGCTGCTCTTTCATGTTATTTCCAATCTCTGTTAACTGACGTTCTTCAATTTGAAAAGACGTGTTGCGCAGATGGCGGTGCCGGCGAGCCGGCGCTCTTTCGGAATATTTCATTGTGAGTCTGTGACATTGTTCACACTAGTTTTCTGTCGCGCAGGTGGTGGTGCTGGCGAGCCGGTGCGGGGAGGCCGGCAGCGACGCGGTGCAGCTGGCGGTCGTGCGCGCGCTGCTGACCGTGGTCACCGCGGAGCATTTTGTCGTGCACGGCGACTGCCTGATGCAGGCGCGCGCCGCGCCGCGCCACCTGGCGTGGCGCGCTGCCGGCGTCCCCGCGCATGGGCCTCCGCCTCTAATGCCTGTCGTGTTGCTGTCTTGGCCGCGGCCAACCACAGTGTGCAATGACTACGCTGCAAGCTAACTCGTGCACGGCATCAGTGAGGCCCGCAAACCCGGCCGCCCGGCTGTCCTCCCGCATGCGCTGCTCGCTGCCACCCAGGAGCACCGCTGTGCTTGTGCCGTGAGCATTCCGCCTGCACCTGCGCGGGCGGTGTGCATACTATAACTGTGCGCATAGAGTGGGCCCAATGAGCGGATGGGGGGAGCGGATGGGAGTGCAGGCAATGCGCACGATGTTACTGTGCCCAGTGTGGCCCGCCAGTGCCGCCGGGCGCCAGTGGGCGACCCCCCGCCGGCGCAGGCCCTGCGGACAGTATTCAACGTGGCCATCGGCAGCGACTCGCCGGACGTGCAGCGGACCGCGCGCAACGCGCTGCTGCAGATGCTCAACACCGTCATCAAGCGCGTCATGCAGGCGCAGCTGGTGCGGCAGCGCGCGCGCGCCCGGGATGCACCGAAAGAAGCGCGCATCACTGCCTGCATGCGCAGCTGCGCCGCCCACCTGGGCGGCGAGGACCTCGGCGGCTGCGCCTGACATGGCCGCGAATTACATAGGCAGGGCAGCGTAATGTGCCTCGGCGTCCGCGGTAGCGAGGAGCAGCTTAGCACGGACAGTACGGCTGCAGGGTCCCGTATGCATGCCATGCTGCAAGGCCGGCGGACCACAACTGACAGCTTATGAATGACCGCGGACTATTCACATCATGACAGCTTGCAGTACGTGACGCGGGGAGCTGGCGGCAGGGCCGGCGCACGTCGTCGACAGTCAGCGAGTCGCTCGGGGGCGCGCCGGCGCCGGGCAGCAGCCCGCTGCCGGGTGGCGGCCCGCTGCCGCCCGCACTGGAGGCGCATGTCGCGGTCGCATACGGTGCCGACCCGGGTGCGGCCGGAACCCTAACCCCCGCCGCGGCCAGAGCGGCCCCTCTATGTCCTTGTGCCCTGATGCGCCGAGCCGCGCGAGCGGCATGCGCGGCGGTCACGTCCCGAGCGGGTCCGCTGACCATGGCGGGCTGCCCCTCAGGCGCACAGCGCAGCTCTTGGTGCCTGTCGTGCGGGCCTGACAGCGCGCTAACTGCGCGGGCGCCCCACAGGCGCCCTGCGCCGGCCGGGCAGCGCGGGCGCGGGGCCCGAGGCGCCCCCTGCCGACGCCGCGCTGGGCCGCGCGTCGTCCAATGGCGACCTGGGCGCGGACGCGCGCGGCCACCCCGACCCCGACCCCGACCCCGCCCGCCCTGCCAGCTACCCCGCGCAGCGCCAGGATCCCGACGGCCAGGAGGAGCCGGAAGCGGCGGACCGTGCGCGTGCCAGCAGCGCGGCGGGCGGCGCGCTGACGGACGCCCAGACCGGCGCCACCGGCGGGGCCGACAGGCAGGATGACGGGGCGGCCGCGGGCGCGGGGCTGGGGCGGGAACCTGGCGCTGCGCCGGGCTACGGGCCGCCCGCGGGGCTGGCGCCGGTGCAGGCGGGGCCGCCCGGCGAAGCGGAGGGCGGCGAGGCAACCTCGCGGCTCGGAGGTGCTGGGCACGTTGCAGGGCTGCAGGTTGCACCTATGTGTGTGAGTGAGAGTGTCTGGCTGGTGTGGGGAAGGTTGTCCGGGGGTATTGCAAGTCCTGTGCAGGCTGGTGTGGCACGAGGCTTGCAAGGCACCCGCATGGGTCCGACTGTCATGTGGCTCCAATTTTGACCAGAGCCACAAGATGCGTGTGTGGTTGGGGAGTGGAACGGGGGCGGTGGTGCGCGCAGGGGCGGGCGGGATGCCGGGCGCGGGTACCGCGGCGGAGGAGGCCGCGGAGGCCGCGGCCGGCGCCGCTGTGGACGATGCGCTGGCCAGCACGCGCACCGCGCAGCTCGCGTCGCTGGCCGAGCAGGCGGACATCAGGCGCGGCGCGTGTCAGAGTTAGAGGGTATGGAATTTAGGGTATGGGCTTGAGGGCGCTGTGGGTTGGGGGCCAGTCGGTGGTGTGGTCGGCAAGAGCTGGTTTGCCGTTTGAGGGCAGGGGCCCCAGCTGGCGCCTGCATGGGGATCAAGCCTGCAGCTTCAGCGTGAAGCAGCAGCGCTGCGCGCGCGCCATGTGCATGCCCGCAGGGCCTGCTGCTGTGCCCGTTCCGCAAAACCCGCCATGGCGTGTGCAGCCTGCTGCTGGGCGCCGCGGGGAGGCTGGGCTTTGACTGCTGGTGATGGAGGCCGAGCACGGGCGCGACGAGCGACGCTGTTGCGGTGGCCTACGAGGGCGGCGCCGCGCGCCGCAGGGGCCTAGAGCAGGCGCTGGACTAGGTGGACGCCGAGCATGCGGTGTAAGGCCAACCCTAACCCTAGTGACTGCCGCGCGCCGCAGGGGCCTGGAGCAGGCGCTGGACCAGATGGAGGCCGAGCGCGCGGACAAGGCCGGCGCGGCCGACGCCGCGGCGGCCGCCGCGGGCGGCCTGCCCGATGCGGCGCCCTCGCCGCGCGACGTGCGACGCGTCATGATGCGCGGGCGCAAGGCGGCCGCGTGGCGGCACCTGACGCTGCCGGAGCGCGACGCGCTCACTGTGCTGACCGCCATCTGCAAGGTGCTCGGGCGGGGGCAGGCCAGGGTTACGCTAGGGTTCGGCTCACAGGCCGGGCTGCGCACAGGCGCGCCTCGCCTCGCGGTGGGCCTGCCTGGTTGTCCGCCTGGCATGCGGCGGTGATGGGGCATCAGGTGCTGGCAGGGCGCCCACCTTGCCCAACTCGGCCCACACATGTACGTGCTCGCACATCTGCTCACATGCATGCTCACACCTATGCTCGCACACACCGCATGCTGCACGCGCGCACCCCGGCAGCATGCGCGCGCGGCGTGACAGCATGTGCAAGCATGTCAAACTGGTCGAAGCACGCGCGTGTGGGGCGCAGCGTGGCAACAGCACTGAGCAGAGCCCGGGCGCACCCATGCGCAGCCTGGCGGCGCGGAAACACAGCCTGGCCCCCTCCAACACTGCAGGTCGACACAGGCATGGCCCTCAGCAAAGGAAGCGGCAAAGCTCTTCGCACCCTAACCCCTACCGCTGCGCAGATGGCGGCGCGCGAGACGGGCTTTGGCGCAGTGGAGCAGTTCATGCACGCCGGCAAGCTGCTCGCGCTGGAGCTGCTGGTGCGCGCGCTGGAGAGCCCGCACCACCACTGGCCGTCGCTGCGCCCGGAGGCGCGCGGGGCCCTCGCCCGTCCCGCTGCAGGACAGGCTGGGCGCCAGTGCTTTGACCGGCAGTGGTATGGTGCTGAGCAGAGATGCAGGGGATGCTGTAGAGCTGGTGCTTTGTGTTGATGAGCATTTTCGCAGGTTTACCGGTTGCAATGCTTCACCTGCGCTACAACAAATCTTAAATGCCGCCCGTATTGTTGATAAAATACGGCGCTGACGGGCGCGCGGCGCGGCGCCCGCGCAGCTGTGCGAGCAGCTGCGGCAGCCACTGTGCCTGGCGCTGCTGCGCAACTGCCTGTCCGACTTTGCCGAGGCGCACGCCGCCGCGGCGCGGCTCTTTGCCGCCGTGCTTCTGCAGGCGCGCCCGCCCCTTGCTGCGCAACCGCCCGGCCTGCCCTAGCCCTAACCCTAGCCCTACCTTGCCGCTGGTGGGAAGCGGCCATTGCGGCAATTGAGGCAAGGGGCCGAGGGTGTTCATTCAGTCCGCATGGCAGTGAGCTCTGCAGTTCAAGGGTGGGTCATGCATGGCTGGAAGCGAGCCGAGCCGGGGGTGGCGCGGCGCGCGCAGCCGCGCCTGCGCGCGGCGGCCAAGGCGGAGATGGGCGCCTTCTACCCGCTGCTCCTGCTGCGGTCGCTGGAGGCGGAGCGGCCGGACGCGGGCGGGCAGGCGGTCGCGCTGGCCGCGCTCGCGCCGCTCGTCGCGCAGCCGCAGCTCCTGGCACGCGCCCGGGCTGCTTTGCTTGGCAGGGCAGAAGATGGCTTGCTTGCACACCAGCAAACAGGTTACGTTACGCTGGCCGCGCTCGCGCCGCTCGTCGCGCAGCCGCAGCTCCTGGCGCGCGCCCCGCCCGCCTTGCAGCCTGCGCGCCAGGGCATGCGAGGGTCGCGGCGCGCCGCGCGCGCTGCGCCGTACCGCGTGCGCTTGCCACGCCGCAGCGTGCATGTTCTCTCGCGGGCATAATATTCCATGGAGGGTGTCCGCGCGAAATGGATTGAGGCGGGGTGGCCACACGTTGGGCGCAGGGCATAATCGAATGCGTAACGTATGCGCGGCGCTCACGCTGTGCAAAGGTTTGCCTGGGGCCAGCTGCCCATCGCGCAGCGGCCGCGCAGGTGGACCTATTTGTCAACTTTGACTGCGACCTCCAGGCGGCTAACCTGTTCGAGCGCACGCTGCGCGCGCTCTGCCGCACCGTGCGCGTGGCGGCGCAGAGCCCTGCGGCAGCCCTGCCCGCGCTCCCCGCCACGCCCGCCGCGGCGCTCGCCGCGCCGAGCAGCGGCG